>Ga0316603_10002090_pt1 | contig 10889 bp, 3 predicted proteins | sample OWC_soil_day10_n_FD_207649 | JGI IMG/M metagenome (GOLD analysis project Ga0316603, IMG submission 207649) | Wetland soil microbial communities from Old Woman Creek delta, Ohio, United States - OWC_soil_day10_noCT | ecosystem: Environmental > Terrestrial > Soil > Wetlands | place: USA: Ohio...
GATGCGCCAATCCTTCCCGATGCTGATCGCTCATGTAGAGAAATCGCGGATCCGGAGTGAGCGAAAACGGAGGCTCGTTCAGTTTGAAGGCTTCAGTATACATGGATTCCCACTGAATTATGTTTTTGTGCGAAGGGCGATGATGCCCTTTCATCCCCGGGAAATCAGCCGAAGTGGCTTCATATCCCTGAGCGGCCAGACCAAGAATATATCAGAGAGAGATATTCTCCGTAAATGAGATCCATTGGAGCGTACCATGGGCAAGGCATGAGATAATAATAAATTTCACCGCCGAGAATCAAAGCACGCTGAGATCACCGAGAAAAATTCCGGGACAATGATCTCCTTCTTCCCGGCTCCCCAGTAACTACTCGCGGAACCCTTGGTTCTGCAAGCTGTTAGTGCCACAAGCAATCACACCCCTTTTTGGGTGTGGTGGGCCGCTATTTTCTCGCCACCGTTTCGCGGCTTGCATCTTGGATTTATTCTCAAGACCCGCGACCCCACGGTGGATTTTTCAATACATGGATTGACATGTTGAGGGGTCTGCAGCCAAAATTCTTCGAATCCCAGGGCGGTAAAATGGATGCTTAGTTATCGGGAACTTCAGCGGGCGATCGAAATTCTGAATAGGGCACTTGTCGGGAAGAGATTGCAGCGCGTGCATTATGCGGAGATATACAAGTTGAGCCTGATTTTTCAGGATTCAGCAGAGAGAGTATGCGTGCTGATCTCAAGCCGCCCTGATTTTGCCAGAATAAGCGTGCTCAAAGAGCCGCCAGGAACCTCTTCCGCCGATTCATCGTTTGTGGAATATGTGCGCGCTCATTTGATCCGCGGCAATCTCGAGCGAATTCGATTATCGTCAGGCGACCGGCAGGCGGGGATCCTCATCCGGACGGACGAAGGAACATTCGAACTGGTGCTTTCAATCCTCGGCCGCCGCAGCAATGTCTACCTGCTTAGCCCTGATAGGAGGCTCATCCACGCCCTCCGGCCCCTGGATGAAACGCGACACGAACTCCAGCTTGGTTCATTATGGGCGGATCCCGCAAAAAGCCTCCGTTCGGAGGGCACGGACCGTTGGGCGACAGTGCCTGACGATGCCTATCTTGATGCCGTTGAACAGACCTTCAGTAGGCTCGAGGCCGAAAAGGAAATTCATGATGCTTCGCGCAGAATAGAAAGCGCTATCACAAAAGAAGGGGCTTACTTGAAGCGCAAAATCACGAATCTGGAGGATGATCTTGCAGCGGCGCGCAAAGCAGACGAGATTAAAAAAAAGGGAGAATTGCTGAAAAGCGTTTTGCATGCCGTAGAACCTGGCTCTGACGCGGTTATAGCAAGGGATTATGCGACGGGGGAAATGATCGAAATCTCCCTGAATCCAAGGTTCACGCCAGCGCAGAATCTTGCAAGCTATTTTGCGAGATATCAAAAGGAAGCCAGGGGCGTGGTTATGATTGAGCGCCAGTTGCTGGAGACCCACTCCGCCCGAGGAGAGATTGAGGGGCTGCATCGCAGGTTGCAGGATATCATGGGACAAAGCAATCCCAACCTGCAGCACCTGCGGGATCTGGTGCAAAACCGCCTGATGCGCAAATTGCTGGCTCATCATTCGCCGATAAGCAAAGCATCAAGAGCGCCGCAGCCAGCCGGCAAGAAAGCTGAGGTGCCCGCCCGGCTCCTGCCCAAACGCTATTTGACGGAGGATAGCCTGGAAATCTGGGTCGGGCGCAGTGATGAGGGGAACGACTTCCTATCCACGCGACTGGCAAGGGGCAATGATCTCTTCTTCCACCTGGATGGCTATCCAGGAAGTCATGTTGTCCTCCGAACCGAAGGGAAGCAGGAAGCCCCACCGGATTCAGTGCTGGCTGCCTGTGAGCTGGCAATTCATTTTTCAAAGTTGAAGAGTTCCACCAGGGCCGACGTGCATGTGGCTCACATCAAAGATGTCAAGAAACCAAAAGGTGCAAAGCCTGGATTGGTTTATGTTCTGCGTGGCAAAACCGTGCACCTCCGCAGAGATCCCAAGAGACTGCAGAATATTCTTGCCGCTCGCATAGAAGATTAGTTTCACGGAATCGTAGGGTATTATTGCTGCCATGAGAAATGGCTACATTGAGGTCAAACTGCACAATTTCCCTGATGCGGCTGAACTGCCCGGAATCCTTACAGGTTCGCAGCCCCTCGGAAGCTGGGAAAATGGCGAGGATTTTTTCCTTTATTGGCCTGAGACCTCCTGGAACGACGATGTCCTGCACGCATTGAGGTCTGCGCTTGTGAGCCTGGGGGTGGGAGAAGCCATAGCAGCCATCCGCTTTTTACCGGAACAGGATTGGAATGCAACTTGGGCGGCTTCCATCCAGCCGGTTCATATAGGGAAAAATGTTAGGATCCGCCAGAGCTGGAATCACTCCGATCCTGGTTTTGCCGGTATTGAATTGATCATAGATCCAAAGCGTGCTTTCGGCTCGGGGAGCCATGCGACGACCCAACTTTTAATTGAAATGTTGGAGGAGCATGAGCTCAACTCACTTCGATTGCTGGACCTGGGTACAGGAAGCGGGATACTGGCCATGGTGGCGTTGCGCCTGGGCGCAGCGTCCGCACTGGGAATCGACCTCGATCCGGATGCGATCGAGTGTGCCCGCGAGAATGCTGCCCTCAACGGATTCGGCAACGAACTGCGGCTCATAACCGGCACTCTGGATGATGTGGCAACCGAGCAATTTGAACTTGTGGTGGCCAATCTCGACCGAAATACCTTCCTTGAGATCGGGGGGCGGCTGGGACTCCCTATCAAAACTGGCGGGAAAGCGCTCCTTTCGGGTCTTCTATCTGAAGACTTGCCGGATATTGCGCCAATCCTGGCAGAATCGGGCGGAACTATTCTAAACAGAAGAGAGCGCGACGAATGGATCGCGGTTGAAGTTGGGTACTAAGGGAGAATGCTGATGGGCGGCAGCTGGAAAAAGCTGGTATCGAACCTGTGCTTAAGGAAGAGTATTCTAGCCCTGCGATTCCATTTGAAAGCCCTTGAACCTCGCTGATGGTTGCGCTATTATTTGGCGCCTTGAGTTTGCATGAATAGGCTGCGGGAGCAAGGTTGCGGGGTCGTAGTTCAGTTGGTTAGAACGCCGGCCTGTCACGTCGGAGGTCGCGAGTTCGAGTCTCGTCGGCCCCGCCATTTAGCTGCCCTAAGATCTATGTGGCCCACGGATAGCCTCTTCTTCTTCCCCAACCAATGAACCTAAAATGACCAAAGATTTGTGGCGTTTATCTGCCGGCCTCATGCAAAGAGATATGCATCGTAATGCATCAAATGGAGGGGCACCACGGCTCCCAATCGATCAAGTTCGACAATATCGCGTCTGATAAGCTATTGAGAATTATAACTTTGCAAGAATATTATTGATCCAGCAACTGGCAAAAGTGCAAACTAAAGGTTTTGAGTATTAAGATGTTGGGATTTTTATGAGGCATTTTATGCGAGATGCGCTCTTTTGCGCGATGATGGACATTTTCTTTTTCCGCAGACATTCCTATATTCTTGAGCAGGGTATAAGCCCAGCCGGGTACTCCATGTTGACTTGCGGGCTTTCATTACCGTGACACCATCTGCTCCTGGAGCAAACGGCGGATTGTGGCCGAGCGATTTGTCACGTCAAAATCACTTAATTGAGGGACTCCTTCAAGATGCACAAAGGATTGGACAAAGAGACTCTTGAACTGACCATAGCGGCTATCAAGGATTTTACTGCAGAGCATCTTCCCGACAAAAAACTGCTTGAACTCGATGCCTCTGAAGAATTCCCCGTGGGTGTAGTCAAAGAGATGTGCGGTTCCGGGCTGGGAGTTCAGCTTCTATTCATTCCCGAAGAATACGAGGGAATGGGAGGCGGGGCATTTGATGTCTATCGCATCTGCGAAGAAATGGCTCGTGTTGACCTGGGACTATCAACAGGAGTGCTGGCTACATTCCTCGGCAGCGATCCCATTCTTTTTGGCGGAACCGAGGACCAGAAAAAGCTTTGGATGACACGAATTGCCCGCGAAGGACTTCTGATGGCATACGCGGCCACGGAACCCGAGGCAGGAAGCGACCTCGGTGCACTGAGAACAACGGCGGCACAGGTGATGGAAGACGGCAAAGTCGTAGGCTACAGGCTGAATGGGAATAAACAGTGGATCAGCAACGGGGGGTATGCGGACCTCTACAGCGTTTTGGCACTGACTCCCGGCGGGCCAAGCTGGTTCGTTGTGGAAAAAGAGACTCCTGGATTGAGTCATGGCAAGCCCGAGGATAAGCACGGCATCCGTGCCAGCAATACGTCCACTGTGTCATTGGAAGACGTTTACGTGCCCTGTGACCGGTTGTTGGGCGAGAAGGAAGGCCAAGGGCTTCTGCAGGCCCAGCTGGTATTCGGTTATACCCGTCTCATGGTTGCCGCGTTCGGTTTGGGAGCAGGATGGGCGGCGCTGGACCGAGCCATACCCTACTCTACCGAACGTATTCAAGCAGGGGGACCGCTTTCTGAAAAGCAAGGATACACGCACAAATTGATCGTGCCTCACGCGGCGCGTCTCGAGGCCAGCCGCGCTTACATTGAAGAGACTGCCGAACGCATTGATAGAGAGGAAGGCAACCTAAACACCGAGGGCGCCATTTCGAAATACCTGGCATCAGAAGCAGGCAACATGGCTGCTGATGCAAGCATGCAGGCGCTCGGAGGATACGGGTTTACGCGGGAATATATGGTGGAAAAGATCAAGCGTGATGTGCGCATCACGACGATCTATGAAGGGACCTCCGAGATCATGGAAATGACAATCTGCCGCGACCGCTGGCAGATGCACCTCAAGACGCAGGGCAGATATTACTTTGACCTGGCGCGCGAACTCAAAGAACTGAGCGGCAAACATCCCAGGGCCGGCGCGGATATCGCCGGTCTTGCTCTGCAGGCGCTTGGGGAAGTGATGGAAAAGGCTCGCATGCAGCGGCTGACACGTCACCAGCACATTCTTTTCAGGCTCGGCGAACTCATCGCCTACGCTGAATGCGCGGCCAGCCTGGCAAAGAGGGCGGCGCGCGCCGCTGAAGGGCAGTTGAATCCCAAGTCCAATATGCGTTTCAATGCAGCGGCACTGGCGGCGCTGAGCCGGGTTTTTGCTCGCGAAGCGGCACTGAAGGTTGCATCAGAGGGTTCACGCTGGATCACTGGCGCTGTTTCCCCGCAGGATAGTGATTTCGAGAAAAGACTGGGGATCTCCGAGATTTATCGGCAGCAAACCGGCCTTCTCCAGGACATGGATTCCATCGCGAATTTCCTGTACGGAAGGATGCCCGCATAATGTCCAGCACACTTTTCTTGCCGGAATCTGCGTTTATGAAACATGCGGGTGGGAGAAAAGGGTTTGCTTATACTTGGGTTTGTTTTTCTAAGATGCGTGCCTGCAACTGGATGTGCAGGTCGCGATAATGCTGTTGTTTTTGGGAGTGTACCTGATGAAAGGATCGGCTCACGAAGCTGTAGCAGTGGTAGCGATTGGAGCAGTTTTGCCCGATGCCCCGAATGCTCGCGTATTTTGGGAAAACATCAAGAACGGACGCTATAGCATTACTGAAGTGAATCCGTCACGCTGGGATCCCGCCCTGTATTACGATGCGGATCCAAAAGCTCCGGACAAGACATATTCGAAAATAGGCGGCTGGGCGCGCGAATGGGAATGGGATCCACTGAAGTGGAAGATGCCCATGCCCCCAAGGGTGAGCGAGGCCATGGATCAAACGCAGAAATGGGCAGTTGTAACCGCTCGTGAGGCACTGGCTGATTATGGATATCCCACCCGCCCCCTGAATGCGGAGCGCACGGCAGTAATCCTCGGCAATGCTATGGCCGGCGACTCCCATCTCTATTCAGCGGCCCGGGTTTTCTTTCCGGAATATGCGGAAGAACTTTCCAAAGCGCCTGGTTTTGCGAGCTTGCCTGCAGAGCTTCGTCAGTCCATCATCCAGCAAATGCGTGCAAACGTGGGCAAGAGGATGCCGGAAATCACTGAAGATACGATGCCCGGGGAACTGGCAAACATTATTGCTGGCCGCGTGGCCGCCATATACGACTTCAAAGGACCGAATTTTGTTGCAGACGCAGCATGCGCCTCGGCGATGGCGGCAATAACCTCCGCCATTGGCGGGCTTTTGCGATGCGACTATGACGCAGTCCTGACCGGCGCCATCGATGCAAACATGAGTCCTTCGACCTTCGTCAAGTTCTGCAAGATTGGCGCGCTCTCCGCGACCGGATCGCGTCCTTACGCTGCCGGGTCCGATGGCTTTGTGATGGGGGAAGGTGCGGTGACCTTCCTGCTCAAGCGATTGGATGACGCTGAGCGCAACGGCGACAAGATCTATGCCTTGATACGTAGCATCGGTGGATCCAGCGATGGCAAGGGGAAGGGGATTACGGCGCCCAATCCCGTGGGACAAAAGATATGCATCCGGCGAGCATGGCAAGAGTCTCAACTTGCCCCTTCGGCTGGCGACATGATCGAAGGGCACGGCACTTCAACTGCAGTTGGAGATCTGGCGGAGCTTCAGAGCCTGTCCGAAGCGTTCCTGCCCTTTAACCTTCCTGCGCAGTCGATTGCACTGGGCTCCGTTAAATCAAATATAGGACATCTCAAGGGAGCAGCAGGTGCAGCAGGCCTGCTAAAGGGCATGTTTTCCCTTTATGAAAAGGTATTGCCGCCCAGCCTCAATTTCCAAAAGCCCAATCCGGAGTTTGATTTCGAAAAATCCCCTTTCCGCGTCTGCACCGAACTAAGGCAATGGGAGGTTCTCCAGGGAGGTGTGCGCCGCGTCGGCGTGAGCGCTTTCGGGTTTGGCGGAACAAACTTCCACACGGTATTGGAGGAATACATTCCTGGCCGGCTTGCCCATGACAGCAAATCCACTGTCGCGGTATCCGAATCCGCTAGGAACCTGGAAGTCAAGAGCGCCATCAAAGCTCCCATGCGAGGGGCACTAGTCATGGGAGCGGAATCCAAGGCAGCCCTCTCAGCGCGCTTGAAGGCTGTGTGCGAGATGGATCCGTCAAGCAAACTCCCCGCCCCCACCGCTCCTTATGAAGCCGATTTAAGGGCGCCGGTGCGGCTGGCCATCGAATATGGCGACACGGCGGATTTGATCGACAAAGCGAATAAAGCTCTTAAGGCTTTCGAGGAAGACCAGCTGGGAAGATGGAAGGCTCTGCGTGCCAAGGGCATTTTCCTGGGAAAAGGCCCAGCACCCAAAGTTGCCTTCCTGTTCACGGGCCAGGGATCTCAGTACGTCAACATGCTTCGGAACCTGAGAGAAGAAGAACCTTTGGTAGCTCGGGTCTTCGATGAAGCCGATCGTGTCATGCAACCCATCCTGGGAAAGCTCCTCAGCGAATGCATTTTCCTGGATAAGAAAGACGAAGCACAGATGGCGCTTGCCGAGCAGAATCTCAAGCAGACCGCCATTACGCAGCCTGCAGTTCTGACCGTCGAAACCGCTCTTGCGCATGTCTTGGGGGCCTACGGCATTGCCCCGGATATGGTAATGGGGCACAGTCTGGGCGAATATGGCGCTCTGGTTGCGGCGGGTTCACTGTCGTTCGAGGATGCGCTGCGCGCCGTCTGCGCGCGGGGAAGTGAAATGACGAAGTGTGCCCCCGACGACAATGGAATGATGGCGGCTGTTTTCGGCCCTGTTCCCGAAATTGAAAAGATTATCGCCAAAGCCGATGGATACGTGGTCGTTGCCAACATCAACAGCACCAGCGAAGCCGTGATTGGCGGTGCAACAGCTGCGGTCGAGAAGGCAATAATCGCCGTGCGGGATGCCGGCTATGTTGCCCGTCCCCTACAGGTGAGTCATGCATTCCACACCAGAATCGTGGCCAAAGCGAGCGAACCATTGATGGCACTGCTGGGAACCATGAATTTTAAGCCCTCCGCAATCCCCTGCATCTCCAACGTAACCGGCGAATTCTATCCGATGGGGCCCAATGCGGTTCCCGCGATGATAAGTCTGTTGGGTGAGCAGGTGTTCTCGCCGGTCCAATTCGTCAAGGGATTGAATACGCTCTATGACAACGGCGCACGAATTTTCATTGAGCTTGGCCCGAAGCGCATTCTCTACGGATTTGTTGAGAATGTGCTCGGAGAGCGCGAAGGTGTCGTTCCCCTGTTCACAAATCATCCCAGAATTGGCGACATCAACTCGGTGAATCAGGCGCTCTGCGGATTGTACGCAGCAGGGCTGGGGGTTGGGCTGGTAAAGCCCCCAGAACAGAGGGAAGCAGCGATAGAAGTGACGAGCCCGATTCAGCCGCGCGAGGTTTCCCGCGAAGCCCCTGCGATGTCAAACCTCCCAATGCCGGTCCAACCGATTGCCAAAGAACCGGCGGGCGAACCCATCGTTCCCCCGGCAGGAGCAGATCGTTACGTGCAGCTGGGCAAGCTGTTCGTTGAATTTCTCGATCGCGGTTTTCGGTTGTATTCTGGAGGCAGCCTGCAGCAGCGTTCCTCCGACATTTTCATTACCGGTGCATCTCTTGGCTTGCCTGATGTGGACAAGGTGTTTGACGACACTAACGTGGAGCGCATTTTACGGGGAGGCCAGTTCATCAAGCCAATACCCCTGGAACTGCGACAGGAAATGGTGGAAAAGAACATTACCCGCCTGGTCAAGAGCAACGGTGGAGAGGGCCGGTTTGAGACCATCAATCACATGGAGGATGTAATCAAGCTGGCCGCGCGCTCGAAAAATTTGGACATTGTGCGCGATTTTGGTTTCCCGGAAGAGCGATTGCATGCCCTTGACCGGGTCACCATCCTTGCCATAGGCGCCGGGATCGATGCGCTGCGCGACGCCGGAATCCCTCTGGTCATGCGATACAAGATGACGACCAAAGGCACTTTGCTTCCGGATCGCTGGATGCTGCCGGAAGAGCTCCGGGATGATACTGGAGTGCTGTTTACCTCTGCTTTTCCCGGATATGATGCCTACGAAGGAATAATTTCTGAATTCTACAAGGAACGCGCGAGGCTCGATCGAGTTATTGAATTGGAAAGCCTGAAGAATAGCGCAGCTCGTGCCGGAGCCGCCAACGGCCTGATCGCAGAAATGGACCGCCGCATAGCATCGCTGCGGGCGGAACTCGAAAATAAACCCTATCGATTTGACCGGCGGTTTCTGTTCCGCGTCCTCTCAATGGGACACTCACAATTTGCTGAATATATCGGAGCGAGGGGGCCCAACACTGCCACAAACGCTGCGTGCGCCAGTGGAACTCAAGCAGTTGGGATCGCCAGCGATTGGATCAGGACTGGCCGTTGCCGGCGGGTGATCATCATCTCTGCGGATGACGTTACATCGGACAATCTCATGGGCTGGTTTGGCTCAGGATTCCTTGCTTCAGGGGCTGCTGCGACAGATGAGATTGTGGAAGAGGCAGCCATTCCTTTTGACCGCCGGCGCCATGGATTGCTGATCGGAATGGGCGCCTCGGCGATTGTGCTGGAGAGTGGCGAAGCGGTACGGGAACGAGGGTTGCAGCCAATTTGCGAGCTTATGGGCTCGATAATAGCCAACAGCGCGTTTCATGGAACCAGACTGGATGTCGGCCATATTCACCAGGTGATGGAAAAGCTCATTTCAGAAGTTGAACGCGAATGGAGCGTCAGCCGGTATGAACTTGCCCGGCACATGGTCTTTGTGTCCCATGAGACCTACACGCCGGCTCGGGGCGGCAGCGCCTCCGCTGAAGTGTACGCTTTGCGCAGCGTTTTTGGCGATGCGGCAGACCAGATCGTCATCGCCAACACCAAGGGAGCAACGGGTCACCCGATGGCTGTCGGAATTGAGGATGTGGTAGCGGTAAAAATCCTTGAGACTGGAATTGTACCGCCGGTGGCCAATTTTAAAGAAGTGGATCCCGATCTTGGGCAACTGAACCTTTCCAAAGGCGGCAGTTACCCGGTGCACTATGCTTTGCGCCTAGGTGCGGGATTCGGCTCTCAGATCTGCATGACCCTCCTGCGCTGGATTCCGACTCCAAGCGGAGTCCATGCTCGTGTAAATGATCTTGGATATCGATATCGCGTTTTGGATCCGGGTCAGTATCAGCGCTGGCTGCAACGGATAACCGGGCAGGAAAAGCCGGAGCTCGAGGTGGTATTGCGTACTCTGAGAGCTAAGGACCAGAATCCGGTCGCCCAGAATGGCCGCACGTCTGCTGAAGCTCAAGCGATGCCTGCGGCCGTACAACCTGCATTGCCATCGAGCAACATTTCCGCGCCGGTTGTGCCGCCGCCGGTCATGTTGCAGGTGGATACAACGGCAGCGGCAGGAACCATTGCCGTGGATCCGGTTCAGGCCAGAGTGATGCAGATAATATCTGAAAAAACAGGTTATCCGACGGACATGCTGGATCTCGATCTGGATCTTGAGGCTGACTTGGGCATAGATACGGTCAAACAAGCTGAGATGTTTGCCGCCATCCGCGCCGCCTATGACATTCCGCGCGAAGACACCTTGAAACTGCGCGATTTTCCGACTTTGGCGCACGCCATTAAATTTGTTTACGACCGCAGGCCGGACCTCAAGCCGGCTCTTGCTGCGGAATCAATTCCGGTTCCTGTCCCTCCCACAGCCGCTTCTGTTCCTGCCGCCGCGGTGCAATCGATAGCTGCGGCCTCGGATGAAGTAAGAACCAAGGTCTTGCAGATCATCGCCGAAAAGACCGGCTACCCGATAGATATGTTGGATCTCGATCTGGATCTTGAGGCCGATCTGGGCATCGACACGGTGAAACAAGCGGAGATGTTCGCTGCCATCCGTGCTGCATACGACA
>Ga0316603_10002091_pt1 | contig 10888 bp, 9 predicted proteins | sample OWC_soil_day10_n_FD_207649 | JGI IMG/M metagenome (GOLD analysis project Ga0316603, IMG submission 207649) | Wetland soil microbial communities from Old Woman Creek delta, Ohio, United States - OWC_soil_day10_noCT | ecosystem: Environmental > Terrestrial > Soil > Wetlands | place: USA: Ohio...
CGATGGATGTCGATCTTCTCGGTGTCTTCGCTCATATTCAGGATCTATCCATTGTCCGAGTTCAGGGCGTACAAGGTGGCATTGCACTCCGAGAAGAAAGCCAAGGCACTGGCGATCTCGTGTCGCCCACTGATCGGAGTCAGGCCCCGGCGTCTGTTTCACGGGGGCCCGACGTTGATGATCGGCAACCGGCGCGCCGGCGCGCGAGTGTTCAGACGTACGCCTTGTACTTGTCCAGGTGCCGCACCGGCTTGCTCAGCGCGTCGCGCCGGAACGGGTCGCCGAGTTCCTTCGTGACCATCATTTCGAGCACCGTCGTGCGGCCGTCGGCCTGGTTTTTCACCGCCTGCTGCAACGCCGGACCGACGTCGGCAAGCTTGTCCACCGTGACGCCATCGCAGCCGAAGGCCTTTGCGAGGCCTGCCCAACTCGGGTTGTCGAGCTCGACGCCCAGATAACGCTGCGAATAGAAGTCGACATGGTTCTTCTTCTCCGCGCCCCACTGGCCGTTATTGAACAGCACCACGGTGACGCCGATCTTTTCGCGCGCGCAGGTCAGCAGCTCGTTGAGGCTGATGCCCCATGCGCCGTCGCCGACGTAGGCGATCGCCGGACGGTCCGGCGCCGCGATCTTGGCGCCGCAGATCACCGGGAACGCGTAGCCGCAGTTGCCGAAGCTCATCGCAGCCAGCATTGATCGCGGCGCGTCGAAGCGCAGGTACGAGTTGGACACCGAGCAGATGTTGCCGATGTCGGTCGAGACCATCGCGTTTTTCGGCATCGCGCGCTCCAGCTCGCGCAGCATCTGCCGCGGGTGCATGTAGCTCGACCGGCCGGAGATCTCGACCGAGTAGGCGTCTGTCTCGTGCGTCCAGCCGTCGAGCTCCTTCTCCCACGCAGCACGCTCGGCCTTCAGCTTGGCTTCCCGCTCTGCCTTGTTCTGTTGGCATGCGAGCGCCTTGCCCTGCAGTCGTTCGATCAGCGCTGCGGCCGCCGACCGGGCGTCGCCGCAGATTCCGACCGAGATCGGCTTGACCAGCCCCAACATCTTCGCGTCGGCGTCGATCTGGATGATCTTCGCGTTCTTCGGCCAGTAGTCCAGCCCGTACTGCGCCAGCGTGCCGAAGGGACCGAGCCGCGAGCCGAGCGCGAGTACGACATCGGCCTGCGCGATCAGCTTCATCGCGGCCTTGCTGCCCTGGTAACCGAGCGGGCCGCACCACAGCGGATGCGAGGCGGGGAACGAATCGTTGTGCAGGTAGCTGCACGCCACCGGCGCGTGCAGCAGTTCGGCGAGCTTCACGGCCTCGGCCGTGGCCTCGCCCATGATCACGCCGCCGCCGGACAGGATGACCGGGAACTTCGCGCCCGCCAGCAGCTTCGCCGCTTCGTCGAGCGCGGCCTCGTCGCCGGCGCCGCGGCCGATGCGGATCGGCTGCGGGATCTCGCACTCGATGTCGCCGTAGAAGTAGTCGCGCGGGATGTTGAGCTGCGTCGGTCCCATCTCAAGCAGTGCGCGATCGAAGCAGCGGCTCGTGATCTCGGCCATGCGCTTCGGGTTGTTCACATGTCCCTGGTACTTCGTGATCTTCGAGAAGATGGGCAACTGCTCCGTTTCCTGGAATCCTCCCAGCCCCAGCGTCAGAGAGCCGGTCTCGGGCGTGATGACGACCACCGGCGAGTGCGCCCAGTAGGCGGCCGCGACGCCGGTGACGAAGTTCGTGATTCCCGGGCCGTTCTGCCCGATGCACACGCCGTGGCGGCCAGATACACGCGAGTATCCATCGGCCATGTGCACGGCGCCCTGCTCGTGCGCGGTCGGTATGAAACGGATCCCCGCACCGGGAAAAATGTCGAGTGCATCCATGTAGGCCGAGCCGACGATGCCGAACACATCGGTCACGCCTTGCGCCACCAGCGATTCGACGAACGCTTCGGAAGGCGTCATCCGGGTTTTGCCCTGTACTACCGTGCGGTTGGGTTGCTTCATGTCGGTCATCGGAGTCTCCACACAAAAGGTGAACGCACCGCCACGGCGCTCGAAATCCGCCGCACACGCATACCGTTCAACGAGATGTTTTGTTCGATCTTCCGCAACGGTAGGGCAAAAAATGCATCAACGCAACCACCAGTTCTGTTTATTTGAACATTCCGGTTGCGTCACCGAAACCGAGCCGATACGATCGAAGCATGTCGAATGTCATTGAATTCGGGGCGCGCGACACCGCTGGTTCGACGTCGTCGACGCTGAAAGCGTTCGCGGTGCTCGAAACCCTGGTGCGCGCGGGCACACCGGCCACGCTGTCCGAACTGATGGTCGCCACCGGCCTGCCCAAGCCCTCGCTGCATCGGACGCTGGCGTTGTTCGAGGAGGCCGGACTCGTGATGCGCGAACCGACCGGACGAGCCTATGGAGTCGGGCCAAGACTCGAACGCTTTGCGCTCGATGTACTGACGCACGACCGCGTCGCCGCCGAGAGGCACGTAGTTCTGCGGCGGTTGGTCGCCGACGTCGGCGAGACCTGCAACCTGTCGATGCTGCGCAAGGGTGAGGTGGTCTATCTCGATCGCGTCGAGGCAGACTGGCCGTTGCGGCTGCATCTGCCGGTCGGCAGCACGCTGCCGCCGCACTGCTGCGGGAGCGGCAAGCTTCTGCTTGCCTTCAAGGAGCCCGCCGAGCGCGCGGACCTGGTGCGCACTCTGCCGCTGCCGCGGTTCACAGAGCGAACGATCACCGACCGGCAATTGCTCGCCAGCGAACTCGACCGCATCGCAGCCACTGGTTACGCGGTCGATAACGAGGAATACGTGGTCGGTGTGGCCTGCGTCGCGGTGCCTGTACGGCTCGCCACCGGCGAGGTGATCGCCGCGGTCGCGGTGCACGCGGCGACGGCGCGGCTGCCGCTGACCCGGGCGATCGAGTTCGTCCCGACGCTCGTGAAAGCCGCGGATGCGATCGCGCAGACATTTATCTGAGGTGGCGGTCCTCGCCTGACACCGCACGAAGGTGCGCCTCCAGCCGAGAGGTCAACGCCGCGCGGCGCACTGCATCGGGCAGCAAGGCGCCCACAGCCTGATCGGGTGTCGGGGCTCGTTCCGGACACGCTGCCGAAGCCGAGATCTGTCGCGCCTGCTAAAGCCCGCGGTCGGCGACCTTTTGCATCCGCCGGGTACGCCTCGCCAAGCCGCGAGGCTGGCGCGGCTCGTGCTGGAAGGTGGAGGCGCGCCCAGTTCTTGAAGACCGCCGGTGTCAGGCGGCCTGTGCGGCGCCTTTCATGTTGACGGGCTCGCCTTCCGGCGCGCCCTGCCACATCATCTCGTAGCCGAGTTCCCGGGTGTCGACGCACATGTCGGCCAGGGCCGCGAACTTGGCCTTGAACACCACATCGGAATGCGACCGCTCGTGCTCGTCGAACGAGCGCCAGTAGGTGGCGATCACAAGGTCGTGGTCTGCGGCCTGGGCGCTGCCCAACGAACCTTCATCCGAGAGGAAGCCGGAAAAGCGGAACACCTGCCCTGCAATGAACCCGCCCTTGTCGCCGCCGTAGGTTTCCTTGACGACATTGCACATTTCGGCGAGCGCCAGTTCGACGTCGTCGTAAGAGACGCCGGGCTTCAGCTTGATCGTGTTGAACAGCAGCCGTGCGCCGAACGGAACCGTGATCGGACCAAACATGTCGCCTCCTGACTTTGAATCGGATTGCGATCAGATGAGGCTACCGCGGCAGCGTTCAAGCTGAATCCAGGATAACGCCATGTCCCTACTCAACTAGTGGTTGAGCGAAGACGTTTCGTACAGGCGACTCAAACGGACTTGGCGGGTCGATCGAAGAGCCAGAGCACGAACACAAGGCCCGCCGTCATCACCGGAATCAGCAACGGGTTAACGATTCCGGCCACCAGCGGAGCGATCATCAGGAAGAAGCGCAGCCCCCAGCTGTAGAGCAGCCCGGCGCGCTCGACGTACACCTGCGCCATTGGATCGAGGGGTTTGCGCTCCGCGGACTGCGCCGGCATCGACATCACGAAGCCCGCGTGGTTGTAGTAGCGCATCGCCATCGACGAGCACACGTACGAGGCAAACAGCGCCAGCATCAGCAGCGCCTCGAGGACGGGCCGCAGCAGCAGCGCGCCCTCGGCCTGCGGATGGGAGATGCTTTCGAGCACCGTGCCACCGGCCAGCGTGATCGTCCCCATCAGGGCCAGCGCCGCGGTCGAGGCGCCGATCGTCGCCGACATCAACGAGTTGCGCAGCGTCTGGACCGCGACGATCTCGAAGCCCGGCCGCTCGCTCAGCGCGGCGGCCCAGCTCGCACGCATCCGGGCGTGCGCGGTGCGCGCCATGCGCTCCGGCGCGCGCCGGCCCACCCAGAGCACCCAGCCTTCGTAGGCGATGAAGACCGCGAGGCTGACTGCGAACGCGATCCAGGCCATCACGTCACGGCGTCGGGCAGCGCGATGCGTCGCCCGGCACTTTGCCCACCAGCAACAGGAACAACGAAAATGGCCCCATGTTGCCCATGGCCTCGAACTTCGGTCCCGAGAAGTGCAGGCGGCTGAGCATCATCGCCCGCATCGGTCCGTAGTCGCCCTTGCCCATTTCGAGCCAGCGAGAGGTGTCGGCGCTCATCACGTAGTCAGAGCCGGAGTCGAGCTTGGCAGTCTGCACCGCACCACCAAAGACACAGATCGCCTTGTCGTCCTTCGCCACGATGCGCATCTCCGCGGTCGGCTGCTCGCCGCAGTCGCGGCGATAGAGCTGCATCACCTTGAAGCCGCGTCCGGCATCGTTCTTGACCCAGCCGGATTCGAAGAGCGCGCCGGTCAGTTCGGGCTCCTTGTTCCAGGCCTCGCACGCCTGCGTAGCCCATTGCGGCGACATCAGGACCGGCACCTGGGCAGCGGCCTGCTGTGCAAGCCCTGCGCAGGCAATCCCCAACAACAGACGTGACTTCATCGTGAATTCCCTTGTTGCGTTAGAAGACATTGGCGTCGTCGCGCTGCACAGCTTGCCATCGGGCCGGCTGGCACATCCGGACCGCTCTTAGCCCTTGCAGCGCCCGTCCGGCCCGAGCTTCATGTACGTGGCGAGCCAGGCCTGCGTCCGTTGACGCGCATGACGCGCCGCGACCTTTTCCTCGGGCGACGCATCGGGTCGGAAGTCGAACGCGCGGCGCGCCATCGGGTACATCTGCAGCTCAACCGGGACGCCGCGCTCCCACAGCGCATAGAACGCGCGCCCGTTGACCATGCGGCGAACCTCGAAGTCGGCGTCGCCGATCAGCATCAGCACGGGCGCCTTGATCTGCGCGATCTCCGGTGCGACCGAGAACAGCTGCTGCGGTTCGGGCGCGTTCGGGTTCTGGAAGTGCCCGTAGTAGGCGACGATGGCGGCGATATCCTGCGGCCGCTTCGCCGCCAGCCGGATCGCGTAGTACGGCCCGCGCGAGAGAGCGACGATGCCCACCGAACCCTTGCAGACGTCCTTGCGCGCCATCAGCGCGTTGAGCCCGGCCTCGACGTCGTTTTCGCTTTCGGGGTAATGGCGGTCTGGCCAGCGCTCGATCATGTTCGCCTGCTGCCAGTCCGGCGCCAGCACCAGGAAGCCCCGGGCCGCCAGTTCGCGCATGTGCGCGCGATCCTCGTTCTCGAATCCGCGCTTGGCGTGGATGTACAGCACCGGTGGAAACGGTCCGGGGCCCGAGGGCAGGGCCACCTCCAGCGGCACCTCGTACTTGCCGGTCGACACGCTGGATTTCTCGAGCGGCTCCGCTGCGTTCGAACTGGCCGGCCCGATGAGCAGCGACAGGAGAACCCAGGCCAGCCGCAGCGTCATGGTGCTGAACTGTCGAGCGGAATGATCTGGAAGGACAGCGTTTCGAGATCGCCCAGCACCATCGTCGCTTCGGCACCGATCCCCGCGACAGTGCCCGGGTTGATCAGCGGGGTGCTGCCGCGCGCGCCCGCCACGCTCTCGATCCGCGCAATGTGACTGTGGCCGCAGAAGACCGCATCGAAGTCCCCGGTGCACGCCATACCGCGCGCGAGGTGCGGATAGTGCGTCATGAACAGGCGGCGGCCGGCCAGGCCGAAGGATGCATCGGCTCCGTAATAGACCAGCGCTCCATTCGAATCCTGCGCCATCCGCAGCATGCGCAACATGTCACCGAGGTTGTTGCCGTGGACCACATGCAGCGGCAGACCGACCGCCAGCGTCGATTGCAGCGTGTTCGGCCCGATGATGTCCCCGCAATGCAGGATCGCCTGGGCGCCCCAGTCGCGGGCGCGCGCGACCGCTGCCGCGAGGGGCGCGCCATGGTCGTGGCTGTCGGAAACGACACCGATCTTCACGTTTGTACCCTGCGGTTGCAGTGTCAGGTCCGCACCCGCAAAGAAATTACGGTTGCGGAAGCGAACAGTATCCCAGCGCCCGCGGCGTCGTGGCCTACCAAAGTGGGTAACGATGCGACACCCTTCCTCGGGGGTAGACAGTGCGCGGAGGCGCCCCGCCTAATGCGACCGTGGCTGCGTCGCCCCCGTACGGGGGCACGCCGTCGGCTGGTCCATCGAACCGACGCGGCTACCATCTAGTTCCTGCCGCCTCGCGCCCTCAACATTCACCGATGCCCGACTCGCCTCCGCACGCCACTTCCCGCGCGACCGACGTGCGCACGACGACCTGCTACATGTGCGCGTGCCGCTGCGGGATCCGTGTGCACCTCGAGGACGGCAAGATCCGCTACATCGAGGGCAACCCCGAGCATCCGCTGAACCACGGTGTCATCTGCGCCAAGGGCTCGTCGGGCATCATGAAGCAGTACTCGCCGGCGCGACTGACGCGGCCGCTGCTGCGCAAGGCCGGTGCCGAGCGCGGCGCCGGGGAGTTCGAGGCGATCAGCTGGGAGCGGGCCTTCGAGATCCTGACGGAGAGGCTGTCGAAGATCCGCGCGACCGACCCGAAGAAGTTCGCCCTCTTCACCGGGCGTGACCAGATGCAGGCGCTGACGGGGCTCTTCGCGCGCCAGTTCGGCACACCGAACTACGCCGCGCATGGCGGCTTCTGTTCGGTCAACATGGCCGCCGGAATGATCTACACGATCGGCGGGTCGTTCTGGGAGTTCGGCGGGCCCGACCTTGGACGCGCGAAACTCTTCTTCATGTTCGGGACCGCGGAGGACCACCACTCCAATCCGCTGAAAATCGCGATTTCCAAGTTCAAGCGGCGCGGTGGCCGCTTCGTGTCCATCAATCCGGTGCGGACCGGCTATTCGGCCGTTGCAGACGAATGGGTACCGATCAAGCCGGGCACCGACGGCGCGCTGCTGCTGGCGCTGATCCACGAGATCATCGAAAGCGGCCTGTACGACCGCGACTTCCTGGTGCGTTACACGAACGCCGGTCAGCTCGTGAACGTCGATGAGACCAACGACGAGTTCGGCATGTTCGTGCGCACCGAAGTGCCGCAAGAGGAAGCCTGCTACGACCCGCAGAACAAGCTATGGTGGGACCGGACCACCAACGCGCCAGTGCTGACGCACACTGAGGGCGCCGATCCATTCCTGTTCGGCACGTTCAAGCTCGCCGACGGCACGTCGGTCAAGCCGTCGTTCCAGCTGTTGCAGGAGCGTGTGCGTGACTGCACGCCCGAGTGGGCCAGTCAGATCACCGGTATTCCGGCGGCGACCATCCGCAGGCTCGCGCACGAACTGGGCATTACCGCCCGCGACGAGACGATCGAACTGCCGATCCCGTGGACCGATTCCTGGGGCGTCGAGCACGACTCCGTCACCGGCAATCCGGTGGCGTTCCACGCCATGCGTGGACTCGCGGCCCACTCGAACGGATTCCAGTCGATCCGGGCACTGGCGATCCTGATGACGCTACTCGGAACGATCGACCGCCCGGGCGGTTTCCGCCACAAGGCGCCGTTCCCTCGCCCGATTCCGCCCTGCGCGCGCACGCCGAACACTCCCCTGGCGATCCGGCCCAACAGCCCGCTCGACGGAATGGCGCTGGGCTGGCCCTCGGACCCCGATGATCTGTTCGTCAACGATGACGGCAGTCCGGTACGCATCGACAAGGCGTTCTCCTGGGAGTATCCGCTCGCCGTGCACGGGCTGATGCACAACGTCATCACCAATGCCTGGCGCGGCGATCCCTATCGCATCGATACGCTCCTGATCTTCATGGCCAACATGGCGTGGAACTCGACCATGAACACGGTCGAGGTGCGCAAGATGCTCAATGATCGCGACGAGAACGGCGACTACAAGATTCCATTCCTCGTCGTCTGCGACGCGTTCCAGTCCGAGACGACGGCGTTCGCCGACCTCGTGCTGCCGGACACCACGTACCTTGAGCGGCACGACGTGATGTCGATGCTCGACCGGCCGATTTCGGAGTTTGAGGGGCCCGTGGATGCCGTGCGGATTCCGGTTCTGCCACCGACCGGCGAATGCAAGCCGTTCCAGGAGGTGCTGATCGAGCTGGCCGCCCGCCTGAAGCTGCCGGCCTTCACGCGCCCCGATGGCAGCCGCAAGTTCCGCAACTACCCGGATTTCATCGTCAACTACGAGACGGAACCGGGCTCGGGTATCGGCTTCCTGTCGGGCTGGCGCGGCACCGGCGGCGAGAAGTTCATGAAGGGCGAGCCCAATCCGCAGCAGTGGGAACTCTATGAGAAGAACAATTGTGTCTTCCACCACAAGCTGCCGCCGTCGTACCAGTACATGCGCAACTGGAACAAGGGCTATCTCGAATGGTCGCGCCGCAACCGCATCACGCGCTACGACGAACCGATCCTGATTCACCTGTATTCGGAAGTGCTGCAGAAGTTCCGCACGGCGGCGCAGGGCAAGGGCCTGTCGCGCAAACCGCCGGAGCATCTGCGTAGCCGCATCACCACCTACTTCGATCCGCTGCCGTTCTACTACGCGCCGCTGGAAGTGCAGGCCACGGACACGCAGGCGTTTCCGCTCGCCGCGGTGACGCAGCGACCGATGGCCATGTACCACTCCTGGGACTCGCAGAACGCCTGGCTGCGGCAGATCCACGCGCACAACTACCTGTTCGTCAATCCGCGCACCGCGCGCCAGTCCGGAATCGAGGACGGAGACTGGATCTGGGTCGAATCGCAATGGGGCAAGGTGCGCTGCATGTGCCGCCACTCCGAGGCCGTCGAGGCGGGCACGGTGTGGACCTGGAATGCGATCGGCAAGGCGGCCGGCGCGTGGGCGCTCTCGCCCGACGCCAACGAGGCGCGCAAGGGCTTCCTGCTCAATCATCTGATCAGCGAGGAACTGCCCGCCCATGGCGGCGGCCGCATTTCGAACTCCGATCCCATCACCGGCCAGGCGGCCTGGTATGACGTGCGCGTGCGCATCCGCAAGGCGGATGCAGCGGAAGAACCCGTGACATCGCCGCAGTTCGCGCCGCTCACGGCGTTCCCGGGCATGGAGACCGCGCGCAAGCTGTGGCTGGCCTACACGACACGCAGCAACGGAGGAGCGCGGTGACCCAGCTCGACCTTCGGGAGCGCTCTCTGTGACGCAGCTCGCGCTGGTCATCGACCTCAACGTGTGCGTGGGCTGTCATGCCTGCGTCACGAGCTGCAAGGAGTGGAACACCTCAGGCACCGCAGGAACGATGTCGGACCTCCGGCCCTACGGCGCCGATCCGACCGGCACGTTCTTCAACCGTGTGCAGACCTTCGAGGTCGGCGAGTTTCCGGATACGCAGACGGTGCACTTTCCGAAGTCCTGCCTGCACTGCGAAGAACCGCCGTGCGTCCCGGTCTGTCCGACCGGGGCCAGTTACAAGCGGCCCGAGGATGGCATCGTTCTGGTGGACTACGACAAGTGCATCGGATGCAAGTACTGCTCCTGGGCCTGCCCCTACGGCGCGCGGGAGATCGACGAACGCCAGAAGGTGATGAAGAAGTGCACCCTGTGCGTCGATCGAATCTATGACAAGACGCTGCCGCCCGCGGAACGCCGGCCGGCGTGTGTCATGGCGTGTCCCACGAGCGCAAGGCTGTTCGGCGACATCCACGATCCGGCGTCCGAAGTCTCACAGGCGATCCGCGAGCGCGGCGGTTACCCGCTGATGCCCGAGTGGGGTACTCAGCCCGCCAACCATTACCTGCCAAGGCGGCGCACCGAGTTGACGATCGAGGAGGACGAACTGGTCCGCGCCGACAACCCGCTGAAGATTGACGGCAAACTGCCCAAACCGCCGCTGAGAGATCCGGCGCTGGACGACGTGACGTCCTGGTAACCCTTCTGCGTCCTCCGCCGCGCCTTTCCCGCCCATGCATCCCGCTTATTCCGTAATCTTCCTCACCACGCTGATCGGCGCGGGTCAGGGATTGTTCCTCGCGCTTTTTTCCGCGGAACTCGGCGCACGGCTCGGATGGCTCAATCCCGCGGACGCGGGCTTCTACGTCGGCGGCGCCGTGCTGGTCTGCGGCCTGATGGTGATGGGATTGATTGCCTCGATCTTTCACCTCGGCCGTCCCGAACGCGGTTGGCGTGCCGCGACACGCTGGCGCACGTCGTGGCTGTCACGCGAGATCATCGTCCTGCCTCTCTTCGTCGCCGGAGCGGTGGCCTATGGCGCGGCCCACTGGATCCAGGGAGCCGGGTGGATGCAGCAGCTGCCGGTGTCGACCCTGGCCATCGGTGCCGTCACTGCCCTGCTGTCAGTGGCGCTTTTCGTCAGCACCGGGATGATCTACGCCTGCCTGAAATTCCTGCAGGAATGGGCGACGCCGTTGACCGTGGCCAACTATCTGCTGCTGGGCTGCGCCTCCGGCTTTACGCTCGCAACCGCCTACGCCGCCGCCGCCGAACCAGCGCTGGCACCTTTCTTCGGGGCAGGCGCGCTGGCG
>Ga0316603_10002099_pt1 | contig 10867 bp, 9 predicted proteins | sample OWC_soil_day10_n_FD_207649 | JGI IMG/M metagenome (GOLD analysis project Ga0316603, IMG submission 207649) | Wetland soil microbial communities from Old Woman Creek delta, Ohio, United States - OWC_soil_day10_noCT | ecosystem: Environmental > Terrestrial > Soil > Wetlands | place: USA: Ohio...
CCGCCGTGACTTCGCGCATCACCGGGTGCTCCGGCGCGACATAGCCGCGCAGGAAGGCGCGCCGGTCGCCGCCCTCGGCGAGCAGGCAGCCGAGGCAGACGAAGCCGGCGTGCTTGCCCGAGCAGTTATTGTGCAGAGCGCACGGCGTCTCGCCGCGGGCGGCCAGGGCCTTGATCGCGGCGTCGTTGTACGGCCAGTGGGTGCCGCACTCCAGCACCTCCACGTCCACGCCGGCCTTGGCCAGCATGGACGCCGCCGTCGCCGCATGCCGCGGCTCGCCGCCGTGCGAGGCGCAGGCCAGCGCCAGTTCCTCGTCGCTGAGCTGCCAGCGATCCGCCGCGCCGCTGGCCACCAGCGGCAGGGCCTGCAGCACCTTCACGGCCGAGCGCGGGAAGATCGGCCGTTCGATGTCGCCCACGGCGGTGTGCACGCGGCCGTCGGCGTCGACGATGGCCAGCGCACCGCGGTGCCAGGATTCGACGATGCCGCCGCGCAGGGCCTCGGCGAGGATCGGGTTGGCGTTCATCGCAGCGACTTTATCGTGCCCCGACAATCGGGCGATGTTCAGCTCCCTCGTCGGCGTCGACTTCACCTGCACCCCCAGCCGCCGCAAGCCGGTGACCGTCGCGTACGGCCTGCTGCAAGGTGCCACCGTGCGCCTGCAGCTCCTGGACGCCTTGCCCGGCCTGCCCGGCTTCGAAGCGCTGCTGACCACGCCGGGACCCTGGCTGGGGGCCTTCGACTTCCCGTTCGGGCTGCCGCGTGCATTCGTCGACGATCTGGCGCTGGGCCGCAGCGCCGCCGCGGTGAGCGACGAACTGCACCGCCGCTGTGCCGATCGCATGGCCTTCCGCACCCTCGTCGACGCCTGGGGCCATCGCCGCCCGCCCGGGCAGCGGCTGGTGCACCGCATCACCGACACCGCCTTGCCCGGCGTGCGCTCGACGAGCCCGCTGCAGACGCGCTACGTGCCGGTGGGCTTCATGTATTTCGAGGGTCTGGCACGCCTGCTCGCTGCCGGCCTGCACCTGCCGGCGCTGCACGACGGTGACTCCGGCCGCACCGCCGTCGAGGCCTATCCCGGGTTGGTGGCGCACGAACTGATCGGCCGCCGCTCGTACAAGAACAGCGCCGCCGCGGACCGCCTGATCGCGCGCAAGGACCTCGTCGACGCGCTCGAGCAGGGCCGCTGGCGCGGCCTGCGGCTCAAGCTCACGCACGCCCAGCATGCGGCGCTGGTCGACGACGCCAGCGGCGACCGGCTCGACGCCGCGCTCTGCCTGCTGCAGGCCGGCTGGGCCGCGACGCAACCGCGCCTGGGCCAGCCGGCCCGCGTGGATGCGGTCGAAGGCTGGATCACGGGCACCTGAGCTCTGGACCTGCGGCCGCTCATGGAGCTGATCAACTTCTTCCTGCTCGTCGCCGGCTCGCTGGTCTTCTCCAGCGTCGTCGCCGGGCTGTTCTCCGCGCGCGCCGGTCTGTCCTTCCTGCTCGTCTTCCTCATCGTCGGCATGCTCGCCGGCGAGGACGGGCCGGGCGGCTTCGCCTTCGACAACGTGCAGCTGTCGCTGTGGATCGGCAGCGCGGCGCTGGGCGTGATCCTGCTCGACGGCGGCCTGCGCACGCGGCTGAGCACCTTCCGCACCGGGCTGCGGCCGGCGTCCTGGCTCGCGACCCTGGGCGTCATCGTCACCGCCGGCATCACCGGGCTGGCCGCCAGCTGGCTGCTGGACCTGCCGCTGGCCGCTGGCTTGCTGGTCGGTTCCATCGTCGGCTCGACCGATGCCGCGGCAGTGTTCGCGCTGCTCAAGTCCTCGGGGCTGCGCGTCAGCGAGCGCCTGTCGTCGACGCTGGAGATCGAGTCCGGCCTCAACGACCCGATGGCGGTCTTCCTGGTGCTGACGCTGTGCACCGCGCTGACGCAGCCCGAAGGCCTGGGCGCCGGCGAGGTGGCGCGCATGTTCATGCAGCAGGCGCTGGTCGGCGCGCTCGGGGGCCTGGTGGGTGGCCTGGCCATCGGCACGCTGCTGCATCGGATGCCCCTGGGCGGCACGGCCGACGGGCTGACCGGCCTGCTGCTGCTGAGCTCGGGCATCGCGGTCTTCGGCGGTGCCGGCTCGCTGGGCGGCTCGGGCTTCCTGGCGGTCTACCTGTTCGGCCTGATCGTTGCCCACCGCGCGCCGGAGGTCGTCGGTCGTGCGCTGGCCTCGATGGACGGTTACGCCTGGCTGGCCCAGGCGCTGCTCTTCCTGCTGCTCGGTCTGCTGGTCACGCCGCGCCTGCTGCTGGACACCTTGCTGCCGGCGCTCGGCGTGGCGCTGGTGCTGATGCTCGTGGCGCGTCCGCTGGCGGTGGCGATATTCCTGGTGCCGCTGCGTTTCACGCGCGGCGAGATCGGTTTCATCTCCTGGGTCGGCCTGCGCGGGGCCGTGCCGGTGGTGCTGGCCTTGTTCCCTCTGCTGTCGGGTGTGCCCAAGGCGCGCGAGCTGTTCGAGGTCGCCTTCGTCGTCGTGCTGGTCTCGCTCGTGCTGCAGGGCGCGACGCTGGTGCGGGCGGCCCGCCTGTTCGGCGTCAACCTGCCCGACGTCGAGGACGAACCCGCGGCCCGGCGCATCTTCGGCGACTTCGTGCTCGACGGCTCGGCACCGGTGCGCGAGCTGTGTGCCTTCTACGGGCTGGCCCTGCCCGACCACGACGGCAGCCTGGCGCAGTGGATCGAGCAGCAGCTGCGGCGGCCGCCGGTGGTCGGCGACGGCCTGGACTGGAGCGGCGCGCATTTCTCGGTGCGGCAGATGGACGGCGCGCGTGTGCTGCGTGTCGGCTTGTCGCTGGAGGTCTCCGCCTGATGCGGCTGCTGCCTGCGGCGGCTGGGGCATCATCGCGGGCCCGCTGCCCGATGCCTCCGGACCACCGATGACCCCTGCGACGCGGCGCGCCTGCGCCGTCTTCCTCTGCCTGGCGCTGTGCGTCGGCGACAGCTGGGCCCAGAGCGCCGCCGCGCGCAGCGTTCAGGGCGTGGTCACGGCCGTCACCGACGGCGACAGCCTGTGGCTCGCGCAGCCCGGGCAGCGCGACATCGAGGTGCGCCTGCGCGACATCGACGCGCCGGAGATCTGCCAGGTGTGGGGCGCGGAGGCCCGGCAGGCACTCGAGGAATGGGTGCTCGGCAAGACCGTCGTGCTGCGCATCGCCGGACGTGACACCTACGGCCGCACGCTCGGCCAGGTGCTGGCCGACGATGTCGACGTGGGAGTGAAGATGGTCGAGGAGGGCCACGCCTGGAGCGTGCGCACGAACTGGGACCGCGGCCCGCTGGTCAGCCAGGAACGCATGGCGCGGGCGCTGCGGCGCGGCCTGCATGGCCTGCCGTCGCCGGTCATGCCGCGCGACTTCAGGCAGGGCCACGGACCCTGCGTGCCGGAAGGAGCGGCCACTCGCTCGACGCCGGGCGCGGCAGCTGCCGCGCCGGCTGTCGTTGCAGCGCCGCCGCCGCGCCCGGCCCGCAGCGATGCGCCGCCGGCCGTCACCTTCCGCTGCGACGGGCGCACGCGATGTTCGCAGATGCGCTCGTGCGAGGAGGCGCAATACTTCCTCGCCCGTTGCCCGGGCGTGCAGATGGACGGCGACAACGACGGCATCCCCTGCGAATCGCAGTGGTGCCGTTAGCCGCGGGGCGCGGCCGGCGCGGCTATTTCACCCGCACCCAGCGCAGCTCGAGGGTGTCGTTGGGCCATTGCACGGCGCTGACCTTCTTCGCCATCGCCCAGCTCAGCGTGCGCCGGTAGAGCGGGATATAGGGCAGGTCGTCGCCGACCAGGCGCAGCACGGTGGTGACCATGGCGCGCCGGCGCGTCGGGTCGGGCTCGGTGCGGATGCTGTCGATCAGGCTGTCGATCCGGGGGTTGCTGTAGCGGCCGGCATTGAAGGTGCCCAGGCCGCTGCGGTCGTAGCTGCGGAACAGGCCGTTGAGCGAATTCCAGGCGTCGGGGCTGGCCGTCCAGCCGTATTCGATAAAACTGGCGCTGCCCTGGCTGAGCTTGGGAAAGAACTGGTTGCTGGGGGTCGAACGCAGGGTGGTGCGTATGCCCACCTGCGTCAGCATCGCGCTCACCGCCTGGCAGACGTTCTCGCGCCAGGCGACATTGACGCAGTCCAGCGTCACCGAGAAGCCGTTCGGATAACCCGCCTCGCCCAGCAGCAGCCGTGACCGCGCCGGGTCGTAGGGCAGCCGCTTGTCGAGTTCGGCCGGCGAGCCGTCGACCAGCGGGCTGAGGAAGGCGCCGGTGGGCACGGCCTGGCCGCGCAGCACCTTGTCGATGATCAGCGGCACGTCGATGGCGTGGTAGACGGCCTTGCGCACGCGCAGGTCCTTGAACGGGTTGCGGCCCTTCACGTCGCTGTACTGCAGTTCGTCGCGCGACTGGTCGAAGGTCAGGTACTGCTGGCCGATGTCGGGCATCTGCAGCAGCGAGATGCGGCTGTCCGACCTGAGCCGCACGATGTCCTGGTAGGGCGGGTCGAGCACCATGTCGACCTCGCCCGAGGCCAGCGCGGCCAGCCGCGTGGCGTCGGACTTGATGGTGATCCAGCTCACCTGCTGCAGATTGCCGTGTCGCGGGTCGGCCCAGCCCCACCAGCCGGGATGACGGCGCAGCAGCGTGCGCACGTCGGGCTCGTAGCGTTCCAGTCGCATCGGCCCGGTGCCGTTGGCGTTGCGGATGGCGTGGGTCTCCTGCTTGGCGTTGAAGTCCTGCGCCTGCCGCACACCGTTCTTCTCGCTCCAGGCCTTGTTCATGATGGCGACGAACTGCAGCTTCTCCGGCAGCACGGCGTCGGGCGCCTCGAGCTGGATCTCGACGGTCAGGGCGTCGATCTTGTGCACCGTGCTCACGCCCTTGAGCTGGAAGGCGCGCTGCGAAGGCGGCGCCATCGCCCGTTCGAGCGAGAACACCACGTCGTCCGCGCTCATCAAAGTGCCGTCGTGGAAGGTGACGCCCTGGCGCAGGCGGAAGCGCCACGTCGTGGGCGAGTTCATCTGCCACGACGTGGCCAGCGCCGGCTCGAGCCTGAACTGCTCGTCGCGGCCGACCAGGGACTCGTAGACCTGGAACACCACACGCGAGTGGTAGAGCAGCGCCAGCGCATGCGGATCCATGGTCTGCGGGTCGAAGGCCGAGGCGATGCGCAGGGCGGTGGCCTGCGCGGCACCGCCTGCCAGCAGGGCGCAGGCCAGGGCCAGGCGGAGCAGGTGTCGAACGGTGGACATGTGCGGGGTCGGTGGCGTGCGTCAGCGACGCGCCAGCCGCGCCGCGGCCAGGAAGTCGTGCAGGATCGGCGTGTCGTCGAGGGTCACCGGGTGGTCCGGGTCGTGGAATTCGGGGTGCCACTGCACGCCGGCCACATAACCGGGGCCGCGACGGCGGATGGCCTCGATCACGCCGTCGTCCGGGCAGTGCGCCTCGACCACGAAATCGCTCGCCAGGTCCTTGATGCCCTGGTGGTGGATGCTGTTGGTGGTGGCGTGGGTCACGTCGGGAAACAGCGAAGCCAGATGCGTGCCAGGCACGAACTCCACCGCGTGGTGGTGGTGCTCGTACTTGCCCAGCACGCGGTGGTCCAGCGCCTGCGGCCGTTGCGTCGCGATATCCTGCAGCAGGGTGCCGCCGAAGGCGACGTTGAGCAGTTGCAGGCCACGGCAGATGCCGAATACCGGCTTGCCGGCGGCGACGAAGGCGCCGATCAGCTCCATTTCGTAGCGGTCGCGCACGCGGTCGCCGTGCCAGTCCGCGTGCAGCGGCTGCTCGCCGTAGCTTTCCGGTGCGACGTCGTTGCCACCCTGCAGCACCAGGCCGTCGAGCGCGGCGGCATAGTCGTGGAGGTCCAGATCGCTGCGCTTGACGATGCTGGTGGCGTCCACCGCCGGCACCATGACGGCCATGGCGCCACCGGACAGCACCCAGTGCGCCACCGATTGCTCGAGGTAGTGCAGGGTCTTGGTCCACACGCCAGCCAGCGGCATGCCGGCCGAGCCGGGGTAGTAGATGCGCGCCGAAACGCCGATGAGCAAACGGGAGGCCATGGCGACACATCATGGCGTGCCGCGGCCGCCGCGGCAATGCGGCGATGCCCGGCCCCGCCGCATGCCGGGCCCGTGCCGCCGGTGCATCCGCTCACTCCTCGGACGAGGCGCTGTCTTCCTCTTCGTCTGCGCGCGCTTTCTGCACGCGGCGCGCCAGCGGTTCGACCAGGGCCGACATCTCTTCCACCAGCACCGTCGGCGGCACGCTGCCCGCCAGGTGGGTGGCCGGCAGCGGCAGCGTGCTCATGTAGGGGGCGCGGCTGTAGCTGTCGGTGCTGCGCTGGATGAAGCTGAGCGAGATCGCGCTGCCGGCCAGCGTGACCGCCGCCACCGCCGCGGTGATGGTGCGGCGGTGCGAGGGCAGCACATGCGCCAGGTGGGCACGCAGCCACAGCGCGCCCAGCACCACCTGCAGCGGCGCGACCGCGCGCCACAGGCCGGGCCAGGCCAGCGCTGCCGCCGCTTGCGGAAGCAGCGCGTCGCAGGCCTCGATCGCCAGCAGCCAGGGCAGCGCGATGCGCAAGTGACCGCCGAAATCGAAGCGGTGCTGGAAGACCTTGGACAGCAGCGCCCACAGCCCGCACCAGCCGGCCACGGCGACCGGCAGGCCCACCAGCACCGGCAGCCAGGCCGTGGCGTCGGCGCCGGGGTCCAGCGCCAGCGCGTGCTCTGCGGCGACCAGCGCATACAGCGGCAGCGCCAGCAGCAGCGACGAAGCCGCCGCCGGCGGGAGCGGTTTCTCGGCCGCCAGTGGTTCTCCGGGCAGGCGCAGGCGCAGCCGGGTCTGGCCCAGCTGCAGCAGGGCGCCGGCCGCGGGCAAGACGCAAGTCGCGCCGGCGGCATGGTGCCGGCCATCGACGGACACGCCGTTGCCGGTGTCCAGCACCGTCAGCACCAGTCGGCCCTCGGCGTCGGGTCCGAGGCGGGCGTGGCTCGCTGCGACATAGGGGTCGTCGAGCACGACATGGTTGTGCAGCGCGCGCCCCAGCGTCACCGGCCAGGCCGTGACGTCGATCGTGCGGCCGGGGCGGCCGTCGCGCTCGAAGCACTCGATCAGCGCGAGGCGTTCTTCGGGACGATCCATGCGAAGCCGTCGAGATAGTGCGCGGTCAGGCGCTGGGCGCTGGCAAAACTGACGCCGCGGGCGTCGAAGCGGCCCTGCACGCCGGCCTGCGTGCCGTCGAGCGTGGCCACCAGCACGCTCAGGTCGTGCAGACCCTCGAGCTTCTTGTAAGCACGCAGGCAGACCACGGCCTTCAGCGGCAGGCCGTCGCGGTCGATGCTGCGTTCGACGCAGCGTGCCGCGGTGCGGTGGCGGTCGTCGGTGCCCATGAATTCGTTGCGGAAGCTCGACGAGTAGCGCTCGGCGAAACGCAGCGCACCGAGCTTGCTGCCGTCGTAGGCTTCGTGGCGCACGGTCAGGAAGCCGGTGAGCAGCGAGCCGCCGACGAAGATGCGGCTGTCCATCTCGCAGTCCGAGCGCTCGAACTGCAGGCCGCGCACCGCCTGCGGCGACCCGCGGCCCCAGCAGCGCATGAACTGCTCCTGCGGCACCGGGATCGCATAACGCGGGTGGCCGGCGCTGCGCCAGGGCAGGGCGATGAAACGGTCGCTCAGTTCGGCCTCGTGCGCCAGCAGTTGTCGCGTCACCTCGGGCCACGACGGTGTGGTGATCGGTGCGGCGCCGCGGCCACGCTCGAGCAGCGTGCGCACCGGTGCCGCCGGCACCAGGAAGCTGACCTGTTCGCCGTCGCGCCGCGCCGCGACGTTGACGCCGATCAGCCGCCCCTGCTCGTCGAGCGCCGGGCCGCCGCTCATGCCGGCGCTCAGCGAGCCGCCGAAGAACAGCGTCTCCAGGAAGCTGCGCTCCACCGGCCCGTTGTAGCTGCCCTCGGCGACGGCAAAGCCGACATCGAGCGGGTTGCCGAGCGAGAAGATGCGTGCCCCGCGCGGCAGCGGTTCGTCGGCCGGGCGCAGCACGACGGCGCCGCGGCCGGCCAGCGGCGCCGGGTCGGCGGCGCGCAGCAGCGCGAGATCGTGCACGACGTCGAAGGCCAGCAGTTCGAGCGCCCCTTGCCGGCCGTCGACGGTGGCGTAGACGAGGCGGTGGCGGCTGGGCTGCAGCGCATACTGGCTGACGACGTGGTAGTTGGTGACCAGCAGCCCGGCCTCGTCGACGAGGAAGCCCGAGCCGACCGACGACTGGCTGTCCTGCGTCTTCAGCAGTGTGCGCACCTGCAGCAGTCGCGCGCGGGTGCGTTCGTAGATGCGCTGGCCGGTGCCCGACAAGGCCGGCTCCGGCGCCGCGGCCGGGCTCGAGGCGGAGGCCGCCGGCGACCCCGGCGCCGTGGCCTCGACGGTGCTGCCGGTCGGCGCCGGCCGGTCCGGCGTGGCCGCCGATGTGATGGCGCCGCCTGCCGCCAGCAGCCAAGCCAGGCCGGCCTGCATCCAGCGCTGCGCACCAGGGCCGGATGGCCTGCGAGACGGATGTGTGGGCTCGGCTACGCCGGTCTGGTGCATCGCAGCATCTTAGCCCGTGGCTCGGTGGCCGCCGTGGGCCAGGCACTTCGCGAGGCGATCAGAGCAGCCGCGCCGGTGCCATCGCCGCTGTCGAGACACCTTCGGCCCGCAGTGGCTCCGGCAGCGTCGCACCGAGCAGCAGCGATTCGGCCAGCCAGGCGGCGCCGGCGGCGCTCTGGATGCCGTAGCCGCCCTGGCCAGCGAGCCAGAAGAAGGCCGGCTGGCGCGGGTCGGCGCCGATCACCAGTTCGCCATCGGGCGCGAAGGTGCGCAGTCCGGCCCAGGTGCGGCGCGGGCGGCGGATGGTGAGCGTCGTCCGTTCCTCGATGCGCGCGATGGCGGTGGCGATGTCGATCTCCTCGGCCACCACGTCGTGCGCCGGCACCGGGTCGGCGTTGGCGGGGGACCCCAGCAACTGACCGGCGTCGGGCTTGAAATACCAGCTCTCGTCGATCGCCACCACCGATGGCCAGGCGCGGTGCTCGTGACCGGGGGCGTCGAAGGTGAAGGCGCTGCGCCGGTGCGGCTGCAGCCCCAGCGGCGCCAGGCCAGCGCGCTCGGCCACGGTGTCGGCCCAGGCGCCGGCGGCGTCGACGAGCACGCGGGCCTGCACGCGGCGGCCGCCGGTGACGATCAGCGTCCAGGCGCCGCCGTCGTGGCGGGCGAGCTCCAGTTCGGCGTCCGTCCACAGCGCGGCGCCGCGCGCCCGCGCTTCGCGCAGGGCCTGCTGGTGCAGCGCATGCACGTCGATGTCCATGGCGCCGGGTTCGGCGATGGCGTCGATCAGCCCCGCCGCTTGCAGCACCGGCACCGCGGCCAGCGCCGCCGCGGCATCGATGCGCTGCACCACGCTGCCGGTGGCCTGCAGGGTGGCCAGCAGCGCGTCGAGCAGCGCTTCCTGTCCCCGCCAGGCGACATAGAGCACACCGCGCGGCGCCAGCACCGTCGGCGCATAGGCGGCGCGGCTGGCGCGCGTCAGCGCCCGCGCCTGCGGCGGGCCGTAGCTTTCCATGAACATCGCAGCGCTGCGGCCGGTGCTGTGGACTCCGGGCTGCGCCTCGCGCTCCAGCAGCAGCACGCTGCCCTGCGCGGCCAGCCGCGCCGCCAGCGTGGCGCCGGCGATGCCGGCGCCGACGATCGCATAGTCCACCTTCGTCACCGGCTCACTCGCGCATCAGCGTGCTCTTGCCGAACAGGCTCTCGATCAGGTCGACCGCCAGCTGCGCCGTCCTGTTGCGCACGTCGAGTGCCGGGTTGAGCTCCATCACGTCCAGGCTGGCCAGGCGGCCGGTGTCGGCGATCATCTCCATGCACAGCTGCGCCTCGCGGTAGGTGGGGCCGCCGGGCACCGTGGTGCCGACACCGGGGGCGATCTCGGGGTCGAGGAAATCGACATCGAAGCTCACGTGCAGGTGGGTATTCGCGTCCAGCGTGGCCAGCGCCAGTTCCATCGTGTGGCGCATGCCCATCTCGTCGATATAGCGCATGTCGAAGACCTCGAGCCCGACCTGGTGCACGAGCCGCTTCTCGCCGGCGTCGACGCTGCGGATGCCGATCTGCCGCAGCGACTTGGGATTCAGCGCCGGCACCGTGCCGCCGATCTCGATCAGCGATGGCGGTCCATGCCCGCACAGGCAGGCCACCGGCATGCCGTGGACATTGCCGCTGGGCGTGAGCACGCTGGTGTTGAAGTCGGCGTGGGCGTCCAGCCACAGCACGCGCAGCTTCTTGCCGCCTTCGCGGCAGAACCGCGCCACGGCGCTGATCGAGCCGATGCCCAGGCTGTGGTCGCCGCCGAGCAGGATCGGCAGGTGGCCCAGTTGCAGCTCGGCCAGCACCGCCGCGTGCACGCTGCGGTTCCAGGCCACGACCTCGGGCAGATGGCGCCAGCCGTCGACCGGCGGCAACCACGGGTTGACCGGCCCGGCGAGGTTGCCGCGGTCGTGCACCGCCAGGCCGTGGCCCTGCAGGATGGCGGCGATGCCTGCCACGCGCAGGGCCTCGGGGCCCATGCTCGCGCCGCGCGCGCCGGCGCCGATGTCGGTGGGGGCGCCGATGAGGCTGACGGGCTTGTTCAAATGCGCTCCTTGATTCGCGAGGTCGGACATGCCAAGCAGACGCGGCGGAACCGGCTTCGCCGGGCCGCCGGCGTGCCTTGCAGGCCGCGCCGTGCCTTGCGGCCCGGCTCCTCGCCAGGCTCGAAAGGTTCACGGGACCTTTCGTGTCCGGGCTCGGCCCCATCGAGGGGAGCAGCGCAGCCGCTTCGGG
>Ga0316603_10002100_pt1 | contig 10866 bp, 8 predicted proteins | sample OWC_soil_day10_n_FD_207649 | JGI IMG/M metagenome (GOLD analysis project Ga0316603, IMG submission 207649) | Wetland soil microbial communities from Old Woman Creek delta, Ohio, United States - OWC_soil_day10_noCT | ecosystem: Environmental > Terrestrial > Soil > Wetlands | place: USA: Ohio...
GTCCGCGGAGATCGTCGCCGGGACGATCCAGGTCCCCGACCGATGAGCGCGGGGCCCCCGATGATGGTCGACGCCACGCTGACCAAGCGGTTCGGCGTGCGCGAGGTCCTCCAGGCGGCGCGGCTCATCGTGCGCGCGGGGACCGTGCACGCGCTGGTCGGCGAGAACGGGGCGGGGAAGAGCACGCTGGTCAAGATCCTCGCCGGCGTGCTGCGCGGGGACGCGGGGACGCTGTCGCTCGCCGGCACCGCGGTCGAGGTCGCGCGCTGGGATCGGATCTCCGCGCGCGCGGCGGGCGTCGGCATCGTCCAGCAGCACGGCGCGTCGGCGCAGACGCTGACCGTCGTCGAGAACGCCGTGCTCGGCGTCGAAGGAGGGCCGCTGCTCGGGCTCGACGCGACGGCGAAGGCACTCGAGGCGCTCGGCCGGCAGGTCGGCCTGCCGATCGATCCGTGGGCCGCGGCCGGCGAGCTCTCGGTCGGCGCGGCGCAGCGCGCGGAGATCGTCGCGGCGCTCCATCACGGCGCGAAGCTCCTGATCCTCGACGAGCCGACCGCGGTGCTCACGCCGATCGAGGTCGACGGGCTGCTCGCGACGCTGCGTACGCTCGCGGCGGCCGGCACGACGATCGTGCTCGTCACGCACAAGCTCGACGAGGTCCGCGCGGTCGCCGACGACGTCACCGTGCTGCGCGCCGGCACCACGGTCGCGACGTTCAGCGCGTTCGCGCAGGCCCCGTTCCGCACGGTGGATGCCGAGCGCACGCCCCTCGACGTCAAGGCGATCGCCCGCGCGATGGTCGGCGCCGAGCTGCCCGAGCCCGCACAGGTCGCGGAGCCCGCGGCCGACGCGGCGGACGTCCTCGCCGTGAAGCACGTCTCCCTCGGCATGCTCGCCGACGTCTCGCTGTTCGTCCGCGCGGGCGAGATCGTCGGTGTCGCGGGCGTCGATGGCAACGGCCAGCACGAGCTCGCGCTCGTGATCGCGGGCGCGACGTCCGGCATGCGCGGTCGCGTCGAGCTCGGCGGCCGCGATATCACGCGCACGACGACGGCGGCGCGGCTCGCCGCGGGCCTCGCGCAGATCCCCGCGGATCGCCACCACGGCGGCCTGCTGCTCGACGCGACCGTCGCCGACAACCTCGCGCTCGGGCGCGCCGACATCACGGGGAGCTGGCGGATCGATCGCGCGCGCGTCGAGCGCAACGCGCGCGACCGGATCCGCGAGCTCGACGTGCGCCCCGCGGACCCCGACGCGATCGTGCGCTCGCTGTCCGGCGGCAACCAGCAGAAGGTCGTCGTCGGCCGCGAGCTGTCGCGCCCGGCGCTGACCGCGGTCGTCGCGGCGCAGCCGACCCGCGGCGTCGACCTCGGCGCCGTCGCACGGATCCACGATCAGCTGCGCGCCGCGGCGCTGGGCGGGGCCGGCGTGCTCGTGATCTCGGCCGATCTCGACGAGCTCCTCGCGCTGTGCCACCGGGTCGTCGTCCTGCTGCGCGGGACGATCGTCGGCGAGCGCGCGGGCGCGGCGCTACGCGCGCCCGATGCCCGGGCGGCGCTCGGGACGCTGATGACCGGTGCGTCGTCGGTCGCCGAGGTGCCGACGTGAGGGTGGGCCGGGTGTGCTCGCCGGCACGCGGGTGCTCGTCGGCACGTGGGTGCTCGCAGGCTGAGCCGCCAAGGCCGCCAAGCAGAGCGGTGGGGACGCGTCGCCAGCGGCGCGACGAGCGCGCGGCGAGCGCACCACTCCCGGAGCACGGCCCACGGCGGGCGTGCTCTCGGAGGGGGAGACACGAAGACACGAAGGCCACGAAGCAGAGGGGGGACGGGACGCGTCGCCTGCGGTCCGCCGACCGCGCGCGCTCACGCGGGTGCTCGTCGGCGCGCGGTTGCTCGTCGGCACGCGGGTGCTCGGAGGCTGAGCCGCCAAGGCCGCCAAGGCCGCCAAGCAGAGCTGAGGGGACGCGTCGCCAGCGGCGCGACGAACGCGCGACGAGCGCGCGACTCCCGGAGCACGGCCGACGGCGGGCGTGTGCTCGGAGGGGGAGACACGAAGACAGAAAGGCCACGAAGCAGAGGGGGACGGGACGCGTCGCGATCGGCGCAACCAGCGCGCGGCGCGCCCAGCGTCGAGCGGCGAGCATGCATGCACGCACTGGTAGGGTCGAGCAGATGGCTGCGCGGCCCTTCGGAACGAGCATCCGTCCGTCGGCGAAGCCCGACCTTCCTCTGCTTCGTGTCTTTGTGCCTTCGTGTCTCCGCCTCTGTGAGCACATGCGATGCGAGCACCCGCGATGCGGGCACCCGCGATGCGAGCACACCCCGTCCGGGCGAAGCCCCGAACCTCTCCGCTTGGCGGTCTTGGCATCTTGGCGGCTCAGCCTCCGAGCACCCGCGTGCCGAAATCACGGAGCGCCGTGAACGCTGCGAGCACACGTGCCCGCGTCACGGAGCGGCCATGATCGCCGCCTGGCTCCGCCCCGGCACGAAGCCCCGCCGCGAGCTCGAGGCCGCGCTGATCGCGCTGCTCGTCTCGGTCGCGATCGGCAGCCTGCTGATGCTCGTCGCCGGCAAGGCGCCGGGGCACGTGTGGTCCTCGATGGTCACGCGGACGTTCGGCGATCCGTACCTGCTCGGTCAGGTGCTCTACAAGGCGACGGGGCTCGCGCTGACCGGGCTCGCTGTCGCCCTCGCCCTCGATGCCGGGTTGTTCAACATCGGCGCCGAGGGCCAGCTCACGGCGGGCGTGCTCGCGTGCGCGGTGACCGGCGTCGCCTTGCCGGCGGGGACGCCCGCGGTGATCGCGATCCCGCTCTGCCTCGGCGCGGCGGCCGCGGCGGGCGGAGCGGTCGGCGCGACGATCGGCGCCCTCCGTGTCACGCGCGGCGCGCACGAGGTGATCACGTCGATCATGCTCAACGCGATCGTCGCCGGGGTCGCGCTGTGGATCGGCAACGAGTGGCTGTTCCGCGGCGGCACCACGACCGGCGCCAAGATCGCCCCGGGGGCCGAGCTACCGCAGCTCGGGTTCGGCGGCAGCTCGGTCAACGCCTCGCTCGTGCTCGCGGCGCTCGCGGTCGCCGCCGTGTGGTGGCTGCGCACGCGCACGACGTGGGGCCAGGCGTGGCGCGCGGTCGGTCAGGATCCGGCGGCGGCGCAGAGCGTCGGGATCTCCGTCGGCCGCGTGCGGATCCTGGTGATGACCGGCTCGGGCGCGCTCGCCGGCCTCGCGGCCGCGAACTTCGTGATGGGCCACAAGCACGCGTTCGAGGAGGGGCTCGGGCGCGGCACCGGCCTGCTCGGGATCTCGGCCGCGCTGCTCGGCCGCATGCACCCGATCGGCGTCGCGGTCGCGGCGCTCGTGCTCGGCTTCCTGTCGTCGGGGGGCCTCGCGGTCGCCGATCTCGTGCCCAAGGAGCTGACCGAGATGCTGCAAGGCGTGGTCGTGCTCGCGGTCGCGGCGGCCGGGCCGTGGGTGCGGCGCAAGGACGGGCTGCCGTGATCGAGACCCTGTTCTCGATCGCGTTCCTCACGCAGGTGCTGCGGCTCGCGTTGCCGTACGCGCTCGCCGCGATGGGCGGCGCGATCACGGAGCGCGCGGGGGTGATCGATCTCGCGCTCGAGGCGAAGCTGCTGTTCGGCGCGTTCGCCGCGGCCGCGGTCGGCCATGCGACGGGCTCGGCGTACCTCGCGATGCTCGGCGGCCTCGGCGCCGGCATGCTCGTCGCCGCGGTGCAGGTGTTCTGCGCGCTCCGCCTCGGCGCGGATCAGGTCATCGTCGGCGTCGCGCTCAACCTGCTCGCGCTCGGCGGTACGCGGTTCCTGCTCCAGCTGCTCTACGGCGAGGGCGCGAACTCGCCGCCGGTGCCGACGTTTGGCCACTCGATCGCCGGCAACCCGATCCTGTGGCTCGCGCTGGTCGCGGCCGTCGCGCTGCCGTTCGCGATCGCGCGGACCCGCTGGGGGCTCCGGCTGCGGGCCGCGGGCGATCGGCCCGATGCGCTGGTCTCCGTCGGTGTCTCGCCGGTCCGCGCGCGGCTCGCGGCGGCGGTGGTCGGCGGTGCGCTCGCCGGAGCGGGTGGGGCGCAGCTGACGCTCGCGGTCGGTGGCTTCGTCGCCGACATGAGCGGTGGGCGCGGCTACATCGCGCTCGCGATGGTGATCCTCGCGGGCTGGCGGCCCGCCGTCGCGGCGCTCGCGTGCGCCGGCGTCGCGCTCGCCGAGGCGATCAACATCCAGCTCCAGGTCGCGGCCGTCGGGATCCCGCACGAGCTCGCGCAGCTCGCGCCGTACGTGATGACGCTCGCCGTGCTCGTGCTCGCCGGCGGCAAGTACGGCCGCCCACCGGGCGCACTCGGTAAGCTCTAGGTTCGCTACATCTGCTCGGGTGCGGCGATGCCGAGGAGGCCGAGGCCGGTCGCGAACGTCGCCTGCACGGCGGCGACGAGGGCGAGGCGCGCGCGGCGCGTGGCGACATCGTCGACGAGGACGCGCAGCGTGGCGTCGCCGCTGCCGGCCGTGTACCAGCGCGAGAACTCGCCCGCGAGCGACAGCAGGTAGTGCGCGACGACATGCGGCTCGCTGTGCTCCGCGGCCCGCACGACGATCTCCGGTAGCTCGAGGAGCTTCTTGGCGAGCTCCCACTCGGCGTCGTGGCCGAGCCGGGTGAAGTCGATGCCCTCGATCGACGTGATCTTCTCGCCCGCCTTGCGCGCGATCGAGGCGCACCGCGCGTGGCTGTACTGGATGTACGGGCCGGAGTCGCCGTCGAGCGAGACCGCCTTCTCGAGATCGAAGTCGATGTCCTTCTCGCGCTGGGTGGCGAGGTTCGCGAACACGACCGCGCCGATTCCGATCTGTGGCGCGACCTGGTCGACGACGTCGGCGGGCAGGTTCGGGTTGACGGCCGCGATCACCTGGCGGACCTCGTCCTCGGCGATCTTGAACACGTCGCGCATCAGCATCACGCCGCCGAGGCGGGTCGCCGTCTTCTTGCCACCGAGCCGGATCAGGCCGTAGGGCACGTGCTCGCACTGCGTCGCCCAGGTGTGGCCCGCCTTGAGCAGCAGCTTGAACAGCTGGCGGAAGTGCAGGGCCTGGCCGCGATCGACGACGTACAGCGAGCGTGTGAAGTGGAAGGTCTCCCACCGGTACTTCGCCGCGGCGATGTCGCGCGTCGTGTACAGGGTCGTGCCGTCCTTGGTCTTGATCAGCGTCGGGTTCTTCTCTCCCTCGAGCGCGACGACCTGCGCGCCCTCGCTCTCGGTGAGCAGGCCCTTCGCCTCGAGCTCGGCGATCACGCCGGGCATGTCGGGCTCGTAGGCGCTCTCGCCGCGCACCTCGTCGAACACGATGCCGAGCATCTTGTAGATCTCCTCGAACTCCGCCCACGAGATGTCGCGGAAGCGCTGCCACAGCGCGCGGACCTCGGGATCGCCGTCCTCGAGCTTCTTGAAGTAGATCCGCCCCTGCTGCTCGAGGTCCGGGTTGGCCTTCATGCCATCGCGGAACTTCACGTACAGGTCGTTGAGCTTGGTGACGTCGAGCGGCTCCTCGGCCCCCCACAGGCTGTAGGCGGCGAGCAGCATCCCGTGCGTGGTGCCCCAGTCGCCGAGGAAGTTGATGCCGACGACCTTGTAGCCGAGCGCGCGGAAGATCTGCGCGAGGGCGTGGCCGATCGTGGTGCCGCGGATGTGGTGGTAGGCGAGGTGCTTGGAGATGTTCGGCGAGCTGTAGTCGATGCAGATCGTCTTGCCGGTGCCGACCGCGCCGGGGACGAGCTGGTTTCGCAGCGCCGCGTCGATCAGCCAGCGGAAGGTCTGGGCACGGTTGGCGCGGAAGTTCACGAACGGGCCGGCGGCGGTCGCGCTGGCGAGCAGGGCGGTCGGCTGGAACGCGGCGGCGATCTCGGTCGCGACCTGGGCCGGGCTCTTGTTCTGGGCCTTGGCGATCGCGAAGCACCCGACCGCAAGATCTCCGAGCTCGGGGCGGGGCGGGGCCTCGACCTTGAGGTCGGTCGCGGCGACCCCGGCGCTCGCGGCGACGGCCTCGGCCGCGGCGAGATGGACGGGCGTGTGGTGGGTCGGCATTTGCGGCGCGCAAGCTAGCACCGATCGCGCAGGCTCGGCAAAAGGGCCACGGATTCTCGGCAGTTGGTTTGACGCTCCCGTGATGCGCGTGTTACCAACGGGTAAGCTCGAGAGTGGTTGGGGAGGGTCGGCGTACGGTCGGACGCAACTACTGGCTGGGAGGACACGTGAGCAAGATTGTTTTGTGCGTTGATGACAGCGCGACGATGCAGCAGGTCGCGGACATCACGTTTCGCGGCACCGAGTTCACGTATGTCGGCGCGCGGAACTACGACGAGGCGATCGCCAAGGCGTCGGGACAGAAGCCCGCGGTGGTCCTCGCCGACTCCGTGATGACCGGCAAGACCGGCTACGATCTCTGCCTCGCCCTCAAGTCGGACGCGAAGACCGCGGACGTCCCCGTCGTGATCCTCGTCGGCAACGGTGCGCCGTACGACAGCGCCAAGGGGGTCCAGGTCGGCGCGGATGCGAACCTGCCCAAGCCGTGGGACACGCAGACCATGCTCGAGAAGGTCACCGAGATCGTGACCAAGGCGAGCAGCGGTGTCGCCAAGCCCGGCCAGGGTGCCGCGGCCGCCGCATCGCCCGCTGCCGCTGCCGCTGCCGCGCCCGCGGTCGCTGCCGCCGCCGCTGCGAAGGCCGCCACGCCGGCCGCAGCCGCCGGCGCCCAGCCGCCGCGCTCCGCGACGATCATGGGGATGCCGACGATCAAGCTGCCCGGTGGGGTCGCGCCCGTCGTGACGGCGACCCCGGCGGCGCCGAGCCGGACGACCGTGATGGCCGTTCCGCCCGTGTCACCGGACGGCACGATGAACCGTGCACCGGCGGCGCCCTCGGGCCCCGCGCTGCGCGCTCCCGCACCTCCGGCACCGGCGCCTGCCGCGGCCGTCTCTGCACCTGCCCCCGCGTTCAATCCGTCGCTAGGAGCGAATCGAGTCCCCATGGTCAGCGGTACCCCGACCAAGCGTTCTGCGCTCGTCGAGCGCACTCTCGCGAAGATGGCCGCGCGTCTTGCCGAGGCCACCGGCCTCGAGGCTGGAAGCCCGGAGCTCCTCGCTCTCCTCAAGCTGTCGGCCGAAGTGGTCGAGCGCGTCGTGTGGGAGGTCGTCCCGGATCTCGCGGAGCAGATCATCCGCGAGAACCTGCAGGACCTGACCGCGCGTCGCGGCAGCTCGTAGCCGCCCCCGCCGGGCCGCGTGCGGCCCACCGTGTGTTAGCGTCCCCGCCGTGACAACGTCGTCGGCGCTCCCCAAGCAGTACGACCCGTCGGAGGTCGAGCCCCGCTGGCTGCGGTTCTGGCTCGAGAACGACTTCTTCCACGCGGACGAAGCGAGCCCGACCGTACCGTATGCGATCACGCTGCCGCCGCCGAACGTGACCGGCTCGCTGCACATCGGCCATGCCCTTGGCTCGACGATGCAGGACATCCTGATCCGCTGGAAGCGGATGCAGGGATTCAATGCGATGTGGATGCCCGGCATCGATCACGCATCGATCGCCGTGCACGTCTTGCTCGAGAAGGACCTCAAGCGCCGCGAGAACAAGACGCGGTTCGAGCTCGGCCGCGAGGAGTTCCTCCGCCGCGCCTGGGCGTGGAAGGAGAAGAGCGGCAACCGGATCGGCGAGCAGGAGAAGCTGATGGGCTTCTCGCTCGACTGGGCCCGCGAGCGGTTCACGATGGACGAGCGCTCGAACGCGGCCGTCCTCGAGGCCTTCGTCCGGCTGTACGAGGAGGGGCTGATCTTCCGCGCGAAGCGGATGATCAACTGGGATCCGTCGAGCGAGACCGTGGTCTCGGACCTCGAGGTCGACACGGTCGAGGAGAACGGCTCGCTGTGGGAGATCAAGTACCCGTTCGTCGACGGCACGGGGGAGATCATCGTCGCGACGACGCGCCCCGAGACGATGCTCGGCGACACCGCGGTCGCCGTGCACCCCGACGACGAGCGCTACAAGGCGGTGGTCGGCAAGCTGGTGCACCTGCCGCTGACGGGGCGCCAGATCCCGATCGTGGCCGACACCTGGCCCGATCCGGAGTTCGGCTCCGGCGCTGTCAAGGTGACGCCTGCGCACGACCCGAACGACTTCGAGATCGGCCAGCGCGCCGGCCTCGACATCATCCAGGTGATCGATCCGAAGGGCCGGATGTGCGATCCGTCGCCCGCGAAGTACGTCGGGATGACCGTCGACGAGGCGCGCAAGGCGATCGTCGCGGACCTCGAGGCAGGTGGACACCTCGGCGAGATCAAGCCGCACAAGGTCCCGCGCGGTCGCAGCCAGCGCTCGGGCGCGGTGATCGAGCCGATGCTGATGGATCAGTGGTGGGTGCGCGCGGCGCCGCTCGCCGAGAAGGCGGCCGCGGCCGTCGAGACCGGCAAGACGAAGTTCGTCCCCGAGCTGTGGACCAAGACGTACATGCACTGGATGACCAACATCCGCGACTGGTGCATCTCGCGTCAGCTGTGGTGGGGCCACCGGATCCCCGCGTACTACTGCGCGTGCGGCACGACGATGGTCGCGCGCGAGGCGCCGAAGGAGTGCGGCACGTGCGGCCGCACCGACATCAAGCAGGACGAGGACGTCCTCGACACCTGGTTCTCGTCGGCGCTGTGGCCGTTCTCGACGCTCGGCTGGCCCGAGAAGACGCGCGCGCTGTCGACGTTCTATCCGAACAACGTCCTCGTCACCGGCCCCGACATCATCTTCTTCTGGGTCGCCCGGATGATGATGTTCGGCATCCACTTCATGGGGAAGGTGCCGTTCCGCACCGTGTACCTGACATCGATCGTCACCGACGAGAACGGCGACAAGATGTCCAAGATGAAGGGCAACGTGATCGATCCGCTCGACATCGTGTACGGGGCCTCGCTGGACGCGCTGCTCAAGCGCGCCGAGGCGGACAACGCTCCGGACGCGGCGGTCAAGACGATCAAGAAGAACTACGCGAAGGGCATCCCGGCGATGGGCGCCGACGCGCTGCGGTTCTCGCTCGCCGCGCTCAACACGAGCGGGCGCTACATCCGGTTGTCGGCCGAGCGGGTGGAGGGGTACCGCAACTTCATCAACAAGCTGTGGAACGCGTCGCGGTTCGCGCTGATGAACCTCGACGGCTACGACCCGGAGCGGTTCGAGGCACAGCTGTCGACGCCCGCCGGGCGCGCGTCGCTCGGGATGCCGGAGCGCTGGCTCCTGTCACGGCTGCAGGCGGTCGCCGGCGAGGTCGACACGGCGCTCGAGAACTTCCGGTTCAGCGACGCGGCGAACGCGATCTACTCGTTCGTGTGGCACGAGCTGTGTGACTGGTACATCGAGCTCGCCAAGCCGCACCTGCACCAGAGCGAGGAGCTCGAGCAGGACGCGGCCAAGAGTGCACGCCGCCACGTCGTGCAGGGCGTGCTCGCCACGGCGCTCGAGACCACGATGCGCCTGTTGCACCCGTTCGCGCCGTACGTGACCGAGGAGATCTGGCAGAAGCTGCCCAAGCCGCCGCAGCTGCCGGGCTCGCTGATGATCACGGTGTTCCCGCGCGGCGATGCGTCGTTCGTCGACCCGGCGGCCGAGGCAGAGATGAAGCTCGTGCAGGACGTCGCGGTCGGCTGCCGGATGCTCAAGGCGACGTTCGGCCTCGCGCCGGCGCAGCTGGCCTCGGTCGGCATCCGGGTCAGCGGCGAGAAGCGCGAGACCCTCAAGCGCTATCGCGAGGCGATCGAGCGCACCGCGCGCGTCAAGGCGCTGATCGGCGCGTCGTTCACGGGCAACGCCGAGGCGCTGTCCGTTCGCGACGAGGCCGGCCCCGGGATCGATGAGCTCACGGGGGCCGCCGGCAAGGAAGTGATCAACTCCGAGGTCGAGATCGTGATGCCGCTCGGCGAGATCGATGTCGGCGCAGAGAAGACGCGCATCGCCAAGGACATCACGAAGACCGAGAAGGAGATCTTCGGGCTCGAGAAGAAGCTGGCGAACGCGGACTTCCTGGCGCGCGCGCCGGAGGACGTGGTCGCGGAGCAGCGCGCGCGGCTCGCCGAGGAACAGTCGCGCAAGCAGCGGCTGATCGACGCGCTCGCCATCCTCGAGAAGATCGGATCCGCATCGTGAGCGAGGAGCTGTCCACTCTCGACCGAGTCACCGCGAGATGAGCGAGTGGATCGAGGCCGAGTCCCTGCGGCGCCGCGAGCGGCTGCTGCGGGCGCGCGCCGCGCTGCTCGTGGTCGACATCCAGGAGCGCCTGGTCGCCGTGATGCCGCCGGAGGTCGCGGCGCAGGTGATCAAGAACACGGCGATCCTGGTCGCCGCCGCCGCGCGCCTCGGTGTCCCGATCGTCGTCAGCCAGCAGTACCCCAAGGGCCTCGGGCAGACCGTGCCCGAGCTGGCGAGTGCGCTCGCCGCGGCCGAGGCGGAGCACGGCGCGGCCGTCTACCGGTTCGACAAGATCGAGTTCTCGGCGGCTGCCTCGCCGGCGTTCCAGGCGCTGCCGCCGGCCGAGAAGATCGGCGCGATGATGACGCGCGAGCAGTGGATCGTGTGCGGGATGGAGACCCACGTCTGCGTCTACCAGACCGTGCGTGACCTCGTCGGGCCCGCGTGCGCCGTGCACGTGGCTGCCGATGCGGCGTGCAGCCGCACCAAGGCCAACTGGCGGACCGGCCTCTCGCTGGCGCGCGAGGTCGGCGCGCTGGTGACCTCGACCGAGGCCGTCGTGTTCGACCTCCTGGGGCAGGCGGGCACCGACGAGTTCAAAGCCCTCTCGAAGATGATCAAGTAATGTCCGGCTCCAAGAG
>Ga0316603_10002101_pt1 | contig 10865 bp, 9 predicted proteins | sample OWC_soil_day10_n_FD_207649 | JGI IMG/M metagenome (GOLD analysis project Ga0316603, IMG submission 207649) | Wetland soil microbial communities from Old Woman Creek delta, Ohio, United States - OWC_soil_day10_noCT | ecosystem: Environmental > Terrestrial > Soil > Wetlands | place: USA: Ohio...
TATTGGTGAAATGGCAAAAAATATGCAGATATTTGCAATAACTCATTTGCCTCAGATTGCCTCCAAAGGAGAGTGTCATTTACTGGTTTACAAAGAAATAGACGATAAAAACACTACTCGCACAGAAATTAGAAGAATTTCAGGAGAAGAGAGGCTTATAGAAATTGCACGAATGCTGAGCGGGGCAAAACTTACAGAAGCGGCTGTTGCAAATGCAAAAGAGCTGCTTTACAACCAAACTTAAACAATTTTAAAGAAAACATATATGAGACTTATTATTCAAAACTCGTACGAACAGATTTCTCAATGGGCAGCGGCTTTTATTGTTAAAAGAATTCGCGAGTTTGATCCAACTCCAAAAAAACCATTTGTACTTGGACTTCCTACTGGTTCTACTCCCTACGGTACATATAAAGAGTTGATAAGACTCTACAAAGCCGGACAGGTATCATTCCAGAATGTTGTGACTTTCAACATGGATGAATATATAGGCATACCTAAAGATCATCCACAGTCTTACTATACTTTTATGTGGGAAAACTTTTTCAGACACATTGATATTAAACCGGAAAACGTAAATATTCCAAATGGAAACGCCCTCGATTTAAAGAAAGAGTGTGAAGAATACGAGAATAAGATTACTTCGATTGGCGGAATAAGGCTGTTCATGGGTGGTATCGGTCCGGACGGACATATTGCTTTCAACGAGCCGGGTTCTTCTCTCACTTCAAGAACAAGAATAAAAGCGCTTACAACAGATACAATTATTGCAAATTCAAGATTCTTCAACAACGATATTAATCAGGTTCCAAGAACTGCTCTTACAGTGGGAGTAGGAACAATTATGGATGCCCGCGAAGTTATGATACTTGTAAACGGACATCACAAATCAAGAGCGCTTAAGATGGGTGTAGAGGGGTGCATAAATCACCTGTGGACAATAAGTGTTCTTCAAATGCATCCGAAAGGCATAATCGTTTGCGACGATGCTGCTACCGATGAATTGATGGTATCTACAGTAAATTACTTTAAGGATATTGAGCACGATAATCTTGACCCTAAGTCGCTTTTAAAATAGCCTAACTTAGAAATTCGACGGCTCTGCTGAATATTTTATCAAAATAATACTTACGATCGGAAGGATTAATTTTATCTGAAACCGGAAACGGATTTTCGTGGCAGTAATCGAATGGAAAATCCATCTCTTCAAGGCAGATATCCGAGCTGCTGCCAAGAGCAAGACGGATTCCGGATGTAGGTATCACAATATCTCTCTTTAAGGAAATAATACTTACCCTGTGTGAGTTGTTTTTATAGAAGTTCTCCCGCTCCCCGCGGAAGAATTTCTCTCCTATATGGGTTGTAAATGCTGTCTCAATATAATCCCACAATCTCCTCTTTTCTGCACCCAATCTGATAAAATCGCCTATATAATATTTCTTTAATGAGGCAAAAGAGTCTCTGTCCATAATCATTTTTGAGTCTCCGTTCATTTCGTTAAACAGCGAGCCCGCGCAAAACATGAACAACTTACTTTTGCTAAAATAGTCGCATGGATTTGCCTTGAGAAGGACTTGTGCAAGAAGGCCGCCAATTGAATAGGCAAAAATGTCAATTTTAGCATCTTTATGAACTACCGGATGACGGTCACCTCTTATTTCTTCCATTAACTGAGTCACATTCAAAATACTCTCTCTTCCGGAAAGGTAAAACCGGAAAGGGTCCGATTTTATTCTGCTGCTTAATGCATAATTTAAAAAAGAGAGGTTGCTGTAATCTTTCTTGTCGCTAAACTCCATTGAAATGAGTCTTTGCATTGCCCTGGGGTTTGCCCACTCTTTCGGAGAGCGGTTCATGTGCATCGATAGAGGGAACATTATTACTACTCTTCCGCTTTTATCTGCAAGATACTCTGCCCAGGAAATATATTTGTCCCAGTTACGTTCATTGAGTCCGTGAAAAAGAAGAATTGCCGACCGCGATTTTCCTGACGGAGAATAAACCGGGTTTTCGGGCTCAGCGATATAGTAATCGAAAGCTGTATTTTCCGAAATTTCGTCTTCTTTAGTCTCAAGGAACTTTACCGGTGCCACGACTTTTCTGATATTCAGAATCTCGTCTTTTCCAAGGTTCTCTTCAAAACGAACTGTTCTTAGTTTCATCTTTATCCCTTTTTTTTGCAAATAAAGAGCAGAAACCAATCTCTGATGAAAAAATGGTTTAATCGATGCCCCAAATGGGTGGAATATCCATTAGAGGGGTGAAATTCGCATATATGGGGTCAATAAATTTTAATTACATTTGCATTTAAATGACGATACCCTCATATATAAACTCAAAAAGGAATATTTTCCGGCTGGTGTTTTTCACAGCAGCATTCGCTCTTGCGTTTATTAATATCTATAAACCATTCGGCTCAAAAAACTGGTACGTTGTTTCCGATTTTAAATTTTTCCTTTATTCTGCGCCAATAATTCTTACCGGAGTTCTGGTTGTTGTCATCAGCCGGGTGATAATGTACTATTTCAGCAAAAAGTGGCCTATATCATATGTGAAATATTTTATGTGGGTATTGCTTGAGATTGTTTGCATGTCTTTGTTCTATACCATATACACCCTGTCACTGAATGTAAACGACGGAAAAGATATCGTTGCCACATTTAAATCGTCAACGGTGAACACTGCGCTGGTGCTTCTGTTGCCATACATCACTCTTTGGTTTTATTTCGGATGGGAAGAGAGTAAGAAAAAACTTGAAAACATAGAACAGAACGAACCGGAAGAAGAGAACCTTCCTAATAATTATTCTTTCACGGACGAAAAAGGGATCCTAAGACTCTCTGTACAAAGCCGGGAACTTCTATATCTGGAGTCGGACGATAACTATGTAGTGATTCACTATGCAGCAAATGGTAAGGTAAAGAGATACCTTTTGAGAAATACTCTGAAAAACCTTGAGTCTCAATTTGCAGATACTCCCGTGGAAAGGTGTCACCGGTCATTTCTTGTAAACTTTGGCAGGGTTAAGGTGATGAGAAGGGAGAGGGACGGGCTTTTCCTTGAACTTGATGCCGAAGGGGAAAAAGATATCCCCGTATCTAAAAGCTACAGGGATAAAGTGGGAGAGAAATTCATGTCCCAATCTTTTAAGAGCCAGAAATAATTTCCGGTTACTGTTACTGGTTATTTGAGTTTGGAGATAATCTCGTCATCCATAGGTTTTACTTTAGAAGAGAAATGGCCAATAAGTCTGCCTTTTTCGTCAATCAGATATTTAGAAAAATTCCATGCCGGTTCTTTTTCGTTCCATCCGTTTTTGGATTTATCGGTTAACCATGCGAAAACAATGTTTTTGTTTTTCCCCTTAACTGAAGACTTATCCATCATCTGGAAGGTCACTCCATAGTTTACTTCGCAAAAAGACTTAATTTCCTCATTTGTTCCCGGGTCCTGATTCATAAAGTCGTTTGAAGGGAAACCTATTACAACCAGAGAGTTCCCGTATTGCTCCGAAAGAGCTTCAAGATCCTTAAACTGTGGTGTAAAGCCGCATTTTGAAGCAGTATTTACGATGAGAACTTTCTTGCCTTTGAGCTGGTTAAATTTGAACGTTTCTCCTGTTATTGTTTTAAACGAGAGCGAATAAAAATCTACCGGAGGTGTAACCGGGTTATCCTGCGCAACCATTTTCTGTCCAAAAAACATGGATACAATGGCTGTAAATATTAAATTAATTTTTTTCATGGGTTGGTGTTTTTAATACAATCAAAACAACCGGAAGCCCATAAAGTTTATCGGTCTATCTGATACTTACAGCCACTCCCCCGCTGGAAGCGAGATTGATTTTAAGAAGAGTGTTACAATTAACGGTAATTTTCCTGATGTTATAACTCTGAGGATTTTTATCCCAATGGGCATCTTTTCCGTCTTCATAAATTGTTGCAGTAAAACTTTTACCCTTTGGCAAAAACGAACAATCTATATTTGCTGTTCTTGGATTTTCATCGGTAATACCGCCCACAAACCACTCATCCTTTCCTTTTGCTTTTCTGGCAACAGTTATAAAGTCGCCGGGTTCTGCTTCCAGATACCAGCTGTTATCCCAGTCAACTGCCACATCTTTTATAAACTGAAATGCATCTAAAAACCGTTCGTAGTTTTGAGGAAGATCCGCAGCCATCTGGAGAGGGCCAGGCATTGTTACGTATAATGCAAGCTGTTTTACAAGGGTGGTATGAACCTTTTGATCGGGCTTGTTGCCTTTATAATACGATAAGTCTGTCTGGAATATACCGGGCGTATAATCCATAGGACCGCCCATAAGACGTGTAAAAGGCAGTATTGTTGTATGGTCGCAGGCATTTCCTCCCATAGATTCAAATTCGGTACCTCTTGCCGATTCCTGAGCCAGCCAGTTTGGATAAGTGCGGCACAGGCCCGTAGGGCGGACCGCTTCATGACTGTTAATCATTATTTTAAAATCTGCAGCTCTTTTAGCTACATATATATAGTGGTTATTCATCCATTGCGACGAGTGATATTCGCTGCGTGGAATAATATAGCCCACATAACCTGTCTTTACAGAGGTATAACCGTTGTCGTTCATAAATTTAAATGCCTCGTCCATTTGTCTTTCATAATCGGATGCATTGGCGGAAGTTTCATGATGCATCATAACCTTTACCCCCTTTGAGGCAGCATATTTCTGCAGTTCCTTAACATTAAAATCGGGGTACGGGGCAGTGAAGCTGAAGTGGTGGTCTTTAAGATATGAAGCCCAGTCTTCCCAACCCTCATTCCATCCTTCAACTAAAACTGCATCAAAGCCGTGCCTGGAGGCAAAGTCAATATATTTTTTTACATTTTGCGTAGTTGCGGCATGTTTTCCATTAGGTTTGAGTTTGCTATAATCCGTAACTCCGGGTTTAGCCTTATAAAAATCGGAATAGGCCCAGGTTGCTCCTCCTCCGGTGAACATCTCCCACCACACCCCTATATATTTAACCGGCTTAATCCAGAATGTCTCTTCATAGGCACACGGCTCATTGAGATTTAGGATTGTCTGTGACGCCAGTATGTCGCGTGCATCATCGCTGACAATTACTGTACGCCACGGTGAATTGCACGGAGCCTGAAGATATCCTTTCTTTCCAAGCTTGTCGGGCGTAAGGTGTGCGCTTAGCATAAAGTTTTTATCGTCTACATTCAGAAGCATTCCGGCGTAATTCACCAAAGCTGCCTCATGAATATTTATATAAATTCCATCGGCAGATTTGAGCATAAGCGGAGTTTGCACTGTATAACCTTCTGCTTTGGATTCGTATCCTTTGCTTCGGGCTGCAATGTCCATCCCTTTGCATATTTCGGAAATTTTTGCCGTAGTATATGAAAATTCATTCGTGTCGTAGTCGCCGGGGATACAGAATGCAACGTGGTCCCCGGAAAGCCGGAACTCGGTGATTTCATTCAAAAGTGTAAAATAATTCAGGTTTTTCTGCTCAGGAAATTCGTACCGAAAGCCAAGCCCATCGTTGAACAAACGAAAACGGACAATCATTTCCCTTGCCTTTAACCCGCTCTGGACCAATTCAACAGCAACTTCGTTATAGTTGTTTCTGATTACGGAGTACTGCCCCCAGACAGGTTTCCACTTTTCGTCTACCTTAATATTTTTAAACCCTTTTATCGAGAAATCGCCGCTCATTGAGAAGCCATCAGCTTCAACTCCCAACTTGCTGGGTAATATTACATTCTTACCCTTATAACTCAATTCATATAAAACCGACCCGTTTTCGGAGTTTATTTTGAGTATCAGGTTCCCGTTTGGTGATGAAATCTGCTGTGCCCCTGAATTCAAGTTGAAGGACAATAAAAAACACAATATTCCTAACAGTTTAATCTTTATTTTCATTTGTTTGTTTATTAATGAAAGACTATTCAACCGAACAAATGCAAATTTATAAAAAAAATTGAAGCATAATGATTGATTGAAAATTGTTTTAGAATTCCCTTAAAATTACTGATTTTCTGAATTTTAATGATTATTGAATAGTGTTTTATTTTATTTCTTACTGCAAAATATTAACAATATAAGACTACAAATGTTATAGGATTTGTATTTTTTACTATTTTTGTCGCGAAAAACTTCAGAACTATGAAAATTAATACAAAAATACGCTATGGATTAAGGGCCGTAATTGAGATTGCCAGTTCTAATGACCCGGGCGGAGTATTGCAAAAAGACATTGCAATTAACCAGGAAATTTCTCTTAAGTACCTTGACAGTATTATTTCTTCATTGAAACTTAAAGGAATTATTTCCCATGCAAAAGGAAAGGGAAGCGGGTTTAAACTTACCCGAAAACCAGAAGAGATAACAGTATATGATGTATATACAGCATTTGAACCCATAGTAATTGTAGATTGTATTAACGACATGGGGTTTTGCGATCGGTCCAAAAACTGTCTGTCAAGAGACTACTGGATTGAAGTAAAAAAAGAATATAAAGAGATGTTGTCAAGAAAGACCATCGCTCAAATAATTGAAAGAAACGATAAATAATACAAAGATGAAATTAACAACAAAGTATTTCATGCTGCTTCTTGCAGGCATCATTTTCACTACAGCAGGGAATGTAAATGCCCAGAGCACAAAAACAAATACATTCACTACTACGGCAAGAATTTTAGGCACATCAACTCTTCATGACTGGGAATCCAAGACAGATCAGATTACAGGTGAGTTTGCAATGAGTAAAACAAGCGAAATTCAATCTTTATCTGTTAAGATTCCGGTTCTGTCTATAAAGAGCGGAGAAAAGCTAATGGATAAAAAGACATACGAAGCTTTTAATTCAGACAAATATCCTTCAATAGTTTTTCAAATGACTGAACCTGCAACTCCGGTTGTTTCCGGTTCAGATGTACAGGTTACATTGACAGGAAACCTGATTATTGCAGGTGTGACTAAAAAAATTACTTTTAAATCTACAGGCAAAAAGACAGCGACAGGCGGGTATCAGCTTTCCGTAAGTGTGCCGTTGAAAATGACCGATTTTAAAATGAAGCCCCCTACTGCTCTGCTGGGAACAATAAGATCCGGCGATGCCGTTACAATTAAATTAGACGTTAATGTTCCGGCTCAGAATTTAGCAGCTACTAACTAACAAAAATTATAACCAAACATGAACAAAACAATTATTACACTTCTTGCTGTACTCTTTATGAGTAGTACGGCATTTTCTCAGGTTCGCCCCTATGACAAGTCCGGAATTAATGGGTTTGAAACTAAAAAAGAGAACCTTGCTAAATTTGACAAACTAAAACTCAAATTCGGAGGCAGTTTTACTCAGTCTTTCCAGACACTGAGCCACAGCAGCACATCTACTGCTACCCCGGGCCTTGTTGCCATCACTTCCGGTTTTAACACAGCAAATGCAAACCTTTATCTTGATGCATTTCTGGCCGATGGAGTAACACTTAATATGACACTTTACCTTTCTTCCCGTCACCACAATGAGACCTGGGTTAAAGGCGGCTATATCCAGTTTGACAAGCTCCCTTTCCTGAAGAGTGCTCTTCTTGACAAAGTAATGGAATATACTACTATTAAAGTAGGTCACATGGAAGTTAACTACGGCGATGCTCACTTCCGCAGGTCGGACAACGGTAACTCAATTTACAACCCATTCGTGGAAAACTATATTATGGATGAGTTTGCAACAGAAATTGGTGCCGAAATTGACGTACAAAGCAAAGGATTCCTCGCCGTTGTTGCGATGACCAATGGCAAGATCAAAGGTGATATCGCCAAAGGTGTCGTTTATGCAGGGGGAAGCGATGGAAAAAGCCATCCTGCTTTTATTGGCAAGATTGGTTATGATAAACAGCTAAGCGATTTGGTTCGTCTCCGCATTACCGGTTCGGGTTACTACACTGCCGGATCAATTGCAAATACTCTTTATGGCGGCGACCGCTCCGGTTCACACTATTTTGGTGTAATGGACAACGCTCTCACAACTTCTACTGCATTTTCAGGTCGTTTCAATCCCGGCTTTACCGACAAAATTGGTGCTGTAATGGGTAACGTCTTCCTGAAAGTTGGAGGTCTTGAGTGGTTTACAACTATTGAAACAGCTAAAGGTCGTTCTAAAAGCGAGCAGATTGAGCGCTCTGCAAATCAGTTTGCAACCGACCTTGTTTACAGATTTGGAAAATCGGACAACTTCTGGCTTGGTGGCCGTTATAACAAAGTATCAAGCACAGTGGGTGGTGCAGATGTAAATATTAACAGAGTTGCCGTGAGTGGTGGCTGGTTCGTGACTAAAAACATCATGGCAAAAGCAGAGTATGTGAGTCAGAACTATAATGGTTTTGTCTCAACAGACCTTCGCAATGGCGGAAAATTCAATGGCCTTGTTATTGAGGCAGTTGTTGGATTCTAATTATTGGTATATTTATTGCAAACCGGTAAGAGTATCGCTCTTACCGGTTTTTTTTACAGAATTAAAAGATGAAGAGACTTTTTGCTGTCATAATTTTTGTTTTAGCCGCTTTCTCTGTTTCAAGTGCTCAAACGCAAACCCGGCTTGAACTGGACAACAGCAGTTCGCTTACGATATTCGGATCTACCAATATTTCTAAATTCAAACTTGTTTTGCCGGGAGATAAATTCCCGGGGAAATTGTTCAATTTCACATATCAGCAAAATCAGAATAAAATTAGTCTGAGTCAAAACAGACTTGCACTGGAGGTAAAAAATTTCACATCAACCAACAGAATCGCACTAAATGGCTTTTTAAAGCTAATAAAGTCGGAAACGTATCCTGTTCTGGACATTCAGTTAAATAATCTGGAGATACTCTCCACAATTCCAGGCACAAATTCTATCAATGGAAAAGCATTCTTAAACATTACAATTACCGGAGTAACAAAGCAATACTATATCCCGTTCTCATCCAGACTGGAAAACGGTATGCGGTATGCCGACGGAAAAATGCGCTTAAGCATACGCGACTTTGGGCTAACCCCTCCGGTAGAAATGATGGGAATGGTAAAAACAAGCGAATGGATAGAAATTAATCTTCACATCGTTGCAATAATTTCATTATAAAGCATTTTTATTTTTTTAAATAAAAAATAGGCACGGAAATTGCGGGGCACTTTAATCCAATATAAAACCCTGGAAGCCCTGGCCCTCACCTACCTACACAACCAGCATTATTTAAAAAAAAATTAAAAGGTTAAAAATGAAGAAATTATTTTTTCTAACATGCCTGTTTATTCTTTTCGCAGCAAATCTTATTGCTCAAAAAGCTGATAATCCAAAGATTACGATTACAGGAATGGTTGTCGATTCAACATCGGGAAGAAGTATAGAGTACCCTACAGTGGCACTTTTTACAGATTCTTTAAAGCTACTTAAAGCCGTTGCCGGTGGGGCCGACGGAAAGTTTATCATTGAAGCGCCTAAGAGTGGAAAATACATTTTGTCAGCTTCGATGATAGGTTATACAAATTCAAAGAGCGTAATTGTTCTTGATAATATCAAAAAGAAGGTAGAGGTAGGAAAAATTTCATTACTGGAGGGGATGCAGATTAAAGAGGTGACAGTTGTGGGTATTAAGCCGCTTATTAAAAACGAGCCTGACAAACTGACTTATAACCTTGAATCCGACCCTCAAACTGCGTCAAGTGCCATTGTGGACATTCTTCGCAAAGTTCCGATGTTGAGCGTGGATGGCGAAGATGTGGTCCGTCTTAATGGAGAAACAAACTTTAAGGTGCTTGTAAATGGCAAGTCGTCCGGAATGCTGGTAAAAAACTTCAAGGATGCGATTAAAGCAATGCCGGCAAGTTCAATTAAATCTATTGAGGTAATTACAAACCCTCCGGCAAAATATGATGCCGAGGGTGTTGGAGGTATAATCAACATAATTACAAACAAGAAAACAACCGAGGGTTACAACGGTAGCATTAACGGCGGAGCAAACACACTGGGAGGATTCAACGGCGGAGGATATATTTCTGCGCAAGTTGGCAAATTTGCTCTGAGCACAAATGTCTATACAGGCAAAAGCGTCTCCCGTAAAAGCACATCTCTCTCGGAATCCGAAAATTACCTGAGTACCGATTATCGCTATTCAAAATCTCAGGGAGGATTTGATTCCGACAATATTTTTACCAATGTTGGAATTGAAGCCAGCTACGAATTAGACTCATTAAATTTACTTACACTTTCGGGCTGGGGATATCTTGGAGACTCCAAGAGTACAAGCCTCACAAGCAACGACACATATAACGCCAATCACGTTCTCAGCAGGAAGTATACAAATACATCCGAGTCAACCTACGGATATGGTTCCGGTTCCGGAAGTCTCTCCTATCAGCGTACATTTAAGAAGCCGGACCAGAATCTGACTATCGCTTATAGTCTTGATATGAGTCCTATGAGCACAGATATAAAAAACACCATTGATCCCGAATTAAATTATATTGCATATTCTCAGCACTCTGTTAATGACGCTATGGGAACTGAACATACCGCTCAGATAGACTATTACGACCCTTTGACAAAGAAGCACTTTATAGAAACAGGGGTAAAATACATTTTACGCCAGAATACATCAGAGACCAATGTTACCCGGTATGATGAAGCAACCGGTACCTGGATAGAAGATTTGTCCAAAGTGAATGACCTCGACTACGACCAGCATATTATCAGCATGTACGGCGGATACCTCTATAAAAAGAAATCTTTCACAGCAAAAGCAGGGTTTAGAATGGAGTACACTATTAATGACGGTTTGTCAAAAAGTGCAGATGGAAACATTCCATTTACAAACAAACAGTTTGATGTCGTTCCT
>Ga0316603_10002103_pt1 | contig 10863 bp, 8 predicted proteins | sample OWC_soil_day10_n_FD_207649 | JGI IMG/M metagenome (GOLD analysis project Ga0316603, IMG submission 207649) | Wetland soil microbial communities from Old Woman Creek delta, Ohio, United States - OWC_soil_day10_noCT | ecosystem: Environmental > Terrestrial > Soil > Wetlands | place: USA: Ohio...
ACATGGCGCGCTTCGTGCTCGACGCGCGTGCCGAGCGCAAGGTGACGGTGCTGCTGATCGAGCACCACATGGACATCATCACCGGCATCTGCGACCGCATGCTGGTGCTGAGCTACGGCGAAGTCATCGGCACCGGCATCCCGCGCGAGGTCGTGCGCGACCCCCGCGTCATCAAGGCCTACCTGGGAGGCGCGCATGCCGCGGCGTGAGGGGAGGGCCCGGGGCAGCTGGGACTTCTCCAGCGACACGACGCTGCCGCGCCTGCTGGCGGCGAATGCCGCGGCCGCTGGCGACCGGGTCGCCTTGCGCGAGAAGGACCGCGGCATCTGGCAGCAGACCGGTTGGTCGGGCTGGCTCGGCGTGACACTGGCCTGTGCCGCCGGGCTCGAGGAACTCGGTTTCGCGCGCGGCGACGCGCTGATGGTGGTCGGCGACAACCGGCCGCACCTGTACACCGGCCTGCTCGCGGCCGGCATGCTGGTCGGCCACGCGATGCCGGTCTACCCCGACGCCGCGCCCGAGGAGGTGGCCCACGCGATCCAGTCCTGCGGCGTGCGCTTCGTGCTCGCCGAAGACCAGGAGCAGGTCGACAAGATCCTCGAACTGCGCCAGCAATGCCCGTCGATCGAACACATCGTCTGCGACGACCCGCGCGGCCTGGCCGCCTATGCCGAACCCGGCCTGATCACGTGGCAGGCGCTGTGCGCGCGCGGCGAGCAGCGCCTGCAGCGCGAGGCGGCGCTGCGCGAGACCCTGGTGCTGCGTGCGCAGCCCGACGACCCGGCGGTGTTCATCCACTCCTCGGGCACCACCGGCCGGCCGAAGGGCGTGGTGCTGACGCACCGCAACGTGCTGTCGGGGGTGGCCAATGCGCACCGTGCGCATGCCTTCGACTTCGGCGAGGAGGTGCTGGCTTACCTGCCGATGGCCTGGATCGGCGACTTCTCGATGACCGTCGGCGCGGGCGTCGCGCTCGCCTTCACCATCAACATCCCCGAGCGGTCGGAGACGGTGCCGCACAACCTGCGCGAGATCGCGCCCACGTTCTACCTGGCCGCGCCGCGCAGCTGGGACAACATGCTGACGATGGTGCAGGTGCGCATGGAGGACACGACGCGCCTGAAGAAGGCCGTCTACGGCTTCTTCATGGACATCGCGCTGGGCAGCGAGCGCACCAAGCTCGAGGGTCGGACGCCGACGCTCGCGCAGCGGCTGCTGCGCCCGCTGGGCGAGTGGCTGGTGTACGGGCCGATCAAGGACCAGCTCGGGCTTTCGCGCTTGCGCCACGCCTTCACCGGAGGCGAGGCGATCGGCGAGGACACCTTCGTCTTCTACCGCGCGCTGGGCGTCGAACTGCGCCAGCTCTACGGCCAGACCGAGAGCAGCGCCTTCAATGCGATGCAGGAGGAGGGCGAGGTGCAGCTGCACACCGTCGGCCGCCCGCTGCCGGGCGTGGACGTGCGCATCAGCGACAGCGGCGAGATCCTGGTCCGCTCGGGCAGCGTCTTCGGCGGTTACTGGAACAACGAGGAGGCGACGCGTGCGGCGCTGGAGGACGGTTGGCTGCACACCGGCGACGCCGGCTACCTTGAAGCCGACGGTCACCTCGTCGTGCTGGGGCGGCTGGCCGAGGTGGTGCACACCGCCCAGGGTGAGCGCTATATCCCGAACTACATCGAGAACCGCCTGAAGTTCAGCCCCTGGATCAAGGACGTGGCGGTGCTGGGCAAGGGCCGCGACACGCTGTCGGCGATCGTCTGCATCGACCGCGAGCCGGTGGGCCACTGGGCCGAGTTGCGCGGCATCTCGTACATGTCGTACGCCGATCTGTCGCAGAAGCCCGAGGTGATCGAACTGGTGGCGCAGGCGGTGGCGCGTGTCAATGTCGCGCTGCCCGAGCCGCTGAAGCTGCGCCACTTCGTCAGCCTGCACAAGGAGTTCGACGCCGATGACGGCGAGATCACCCGCACCCGCAAGCTGCGCCGCAACGTCGTCGAGGAACGTTATGCACCGATCATCGAGGCCATCTACAGAGGGCAGCAGAGCGTGTCGATGAAGGCGCAGGTCGTCTACGAAACGGGCGAGGTCGGCATCACCGAGCGCCTGTTGTCGGTGCGGAAGGTGTGAACGGCATGGACCTCTACTACTTCCTCGAACTGGGCGTCAACGGCGCGCTCGCCGGCCTGATGTATTCGCTGGTCGCGATGGGGCTGGTGCTGATCTACAAGTCGTCGTCGGTGCCCAACCTGGCGCAGGGCGCGCTGACGATGGTCGGCGCCTATGTCGTGCTCGTCTTTGCCGACACCGTCGGCACGCCGATGTGGCTGGCGATTCCGCTCGCGATGCTGGCCATGTGCGGCGTGGGCATCGGCATCGAGCGCGTCGCGCTGCGGCGGCTGGCAGGGCGGCCGATCGTGATGATCCTGATGATGACGCTGGGGCTGGACATCTTCCTGCGCGCCACGACCCTGGCCATCGGCGGCGGCACCGCGCGGCCACTGCGGATCGGCATCAGCGACGAGCCGCTGTTCCTGGGGCCGCTGCTGCTGAACCGCGCCTACGTGGTGGGGGCGGTGGTCGCTCTGGGGCTTTTCGTCGTCCTCCTGATGTTCTTCCGCACCCGCCGCGGCGTGGTGTTGCGCGCCATCTCCGACGACTACACGGCGTCGTGGTCGGTGGGCATCTCGGTCGAGCGAGGCGTTGCGCTGTCGTGGGCGCTGTCGTCGATGGTGGCCACCGCCGCCGGCGTGCTGTGGGGCTCGATCCAGGGCGTCGACCAGTCGCTGTCGCTGCTGCTGCTGAAGGGGATCACCGTCGCCGTGCTCGGCGGCATGGACAGCCTGGGCGGCGCCATCCTCGCCGGCATCGGCCTGGGCACGCTCGAGGCGGTGGCCGCCGGCGTGCTGGACCCCTTGCTCGGCGGCGGCACGCGCGAACTGGTGGTGGCGCTGGTGCTGATCCTCACCATCATGGTTCGCCCGCACGGCCTGTTCGGGCGCCACGATATCGAGAGGTTGTAGCCATGTTGTTCCGACAGGCGGGCATCCGCCACACCGACTACGCGGCCGACCGGGCGCTGTTTCCGATCCCGGCCGACCGCGTGATGGTCGGCGCGCTGCTGCTGTTCGCGGCGTTGGCGCCGCTCCTGGTCAGCTCTCTGGCCTTGAACAGCTACGTCACGCCGTGGCTGGTGTGGACCTCGGCCGCGCTGGGGCTGAACCTGATCCTGGGCTGGGCGGGGCAGTTCCACTTCGGCTACGCGGCCATCATGGGCATCGGCGCCTATGCCACGGTGCATGGCGTGCGCAACGGCATCCCGTGGGAGATCGCGATCGTGCTCGGCGGATTGACCGCCACCGTGGTGGGCATCGTCTTCGCGTTCGCGGCGCTGCGCGTCAAGGGCCTTTACCTGGCGCTCAGCACGCTGGCGCTGCAGTTCGTGATGGACTGGGTCATCTCGCACGTGCCGGCGATCAGCGGCGGCGTCGGGGCCACGCTGCAGGCGCCGGCGATGCGGCTGCTCGGCCAGCCGGTGCAGTCGGAGTGGGGGCTGTACTACGTCGCGCTCGGCTGGTGCCTGCTGGTGACGATGTTCATGCTGAACCTGCGGCGCACCGCGCTCGGCCGCGCGCTGGTGGCGGTGCGCGAGAAGGATTTCGCCGCCGCCGTCATCGGCGTGCAGAGCTTCCGCTACAAGCTGGTGGCGTTCGCGACCTCGTCGTTCATCGGCGGCGTCAGCGGTGCAGTGCTGATCTTCACCTTCTATCACGCGGTGACGCCGGAGCAGTTCGCGGTCAACGTCTCGATCGAGCTGCTGGCGATGGTGATCGTCGGCGGCCTGGGCAGCATCATCGGCAGCTGGTTCGGCGCCGCGTTCATCCTGCTCATGCCGGGCCAGATCCATGCTTTCATCGCCTGGGTGGCCCAGCTGGCGGGTGCCGAGATCGGCGTCGAGACGCTCGCCCACATTCCGCACGCGGTCTACGGCGGCCTCATCATCATCTTCCTGCTCGTCGAGCCGATGGGGCTCGGCAAGCTGTACGCCAATGTGCGCAACTACCTGCTCGTGTGGCCCTTCGGCTACGCAAGAAAATGACGACCCCCCCGAAGCGACGGTCGGTCGCCTCCCCCCGAGGGGGGCAAGCCCGCACCGAGCGAGCACCTGCGCGCTCGCGAGTGGCTGGCGAGCCTGCGACGCGCCCAACACCGGAGCGATCGCGATGACGGGCGTCCCGGCGCCGCTGCTGGCGCTGAACAATATCGAGGTCATCTACGACCGCGTCGCGCTGGCCATCAAGGGCGCCTCGATCGAGGTGCCGCAGGGCGGCATGGTGGCGCTGCTGGGCGCCAACGGTGCCGGCAAGAGCACCTTGCTGAAATCGATCAGCGGGTTGCTGAAGGCCGAGCGTGGCGAGGTCACGCGTGGGGAGGTGCACTTCCAGGGCCGCGGCATCGACGCCCTGCCGCCGCAGGCCCGCGTTCGGCTCGGCATCGTCCAGGTGCTCGAGGGGCGGCGCGTGTTCGAGCACCTGACACCCGACGAGAACCTGGTCGCCGCATCGGCGGTGCGCGGGGGGCGTGCCGAGATGCAGCGCAATCGCGACCTCGTCTACAGCTATTTTCCGCGTCTGCGCGAGCGGCGCACCGCGCAGTCGGGCTACCTGTCCGGGGGCGAGCAGCAGATGCTGGCGATCGGGCGCGCGCTGATGACCGGTCCGAAACTGCTGATGCTCGACGAACCGAGCCTGGGCCTGGCCCCCTTCCTGGTGGCCGAGATCTTCGACATCGTGCAGCGCATCAACAGGGACGAGGGCCTGTCGGTGCTGCTCGTCGAGCAGAACGCGGTGGCCGCGCTCGAGGTCGTCTCGCGCGGCTACCTGATCGAGGGCGGACGCATCGTCATGCACGACAGCGCCGAGGCGATGAAGAAGAACCCCGACATCCAGGAGTTCTACCTGGGCGGCCGTGAAGGCCGCGACTTCCAGGATATCAAGCACTACCGGCGCCGCAAGCGCTGGTTAACATGATCCCCCCCGAAGCGACCTTCGGTCGCCTCCCCCCTGCGGGGGGCGCCGCTGGCGGCCCGGCGAAGCCGGATCCGCGGCGGCCGCTTGGCGCACCACTTCAACCACGACCTGGAGACAGACGATGAAGTTCCGAGCCCTTTCCACCCTCGCCGCGCTGGCACTGGCTGCCGGCTTCGGCAGCGCGCAGGCACAGCCCATCAAGTACGGCCTGTGCTACGACCTCAGCAAGGCCTACACCTTCGTCACGCCGCAGATCGTGCAGGCGGCCAAGGACTACGCCGACATCCTCAACGCCAAGGGGGGCATCGAGGGGCGCCCGATCGAAATCGTCGCGCAGGACCACGGCAACGAACCGCAGCGTGGCATCGAGTGCTACGAGAAGCTCAAGCGCGAAGGCGTGATGATGTTCGACTTCCTGTCGACGCCGGTGTCGCGTGCGGTGCTGCCGCGCGCCATGGCCGACGGCAACATCATGCTGCAGAGCTTCGTCGGCCGCGGCGACGCGATCGACGGCGACGTCTTCAAGTGGGTCTTCCCGATCGGCCCCACCTACTGGGGCCAGATGGCGAACAACGTGCAGTACATCAAGAACCAGCACAAGGGCAACCTGAAGGGCGTGAAGATCGGCTTCATCTACCCGGACTACGCGTTCGGGCAGGAACCGATCGGCGTGCTGAAGACGCTGGCCGCCAAGGAGGGGTTCGAGCTGCAACTGTTCCCGAACCCGTTGCCAGGCAAGGACCAGACGGCGGTGTGGACGCAGATCCGCCGCTTCAATCCCGACTGGATGATCAGCTGGAACCTGTCGGCGATGCACGTGGTGGCCGCGCGCGAGATGAAGCGCAACGCCATCCCGATGGAGAAGCTGATCGTCGTCAACTGGTTCAACGAGGTCGACATCGCCACCATCGGTGCCGCCGAGGCCAAGGGCATCAAGCGCGGCACCAACGTGGTGGGCGGCAAGGACCACCCGCTGATGAAGCAGATCGCCGCCGATCTGTACGGCAAGGGCAAGGGCAACGGCGACGTCAAGAATATGGACGACATCTACTACAACACCGGCCTGGCGATGTACTCGGTGATGTTCGAAGGCACGCGCCTGGCCATCAAGCAGGGCGGCTGGCCGCTGACGCCTGCGAAGATCAAGGCCGGCCTGGAAAGCCTGAAGGATTTCGACGCCAACGGCCTGATTGCCCCGGTGACGGTGACCGCCAAGGACCACGGCGGCGGCGGCAAGACCCGCATCGACATGTGGGACGGCAACAAGTGGGTGCCGCAATCCGACTGGATCGCGGCCTACGTCGACGTGGTCGACGCCATCGTCAAGGAGCAGTCGGCCGAGTTCGCGAAGAGCACGAAATAGCGAACCTGCAGGCGCCGCGTGACGGTGCCGGTGGCCACCGTCCTCGCCAGATCGGTGGCCGCTTCCCGGCGACGCCGTCGGCCGCGGTGCTGAGGACGACTCCGGCGTCGCACGACGTCGTCACAGCATGCGGCGCTCGATCTCGTGGCGCTGGATCTTGCCGGTGCTGCTGCGCGGCAGGGCAGCGAGCTCGATGAAGCGGAATTCACGCGGCTGCTTGTAGTGAGCCAGCCGCCAGTTCAGGCAGGCGACGATGGCGCCGAGCTGCGCGGCCGCCATTTCGAGCTCGATGTACTCGATGCGGTTCTCCCACAGCATGGCGATTCGGTCGCCCCCGCCGATGCCCGCAGCGCGCAGCGCAGCGGCCAGGCGGCACACGCGCGCCTGCAGTTGCGCGTAGCTCAGGTGGGTCACGCCGTCGGTGAGCGCCGGTGCGTCGGGCTGTGACTGCGAGCGCTTGGCGAACAGGTCGGCGACGGTCAGCGTGGCAGCGGCAGGCAGCGGCAGAGCTCCCATCGGCGCCTCTCAGCTGCGCCGGCGCAGCGCATCCAGCGTGCCGGCGTGCATCAGCTTGCCGTCCAGCCGGCGGCCGATGATGCGCTCGGCCAGTCGCGCGGCATCGACCAGCTTCTCCAGATCCAGGCCGGTGGCGATGCCCATCTCGTGGCACAGGAACGCCAGGTCCTCGGTGCAGATGTTGCCCGCCGCGCTGCCTTGCGCGTGGCCGCTGAACGGGCAGCCGCCGAGGCCGGCGACCGAGGCGTCGAACAGGTCCACGCCGTGCTCCAGCGCGGCGAAGGCATTGGCCATGCCGATGCCGCGCGTATCGTGGAGATGCAGTCCGACGCGCACGCCGGGCAGCCCCTTGCGCACGAGGTCGACGCGGCGGCGCACGGCGAGCGGATTCGCCCAGCCGACCGTGTCGGCCAGGTAGAGCCTGGGGCAGTCGACGCCCTCGTCGCGCAGCAAGCCGGATACGAAATCGAGCACCTCGACCAGGCGCCGCTCGTCGATCGCGCCTTCGAGGTTGCAGCCGAACGCGGTCATCACGTAGGCCGACTCGATCGCCAGCCCGGCCTCGCGGTAGCGCTGGATCCACAGGCGCTGGCTCTCGGCGAATGCGGCCGCACCCTGGCCGTTGTTCTGCCGGCTGAACGCGTCCGAGGCATAGAAATACAGCGTGCCGGCGAGGTCGACCTGCGGCACCGCGCGCGCGCGGTCGAAGCCGGCCGCATTCAGCCACAACGCGGTATAGCGTGTGCCCGGGCGCTTGCGCAAGGTGCCGAACAGCTCGGCCGCGTCGGCCATCTGCGGCACGTGCCTGGGGCTGACGAACGAGGCGACCTGGATCTGGCTGCAGCCGGCGTCGGCCAGTGCCTCGACCAGGGCCGCGCGGTCGGCCAGCGGGAAGCTGCGCGGTTCGATCTGGAAGCCCTCGCGCGGGCCCTCCTCGTGGATCTCGACGACTTTCGGCCGGCCGCTCATGCGGTCAACTCCAGCGCTTCGACCTTCGCCAGCACGGCGCCGCGCTCGACGCTGGCACCGACCGCGAAGCCCAGTCCCCGCACGATGCCCGCCTGCGGCGCCGCGATGCGCATCTCCATCTTCATCGACTCGATGACCACCAGCACCTGACCGGCGGCCACGGATTCGCCGTTCTGCACGCGCACCGCGATCACCTTGCCGGTGAGCGGTGCGACCAGTGCCGCCCCGGTGCCGGCGTCGGCGGCGCGCGCCGCCTGCAGCGCCGGTCGCACCCGCAGCGTCTCGGTGTGACGGCCATCGCCGATCCAGACCTGCTCGCCGTCGCGGCCGATCCACAGCGGCAGGGTCAGACCATCGATCGTGACCTGCTGCGCATCGGGCGCAGCCTCCCGCACGAATGCGATATCGTGCTCGCGCTCACCGATCCTGACTCGGTAGCGCGGACCGGCCAGCGTTCCGACCGTGGCGATCATCCGGTCGGCATGGCCTTGCACTTCGTACTGCGGCTGCAGCGGCTGGTAGCCCTGCGCCGCACCCAGCCGCCAATGCGTCAGTGCCGACCAGCCCGACGCCGGCAGCGCCGGATCGTCCACCCGCGAGCCGCGCAGCACCCAGGCGGCGGCGACATGGGGTGCCGCGGCCAGCCAGGGCGCGCTGGAAGCATGGGCACTTTTCGGCATCCGGTCGATCGTGCCGGTGTCGGCGATCTGCTCCGTGACCGCGGGCGATCGCAGCAGCGCCTCGACGAAGCCGAGGTTCGACGCCACGCCGGCCAGCCGCGTGGCGGCCAGCGCTGCTCGCATCTTGACGATCGCGCCGACGCGGCTGCCGTCGTGCACGACCAGCTTGGCGATCATCGGGTCGTAGTGGGGCGTGATGATCGTGCCGACGTCGACGCCGGTCTCCACGCGCACGCCGTCGCCTGGCAACTGCAGGCGGTGCAGGGTGCCGGTGCTGGGCAGGAAGTCGTGCCCCGGATCCTCGGCGTAGACGCGCACCTCGATGGCATGGCCGTCGCAGTGCACGTCGGCCTGGTGCAAGGCCAACGGCAGGCCCGCCGCGGCGCGGATCTGCAGCTCCACCAGGTCCAGCCCGGTGACGCATTCGGTGACCGGGTGCTCGACCTGCAGGCGCGGATTGACCTCGAGGAAGTGAAAGGCCTCGCCGCCGACCAGGAACTCCACCGTGCCCAGTGCACGGTAGCGGACGTGCCGCCCCAGCGCCACGGCAGCGTCGAGCATGCGCCGGCGCAGGCCGGGCGGCAGCGGCAGCGCCGGCGCCTCCTCGACCACCTTCTGGTGCCGGCGCTGCAGCGAGCATTCGCGCTCCCACAGGTGCAGCACGCCGCCGTGGCCGTCGCCGAGGATCTGCACCTCGACATGACGGCCGTGCGGCAGGTAGCGCTCGACCAGCAGCGACGGGTCGCCGAAGGCGCTGGCGCCTTCGCGCATCGCCGCGGCGATCTCCTCGGCCAGGTGCGCGGCGGATGGCAGGATGCGGATGCCTTTGCCGCCACCGCCGGCGGCGGCCTTCAGCAGCGCCGGGAAGCCCAGCGCCTCGACCATTTCGGCGACGCGAACGGGGTCGGCGCTGGCGCCGGGCGGGCCGGGAATCGTCGGCACGCCGGCCTGCATCGCCAGCCGCTTGGCCGCAGCCTTGTCGCCGAAGTCGCGCAGCACCTGCGGCGACGGGCCGATGAAGGCGACGCCGGCCAACTGCAGCGCTTCGGCGAATTCGGCGTTTTCCGACAGGAAGCCATAGCCGGGGTGCACGGCGTCGGCCCCGACCTGGCGCGCGGCCTGCACGACGCGAGCGATGTCCAGGTAGCTGTCGCGGGCCGGTGCGGCGCCGAGCAGCACCGACTCGCCGATATCGCGCACGTGCAGCGCATCGCCATCGGCCTCGGAGTGCACGGTGGCCACCTGCAGCCCCATGCTCCGGCAGGTGCGTGCGATGCGCCGCGCGATCTCTCCCCGATTGGCGATCAGAACCTTCTTGAACATCCCGTCGGTCCTCACATGCGGAATACGCCGAAATGCGTGTCCTGTCGCGGCGTGCGCGAGACCGCCTCCAGCAGCAGCGTCAGCGCGCCGCGTGTCTCCAGCGGGTCGAGCACGCCATCGACCCACAGGCGCGACGCGAAGTTGTAGGCATTGGCGAAGCGCTCGTATTCGTCGCGGATCGGTTGCTTGAAGGCTTCGCGCTCGTCGTCGCCCCAGGTCCGGCCGCTGCGCTGCAGGATCTGCTCGCGCACCAGCGCCAGCGTCGTGGCCGCCTGCTCGGGGCCCATGATCGCGGCGCGGCCGTTGGGCCACATGAACATCGCATGCGGCCGGAAGGCGCGCCCGCACATCGCCAGGTAGCCGGCGCCGTAGGAGCCGCCGGTGATCACGGTGTACTTGGGCACGCTGGCCGAGGCCATGGCGGTGATGAACTTGGCGCCGGCCTTGGCGATGCCGCCCTGTTCGGCATCGCGCCCGACCATGAAGCCGGTCACGTCGGCCAGGAACAGGAGCGGGGTGTCGCGCTTGCAGCACAGGTCGATGAAGTGGGTGGCCTTCAGAGCGCTCTCGGTGAACAGCACGCCGCGGTTGGCCAGCACGCCGACCGGGAAGCCGTTGATGCGCGCGAAGCCGCACATCAGCGTCTCACCGTACAGCGGCTTGAACTCGTCGAACGCGCTGTCGTCGACCAGGCGCAGCAGGATCTCGCGGTTGTCCGACGCATGGCGCGCGTCGCGGCTGATGTAGCGGTAGATGTCATGCTGCGGCAGGCGCGGCGGCCGGGGCTCGGTGAGCGTCCAGCGCCGCGCCGGCCAGTCGGCCAGCCGCGCGACCAGGCGGCGGGTGATGCCCAGCGCATGCGCGTCGTCTTCGGCCAGGTGGTCGGCCACGCCGCTGACGGCGCTGTGCATCTGCGCGCCGCCCAGCGTCTCGGCGTCGACATCCTCGCCGGTGGCGGCCCGGGTGAGCTGCGGCCCGCCCAGGT
>Ga0316603_10002106_pt1 | contig 10858 bp, 12 predicted proteins | sample OWC_soil_day10_n_FD_207649 | JGI IMG/M metagenome (GOLD analysis project Ga0316603, IMG submission 207649) | Wetland soil microbial communities from Old Woman Creek delta, Ohio, United States - OWC_soil_day10_noCT | ecosystem: Environmental > Terrestrial > Soil > Wetlands | place: USA: Ohio...
GCGGGAAGGCGCGAGGCAAAACCTGCAGCCCGGAGACCGGCCCTTGGCAGGAGGACGAGCCGCGGGGTGCCGGCCAGCCGGACGCCGCAGCGCGTTTCCAGCTCAGCCCCACTCCCGTTCGTTCACGTACGGACCATTGCCGGCGGAGGGCCGGCGTACGGGAGATCCCATGGTTCACGTCCCTGCCCACGCCGGCCGCCTGGCCGCGGCGGGCGCGGCTGTGCTCATCGCGATGCCGCTGCGAGCGCAGCAATCCGCCGAACTGCCCCCGACTGTCATCACGCCGTCGCGTGTTGCGCAGTCGATCGACGACGCACTGCCTGCGACGTCGGTGATCACCCGCGGCGACATCGACCGCTGGCAGGCCGTCGATCTCGTCTCCATCCTGAGTCGCGAAACCGGCGTGCAGTTCGCGCAGGCAGGAGGTCGCGGAGCGGCTTCGTCGCTGTTTCTCCGTGGTTCCGGCACATCGCAGGTACTGGTGCTCGTTGACGGCGTGCGGCTGAATGCCGGCACCAGCGGTGCTGCGGCGGTCGGCGGTATTGCGCTCGACGCCATAGACCGGATCGAGATCGTCCGCGGCAACCTCTCAAGCCTGTATGGCTCCTCCGCGGTGGGCGGCGTGGTGCAGATATTCACGCGCGCCGGCAGCGAACGCGGTATATCGGTCAGTGCCGAGGCCGGCCAGGGCCGCACGATGAATGGCCGGGTGAGCGCAAGCACGGACACCGGGTCCACGCGACTGGGTGGAGCGTTGGGGGGCGGGACGACCGCGGCGTTCTCCGCAATCAACCCGGCACGCGTGGTCCCGAGCGCGTTCACACCCGGCGCGAATCCGGACATCGACGGTAACGACTACCTGTCGGCCTCGCTGGGGGCCACTTACCGTGAAGGAGACTCGCTTGCGGCCGTCAACGGCTGGTTCAATCGCAATCGCACCGAGTTCGACAGCACGGCCGATGGGCCTTCTGCCACGCACCTCGAGAAGTCCCAGCTTGCGGCCGCCAACGCGCTTGCCCGCACGGTCGTGACGCCGGGCTGGGCGACCCAACTGGCGCTCGGCGCGAGCAGCGATCGCAGCACCAACGTCATCAGTGATCCGCTGTCGTTCAACAACGGGGAGTTCAATTCCGGCAACTTCGCCGTGACCTGGACCAATGAGATTGACGTGACACGCGCGGTCCGCGCGCAGATCGGCGCCGAGTATCTGCGGCAGGCGGGCGATTCGACTTCGTACGACGCGAGTTTCAGCGGCCAGTCACAGCGCTACGCAAGATCAGTCGGCAGTGCCTGGGTGGGGGCCAACGGCAACTGGGGGGCACACCAGTTCCAACTCAACGTGCGCCACGATAGCTATTCGGATGTCGACAGCGCCACCACCGGGTTGGCGGCATATGGCTTGAAGCTCAATCAGGAATGGCGCGCGACGGCGCAGCTGTCGAACGCGTTTCGGGCACCGAGCTTCAATGACCTCTACTTCCCGTACTTCGGCAACCCGGAGCTCGATCCTGAGCGCGCCGTCAGTGGCGAACTGGGCCTGCAGTTTGTCGGGCCGGCGGCCACGCTGCGCGCAGCGGTTTACCGGACCGACACGAAGGACCTCATCGTTTATGACCCGGCAAGTTCGCGCGCACAGAACATCGAAGAGGCGCGAGTCACGGGGCTCGAACTCGGCGGCACCTGGCGCAGCGGCGCCTGGCTGCTGGGAGCCAATGGCACCGTCCTGCGCGCCGTCAATGACCAGACGGGCGAGCGCCTGCTGCGGCGCGCGCCATGGATCGTCAACGCCTCGGCGAACCTCGACCCGGGGGCATGGAGCGCGGGGGTCGAGATCTCCATCGTGGGCCCGCGTGACGACCTGGACATCAACACGTTCGAGCGTGTGCAACTCGCGAGTTACACGCTGGTGCGCGCGGTGGCCGCATGGAAGGTCCTCCCGGAGGTGACATTGCGCGCCCGTATCGAAAATCTGTTCGATGCGGAGTACGAGACGATAAGTGGCTACAACGTGGCGCCGCGCATCGCGATGCTCGGTGTCGATCTGCGGTTCTGATATGCGGACAGGAAGTCCCGCCGCGATCCTCGCTCTGGCCGTAGCGGCTGGCGCAAGCCTGGTGGCGGCGCTTGCTGTCGGCAGCGTGCCCCTGCCGTTGCGCGAACTGATCGGCGCGGCGCTCGGGTCCACGTCGGCAGGCGCGGACATCGTGCTCGGCCTGCGGGCGCCGCGCGCGTTGTCGGGGTTCGCAGTCGGCGCGACGCTGGCCCTGTCCGGTGCCTTGCTGCAGGCGCTCCTGCGCAACCCGCTGGCCGATCCGTACGTGCTCGGAATATCCGGTGGCGCCGCGGTGGCCGCCCTGGCTGCGCTCGCGCTGGGGCTCGGCGCGGTCGCGGTCCAGGCTTCGGCGATCGTCGGCGCGTTGCTGACGCTGGCGATCCTGTTCGTGCTGGCGCGGCGCTCGCTTTATTCGACCGACATGAGTGGCGGCGAGCAGGCGGCCGGTTCGGTACTGCTCACCGGAGTGATGCTCGCGTCCTTTGCGGCAGCGCTGATGAGCCTGATCCTGGCGCTCGCACCCGATGGCCGACTGCGCTCGATGATGTTCTGGCTGCTGGGCGACCTTTCCGGCGCTACCGATCCGTGGCCTGCGGTGTTGGCTCTGGTGCTGGCCATCGCGCTGCTGCTGTTCGCGCGGGGCCATGCGCGATCGCTGAATCTGATGCTGCGCGGCGACCTGCAGGCCTACACGCAGGGCGTGCGGGTCGACGTCACGCGTCGACAACTGGTGCTGGTCGCCGCCTTCGCGACGGCGAGCGCGGTCACGCTCGGTGGGGCCGTGGGTTTTGTCGGCTTCGTCGCCCCGCATCTGGTGCGCATGTGGACCGGCAACGATCAGCGCGTGGTGCTGCCGGCCTCGATGCTGCTCGGCGGCACGCTCGTCGTCGTGGCCGACACGGTTGCACGAACGGCCTTCGCGCCGCTGCAACTGCCGGTCGGGGTGCTGACCGCGCTGATCGGCGTCCCGGTGTTCCTCTGGTTCCTGGGGCGACGCTGATGGAACGCCGGCTGCTGGAACTGGTTGGCGTCACGCTGCGAACACCGCAGCGCGTGCTCGTCGATGCGCTCAGCGTGACGATCGTGACGGGCGAGCGTTGGGCGGTGCTGGGACCCAATGGGGCCGGCAAGTCGACCCTGCTTGCCACGATCGCCGGCGCGCGTCCGGTCGACGCGGGTGCGGTTCGGCTTGGTGGGCGCGACGTTCGCACGCTCCCGGCTGATGCCCTGGCGCGTGAGCGTGCCCTGCTGACCGATCGCTGGGTCGACCCCTTCGCCTGCTCGGCGCTGGACACTGTATTGACGGCACGCTATGTCTTTCACGATGAAGTTGGCGCGGAGGCAACGGCGCGCCGATGGCTGGCTAGCCTGGACTGTGAGGCGCTCGCCGAACGCGATGTGCGACGCCTCTCGCGCGGCGAACGGCAGCGCGTGGGCATCGCCACTGCACTCGCGCAGGAGACACCGCTGGTGCTCCTCGACGAGCCGACCGCGCACCAGGATCCGCGCCATCAGGCGCTGGTGATCAGCGAGTTGACAGCGCTGTCCGGCCGGGCACAGGTGGCGAGCCTGCACGATCTGAATGCCGCCGCGCGCTTTGCCACGCACGCGTTGATGCTGTGGGGTGACGGTCGCACGCTGGGCGGGCCGGCCGAGGATGTATTGACGCCGGCAGTCCTTTCCGATCTCTTCGGGACGCCGATTTCGCGTATCGAGACCGGTGGCGAGGCGTTCTTCCACGTCCACCGGCACGCCGCGTGACACCGTGCAGGGGCTTGCCTAGACTGCCGCGATGCCCATCATCCTGATCGCCAATCCCAAGGGCGGCGTCGGCAAGAGCACGACGGCCACCAATCTTGCCGGTTACTTCGCGCGCCGTGGACACGCGACGATGCTCGGTGATCTGGATCGCCAGCAGTCTGCGCAGGCCTGGCTCGGCATCCGCCCGAGAGTTCTGCCGCGCATCCAGTCATGGGACCGTTCCGACGACAAGGTGGCGCGCCCGCCCAAGGGAATCACCCATGTCGTGCTCGATACCCCGGCCGGCCTGCATGGCCATGCGCTCAAGGACGCGCTGAAGCTGGCCGATCGGGTCATCATCCCGGTGCAGCCGTCGCTGTTCGACATCTATGCGACGCAGAATTTCCTCGGCAAGCTGGCTGAACGCGGCGTGCTGAAGGGCGACGGCCGGGTCGGTGTCCTCGGCATGCGCGTGGACGCACGCACGCGCGCCGCCGAGCAGTTGCAGCGCTTCGTCGAGCAACTGGAGATTCCGGTGCTCGGCTTCCTGCGCGACACGCAGAACTACGTGCAGCTGGCGGCGCACGGCCTGACCCTGTGGGATGTGGCCCCCAGTCGCGTCGAGCGCGACCTCGAGCAGTGGGGGAGCGTGCTCGAGTGGGTCGAGCGCGGGTCGTGACTTATTTCGGCGTGACCGCGTATTCCCGCAGCGCGACCGTCGTCGACTTGCTTTCGCCCTTGAGGTAGAGCGGCACGTGCACGATGACCCGCTCGGTGGCGGGCACCGTGAACTCCACGGTTTCGTTGAACTTGCCGCTGCCGGCAGCCACCGCAGTGAGCCTGTTCGCCAGCATCGCACTCTTCGAATCCTGCACGACGATGCCGATCGCGCCGCCCGGCTCCGGCACGCGGTAGGTGCCGCCGATCACGAGCTTGACGTTATCCCCCGCCTTCAGGCTGTCGCCGTCGGGCTTGACGTCAACGATCTTGATTTCCCGATCAGGCGGAGGGGCCGGTGGAGCCGTCGGCGCGTCGGCGGCGGGCGGTGCGGTGGGCGCGCCTTCCTTCTTGCTGCAGCCCATCAGCGCCACGGTGGTCGCGACGGCGACCACCGCGACGGCCTGCACCGAGATCCGACGCATACGTGAGTTCATGTGTCCCTCTGTCATTTCTGCAGCCCTGCAATTTACTTGATGCCGACGCGGCGGGTCCGCTCAATTGCCGCGCAGAGCACCTCGATTTCCCCGGGCAGGCGCGGCCCGTGCCGGTTCATGCGATCGGCGTTCAGGGTGTAAAGCTGGCCATGGCGCGTTGCTGAGAGCGTCGGAAAGCGGTGCCAGAGGCTGAGTGCTTCGCTCGGGTTGCCACCGGGCTCGGCGGTGATGATCGCCTGCGGATCGGCCGCAATCACGGCCTCGATCGATACCTGGGGGGCGATCGGTGCGAGATCGGCAAACACGTTGCGGCCGCCGCAGAGCGCGATTGCTTCGCTGATCACGTGCCGGCCGGACAGCGTCATCAGGGGCTGGGCCCACACCTGATAGAAGACGCGCACCTCGCTCCGATTCGCGTACTGCGCGCGCAGCGACGCGATCTTCGCGTTGAAGGCGTCCGCGGCCGGCATGCCATCGCGCCCGGTCAGCGTGCCGAGTCGCCTCATCGACCGGGCGACGTCATCCAGCGTGCGCGGCTCGCTGATGAACACCGGCACGCCGAGGCGCCGGATCGACGAAATCACGCCGGGCGGAAATCCGCTGCCCCAGAGTAAGACGAGGTCGGGGCGCAGCGTCGCAATGCGTTCAAGGTCGACGCTGTGAGCGCGGGCTATCCGCGGGATGGTCCTTGCTTCCGGAGGGAAATCGGCGTGCTCCGTCGTCCCGACGATGTTGCCGCCGGCTCCGATCGCAAACAGCTGCTCGGTCACATGCGGTGCGAGGCTGACGATGCGCGTGGCGGGAACCGGCAGCGTGACGGTCGCGCCGTCATCATCAATCGCGGTGACGACTGCCGATGCCCCCTGTGTGGTGGCTGTCAGCACCAGCGCGAGCAGCGCCTGGGCCGAGCGGCGCAGCGGTATCACGGCCGCGCGGGGGTGGCAGCCGCCGCAGGCTCCGTAACGAAGCCGATCTTCAGCAATCCGGCCTGTTGCGCGGTCGCCAGCACGAAGGCGATGCGTTCGTATCGAGTGGCCTTGTCCGCGCGCAGGTGCACTTCGGGGGCAGTCGACTGCCGGCCCGCCGCGGTGAGGCGCGCGCGCAGCTGATCATCGCCGACGACATCGGCATCCCAGTAAATCAGCCCATCGGCATCGATCGACAGCTTGATGGTCGCGGGCGTGACGTCTGCCGCTGGTGCCGCCTCGTTTGGCAGGTCAAGCCTGATCGCGTACGACAACAGCGGTGCCGTGATGATGAAGATCACCAGCAGCACCAGCATCACATCAACCAGCGGCGTGACGTTGATCTCGGCCATCGGCTGATGCGTGCCGCCGTGGCGTTCGAAGCCGCCGAAGGGCATCAGGTCTTTCCTGCCAGCCGCGAGCCGGTCGTCAGCGTGGCGTGCAGATCGTGCGCAAAGCCATCGAGCTGGCCGAGCACCATCCGGTTGGCACGTGTGAAGGCGTTGTAGGCCAGCACCGCGGGGATTGCCACCGCGAGGCCGAAGGCCGTCATGATGAGCGCCTCGCCGACCGGCCCTGCCACCTTGTCGATCGCGATCTGGCCCGACGCGGCTATGTTGAGCAGCGCCCGGTAGATGCCCCAGACCGTGCCGAACAGGCCCACGAAGGGGGCCGTGCTGCCGACCGAGGCGAGGATCGTCAGACCGGCTTCGAGTCGACCAGCTGTTTCGTTGATGCGCTGGCGCAGCGCGCGGGTGATGAGCTCGGAGCGGTCGATCTGCCCTGCCAGGCTGTTTTCTGCCGCCGGGTGAGTCGCCGCGTTTGCCGCGCCGACAGCGAGCGGCACGAACACTCCTTCGCTGTCGACCGGCTTTAGCCTGGCCACGGCGGCATCGATCGTCGGCGCGTTCCAGAACTTGTCGATCTCGCGCGAAGCGCGGCGCACGCGCAGCCAGCTCCACGTCTTCCACAGGATCAGGAACCAGCTCGCGACCGACATTGCCAGCAGCAGGTAGGCGGTGAAGCGGATAACGCCATCCGCCTGTTCCCAGAAGTGGGCCAATCCCAGGCCGTCGGCGATCATGAGAATCCGAGCACGTCGAACATGTCGAACAGGCCGCGTCGCTTGTCGGCGAGGAAGCGCGCGGCGCGCAGGCTGCCATTGGCATACGACTGGCGGCTGCCGGAACGATGCGTGATCTCGATGCGCTCACCGGCTCCGGCGAACATCACGGTATGGTCGCCGACGATGTCGCCACCGCGGATGGTCGCGAAGCCGATCGACCCGGTGCGCCGTTCGCCGGTATGTCCTTCGCGTGCGTACACCGCCAGTTCCGCGAGCGGCCGGCCGAGCGCACCGGCCACCATCTCGCCCATCTTCAGCGCCGTTCCCGACGGGGCGTCGACCTTGTGGCGGTGATGCGCCTCGATGATCTCGATGTCGTAGCCGTCATTGAGCATGCGGGTTGCAATCTCGACCAGCTTGAAGGTCGCGTTGACGCCGACGCTCATGTTCGGTGCAAAGACGATTGCGATTTCCTCGGCGGCCGCTCGAATCGCACTCTTGCCGGCAGCGTCGAAGCCAGTCGTGCCGATCACCATCTTCACTCCCGCCGCGACGCATGCGTCAAGGTGGGCGAGTGTCGCTTCGGGTCGCGTGAAATCGATCAGTACATCGCTGCCGGTGAGCGTCGCCAGGTCCGACGCCACGCGCACGCCGGTCGAGCGGCCGAGGGTCTCTGCGCAGTCGCGACCGAGCACGGCACTGCCCGGGCGATCCAGCGCCGCCGCGAGCGTGAGATCGTGCTGCGCGAGGGTGGCCTCGATCAGCATCTGTCCCATGCGACCGGAGGCGCCGGCAATTGCGACTTTCATGGATGAGGGTCGGTCCCGAGCTGTTGGCGAGCGCAATCGCTATTCGGGCGTCTGCGTGCCGGGAATGGTCTGCGAGCCCGGGCCCGGCGTCGACACATCGGGCATCGGAGTCGCCGGCTGCTGTGTGGGTCGCGAAGTCCGCCGCGCTGTCGGCCCGAGGATCAGTGCATCGGCCTCGGCGTCCGAGGGCATCGGGTCGGCCGTGAACTTCTCCAGCCGGTTGTCCGCAAAGAGCAGCGTCAGGCGCCGGATCTGCACCTCTCCGCGGCGCGGGTTCAGGTAATAGATGTAGTCGACCCGGTCTTTGCGGAACTCGCTGGTCAGCAGCGGCGTACCCAGCATGAAACGAACCTGGTCGCGCGTCATGCCGATGCGCAGCTGGTCGACCATTTCCTTCGTCACGATGTTGCCCTGGTGCACATCCGGCCGATAGGGGCCCAGGAAAGTCGGCGCCCACGATAGCGCCGATGACATGCCACCCTTGACGCTGGAATTGACGCTGTACATCGACTCGCAGCCGGCAAGCGCCAGCGCGAGGCTGCAGGGGAGGATCAGGCGATGCAGGCGCATCAGTACAGGGCGGCGCAGCGTGGGTCGAAGGCGGAACCCGTATGATACTCAGAGGCGCTGCTGAAGAAGGGCGCCCAACTGCCGCCATGCCGAACCGCACGTCCACGTCCAGCGACCTCAAGAACATCGGCCTCAAGGCCACGGTGCCGCGCCTGAAGGTGCTGGAGATCTTCCAGCGCAGCACGGCGCTGCGCGGACTGCGCCACATGAGTGCGGAGGACGTTTACAAGGCACTCATTGCGGAAAATATCGACGTCGGGCTTGCCACCGTCTACCGCGTGCTGACGCAGTTCGAGCAGGCCGGGCTGCTGTCACGCAACCACTTCGAGGGCGGGCGCGCGATGTTCGAGCTCAACGAGGGCTCGCATCACGACCATCTGGTGTGCCTGACCTGCGGCCGCGTCGAGGAATTCGTCGACACCGAAATCGAGGCCCGCCAGCATCAGGTCGCTGCAGAGCGCGGGTTCAAGCTGCAGGAGCATGCGCTGTCCCTCTATGGCGAGTGCACCAAGCCCGACTGCGAATACCGGCGCAAGGAGTAGTCAGGCGTCGATGCGCTGCCGCGTCGTGGCATCGAACCAGTGGACCGCCCTGGCAGTGAAGCCGAGGGCCAGCATCGAGCCCGGCGCCGGATGGTCCTGCGGCCCGGTGCGCACGATGATGTCGTTACCGGCAACGATGCCGTGGATGAGATGCTCGGCGCCCAGCACCTCGACGGTCTCGACGCGCATGTCGAGGCCCCGACCGCCAGGCTGCATATGCTCCGGGCGAAGCCCCATTACCAGTTCACGTCCGGCCAGTGCAGGCACGGCGTCTGGCAGCGCGATCTGCACGCCGTCCTTGGCGGTGAAGGTGCGGCCGTCCGCCGAGGTTCGGCCCTCGAACAGGTTCATCGGCGGCGAGCCGATGAAGCTCGCGACAAAAGTCGTCGCCGGCCGCGAGTAGACGTCGTCCGGCGTGCCCACCTGCTCGGCGCGTCCGGCGTTCATCACGATCATCCGCTGCGCCAGCGTCATCGCCTCAACCTGGTCGTGCGTGACGTACAGGCTGGTCGTGCGCAGCCGGCGGTGAAGCTTCTGGATCTCGAGCCGAGTCTGCACGCGCAGCTTGGCATCGAGGTTCGATAGCGGCTCGTCGAACAGGAACGCCGCGGGCTCGCGCACGATCGCGCGTCCCATCGCCACGCGCTGGCGCTGTCCGCCCGACAGCTGACGCGGTTTGCGCGCCAGCAGCCCGTCGAGTTCGAGGATGACGGCGGCCTCGTTGACGCGGCGGTCGATGTCCGCCTTCGCCAGCTTGCGGATCTTCAGGCCGTAAGCCATGTTCTCGTACACGCTCATGTGCGGATAGAGCGCGTAATTCTGGAACACCATCGCGCAGTCGCGGTCCTTGGGCTCGAGATCGTTGACGACGCGGTCGCCGATCCTGATCGTGCCCGATGAGATCTCTTCCAGGCCCGCGACCATGCGCAGCAGTGTTGACTTGCCGCAGCCCGAAGGCCCGACCAGTACGACGAACTCGCCGTCGGCCACGTTCAGGGTGATGCCGTGCACGACCTGGTTCGTGCCGTAGGCCTTGCGCACATCCTGGAATTCGATCGACGCCATCGTTTGTTCTTCTACTTTTCGGTCTCGACCAGGCCCTTGATGAACCAGCGCTGCATCAGCAGCACGATTATCGCCGGCGGGATCATCGCCAGGATCGCTGTGGCCATGATGAGATTCCACTCGTTGGCCGCATCGCCGCCGCCGATCATGCGCTTGATGCCGATGACGATCGGGTACATGTCCTCGCTTGTGGTGATCAGCAGCGGCCACAGGTACTGGTTCCAGCCGTAGATGAACTGGATGACGAACATCGCCGCGATGTTCGTGACCGACAGCGGCACGAGAATCGTGAAGAAGAAACGCATTGGGCCGGCGCCGTCGATGCGTGCCGCCTCTGCCAGTTCATCCGGCACGGTCATGAAGAACTGCCGGAACAGGAAGGTGGCGGTGGCCGAGGCGATCAACGGCATGATCAGCCCGGGAAAAGTATTGAGCAGTCCGAGATCGGACATCACCTCGTAGGTCGGCGTGATGCGCACCTCGACCGGAAGCATCAGCGTGATGAAGATCATCCAGAAGAAGAAGTACTTCAGCGGAAAGCGGAAGTAGACAATCGCGAACGCCGACAGCAGCGAGATGATGATCTTGCCGACCGCGATGCCGACCGCCATCGTCAGGCTGACCAGCATCATCCGCCCGACGGGTGCCCGCGAGCCGATGTCGCCGCCTTCGAAAAGTACCTTGCGATAGTTGTCGATCAGCAGGTCACCGGGGATCAGCGACATCGGCGCTGCCTCGACCGCCTCGGCCGTGTGGGTCGACGCGATGAGGGCCAGGTACACGGGGAAGGCGATGACGACAATCCCCGCGATGACAACCGCGTAGGACAGGACATCGAGCCAGCGGCGCTTTTCAACCATCAGTAGTTCACTTTCCGCTCGATGAAGCGGAACT
>Ga0316603_10002107_pt1 | contig 10858 bp, 11 predicted proteins | sample OWC_soil_day10_n_FD_207649 | JGI IMG/M metagenome (GOLD analysis project Ga0316603, IMG submission 207649) | Wetland soil microbial communities from Old Woman Creek delta, Ohio, United States - OWC_soil_day10_noCT | ecosystem: Environmental > Terrestrial > Soil > Wetlands | place: USA: Ohio...
ACCGTCCTCGACCTCGAGCTCCCAGCCGTGGCGTGCGCAGACTAGGCGCTCGCCGTCGACGAAGCCATCGGAGATTCTCCCGCCATCGTGCGGACATTCGTCGTCGACGACGACGAGCCGACCGCTCTCGAGCCGCGCGACCGCGACCGGCCGCGCCCCATCGCGCGCCCGCACGATCGCCCCGACGGGGACGAACCCGAGCGCGTGCACGTCGGGCGTGCCGTCGTCCGGGTCGTATCCCAGCTCGTCGACGAGCTGTGCGGTCAGGGGGCCCATGGGCCCAAGCTAGACCCGGGGTCTGACGGTCAGCCGCGGGCGGCCTGGCGCAGGGCGTGATCTGCCAGGACCAACGCGAACATCGCCTCGACGATCGGGACCGCGCGCGGGAGGACGCATGGATCGTGGCGACCCTTCGGCGACAGCACCGTCGGATTGCCGTCGGGATCGACCGTGTCTTGGGCCCGCATGATCGTCGCGGTCGGCTTGAACGCGATCCGGAGCGTGATCGGCTCGCCGTTCGAGATGCCACCCTGCACGCCGCCCGACCGGTTCGTGCGGGTGCCGATCGCACCGTCGTCACGACGATAGAACACGTCGTTGTGCTCGCTGCCGGTGAGCAGCGTGCCCGCGAACCCCGATCCGTTCTCGACGCCCTTCACCGCGGGGATCGACAGCATCGCCTTCGCGAGATCCGCTTCGAGCTTGTCGAACACGGGCTCGCCCCAACCGGCGGGCACGCCGCGCGCGACGGCGCGAATCACACCGCCGACGGAGTCCCCGTCCTTGCGCGCGCGCTCGATCCGCTCGGTCATCTTCGCCGCCGCCACCGCGTCGGGGCACCGCACGTCGGTCGTGTCGACGGCCGTGCGCGTGACGCTCGCGTCATCCACGCTCGCCGCGATGCCTTGCACTTCATCGACCCACGCGACGATCGAGACGCCGTGGCGCGCGAGCAGCTGCTGCGCGATCGCACCGGCGGCGACGCGTCCCGCGGTCTCGCGAGCGCTCGCACGGCCGCCACCTGCGATCGCGCGGATGCCGTACTTCGCGTCGTAGGTATAGTCGGCATGGCTCGGCCGATACGCGCGCGAGATCTCCTCGTAGTCTTTGCTGCGGGCGTCCTGGTTGCGGATCATCATCGCGATCGGCGTGCCGAGCGTGACGCCGTCGAGGACGCCCGACAGGATCTCGACCTGATCGCTCTCCTTGCGCTGGCTCACGAGCCGGCTCTGGCCGGGTCGGCGGCGGTCGAGCTCCGCTTGGATCTGCGCGAGGTCGAGCGGCAGGCGCGGCGGGCAGCCATCGACGACGACGCCGATCGCAGGTCCGTGCGATTCGCCGAACGTCGTCACCCGAAACAGCACCCCGAAGCTCGATCCCACGCGCGAAGTGTACGATGCGCGCCATGTACGTGAGGATTTTGCTGCTGGTTCTCCTGACCGCGTGTCCCGCATCGACGCCGCCGGCTGCGCGGCCGCCCGATCCGGTCCAGACCCCGCCCGCCACGACCGATCCGGGCTCGCCCCAAGACGTCGATCCGACCCCGCCCTCGACGCCCCCGCCCGGCGAGGCCAAGAAGGCCGATGGTGCAGCTTGTCTCGCGGGAGACGAGTGCCTGTCGGGTACCTGCGAAGGCCAGGGCTGCGGCACCGACCAGCCCGGCAAGTGCATGCCCCGTGCACGCGGTTGCACACGCGACCTGCGCACGTATTGCGGCTGCGATGGCAAGACCTTCCAGGCCTCCGGGAGCTGCCCGCTGCGCCGATACTCGGCCAAAGAGAAATGCGAGGGATCCTGACGGGCATGTAGGTTTGCCGCGACGATGCCTTTGGGGTTACCGTTGTCGGGCTGATGGCCGACTCCGATTCCCGGCCCACTGCTCAAGAGATCGAAGAGCTGATCGACCTGGTTCGGAGGGACCCAGGATCGCCGGCGTTCATCGATCTCAGCGAGGCGTACCTTGCGCTCGGTCGCCCGCGTGATGCAGTCCAGGTCTGTAACGTAGGACTCGAAGCTTCACCCGATAGCCTCGAAGGTCGGGTGACGCTCGCGCGCGCGTTCGCTTCACTTCATCAATGGAAGGAAGCGCAGGGCGAGTTGCTGCGGGTCGTGAAGGTCGACCGCTCGAACCGGCAGGGCTTCGCGCTGCTCGGCGAGGTGCTGTTGCGCCGGCAGGACTACGAACGCGCGGTGCCGGTCCTGCAGCACGCGCAGAACCTCGACCCGACCAGCCCGGCGATCTTGTCGATGCTGCGCCGGGCACGTGCGGGGCAGGCGCTCGATCCGCCACCGCCCGTGCCGCAGCCGATCCCGCCGCGCGGCGAGACCGACAGCGGCGCCGAGATCCAACGTTCGCGTGGCGGGCTGCCCCCGAAAGCACCGCCGCGCCCGATCTCGCCCGCTCCGGCGCCCGTGATGCCGATGGTTCCCACCGCGTCGCCCGCGATGCCGACGATGGCGCTCGATCCTGCGCCCGCCTACAACCCGCAGTTCGACATGGGCGCCGGCGGCGCCGCCGCGCACCCACCGATGGCGCGCACGCCGAAGCAAACCGCGCCGCCGCCGATGAGCGTCGAGGGCGTGCGGCCGCGCGTGGTGTCGGCACAGAAGCAGCACAACGCGGCCGCCGCGTCGCTGCGCCAGTCCGCGGCCGTCGGCGAGAACTACCTGAACGATCTGCTGACGGGCGGCTTGCTCGAGGTCCCCGGCGTGCGCGTCGCCGACGGCGACTTCGATCTGCGCCCGGATCGCCGCTGGGGGCGCTCGACGCGCCGCGCGTTCGCCTTCTTGTTCGTCGTCCTGGTGCTCGGCATCGGCGGCGGCGGCACTTGGTATTGGTGGAGCGAGAAGCAGAAGTCCGAAGCGGTCGCGCGCCTGCAAAAGGAAGCGAAGGTCGCGCTCGGCAACGCGACGTTCGATGGGTTGACCGACTCGCTCGGCAAGCTGACCGAGGCGCTCAAGAAGAATCCCGGCGACGCGCTGACGTTCTCGTACACCGTCGAGGTCGGCGGCTTGGCCGCGCTCCTGTACGGCACCCCGACCGACGAGGTCGATCGCGCCTACAACTCGGTCGTCAAGGATGTCGCGACGGGCGAGCCAGGCTCGCGCGAGCTCACGATCGGCAAGGCCGCGCTCGAGCTCTCGCGCCTGCACAAGCTCGAGCCGCGCAACGCGGTGACGACCCTCGCCGACGTCAACAAGATGCTCGACGAGTACCTCGCGAAGAATCAAAACGACAACTGGGCGCGCTGGCTGAAGGGCCGCGCGATGCTCGCCGCCGGCGAACGTAAGGGCGCGCGCAAGGTCTTCGAGACCGCCGGCGACGGAGAGCACGGGGTCGTCGTCGCGATGGTCGATCGCGCCGACCTCGCCATCGACGACGGCAAGCTCGCCGAAGCGATCGAGCTCTACAAGCAGATCGACGCGAAGAGCAAGGACCACCCGCTCGAGGTGCTCGGTCGCTCGCTGGGCCGCGCCGAGGCCTCGTCGGAGATCGACGAGACGATCGGCGAGCTCAACGACAAGTTCGTCCTCTCCAAGATCCCGCCGCGCACGACCGCCTATCGCTGGCTCGCGCTCGCGCTCGCGAACATCAGCATCGAGGACTATCCGAAGGCGATCGAGGCCATCAAGAAGGCCACCGCGAGCAAGCCGCCGGGCGAGCCACGGTTCTGGGCACGCGTCGCGTGGGTCCACTACGTGCTCGGCGATCTGAAGAGCGCCGCGAGCGCGCGCGAGAAGTGCGTCTGGTACTCGAAGAACCCCGAAGACGACCCGACGGTGCAGCTCGTCGACGCGGGCATCCTGCTCGCGTCGGGGCTCCCCGAAAAGGCACTCGCTTTCGCGACCAAGATCGAGGGCATTCGTCCGCGCATCATCCGCGCGTACGCACTCATCGATCTCGGCAAGCACAAGGAAGCGATCACCGAGGTCGAGGAAGTCCTGAAGACGTCCGAGAACAACGTGGAGGCCCAGATCCTGCGCGAGCAGGCGCGCATGCTCGCCGCCACCGGCAAGGAGCGTGACGAAGCGGCCGAGGCCCTCGAGAAGCTCGCACGCAAGGCCAACAGCAAGCTCGGGCGCCACGCGCTCGGCGTCGCGTGGCTCGCCGTGGGTGACATCGCGAAGGCCAAGGACGCGTTGAACGCCGCGGTCACCGATATCTCGGAGACCTCGCCGAACTCGCTCGCGTACCGCACGCGCACCGCGCTCGCCGAGATCGCGCTCACCGAGAACCAGATCGCCGAGGCCGGCAAGCAGCTCGATCTCGCGCTCGACGCGAACATGGGCTACTTCCCGACCCGCGCGATGCAGGCTCGCGTCGTGCTCAAGAACAACGAGCCCGACAAGGCGCTCCAGTTCCTCGAGCCGATCCTCGCGGAGCAGGCCGCGATCACGCCGATCGTCCAGATCACGTTGGCCGAAGCGCTCATCAAGAAGAAGGGCGCCACGGGCAAGGACAAGGAGAAGGCGAAGCAGCTCATCATCGAGCTGAAGACCAAGGGCGGCATCTCGATGGGCGAGCTCGCACGCGTCGCGGCGTTGATCGACGACAAACTGCCGAAGGAGCTCGAGCTCGGCGAGCCCGCCGACGGCTCGACCCCGGCGCTCGAGACGCCCCCCAAGAAGGACGACAAGAAGAAGGGCGGCAGCCGCCGTCGCGGTCGGTAGTCGGCGTGGAATCGAACGCGAGCGCGATGCGTTCTCATCACATGCGCGCCGTGGTCCTCGCTCTCGTGCTGGTCGCGTGCAGCCGCGACAAGGCGGCCGATGCGCCCATCACGCAGCCGCTCGCGACGGCGAAGCAGAAGCAGGCGCCGCCGCGGCCCGCGAAGCTGCAGCAAGTGACGCTCAAGGCGCTCGGCATGTACTGCGAAGAGTCGTGCCCGATGAAGGTGCGCTACGCGCTGGCCGACGATCCGAACGTCTACGAGCTCGGCTTCGACGTCTCGAACGAGAGCATCTTCGTGTCGTACGACGCCTCGCTCGGCACGCCGAAGGAAGTCACGAAACCGATGCTGGCCGCGATCAAGACGAAGGCCGGGTTCGATCCGTGGCTCTCGAAGGACAGCTGGCCGGCGGACGCACAGGACAAGGTCCAGGTCGTCTGGCGTTGATCAGCGCCGCGAGGAGCGGTGCTTCTTCGACTCGGGGGCGGGCGCCGGCTCGGGCAGCTGCACGAGGTCCAAGATGCCTTCGATCGAGCCCTGACCCTCGCGGATCAGCGTGATCTCCTCGCCATTGACCTCGAGCACCGTCGACGGCTCGGCCGGCGTCTGCTCGGCGTCGATCACGCAATCGATGTGCTTGCCGAAGACCTCGAGGATCTCCTCGGCGTCGCGGCAGGGCTCGTGCGTCTCGGGCGCGACCGCCGACGACGTCAGCAGTGGGCGGCCGAGGCCTTTCGCGAGCGCTTGCGCGATCGGGTGGCTCGTCACGCGGATGCCGACGGTTCGCCGCTTGTTGTCGGTAAGAGTCTTCGGGACCTCGCGGGTCGCCGGGACGACGAGCGTGTAGGGCCCCGGGAAGATGCGCTGCGCGAGCCGGAACGCGGTCTGCGAGAAGATGCCGTACTCGGACGCGGTCGACAGATCGGGGCAGATCAGCGCGAGGCGCTGGTTCCGGTGCATGCCCTTCGCGCGATAGATGCGCTCGATCGCGTCGCGCGCTTCGATCGCGCAGCCGAGCGCGTAGATCGAGTCGGTGGGGTAGGCCGCGACGCCGCCGCGGTGCAGGATCTCGATGGCCTGCTCGATCTTGCGGGGCGATGGCTCGCCCCACTGATCGATGACGATGCGCACCGGGCCGCTCACGGCTGCGCTCCCTTGAAGCCCTTGCCGATGACGTACTGCTCGATCGAGATCTGGCGGCTCGACGCGGGCTTCGCCGTCTTCGCAGTGTCGAACTTCGCGCGCACGGCCTCGGTGAGCTTCTTGAAGTCGGGGCCTTGGAACAGCTTGCCGACGAAGTTGCCGCCCGGTGCGAGCACGAGCGTCGCGATCTCGAGCGCGCGCTCGAACAGCGCCTCGCTGCGCGCCTGATCCATGGATCGGATGCCGCTCGTATCGGGCGCCATGTCGGAGAGCACGACATCGAACGCCGTACAGTCGCCCTTGAGCTTCGCGAGGTCGATCGTCATCACGTCACCGACCTCGATCCGCGCACCCATCGGCGGGTTGCGCAGCGGGCCGCGGTCGAGACCGACGAGCACGCCGCGGTCGCCGACCTTCGTGCGCGCGTACTGCAGCCACGAGCCGGGTGCGCAGCCGAGGTCGAGCACGCGGTCGCCGGGCTTGAAGAGATGATGCTTCTGATCGATCTCCTCGAGCTTGTAGACCGCGCGCGCGAGGAAACCTTCGCGCTTCGCTTTCTGATGAAAGCGATCGCGTCTGGTACCTCTATCTTCGAGCTTCGCCACGACCACAACTTACTTCTGAAAAAACGAAACGCCCGACGCAGCGAGCGTCGGGCGCAACGTGTTGCACGAACGGTGGTTAGCCGCGTCCCGCAGCCGCCTTCTTCGACGCCTTGAGCGGGTTCTTCGAGCGAACCTCTTCCTTGCCCATGCCCTTGCGCTTGTACGCGGTGCGCGTCGCGGCCTTCGTCACGACGACGTACTCGTTCGCCGCACCCGGAACCGAGCCGCGGACGAGGATGCAGCCATCCTCTTCGAGGATGCGGAACAGCTGGAGGTTCTGCTGCGTGACCTTCTCGTTGCCCATCTGGCCCGACATGCGCTTGCCCTTGTGGACGCGCTGCGGGGTGAGGCGGCACCCGATCGATCCGCCGTGGCGGAAGTACTCGTGGGTACCGTGGGTATTCTTCATACCCTTCATGTGGTGCTTCTTGATGACACCCTGGTAGCCCTTGCCCTTGCTGAAGCCCTCGACGTCGATCGCCAGGCCGTCGGCGAAGACGTCCTTCGGACCGAGGGTCTGACCGACCTGGTACTTCGCGACTTCCGCGGCGTCGAGCCGGAGCTCGCGCACGAAGCGAAGGGGCTTGCCGTTCGTGGCCTTCGCGGCGCCCATCTCGGGCTTGTTCGCGAGGCGCACGGGCTTCTCGTCGAAGCCCAGCACGAGTGCGGAGTAGCCATCGCGCTCGACGGTCCGCGTTCCGACCACGACGTTCGGACCCGTTTGAATCACGGTGACGGGAACTGCTTCGCCGTCATCCGCGAACACCTGGGTCATACCGATTTTCTTGCCGAGAAGGCCGATTCTGAGCGCCATTGCAAACGACTCCTACGTGTCCGAAACCGGTCGGCAATCAAGACCCGCCGGGGGCGCAATCTATACCTGCCGTCGTTACCACCGTCAAGCTGCCGTTATCCCGAAGACCCGACACGCATTTTCGGCCGTCTGGCGGGCTAACTCATCGAAAGTAATACCGGCAGCGGCTGCGACGACCTCGGCCGTGTGGGTCAGGAACGCCGGCTCGTTGCGCTTTCCGCGCTTCGGGATCGGTGCGAGGTAGGGGCAATCGGTCTCGATCAGGAGCCGTTCGCGAGGCACGAGCGGCACCGAGTCGCGCAGGTTCTGGGCGGTCTTGTAGGTGACGATGCCGCTGAACGACACGTAGCAGCCGAGCGCCGCGTACGCGCGCGCGTCGTCGGGCGTGCCGGTGAAGCAGTGGATGACGCAGCCGAGCTCGACGGCGCGATGCGCGATCAGGATCTCGCGGGCCTCTTCGTGCGCGTCGCGGATGTGACAGACGACGGGCTTGTTCACGCGTCGCGCGAGGTCGATGAACTTCGCGAACGCCTCGCGCTGCACGTCCTTCGGCGAGTGATCGTAGTAGTAGTCGAGGCCGGTCTCGCCGATCGCGACCACGCGCGGATGCGTCGCGAGCCGCTCGTGGACGGCCCACCACGCGGGCGTCATCTGCGCGACGTCGTGCGGGTGCGTCGCGACCGTCGCCCACACGTCCGGATCGTGCTCCGCGAGCGCGACCGATCGTTCGGCGCTCGTCGTGTCGCCGACGGCGCCGATCACGACGATGCGCTGCACGCCAGCCGCGCGCGCACGCGCGAGGACGGCGTCGCGATCGGCGTCGAACTCGGGCCCGTCGACGTGTGCGTGCGAATCGAACAGCATCAGCGTGCCTCCCGCTTCGCGATCGCTTCGAGCGCGCTCGCGATCGCTTCCAAGAGCTCGCCGCCTTTGCCCGAGCGCGCGAGCTTCTCGAGCGGCGCCTTCGCCCACTCGCCGCCGCAGCGCTGGAGTTGCTCGACGGCGAGGCCGCGGACGTGCGTCTTGCGCGCCTGCAGCGCCGCGAGCAGCACGCGCCGCGCGGCATCGTCGTGCGGACTGGCCGGCGCGATCTCGAGCAGGCGTCCGGCCGCGAGCACGGTCGCTTCCGGAGGCACTCGGCGATCCGTCAGTGCCCGGCCGAGGGCTTCGACGGCGCGTGCGGCCGACGGGCTCGTCGCGGTCGCACCGAGCGTCGCGAGGGCCGTGACGGCGTCCCACGCGCGCTCCGCATCGCCGACCGCCTCGACGAGGATACCTTGTCCGGTCGCATCGCCGAGCTCGGCGAGCGCGTACGCGGCGTCGAACCGCGCGCCCGGATCGCGATGGTCGATCACCGGCGCGAGCACCGCGATCGCGCGCTTGTTACCGATCGCGCCGAGCGACAACGCGGCCGCGCCGACGACCTGCGGATCGCGATCGCCGAGCGCCGCGACGAGCGGGTCGAACGCGCGCGCTGGATCGATCTCGGCGAGCGAGGTCGCCGCTTGAAACCGCAGATCCGCCGGGCCTTCGCGCAGCGCCTCGGCGAGTGGCTCGAACGCATCGCCGTGCCCGATCGTGCCGAGCGCGATCGCGGCGTTCTGGCGAACCGCCGCGACGCCGTCGTCGAGGCGCTTCACGAGCAGGGGGATCGCGGACGGCTCGCGCAGGTCGCCGAGCGACGACGCTGCCTCCGCGCGCACCTCGGGCCGGTCGTCCTCGAGTGCGGTGATCAGCGCGTCGACCGCGCGGGCTCTCTCCGTCGGATCCGTGACGTCACCCAGGGCGTGCGCGGCGAATGCGCGCGCCTTCGGGCTGCCTCCCGCGAGGTCCCGGAGCGCGGCCTCGATCGTGATCGTCGAGCTCGGAAACAGAAACGACACGGCTGCACCCTACCGCGTCAGCGAAACACGGCCAATCCGACGTCGAGGTCGAAGTGCAGCGCGTGCTCGTTCGGGACGCCCCCATAGCTGTCGCTCGCCGCGATCGCCGCGATCGCGTTGACGTCGACGGTGACGCGCCACGACTTCGAGATCGGGAACACGTAGCCGGCACCCGCACCGGCGAGGATCGGTCCCGCGGCCATCACGTCGGTGGACGTGCCGTCGACGCCGACCCGGTATCGGATGTAGCCGGCGCCGACCGCCCCGTTGAAGCGCAGGCCGGTCGGGCCGCACATCCGATAGACGCGCAGCAGGATCGCCTTTGCCGCCGGCGGGTCACCGACGTCGACGCCGAGCGGAAACCCGAGCCGCGCCGAGATCGCGAACGCGAGCCGCGGATTGCGAAACGCGGCGAGCTCGGCGCGCAGGTGCAGCGGGGCCCACTGCAGGCCGGTCGCGACATCGGCCTCGAGCCCCTCGGTCTCGCCGCCGATCACGCCGGTGCCCGTCCCGAGGCCGAACCCGAAGAACACGGTCGGCGGCGGCTCGAACAGCGGCGGTGGCGTCGGCGGCGGGCCGTGGCTCGGAAACGTCTGCGCGCCGGCCGTCGACGACGCCAACAGGGCGGCCACGACGAAGAGCGCTCTCACGTGCCGACGATAGATCAGATGCGCTCGCGTGGGCGCCCGGCGGCCACCCACGATTGCTCGTGCTCGGCGAACATCGTGTACCACTGCTCCATGCGGGACCGGACCTCCATGGACGGGTCGCGCGCGAGCTCGGGCTCGAACTGCGAGCGGACCGAGAGGTACTTGAACCAGTACGCGATCTGCGCGCGCTCGTACGCCTTGATCGCTTCGATCGGGTAGGGCGGCCGGTAGGCGTGCATCGCCCGCTCGGCGTTGCGCATCGCGCGCCACTCCGCGTTCGTCGCTTCCTGCGCGACGGCGTGCGTGCCGACGGCCGCGACGCTGCGCAGCAGCTCGCTCGGCTCGACGAGCGTGCGCTGCCCGCACGACGGGCACGGCATCTCGTACGCGCGGAACGCGACCGGGGCCGCGATCTGCGCTCGACACTGCGTGCACGCCGCGCCCTGGTGCTGCGCTTGCGCATGCGTCCAGCGCTGGCGCGCGAGCTCGGCGAAGATCCGCGGCTCCAGCTCCTCGCGCGCATCGTCGAGCGCGTACTTGAGCGCTTGTCCCTTCGCGTACTGGCGGTCGCGCTCGGCGGTGCTGTGGCCTTCACCCGTGATCGCGTCGTCGACCTTCTCGTGCCAGGTGTCGATGATCTTCGTCTCGAGCTCCTGGAGCCGGTTGTTCACTGCCATCAGCTGATGGGAGAGCGGCAGGTAATCACCGCCGGCCGCGACGCTCGCGATGAACGCGCGCGCGGAGCCTTCTGCCTCCGCGCGCACGGTCTTGTGGCGGTCCTCGATCTGCGCGAGGAACCCATCCCAACGGGCGAGCGCACTCATTAGAACGCGATGTCCACGTCGGCTTTGACGCCCGGATACTTCGCGGCCATCTTCGCTTCGACGCGCTTGTGGATCGTTTCGTACTCGGTCCAGTGGCGCTGCGCCGTGCGGTTGAAGTGGTAGCCCATGAACGTCGAGAGGTCGGTCCAGTCGACGATCGTGAGGCCACACGACTTCAGCACCTCGACGGGGTCACGGCCCTGCTTCGCGCCGTAGCTCTGCTCGTAGAGGATCTCCCAGTACTGCTCCCACGACATCGGGATGTCCAT
>Ga0316603_10002108_pt1 | contig 10858 bp, 12 predicted proteins | sample OWC_soil_day10_n_FD_207649 | JGI IMG/M metagenome (GOLD analysis project Ga0316603, IMG submission 207649) | Wetland soil microbial communities from Old Woman Creek delta, Ohio, United States - OWC_soil_day10_noCT | ecosystem: Environmental > Terrestrial > Soil > Wetlands | place: USA: Ohio...
CAGGCCCTCGGGCGGATCATCGGAGCAGGTTGTACTTGAGGATGCAGAAGATGGCCCTCACGCCGTCCTTCCAGTTGATCTTCTTCCCTTCCGAGTACGTCCGGCCGCTGTAGGAGATCCCCACCTCGTAGATCCGGCATCCCAGGTTCGCCACTTTGGCCGTGATCTCCGGTTCGAACCCGAACCGGTTCTCTTCGATCCGGATCTTCGTCAGTATCTCCCGCCGGAACACCTTGTAACATGTCTCCATGTCCGACAAGTTCAAGTTCGTGAACATGTTCGAAAGGGTCGTGAGGAACCGGTTCCCGAGGGAGTGCCAGAAGAAGAGGACCCGTTTCTCCCCGCTTCCGACAAAACGGGAACCGTAGACCACATCGGCCCTCCCGTCGAGAATCGGTTTCAACAGCTTGGGGTATTCCTGCGGGTCATACTCGAGATCGGCGTCCTGGATTAAGACGATATCTCCGATGGCCGCGGAGAATCCGGTCTGGAGGGCGGCCCCCTTGCCGCGGTTGCGTTCGTGCCGGACCAAGCGGCATTTCCCCTCCGCCGCTTCCTCCCGCAAGGCTTCCCCGGTCCCGTCCGTGGAGCAGTCGTCCACGACGACCACTTCCTTCTCCAAAGGAACGGCGTTCACCCGGGAGAGGATCTCCCGGATCGTTCCGATCTCGTTGTACGCAGGGATGACGACCGACAGTATCATCCTCCACCTCGGCGATTCTTCGGAGATTTCCCCCTTCTTCCGGATTCTGGCGCCGCCGGATCCTGACGGCGGTCCACCGCCTGGACGATGACGGTGGTCGCGGTCAAAAAGAACGAAAAAAGAAGGCTCGGAAACAGCTGCATCATGAGGCGGGACAAGGAAGTGCCGAGATGCCATGCAAGCGGCTTCGAGGTGATGATGTACACGAAAAAATAGGACGCGAAGATAAGCAACAGGGAAGCCCAGAGCTGCAGGACGGCTCCGCGTTCTCCCTTGCGGATCGAGATGCCCGAGAAAAGCAGGTACACCGCAAGCAGAGGGAGGTGCAGTTGAAAGATCGCTTCGCGCACCACCGCCGCTCCCACTTCCAGGTACCGCGTCGGCTCTACGATCCGTTTCAATACCGCGGCAAGATTGAATTCGTTCGTCATGTCGCTCGGCGGCGCCAGGCCGAATTTCAGGTATGCAAGGGCGAGCAGGGGCGGCAGAGCCCCGAGAAGAAACCACCCAGCCCGGCGGATCTCCTGCCCCCGAACGGAAGAATACAGTGAATATACGAAATATACTGCCGTGAGCGCCCCGAGGAGAATCACACCCTCGTTCTTCGTCCAGCACGCCAGCCCCATGGTGAATCCTGCGAGCGACATTGCTCTTCGGCTTTTTGAGATCCTCGCCAGGTACAGCAGGGCGAACGTCGCCAGCATGTAATATCCGAACGGCACATCGGCATATTGGGAGGCTCCATGCAAAAGGAAGATCGGCGTACACGCGAGAACGACGCCGGCCAGGATTCCCTGGAACGATCCCCGCAAAAGGGCAAGGGAAGAAGTAAGTATCCCGATGGTGGAAAGGGTAAAAAACCCCGCAACCACGGCAGGGAAAGAAACCGCGTCCCTACCGAGGTAGGTCCATCCTCTTGCGACAAGCCCCGGAATCAGGAGCGGGTAGTCAGGGTGTATCTCGCCCAGAAGTGGGGAAAACGCGTCCTTCCAATACTCCCCGCCGCGGAACAGGAATCGCGCGCGAAGGTTCCAGATCGCCCACGCGTCCCATCCGCCATGGGGGCGGTCCAATGTCAGGAAGACCTCGGTCAGGATCACCCCCGCAAACAGGGAAAAAAACACCACGCCGAAGGTCCAGAGCACCCACCGCGGGGCCGTAAACACCTTGGCGTCCGGCTCCGGGGAAGCCTCAGGCGTCTTCACTTTCGAATACCGCATCGCCAGGAACGCCAGTGAGGAAAAGAGAACCGCTTCGAAGAGGAACACACGCACCGCGGAGACTCCCGCCGAAGTGGAAAGCAGGAAGAAGTACACAAGGGACCCGGCACCAAGCCCGGCGCCCACCCCGATACTAATCCGGAATCCCCAATCCGCGACGGTCCCTTTCACCCGGGGAAGAAAAGAGGGAATCCAGAGTGTGCCCGCGACGACGGGGAGGACGAAGGAAAAGACTGTGACCAGAAAGGTCATTTAGCGACCTTGCGCAGGAGAAACACCCCGTTCCCGAAGTCCCGCACAAAAGAGAGATCCCGCATACGGTCGTCGCCGGGGATCGCCCGATGGAAATTCCCTATGACGATAGGATAATCAAGACCCTTCGGGTTCACGGAACGATCAACCACAAGCAGGGGGGAAAGGGAGTACTGGGTGAAGGCCCAGGCGAGGCGGTCTTCGTTGTTCTCCTTCGGATCGCTCACGTATCCGATGATCCCGTGAGATGGTAGATACTTGCGGACCTCGTCGTACCTTGCCTCGTACATAGTCATCTGATCCACGACAGTGATGCCTTTCCTCCGTTCGAACGAATCCCATTCCCCGCGGAAAAAGGGGAGGAAGAAATAGACCGACGTGAGGACAAGAAGTAGGATCCCCGCATATATCCTGTATCCTGCCGCAGAATGCAAACGTTGAATCCTCCTTCTGTACTATTATACGTCCTACGATGGGAATTCAACCTAACACGCCGGTCGTGATCATCCCCGCGTATCGTGAGGAAATAACCATCGGTGGCATCGTCTCCAATATTCGGCAACAGTTCCCCTATGACGTCCTTGTGGTCAACGACGACTCGCCCGACGGAACGTCCGCCGCCGCGCGGAACGCCGGTGCCACCGTGCTGGACCTTCCGTGCAACCTCGGGATCGGAGGGGCGGTCCAGACCGGGTTACAATATGCAAGGGATCGAGGCTACGACATCGTCGTCCGGATCGACGGGGACGGGCAGCACGAGGTTGAAGACATCCCCAAGGTATTGGAACCGATCCTGGCGGGCAGGGCGGACGCGGTCATCGGTTCCCGCTTCCTCGGGGAAACGGAGTACCGGGGGAGCATTCCTCGGATCTTCGGTATCCGGTTCTTCCGCCTCCTCGTCAACGTAACCACCGGGTACCGCGTGACCGACCCGACCTCGGGCTTCTTCGCGATCAACCGACGACTGATCGCGTTCTACTCCGACCACTTCCCATCGGACTACCCGGAGGTGGACGCCTACATCCTGATGCACCGGCTCAAGGCGCGGACCGTCGAGGTGCCGGTGCGCATGTACGACCGGGCCGAGGGAAAATCATCGATCACAGCGTTCCGCGCGGTGTACTATATGGTGAAGGTGACGCTTTCCTACCTCATCAACTGCATCCGGAGATTCGGGTGAACCGGGTTACCTTGTTTTCGATCTTCGCCTCCGCCGGATTCCTTCTCTACATCCTCGAGATGGTGAGGCGTCGGAAACTGCGCGAGGAGTACTCGATCCTGTGGCTGTTCGGCAGCGCCTTGATCCTCGTGCTCTCGCTGAAGAAGGACTGGCTCGACAGCCTCGCCCGCGCCGTGGGGATCGTCTACCCACCCTCGTTCCTCTTCCTGGTCGGGATACTCTTCATCCTGCTGATCCTCATACACTTCTCGATCGCCATTTCTAAACTGCACCAGATGAACAAGAAGATGGCGCAGGAGATCGCGCTGCTCAAGGCAGGCAACATGGAGGGAAAAAAGTGAAAGTCGTAATCCTTGCGGGAGGCTTCGGCACCCGCATCAGCGAGGAGTCCCATCTCAAGCCCAAGCCGATGATCGAGATCGGTGAGCGTCCGATTCTATGGCACATCATGAAGTCCTACTCCCATTACGGCTACGATGATTTCGTCGTCTGCCTCGGATACAAAGGGTACGTGATCAAGGAGTATTTCGCGCACTATTTTCTCCACGAATCGGACATCACCTTCGATTTCCACAACTCCAACGATCGGACCGTGCACTCTCACACCGTCGACCCATGGCGAGTGACGCTGGTGAACACGGGGCTGGAAACGATGACGGGCGGAAGGGTGAAGCGGATTCGGGAATACACCGGAGGGGAGACGTTCCTGCTCACCTACGGGGACGGGGTGTCAGACATCGACATCCGGAAATTGGTCGCCATTCACCGTGCCCACGGGAAGCTCGCCACGATCAGCGCCGCACAACCAGGAGGCCGATTCGGCGCCCTCGATCTGGGTGAAAACAACCTTGTCCGTGGTTTCCAGGAGAAGCCGCGTGGCGACGGCGGCTGGATCAATGCCGGGTTCTTCGTCCTCGAGCCTGCCGTCTTCGACCTCATCGAGGGGGACACCACGGTCTTCGAACGCGAACCGTTGGAAACCCTCGCCCGTAAAGGCCAGCTGGTGGCCTACGAGCACCGCGGCTTCTGGCAGCCCATGGACACCCTTCGGGACAAGACCCAGCTCGATGCACTTTGGAGGTCGGGAAAAGCTCCGTGGAAGGCCTGGAAATGACGACAGCGGGGCTCGATAGAGGTTTCTGGCGCGGAAAGCGGGTATTCCTCACGGGTCACACCGGGTTCAAAGGATCCTGGCTTTCCCTGTGGCTGACGAAACTGGGCGCTGAGGTCTTCGGCTACGCACTCGCCCCTCCGACCACCCCGAATCTCTACGAGCTCGCCCGGGTAAACTCCCTCGTGAAATCGACCATCGCCGACGTTCGGGACGCGGCGACGCTGGCCCGGGCTCTCGCTGCAGCACGACCCGATGTGGTCTTTCACTTGGCAGCCCAGTCTATCGTGAGGGAGTCGTACCGCATTCCCGTCGACACCTATATGGTCAATGTTATGGGCACGGTGAATCTCCTTGAGGCCATCCGCTCGTGCGGGACAGTACGGGCAGTGGTCAACGTGACAACCGACAAGTGCTATGAGAACCGTGAGTGGCCCTGGGGCTACCGCGAGAATGAGGCGCTGGGGGGGCACGACCCCTACGCGAGCAGTAAGGCATGTTCGGAACTGGTGACCTCGGCTTACCGCAGATCGTTCTTCACAGAGCAGGCGGGATCCCCCCGGGGGGCATACGTCGCTTCGGCCCGGGCGGGGAACGTCATCGGCGGGGGTGACTTCGCTACGGATCGCCTTCTCCCCGATTGCGTCCGGGCGGTCCTTGCGCAAGAGAAGATCTTCCTGCGGAATCCCTGCGCGGTCCGCCCCTGGCAGCACGTCCTGGAACCGCTGGCAGGTTATCTCGCTCTGGCGCAGAAGTTGGACGAGGAAGGCGAACCGTTCGCCTCCGCGTGGAACTTCGGCCCGGAGGACGCCGATGCGCGCTCGGTGGATTATGTCGTTCGCCGATTCTGCGAAGCGTGGGGCGAGGGTGCGGCTTACAGGATCGCCCTCGGGGAGCACCCCCACGAGGCGCATCACCTCAAACTGGACATCTCGAAAGCGAAGGATGCCCTCGGATGGCACCCCCGATGGGACCTTCGCGCCGCCATTGGCCGCGTTGTGGAGTGGACCCGGTGCTACCGGGACGGTGGGGACGTGCGAGAGGAGTGCCTCCGGCAGACCGCCGGATACGAAAACGACGCCCGGTACGGGAACAACTGAAGGAACCGGAAAGGGACGCGACGTGCGCTGCAGGTTCTGCAATCAGGACGACATCTTCCACGTCATCGACTTCGGGACGATGGCGCTCGCCAACAGCTTCCTCAGCGAGGAGAGGCTCCGGAAGGGCGAGGAGCCGAAGTTCCCGTTGGACCTGTACTTCTGCGAGCGCTGCGGGCTGGTGCAGATTGCCCACGTTGTGCCACCGGAGGCGCTATTCTCGGACTACATATACTTCTCCTCCACCTCGGACCTTGTTCATCGACACGCCGCCCACCTCGCCGACTCTTTCCGGCGGCGCTTCTTGACGGGAGAGAAGGCCCGGGTGGTGGAAATCGCGAGCAACGACGGCACGGTATTGCACTTTTTCAAAAAGCAAGGAGCGAAGGTCCTCGGCGTCGAACCGGCGGCCAACATCGCGAAGGTCGCCATCGAGGCGGGAATCGAAACGTACGTCGACTTTTTCAACGACGGGACAGCACAGGACATCAAGTTGCGGTACGGCCAGGCCGACGTCATTCTTGCGCGCCACGTCTTCGCCCACGTTCCGGAAATCCACGGGTTCGTGCAAGGGATGGCGCACCTTCTCGCCCCAGCGGGAGTCGTAGCCATTGAGGCGCCCTACCTGGTGGATTTCGTGGAAAAGACCGAATTCGATACGGTGTACCACGAACATTACTCCTACCTCTCCGTGCGGGCGATGTCGTACCTGTTCGGGCGATACGGAATGGAGCTCTTCGACGTCGAGCACTTCCCGATCCACGGTGGATCGCTCATCTACTACGTTTGCCGAAAAGGTACCCGCACCATCGAAGACAACGTCGCCAAGAGCCTTAGGGAGGAAGAAGAGAAAGGGCTCTCGGAGCGGGAGACATACGTTGCATTCGCCCGCCGGACAGAGAAGATCAAGACGGACCTGCTCGGGGTTCTTCGGGGAATCAAAGCCTCAGGGATGCGGATTGCCGGTTATGGCGCCCCCGCCAAGGGAAACACCCTGCTCAACTACTGCGGCATCGGCACTGACCTCGTCGAATACACGGTGGACAAGAGTCCGCACAAGCAGAACCTCTATACACCGGGGATGCACCTGCGGGTGTACCCTCCGGAAAAACTGCTCACGGACATGCCTGATTACGTCTTGCTCCTTGCGTGGAACTTCGCGGAGGAGATTCTCGAACAGCAGAATGCGTACCGGGCGAGGGGCGGGAAGTTCATCCTCCCCATCCCGGAAGTCCGGGTAGTGGAATGATCTTCACCGAACTCGCCCTACGCGGGGCTTTCACCGTCGACATGGAGCCCCGCAACGACGACCGGGGATATTTTGCCCGATCTTTTTGCCGGGAGGAGTTTTTCCGACACGGCCTGAAGATCGAGGTCGCGCAATGCAACGTCTCCTTCAATCGCAGGAAGGGGACGCTCCGGGGGATGCATTACCAGATCCCACCGAAAGCCGAGGCGAAGCTCGTCCGATGCACGCGGGGGGCGGTCCACGACGTGATCGTTGACCTGAGGGACGACTCCCCCACCTTCCGCCGTTGGGAGGCGGTGAAACTCGCCGAAGACGTTTCTCGGATGCTTTACGTTCCCGAGGGGTTCGCCCACGGGTTCCAGACCCTTGAGGACGACTCCGAGATGTTCTACCAGATGTTCGAATCGTACTCCCCTGAGCATGCGCATGGGGTGCGGTGGGACGACCCTGCACTGGGCATCGAGTGGCCCCTTCCAAGCCCCATCGTCTCTGAGCGGGACCGAGCGTACCCCCTCCTTGCGAACGTGCCCGCAAGATGAAGATCCTCCTCATCGGAAAGACCGGCCAGCTGGGCGGTGACATCATCCGATACGGCGCGGGGCACGAGATTCACGCGCACGACGAGACCACCCTCGACATCACCGTGCCCGAAGACGTTCGGACCGCCATCGCGGATCTGCGGCCCGGCGTCGTCATCAACACGGCCGCATTCCACAACGTTCCGAGATGCGAAACGGAACCTCTGGAGGCGTTCCGGGTCAACTGCGTCGCCGTCCGGGACCTCGCGGCCGCCTGCAATGAGGCCGGATGCCGCCTCGTCACCTTCAGCAGCGACTACGTGTTCGGGGGGGAGAAACGCACCCCGTACCGGGAGGACGATAAACCCGCCCCGCTGCAGATGTACGGAATCTCCCGCCTGGCCGGGGAACATGCGGCCCTCTCGACCGGGCCCGATCACGCGGTGGTCATCCGGACGTGCGGGCTGTACGGTGTCTCGGGCGCGGCGTCCAAAGGTGGAAATTTCGTCGACCAGCGGATCGCGGACGCCAGGAAAGGCGGTCCCCTCGAGATGGGGTGCGATCAGACGGTATCCCCCACGTGGACGGGAGACTTGAGCCGCGCGGTGCTGCGGCTGATCGCCCACCCCGGGCTGCGACCAGGAATCTACCACCTCGTCAACGAAGGCGAGTGCACCTGGTACGATTTCACGAAAGAGATCTACCGCATCGCCGGGTTGGACGTTGACGTCCGTCCAGTGGACCGGAAAGGGCTCACGGGGACGATGCGGCGCCCTCTCTACTCTACCCTGGCGAACACGAAGGCGAAGGAATTGGGCGTCGCACTTCCCTCTTGGCATGATGCCCTGAGGGATTACCTGAGGGAGAATTACCTCTAAATGCCTTCGGTTGGGATCGTTTACCTCGTTCGACACAAAGATGGCATGGACCCTTTTCGCCAATTTGTGGAATCATATCGTGAAAATCCGGGCGGAGTTAACCATGAACTTATTCTTGCCTTCAAAGGATTCCCATTCAGAAAAATCCCGGACAGTTACGTCGAACTGACCTCCGGCATCCGGTTGCGTACCTTTTTTACAGTCGATTACGGATTCGATATCCGCCCTTATTTTCTCTGTGCGAGGGAATTCCATTTCCCGTATTTCTGTTTTCTGAACTCCTTCAGTGTCCTCCTGGACAAGGAATGGCTGAAAAAATTATTGGACTGGGGATCGCGAGACAGTATAGGGGCAGCCGGAGCTACCGGGTCGTGGGAAAGCCACTTCAGTAATATGATAGAAGGAGGTGAATGCAATCCCCGGATTCTCCGAAAATATGAAAGCCATTATCAGCCTTTCCCGAATCCCCACCTCAGGACCAACGCATTTCTTATCAATCGGGAGAGGTTTCTTTCCATCCGGTATGGTTGGATGCTGACAAAAAACCAGGCGCATCGCTTCGAAAGCGGACGGAGCGGGTTTACCATGCAATTCCTTGCGAAGGGATTCGAACCCGTAGTGGTCGGAAAAGATGGGTGCGGATATCAGAGGGCTAAATGGCCAATGAGCATGACATTTCGTATTGGGGACCAGAGTAATCTGTTGGTCGCGGACAACCAGACACGCCAGTACATACTTGCAGATCCGCTCCGCAGGGCTCAACTCACCCATATGGCTTGGGGGGATCCGGTGAACCCACGCCAGTGAACCCCTCACACCCTCTCCGATGAAACGATACCTTCAATCGACCACGACCGGACCCAACATCGTTTCCAACCTCCTCGGGAGAGTGTGGGGCGCTTTGCTCAGTCTTTTGTTCCTTCCCGTCTACCTGAAATTCCTCGGGATCGAGGCATACGGGCTGATTGGCCTCCACATTTCTCTCCTCGGCTTAATGTCGGTGCTCGATCTTGGACTGAGCACGACCCTGAACCGGGAACTCGCCAAGAGAACAGCTTCGGTTGTCCCCGATACCGGGGGGCGCGATCTCATCCACACATTCGAGGTGATTTATTGGGGAGGGGGAATCCTGATCGGTGCCGCCCTTCTCCTCCTGTCACCATGGATTGCAGAAAAGTGGATCCGTTCCTCGGCGGTCTCCCCCGGAACCGTCCGGAACGCCATAGCGATCATGGGCTTGCTGATCGCCATCCAGTGGCCCTCTTCCCTATATATTGGTGGCCTGATGGGCATCCAGCGTCAGGTGCTTTTGAACACGATCCAGGCCATTGCGGTGACTTTCCAGTCCGCAGGGTCCATTTTGGTCCTATGGCTGGTTTCTCCGACGGTCGAAGCGTATTTCTTCTGGCAAATCCTCGTCGCACTACTCCAGACCGCAACCCTCCGTAGGTTACTGATAAGAGCCCTTCCCCAATCCCCCCACGCCGCATCGTTCAGGAAGGAACTGTTTTCGGCTCACTGGAAATTCTCGGCCGGAATGACCGCGATTACGATCCTGGCGACGATTCTCACCCAGGCAGACAAGGTGATTCTGAGTCGCCTCTTGCCATTGAAGTCCTTCGGTTATTACATCCTTTCTTTCAATGCAGCATCTTTTCTCGGCTTCATCGTGTACCCGTTCTTTTCCGCCCTGTTCCCGAAATTCTCGCAACTGGCACACGAACGCCGTGAACAGGAAGTGTCCTCCCTGTATCATACCGGGGCGCAATTCGTGTCCTCTCTCCTGCTACCAGCGGGATTGGTACTTCTCCTGTTCCCCCGGGAGATCCTCTCCATCTGGCTCCGGGACCCCGAAACCGCAGAAAACGTGTACAGGATCATGCGGCTCGTAGCATGCGGAACCGTCCTGAACTCCCTGATGCTCCTTCCGTTCAACCTGCAGCTTGCCTACGGTTGGACACGCCTGTCCCTGCTGAAGAATATCGTTGCGGTCGCACTATTTCTCCCTTCCCTTTTCTTCGCGACCTCAAGGTGGGGAGTAATCGGGGCGGCCTATCTCTGGATACTGTTAAATTTGGGATATGTGGTATTCGAGATTCCTATTATGCATGCGCGACTGCTGACAGGACAAGCGAGGCAATGGTACATACAAGACGTCGGATTACCTGCGGGAATTTCCATCATGGTATTCATCACGTCGAGATACGTATTCCCGGAATCTCTTCCCCCGGTGACGTCGTTGATCTGGATCATCATCACGACAATGGTCGCTTCAGCCCTCTCATTCTCAGCAATGGCGAGGACCCGCTCTTGGATCCTCAACAGGCTTTCTCATGTCCCCCGCCTGCCCACTCTGTAACGGCAAATCCAGCGCTGCGTTTACCGCGGCGGACTGGAACCTCGGAACCTCGGCAGAGGAATTCGACTACTTCCGCTGTTCGAAGTGCGGCGGTGTATTCATATCTCCGGTTCCTGGGAACATGGGGAAGTATTACCCACCGAGTTATCCCGCTTACGAAACCAAGCTAAGCGCGGCCATGCGTGAACCCGATCCTATCGATCAATACAAGCTGGGAGTTGTCCGCCGGTACGTTTCCGGAGGCCGGTTACTCGAGATCGGACCGGGATCGGGAGGATTCCTGCGGGTTGC
>Ga0316603_10002109_pt1 | contig 10849 bp, 5 predicted proteins | sample OWC_soil_day10_n_FD_207649 | JGI IMG/M metagenome (GOLD analysis project Ga0316603, IMG submission 207649) | Wetland soil microbial communities from Old Woman Creek delta, Ohio, United States - OWC_soil_day10_noCT | ecosystem: Environmental > Terrestrial > Soil > Wetlands | place: USA: Ohio...
ACAGGTGCACGGCCTTGTACTTGTACTCGGCGAGGGCTTCGTTCAACGCCTGGCGCGCGGCGATGCCGAGCTCGCGAATCCGGTGGCCGCCCTTGCCGACCACGATCGGCTTCTGCGATTCGCGCTCGACGATGATCACCGCGCCGATCGTCAGCTCGCTCTTGTCGACGCGCTCGCTCCAGGTCTCGACCTGGACCGCGCACGCGTACGGCAGCTCCTTGCCGAGCTGGTGGTAGAGCTGCTCGCGGATGATCTCCTGCGCGATGAACTGCGGGGAGCGGTCGGTGACCATCTCCTCGGGAAACAGCGCAGGTCCTGCCGGTAGCTTGTGGGCGACGGTCCTCTCGAGGAGGTCGACATTGTCGCCGAGCGCCGCCGAGATCGGGACCACCTCCACACCCGGCATGAAGCCCGACCATGCCTCCATCACGGGCAAGAGCTCCGGCTTGGCGACGCGATCGATCTTGTTGAGCGCGATGATGACCGGGCGCGACCGACTGGCCTCGTCGAGCCCCTTGGCATCGGGCTGTGCGAGCCGATCTGGCATCCGGCCGCGGCGATCGGTGGCATCGACGATCAGCAACACGACGTCGGCATCGGCGGCCGCGGCGAGCGCGGCATCGCGCATGTAGCGGCGCAGCGGCCCACGGCCATCCTGGACGCCGGGCGTGTCGACGTAGGCGATCTGCGCACGCGAGGGGACCTCGTTCGGGAGCTCGATCGTGTGGATGCCGAGGATCCGATCGCGGGTCGTCTGAGGCTTCGCCGAGACCGCGACCAGGTGGCGACCCAAGATCCGGTTCAGGAGCGTGGACTTACCGACGTTCGGGAGCCCGACGATCGCGCAGAAACCGCCACGGATCGCGCCGGGCATCGACTCGGACGACTCGGACATGGGCGCCTTTAGCACGTTTTCCCGGGTCATCCGCGGAGTTCCCCAAACGTTCGTCGCGGCGCCCCTCCGGTGCGGTCGAAAACTGGAGACCTCCCGGTCTCCCACGTAGCCTCGGGGGATGCAGCGGCTCGCGCTCGCCCTGGCGTTCGGTGCCGTCCTTGCGGCCCTCCTGCCGGCTCCGGCCCAGTTCGTGGCGCTCGGGCTCGGGATCGCAGCGATCGGCACCGGTCGCGTCGTGTACGCGCGGCGCACGCTCCCCGGCGCGGCCCGGCTGACCGGCGCTGCCGCGGTCACGGTGGGCGTCATCGGCCTCCTGCTCGGGCTCGCGCGGGTCGGGATGACGGTTGCCGCGATCGGCCGGATCGAAGGCATGCTGACCTGAGCGTGATCAGCGGAGCGCGAGCGCGACCAGCAGCGTGACGGTGCCACCGATCAGCGCGACGCCAAGGACTCCCAGGGCGAGCCCGCGTACGAGCTTGGCCTTGTCGATCGACGCCAGGATCTCGCGTAGCTCCATGCTGCGGCGCTCGCCGGTGCCGAGCTCGACATCGATCACGTCGATCGGCGCGAGCTGAGCGCCGAGATCGTCGGGCTGATCGACGAACAGTCGCTCGCCGAGCTCGAACAGGACCTTGTCGCGCAGTACCTCGGCATCACCCGCGGCCCGATCGACGACCTTGCGCTTCGCGCCGATCGCGGCCAGCAGCTCCTCGGCACGGCGTTGATCCTCGCGTTCGGCACGTTCGAGGTCGGCGTACCGCTTGCGCGCGTCGATCCTCCGCGCCTCGAGGTCGGCGATGCGTGGGTTCAGCACGTCGAGCTCGCTGGCGATCTTCGGCTCGTCGCGCTGCACCGCCATGCGGTCGGCGTGCAGGGTCGCGAGCTCGGCCTGGATCCCCGCGCGGTCGACCGACTGGCTGCGGACGGCGACCAGGCTCGCCTCGGTGGCGGCGATCGTCTTCTCGATACGTAGCAACGATTCGCGCAGCTCGGCGGCGCGCTTGCCGATCTGGAGCGCCTCCTTCTCGAGTGGCTCGAGCTTCCTGGCGATGTCGGCGAGATCGATCTCGACGTTCGCGCGATCGGTGATGTACTGCTTGGCCTTCGCCTCGCGATCGCGACGCACGCGGGTGAGCTCGCTATCGGCGGCGGCGACCGATCCCGCATGCTGTGAGCGTTCCTCCTCGATTCCGGCGAGCCGTTCGCGCGCCGGCCCGAGCGCGGGGTGATCGAACCTGTCGAGCGTCACCGCGGCCCGCCCGAGCGTGACGAGGTGGCGGTGGCGCGATTGCTGGCGGATCGCCTGTCGAGCTTCGAGCTCGACGAGCTCGAGCCGCGCGCGGCGGACGCCGAACAGCACCGTGGCGACGTACCGCAGGTCACCACCAAACCCGCGCTTGCGGCGGAGGGCCGCACCCGTGCGCAGCTTGCCGCCACCACCGTGTCCGGCCGGTTGCGATGCGATGGTCAAGTCGAGGCGGTCGCCGGTGGGGTCTCCTCGCTCGAACGGCAGCGTCTCGGAAGAGTCGGCGCCCGAGGGGTCACGGCGCAGCAAGTGCTGGGCCGTCTCCTCGAGCAGCACCTGGACCGACGGCGACTTCACCTGGGTCTCGGAGGGCTCGGCGATCCCGAGGATGGCGTTCGCGGGGTCGCGCTTGTGGGTCGACTGTTCGTACGAGATCCGCAGCTTGTCCTGCTCGATCTCCGTGCCCGCCTGGTCGAACTCGCCGACGGGCACCACGGGCCGGGGCATCGCGCCGGGGTGATCCTCGGGAATCGTCTCCTGCGACGGTTCGTCGAACATCACCGGGGGCCGGAACGCGCGCTGGGGCGGCAGCGGCGGCGGGATCGGCGGCAGTGGTGGCGAGACTTCCGTCGCGTCTGCGCGGAGCGGCAGCCGCGCGTCGCTCGGGAGGTCGAGCTTGGCCGTCGACCCACTCGTGGAGCCGACCTTGGTAGCCGGCGGTGGATGCGGCGGCTGGGTGCGCGGACCGCTGCGCGCCGCCGGTAGGATGGGTCCACTCGCCGTGCCCGCCACGCGGTCCGGAACCGCGGTTGGCGAGCTGGGGGTGCCTGTCGCGGTTGGCCCGGTGAGCGGGACAGGTCCGGTGTTGGCGCCGATGAGGCCACTACGCGACACCGTGCCGGTGTCCGTCGGACCGCTCTTGGCGCCGAACAGTGCTGGCTTCGATCGTGGACCGGTCGGAGCCGCCGGGATCACGGGGAGCGCTCCGCTGCTCGACCCGACCGCGCCGGACCTGACCGCGCCGGACCCGACCGTGCCAGCCGGTTCGCGTGCGAGCGTCGCCGTCGGACCGGTCCGCGCGCCGGGCGGCGCCGTCGGTGGCTTGGTGCGTGGAACCGCGATCGGCGCCGGGCCCATCGAGTTGACGATCGAGTCCTCGAGCGCCTTGCGTGCGGCCGACCCAGGGGGCGGCGGGGGAACCGTCTTGGTCTTCTGCCGCGGCGCGTTGGCAGGCGCTGGGGCCGGACCGGGCGCCGGACCGGGCGCCGGCTCCTCGCCATCGACCGCCCAGCCCGAGGCCAGGTCATCGATCCGTGCCTTGGTGGCGTCTCCGAGGCGACGGCGCGTCCGATCGTCCTCCGGCACGGGCGCGAGAGTACCATGGCCGCCCGTCCCCCTTGCGCTCGGGGCCCGAGCCGGCTCGATCCATTTCGGTCCTTGCGGGGCCCCGCCAATCCTGTTGACACGAGCTGCCAATCTCGTTGTCATCGAGTGGTGGCAACCCTGGTGGCAGGTAGCACGCTGATCCACGGCCGGTTTCGTCGGATCGCCGTGGCGGGACGCGGCGCGTTTGGCCGTGTTCTCCAGGTGTTCGACGTCGAGGCGAACGAGCTGCGGGCGCTCAAGGTGGTGCCACGCGGTCCGCACGAGGCCGGCCTGCTCGACGAGTTCGAGCAGCTTGCACGCCTGCGTCACCCCTCGCTTCCACGCGTCTTCGAGGTCGGTCGGATGCGGGAGCCGGTCGACGACCTCGCGATCGGCGCCCCGTTCTTCGTCGCCGAGTGGATCGCCGGCGCGCGCAGTGACGAGCGCGCCTGGTCCGGGGACGGACCGGCGCTGTGGGCGCTGCTGGCGGATCTGGCCGGCGCCCTGGCGACCATCCACGCGGCGGGCCTCGTGCACGCCGATGTCGCGCCGCAGAACGTGCTCGTCGAGGACCGCCGCACGGTGCTCGTGGATCTCGGGCTCGCCGCCTCGGGCGTGAACGGGGTCGCTCGCGGCACGCCGGCCTACATGGCCCCCGAGGCGCTCGCCGGTCATGTCGAGCCACGAAGTGATCTCTACGGAATCGGGGCGGTCGCGGCCCGGCTGCTCACCGGCCGTGCGCCGTTCGAAGCGGCGAGCCTCGGCGAGCTGATCCACCAGATCATCGCAGGCAAGCCTGCTCCCGCCCTGCCCGGCGCGCCGCGTCCGCTCGCCGATCTGATCGGCCGTCTGCTCGCGCGCGATCCGGACGCACGGCCGGCCTCGGCGATCGCCGTACTCGACGAGCTCGACCAGCTCGCACCCGCGATCGCCCCGAGATCGGCTCGCCGCGCGCGTCCCAAGGTCGGTCCTCCCCCCGCGCCGGCTTCATGGCCAGGCGCCGCGCCGTGGATCGCCGAGCTCGCGGCGGCGCTCGCGACCACCGAACCGGTGCTCGTGGTCGTCGGCTCTGCGGGCTCGGGCGCCCGCGCGCTGGTCGATGCCGCGATCCGTCACCGCCAGCTCGACGAGGTCGCGCGTGGCAGACCGGCGCTGCCGCTGATCGCGGGCACGCTCGACGAGGTGGCGGCGGTGCTCGCCGTGCCTGCCGGCACGACGGCCCGCAGCTGGCTCGAGCAGCTGGCACGTGCCAGCCGGGGTGCGACCGCGCGCGTGGTGCTCGATCTCGTCGATGATCCGCGGGCCGACGAGCTCGTCGGGGCACTCGCGCGATCGTCCCCAGGGCGCCGGCCGGCGAGCGAATCGTCCGACGTGCATCCGGTGATCGCGATCGTGGATCGGTGGTCGCAGCGCGAGGTCGCCGGCGTGGTCCACCACGTCCCGGTGCTCGATGTCGCCGGGGTCAGCGCGCTCGCCGAGCGGATGCTCGGCGCGTCGCCGCCTCTCGCGTGGTCGCAGGCGCTTCATGCCTCCAGCGATGGCCTGCCGCTCGTGGTCGTCGAGCTCCTGCGCTCGATCAGCGCGCCTGGCGAGCGTGAGCCGTTCACGGTGGACTGGAGCGCTCGCACGTCCGCCGGCGGGATCGAGCTGCGCGCGCGCTCGCTCCGTGCGGCATCCGCGGGGGCCCAGCGCATCGCCACCGCGCTCGCGGCGCTCGGAGGGCACGCCCGGATCGATCGCGTGCTCGCGACGCTTCGCGCCGAGGGCGGCGAGGTCTCGGTCGGGCTCGGCGACGTGGCCGAGCTCGAGCGGGTCGGGCTCGCGCGCCGGCTCGGGCGCCGGCTCGGGCGCGATGACGAGCTCGCGATCGATCGCGCGACCGTCGATGCGGTCGAGCTCGTGGCGGGCGTCGGCGCGCTCGAGGACCTCGCCGGCATCGCGCTCGCGTCGGGGGCCAGCGATCCGCCAGAGCTCGCGGTGCTGCTCGAGCGCGCCCGGCTCGATCCCGTACGTGGCGAGCTCGCATGCGCGACGGCCGAGCAGCTGCTTGCGCAGGGCCGCCCGGATCGTGCCCTGGGGCTCGCTCGCCGTGCCCTGCCGTTCGCGCCGGCGCGCGCGGGGCTGGTCGCGGCACGTGCGGCCTCCGCCAGCGGTGCCTACCGCGACGCCACGACCTTCGCGCGAGACGCCGCACGCGCGGGGGCCGATCCGATCGAGTCCGAGCTCGTGGTCGCACGGGCAGCGCAGCGCGCCGGCGAGCTCGACGACGCCGAGGCCGTGCTGGCGGGCTTACATGCCGCGCAATCGCAGCACGCCGAGGTCGCGGGCACGTATGCGCGCCTGCTGGTGACGCGCTCGCGCTATGAAGACGCGCGTCGGGTGGCGCGCTCGGTGACGGCTCCGCTGACGGGGCTGCGGGCCGAAGCCGCCGGGCTGGCCGCGTTCTATCTCGGCGAGCTCGACGATGCGGATACAGCGTTCGCGGCGCTCGAGCTCGGAGGCGCGGCGCAGGGCGATGGCGCGGCCGTGGCGCGCGCGCTGTCGTTGCGCGGGATGGTGGCGCAGCAGCGTGGCCAGCTTGGCCTCGCGAGCGATCGCTATCGCGAGGCGGCACGCAAGCTCGGCGAAGTCGGCGAGCTCCACGCGGCCGCCGTCGCCGAGCTCAACCTCGGGACGGTGCTCGCCGAGCGCGGCCGCGCCAGCGATGCCCTGCCCCGGCTCGCCGCCGCGAGTCGCGTGTTCGCCGAGCTCGGGGCGACGACCGAGCTGTGCGCCGCGGATCTCAATCGAGGCAACGCGCTGCTCGCGGTCGGCCAGCTCGACGAAGCGCGGAGCGCCGCGGAGTCCGCGCTCGCGCGGTCCGAAGGCGCCCCCCACCTGCGCGCGTTCGCGTTGCTGGTCAGCGGCGATGTGGCGCGCCGCCAGGGCGATGACCCCGGCGCGGTGCGCTGCTATCGCGAGGCGCTCGCGATCGGCATCGCGCGGGGAGATGCCCATGCGCAGGTCAGCGCCTGCATCGCGCTGGCCGAGGCAGGCGAGCGCAACGGCGAGGTCGACGTCGACGCGCTGTGTGCGAGCGCCGATGATCGCGATCGCTGGACGCTTGCGCGCGGCCGGCTCGCGCTCCGCGAGCCCGATCCGAAGGACGCGATCCCGCTCGCCCGGGCCTGCGGTGAGGTTGCCACGCGGGCCGGCGAGGCCGATCGGCTCGAGCGTGCGTTCCGGGCGCACGCGATCGCGGCGCAGCTCGCTCGCCGGGGCGACGATCACGGACTCGCCCGCAGCGAGGCCGATCGCGCCCGCGCCGCGCACGCCGCGATGACCGCCGTGGCCGCGCCCGCGTATCGGGCCGCGCTCGACTCGGATCCGGATCTTGGCGAGCTGCCGCGGCAGCCGGCCGAGGTCCGCGTCACGCCGGTGGAGAGCGGCCCCCCCCTGCGTCGGCTGCTGACGCTGTCGCGGCGGCTCAACACCGAGGCCAGCGTCGAACGCATCCTCGACGAGGTCATCGATACCGCGATCGAGCTGACGGCGGCGGAGCGCGGGTTCCTGCTGCTCCGTCAGCCCGATGGTGAGCTCGCTCCGGTGGTCTCGCGCAACTTCGCGATCAGCGACCTCGCCCCGGTCGCGGCAGGCTCGGTCAGCCGCTCGATCGCCGAGCGCGCGGCGCAGAGCGGCGAGCCCGTGGTGACCGTGGACGCCGGCGTCGACGAACGATTTGGTGCGGCGGCCTCGGTCGCCGCCCTGCGGCTGCGCTCGGTGCTGGTGGTCCCGCTGCGCCAGCGGGGAACCGTCACCGGTTGTATCTACGTCGATCATCGGTTGCGGGGCGGCGCGTTCGATCACGCTGCCACGAGCGTGCTCGGCGAGCTCGCCGACATCGCCGCGATCGCGATCGAGAACGCGCGCCTGACCGCCGACCTGCGGCGCACGACCCACGAGATCGACCAGCTCAACGTCCGGCTCTCGGCGGACCTCGCGGAGCGAGATGCCGAGCTCGTGCGCGTCAAGGCGGATCTGCCGGATCGCGATCGGCTGCGCCATCGCTACGAACGGATCGTGGGGCGTGCGCCGGTGACGGTGCGTATGCTGGATGTCGTGGACCGCGCGGCCGCGACGTCGCTGCCGGTGGTGATCGTCGGCGAGAGTGGCACGGGCAAGGAGCTGGTCGCCCGCGCCCTCCACGACCACGGCCCGCGCAAGGCCGGACCGTTCGTGGCGATCAACTGCGGCGCGGTGCCCGAGCCGCTGCTCGAGAGCGAGCTGTTCGGGCACGTGCGTGGTTCGTTCACCGGTGCCGATCGAGATCGCCGCGGCCTGTTCGAGGTCGCGGATGGCGGCACGTTGTTTCTCGACGAGATCGCCGATACCGGCGCCGCGATGCAAGCCAAGCTGTTGCGGGTGCTTCAGGACGGCCTGGTCCGTCGGGTCGGCGACACCAAGACCCTGAAGGTCGATGTCCGGATCATCGCGGCCAGCCATCACGCGCTGGCCGACCTGGTCACGGCCGGGCGGTTTCGCGAGGATCTGCGGTTCCGGCTCGAGGTGATCACGATCCCGGTCCCCGCGCTTCGCGATCGCGACGGCGACGTGCCGTTGCTCGTCGAGAGCATGCTCGCCCAGCTGTGTGCCGGCGTACCCGGGAGGCCGCTCCCACGGGTCACCCGGGCGGCGATGCGCGCCCTGGGCCAGCATCCCTGGCCCGGTAACGTCCGCGAGCTCGAGAACGCGCTCGCACGCGGGCTCGCGATGGGCGGCGATGTCATCGATCTGGCGGATCTACCGGACGCGATCGCGAACGCTGCCGCGCGCCCCGAGCCGGCGAAGCCCGCACTCGGCGAGGATCTCCGGCTGAAGCCAGCGCTCGTCGCAACCGAACAGGCGTACATCACGGCCGCGATGACGCGGGCGAAGCACAACCAGACCGTCGCGGCGCGGCTGCTCGGGCTATCGCGCTTCGGGCTTCAGAAGAAGCTGCGGCGCCTGGCCGGCGATCCCGACGACGCCGACAAGGCCGAAGACGCGTAGCGCGATCAACGTGCTCAGCGCGAGCGCTGGATCCGCCGCCATGCGGCCTGCGCGATGTTGTCGACGAGCTGAGTGTAAGGAATCCCCGCGACCTTGGCCGACCGCGCGACGCCGGCATCGGGCGAGATGTCGCAGTTCGGATTGATGTCGATGACCCAGGCATGGCCGGCCTTGTCGACCCGTAGATCGATCCGCCCGTAGTCTCGCAACCCGAGCGCCTCCCACGCCGCCCGCGCGATCTGCTCGACCGCCGCGACCATCGCCGGGGGCGCGTCGCGCAGCGGCACCGGCTTGGTGCCGACGAAGTCGACGTGGTCCTCCTCCCACTTCGCGGCGTAGCTCACGATGTGGGGACGATCGGCGGGCATCGCCGCGAAGTCGATCTCGTGGAGCGGTAGCACCTGCAAGGTGTCGCCGTTGCCGATCAGCGTCACGTTGATCTCTCGACCCTCGACATAGCGCTCGGCGAGCACGGGTTGCTCGAACTCGCGCATCATGTCGCGGGCGCGCGCCCGCAGCTCGGACGGCGAGCGCACGAAGTTCGCTTCCGTGATCCCGACCGAGGCGTCCTCGTGCTCCAGCTTGAGGAACCACGGGTAATCGAGCGTCTCGAGCTCGGGGTCGTCGAGCGCCGCGACATCCCGCATCATGCGATGCGGTGGGGTGGCAATCCCGCGTCCGTTCAGGATGTCCTTCGTGCGGTGCTTGAACAGACACGACGCGAGCGAGAGCAGATCGGCGCCGGTGTACGGGATCCCGAACAGGTCGAGCAATCCGACGAACGTCGGCTCGTTGCGAGAATCGCCGGCCATCGACTCGCAGAGGTTGAACACGAGATCGGGCTTGGATGCCCGGAGCCCTGAGAGCACGTCGAACACGTCGAGCCCCTTCATCCCGATGAGCTCGGTGCGGTAGCCCGCCTCCTGGAGTGCGGCGGTGATCTCTCGCGCGGATATCTCGACCGAGCTGACGTCGATGCCGGGCCCGGTGAGCTCCGCGTCGTAGTCGGTGTTGTAGAGGACGATGATCCGCTGGGGGCGATCCACGCGGCCAGGTTATCGCACGATCTCGGGCGGAGTAGCTCGCGCGAGCGACGCGACTACGCGCGGGCCGACTTCGATCGCGACGTCTTCCACGCGGATCGCGCGGCCGCCCGCGCGTGTCATGGAGAGCTGCGGGACGTCGAGCCCGCACGGCTTGATCCGTCGCCACATCGCATCCGGCGTGTCGACGTTCAGCGCGAAGCCATGCATGGTGACTCCGCGCGCGACGTGGATCCCGCACGCCGCGACCTTCATCCCGTCGCGCCAGATGCCAGCCGGGTCGCGCCGCCAGGCGAGGTCATGCACGCCGAGCACGGCACAGGCGGAGGCGATCGCGCCTGCCACGGATGCGAGAAACTCCACGACGCTCCTGATCCGGACGATCGGATAGATCATCAGCTGCCCGGGCCCATGATAGGTGACCTCGCCGCCCCGCTCGATGCGCTCCACGGGCACCCCGCCCGCGTCGATGATGTTCTCGACGGCCGCCGAGCGGCCGAGCGTGATCACCGGCGGATGCTCGCAGAGGTACACGACTCCGTCGCCGCCCGCCCACACGCGCTCCCGTGCGACGAGCTGATCGGCCAGGACGCGGCGATACTCCGCGCGTCCGAGCCAGTGCCAGCGCAGGCTCGTCACCCCGCGAGCAGCTCGTCGAGCAGCTGATCGTCGACGTAGTGCAGTGGCGCCGCAGCGCTCACCACCCCGACGCCCGCTGCGATCAACGCCGCCACCAGCTGGTCGCCGCAGATCACGGCGATCGACCGCCCGGCGCGCTCGAGCTCCTTCTCGGCATCCTCGGACAGCTCGCAGGGCGAGAACAGAAAGCCGGCGACGAGGTTCTTCGCTTCGACGCCGACCCGCAGCTCGCCGATGCCACGGCGATCGATCGGCTGGTCGCCGGAGCGTGCGCTGACGAGCACCGTGCGGCCGATGCCGGGCGCCGTCGCCGACGCGTAGCTGATCCCGCCGGTCCGCTTGACCCACGAGATCTCGCGGTATCCCGCCGCCACCAGGTACGCGTGGATCAGGCGCTCGAAGCCGGCGGGCGAAGCCTTCATGAGCCGCTGGGAGAGCGCGCGATGCGTCGCCCCGGCGAGCCGCGACAGCGCCGCGGCAAACCCTGCCTCGGCGTCGGCGGTCGCGCTCATCGAGACCGGGCCGGGCGCGAACAGGTCGCGACCGCGATACACGATGCGCGGCCGCAGCCCGAGCGTGCGGTAGCTGCGCTCGTCGCCGATCAGCTCGGCCTTGAGCTGCGGCGTCACCTGA
>Ga0316603_10002110_pt1 | contig 10845 bp, 10 predicted proteins | sample OWC_soil_day10_n_FD_207649 | JGI IMG/M metagenome (GOLD analysis project Ga0316603, IMG submission 207649) | Wetland soil microbial communities from Old Woman Creek delta, Ohio, United States - OWC_soil_day10_noCT | ecosystem: Environmental > Terrestrial > Soil > Wetlands | place: USA: Ohio...
CCAGTTCAGCTCTTGCTGGCTGACCTCGTCGTACGAGCCGTACTTGCGCGCGAGCAGCGCGTAGTTCGACTCCTTCACGGTCTGCCAGTGGCCGCGGTCGCCGATGCCGAACCGCGCGCAGATCTCTTCGCGCGACTCGTCCGTACCGCCGAACATGCCCTCCGACTCCATGTGGAGGACGGCGTTGAAGAACGCCGCTTCGTCGCGCATCACGTCGAAACCGGCGACGTCGAACTGCGCTTCCTCGTCGTCGTGACTCTCCTCTACTTCCTCGACTTCCGGCTCGGGTGCTGACTGCGGGTGATGCGTGTGCGCCGCTTGCTGTTGCTGCGGCACGAACTGATTCTTCGCGTCGGTGACGGACTTCTTGAGTTTGTCGAACAGGCCCATGGGGTCTCCTTTGGGCCCGACGTAAGGCAACCCCCGCGCCAAGTGTAGGTTCGCGAAACCGTGCACGGTCGACACGCGGACCACGCAAGTCGTTGCTCGATCGCGCAGGCGCGCGGTGCCTACCGGTCGAACTTCTTCTTGATCCCGTAGGTCTGGATCTTGTGCACGAGCGTGCGGAGCGGGAGGTTCAACGCCTTCGCCGCCTCGGTCTGGTTGCCGTTCGCCTTGTGCAGCGCACGGATGATCAGCTCGGTCTCGAACTTGCGCACGCGCTCGCGATAGTCGGCCGAGCCCTGATCTTCGACGGCTTCGGGCTCGACCTGCGCCGGTGCACGCGCACCGCCGCGGACCTTCTCCGTCAGATCGGCGAGCTGGATCGCCTTGCCTTCGGCGAGCACCACGGCCCGCTCGATGACGTTCCTGAGCTCGCGAACGTTGCCCGGCCAGCTATAGGCCTCGAGGGCTTCGAGCGCCTTGGCATCGATCGACTTCACGGCCGTGCCGGCCTTCGACGACGCTTCCTTGAGGAACCGCTCGGCGAGCGGCTTCACCTCGTCGACACGCTCGCGCAGCGGCGGGATGCGCAACGTCATCGTGTTGAGCCGGTACAGCAAGTCTTCGCGAAACCGACCGGCGGCGACCATCGCTTCGAGGTCGCGGTGCGTCGCCGCGATCACGCGCACGTCGACCTCGATCTCCTTGTGGCCGCCGACGCGCATCACGCGCTTGGTCTCGAGCACGCGTAGCAGCGCCGCCTGCGCCGACGGCTGCAGCTCGCCGATCTCGTCGAGGAACACGGTGCCGCCGTTCGCCTGCTCGAAGATGCCGCCGGTCGCCTTGTCGGCCCCGGTGAACGCGCCTTGCTCGTGACCGAACAGCACGCTCTCGAGCAGCGTCTGCGGAATCGCCGCGCAGTTGATCGCGCGCAGCGGCGCTTTCTTGCGCGGCCCGCCGTCGTGGATCGCTTGCGCGATGACCTCCTTGCCGCTGCCCGTCTCGCCGTGGATCAAGACGCCGATCGTCGACTGTGCCAGTCGCTTGACCGTCGCCATCACCTCTTTCATCGCCGCGTTCTTGACGATGATTCCCGACGTGTCGATCGGTGCGGGCTTGCGATCGCCGCGGCTGCTCTGCACCGCCGCGATCAACTCGTCGACGGAGCCGCCGTCGGCCGGGAACATCACGGCGTTGCACTGCAGCGGCGGATCGCCACCGGTCAGGTCTTCCGCCAGCGCACGCACCAACTCGCTCGACGCTTCCGGCAGCGACACCAACACCGACGAAGGCCCGTAGATGCCGACGCGATCGACCGGTCGAAGCCGCGCACGCAAGCGGCTGGCCCACCGGCTGACATGGCCATCCTTCGTGCCCTTCACCATCACGAGCGCGAGGGGCCGCTCGAACGTGCGCGCGCGCGTGAGCTCGTCGGCGAGTGCGGCGACGAACCGATCGTGGCCGTCGAAGCCGCGCAGCTCGTCGTCGATCGACGACATCACGTGGACCGACACCATCACGGGACCGACGGCGATCTCGTCACCCGGCGCGACCTTCGCGCGTTTCACCTTCTCGCCGTTCTTCTTCGTGCCGTTCGTGCTCTGGAGATCTTCGACCCAGATGCCGTGGTCGTCCCAGGTGAACCGCGCGTGCTGGCGCGACAGACCGAGATCGTGAATCTCGACATCGGACGGCGCAGCACGACCGACGACGAGCGACTTGCCCTTGTCGAGCTGCGCGACCATCGCGCCGTCGCGGTGGTAGAGCACGAGCGTCGTCCGTGCGTGCAGCACGGTGTCGCCGCCTTTCAGCGTCGTTCGGTCGGAGTGCTGTTTGCTCATTCGCGCAAGATCTTGCGTGCCATCCTCCACCCACAGACGAGAAAAGACAAGCACTTACACCGTGGCCCGGTGGTTGCTGATGTCCGAGGCACAACAACTCGGAGGGACACGATGCTCGACGGTCTGATCACCATCGCTGGTGGAATTCTTGCTGCCTCGGCACTCATCATCGCGCGCAAGCCGAACGCGAAACAGCTGATCGACAAGCTCACGCCATATCAGGGCTGGATCGGCATCGTGATGTTCTTCTGGGGCATCTGGGGTCTGTTCCACGCGCTGAAGGCCGTCGCCCTCATCAAGGTCGCGCCGGTGCTCTACACGATCTGGGTGGTGTGCGGCGTCGCGGATCTCGTCGTCGGCTTCTTGCTCGGCTTCGGTCTGATCACGAAGTACACGCTCTCCGGTAGCCCGACCGCGCTCGCGCGTGGTCAGGAGATCCGCGCGAAGCTGGCGAAGTATCAAGGCGCGTTCGGTCTGCTCGCGATCTGCACGGGCGCGACCTACATGGCGCTCTACATCATCTAACCACGCACGCGGTCTTCACTCGGAGCGCTTCCTCGAAGCGCTCCATTTCTTTAGGAGCGCCATGACGAACGATCCGAAGAAGACGATGCTCGGTTGGGTTCCCAACTACACCGAGCCGCAAACGCAACCGTTCCAACAACAGCCACCCGAGTACTTGCCGCAGGGCTACGCGCAGCAGCCTCCGTACGAGCAGCCGTACCAACCGCAGTACCAGCAGCCCTACTACCACCAACAGGGTTACCCGCAGCAGTACATCGCGCCGCCGCAGCCGCCGCCGGAGCAACACCAACGGCTCGCGCGGCCATCGTACCCACCGGCAGCCGCGTACAACTATCGCAACGAAGCGGCGGCGATCGTGCAGCACATGCAGCACCAAGAGACGTCTTCGACGAAGCCGTCGAAGAGCTCGCAACGCTCGATCCCGAACGCCGACGCGACGAAGGGCGCGTCCGATCGCGTGCGGTTCATCCGCCTGACCTACCTGCACTTGCTCGGCGCGATCCTCGCGTTCGCCGGCCTGCTCTGGCTGCTGATGAACAACACGTTCCTGGCGACGAAGGTCTCTGCACCGCTCGTCAAGTTCGCGCTCGGCGGACGTTGGAACTGGGGCGTCGTGCTCGCCGTGTTCATGGCGGTCTCGTGGGTCGCGGACTACTGGGCGAGCCACGCCACGTCGCGCAAGGTGCAGTACGCGGGCCTCGCGTTCTACGTCGTCGCCGAAGCGCTGATCTTCGTCCCGCTGCTCGCCATCGTCGCGTGGAAGACGCAGGTGATCATCGCCAAGGGTGGCGGCAACCCGAACATCATCCGCGACTCCGCGTACGTGACGCTCGGCATCTTCGCGGCGTTGACCGCATCGGTCTTCATCTCGAAGAAGGACTTCTCGTTCCTGCGCAGCGGTCTGTTCATGGCGAGCGGTGCGGCGCTCACGCTGATCGTCCTCGCGCTCACGTTCGGCTTCAACCTCGGGCTCGCGTTCTCCGTCGGGATGGTGCTGCTCGCGGCGGGCTACGTCCTCTATCAGACGTCGCAGGTGCTCGCGCACTACGATCCGAACCAGCACGTCGCGGCCTCGCTCGCGTTGTTCTCGTCGGTCGCGCTGATGTTCTGGTACGTGATCCGGATCTTCCTGCGGATGCGCGAAGGATGATGTCCGACGTGATCAGGCTCGTGATCGGCCTGCGCGAGATCGCCGAACAGAGCGGCGAAGGCCGCACGGTGATCCAGCTCGAGTGTCACGAAGGCGATCCGCGCGCCGAGTTGATCATCCTGCGCGAGGACGTGCTGTGCGGGCGTCTCGAGTGCGATCTCGACCACGCGTTCGAGATGCTCGCCTGTGCACACGAGCTGTTTCGCATGCGCGGGCACGGGCTGCGCGTCGAGATCCTCGCGCGCAGGTCGCAGCCGCTCTCCTAGTCGTCGAGTAGGTCCTTCGCCCAGTCGGTCGTGTCGACGAGCGGCGTGCTCGCTCCGGTGTTCTCGATCGTGGGCTTCGCCGCGATCTCGTCGGCGATGATCGAGGTCATCTTGTTGATCTCGTCCATGACGAGCGCCTGGATCAACGTCTGCCTCGTCGATTTGGCGCGCTCCTTCGCGACTCGCGTCTCCTTCACGGCAGCCGCGACGTTCTTCGACGTCACCTTCATCTCGCGCGAGAACAAGAACTGCGAGAGCGCGTCCATGTACTCGGCGGCGCTCTGAAATCGCTCGTCGCGGTCGCGGGCGAGCGCCTTGCGCACGATGCGCTCGAGCTCGGGATCGACCTGCGTGTTGAGCGCGACGATCGACGGGACGCGCGCCTTCTTCACGAGATCGATCGTCGTGTGCGGGTTGTCGTTGTAGAACAGCCGGTAGCCCGTGAGCATCTCCCACGTGATGATGCCGAGCGCGAACACGTCGGCGCGTGCGTCGACGTCGAGACCGAGCGTGGCCTCGGGGGCGAGGTACGCGAACTTGCCTTTCACCACGCCCTCGTCGGTGATCTCGACCTGCGAGTCCGCCTTCGCGAGGCCGAAGTCGACGACCTTCACCTCGCCGTTCTTCGACAGCATGATGTTCGGCGGCGAGACGTCACGGTGGACGATGCCGAGCGGCTTGTTCGTCTGCGGATGTTCGAGCATGTGGGCGTAGTGCAGGCCCTTGCAGGCCTCGATGATGATGTGCAGCGCGAGCTCGATGTCTTTGACGCCCTGTTCGTTGTGATAGTTGATGAGGGCCTTCAGATCGCAGCCATCGACGTACTCCATGACGAGGAAGTACGTGCCGTCGTCGGCCTTGGAGATGTCGAAGACCTGGACGACGTTCGCGTGCTGCAAGAACAGCGACAACCGCGCTTCATCGAGGAACATCGCGACGAACTGCGGGTTCGAGGTCAGGTTCGGCAACACGCGCTTGATCGCGACCGCCTTCTTGAACCCCTGCAGCGTCTCGGCGACGCCGCGAAACACCTCGGCCTGACCACCACCGCCCAGACGCTCGAGCACCTTGTAGGTCGTGCGCATGTGACTTCCACGGTACCACGCGCGTGAAGAGCCGTTCACGACTCGCGCAAAGCGATCGAGCACTTGCCTCGCTGCGGCGCGCGGCCCATCGCTTGCTCGTCGGAGGTGCATGAAGAAGTTGGCTTGTCTCGGACTCCTCGCGGTCGCTGGATGTGACGGCGGCAACGCTGCCTTCAACGACGCCGCGGCCGGCGTGGAGGGCATCTACCAGGTCTCGGCGTACACCCGAAACGACGCCGCCTGCGCACCGGGCGGTGACTCGCAGCTCGGTAACGACAAGTTCGCGGTCGCGTTCACGCAGACGATCTTCGGGAACCACGTGCTGACCGTGACGTCGTGCGCATCGGCTGCCGACTGCCGCGCAAAGCTCGCCGACATGCGCGCGAACGAACCCGTGCTGCTCGACTTTCAATTCGCCGTGAGCGAGCTCGCCGCGAACGACGTGCTCGTCGGGTTCGGCGCCAGCACGGGCTTTAGCGACGGTGGCGTGTGCAGACAAGGCGAGGTCACGGAGACCAAGCTCGAGCTGATCGGCTCGCAACTACGGATAGAGCAGGCGATCACGTTCGCGGACGACTACGCCGCCGAGGACGGCTTCTGCACGACCGCGCTCGCTCAGAAGAATGCCGATGGTAACGCGTGTTCGCAGCTGGAGCTGCTGACCGCGGAACTGCTCGAAGTGCTCTGATGCTCGTCGAGACGCGGGCGCACTACGGGAGAGGCCGAGCACTTGGCTCAGCCGATGCACGATCTCCGGGTATGCCGAAGACCCAATCCATCCAAGAATTCTGGCACGACCATGCCGGCGCTCGATGGCTCGTTCCGATGGTCGCGGTGATGGCGATCGTCTTGCTCGGCCTCGCCGCGATGCTGATCTATCCGTACGTCTCGGGCTAGCGTTCGATCACGTACAGGTCCGACGCATCGGAGTTCGTCGAGTACGAGATGACGTCACCATCCGCATCGAGCACGACCGCGTAGTAAAACGGTCGCTGCTCGGGCGTGATGCGCGTCCATGGCTCGCGAACACCGGTCGCGAGTGTGATGCGCTCGACCTCGATCGTGCCGTTCTCGAGATGCATGACGAACAGCGCGCTGTCGTCGGCGGTGAAGCTGAGCGGCTCCTCCTCGAGCGGTCCTTCGATCACGCGTCGCTCGCTCCCGACGAGCTCGATACCGCCGGCCGCGTTCCCGATCGCGACGAGCTTGCCATCCGACGTGATCGGATGCCGCGCGCCCTTGTTCTTCGTCTCGATCGGCTCCGGTGCGGGCGCGTCGAGATCGATCTTCCACAGGCGCATCCCCGAACCGGCTTCCGCACCACGCACCACCACGTAGCGCCCGGACCACGAGACCGAGATGCGATCGCTCGGATCGAGCTGCGCGATCTTGCCGAGCGGGATCTGCGTCGGTGGCCCGACGCCGGTGGGGATGCGCTCGAGCGAGGTCGCGCTCTTGATCACGAGCGCCGCGCTGGCGTCGGGCAACAGCGTGAACCGATTGCCCTGACCGATCAGCGTCGCGGGTTGGTCGGTACGCCGCGTGTAGAGACCGTAGCTGTCGGCGGTCCCGCCCGTGCCGAGCGCTTCGATGAAGGCGACCGTCGAGCCGTCCGCAGACACCGCGGCGACTTCGCTCGAATCGAACCAGCCGATCTCGCGCATCGGACCCGCGCGCGGACCCGTGAACATCTTCAAGCGAATGTCCGACGGTGCGACGAGCAGCTTGTTCGCACGCACGTCGAGGAGCTCGAGCCGCCCGACGCCGCGCAGCAGGACGCGTTCTTTCCCGGCGGCGTCCAGCGCGTAGATCGTCGACTTGTTCGAGAACCACACCTCGTCGCCGTCCGGCGACCACGCGACCCCGACGAGCTCGGTCTGGTGGGCCGACGTGACGAGCCGCTTGCCCGTGGCGTCGACGATCACGACGCGGCCGCTATTGTCCTCGCGCGCCGGGTGCTCCGCGAACGCGATGCGATCGCCCTTCGGCGACACGCGCACGAGGTTGAGCAGGCCCGTCGTGTTCTGCACGAGTGGCCTGCCGACGGGCGCCTCGAGCACGAGCCCACCGCGCACGACCGCGAACCGCTCGCCGTCGGGGTACCACGCCGCCGCGGTGACCTTGTCGATGACGGGGCGCGGTCCGGCACCTTCGATCACGCGGACGAGCGTCCCGCCTTCCCCGGCCACGTCCTTCGTCAGCACCGCGAGCTCGCCGCTCGGCGAGATGTCGAGCAGCTGACCCGAAATCCCCGTTGCGAGGATCGTGGGCGTACCGATCTCCGATCGCACGATCTCCTCTCCTGCGCCGCGCGGCACCGAGTACAGGACGCTCGTGCCATTCGGCGCGAGCCGCGCATACCACTTCGACTGCGTGTGATACGTGACGCGCTTGTACGCGACACCGCCCTCGACGAGCGCCGGCCACGATGGCTTCGGCGCAGCCGGCTTCGACGCGAGCCGACCGATCAAGATGCCGCCCAACACGAGCACCGCCCCGGCGAGCCCGAGCACGGTGTAGCGGCGCCACGGCACCACCACCGGCATGCTCGCCGGCGGCGCCGAGTCTCGGATCGTGGGAATCGACTCGCGATCGAGCGCGACCTTCGAGATCCGCGAGATCGGGTCCGTCGACGCGTCGAGCTCGTCGAGCGCGAACGCGAGGTCCGTCGCCGACTGGAAGCGCGCATCCTTGCGCTTCTCGAGGCAGCGCATCACGACGCGCGCGAGCGCCTTCGTCGCGCCCTTCGGAGGATCGGGCGTCGTCTTCAGGATCGCGTACGACTCCTCGACGTGATTCTCTGCAGCGAACGCGCGCCGCCCGCTGATCATCTCGTAGAGCACGACGCCGAGCGCGAAGATGTCGGTGCGCGGGTCGACGGTGCCGCCGTCGAGCTGTTCGGGCGCCATGTAACCGGGCGTGCCGATGATGACGCCGGTATCGGCGGTGGTCGGCGATTGCGTCGCCACCATCGGATCGACGGCGGGCATGTCGAGCGTCGAGCGGCGCAGCTTCGCGATGCCGAAGTCGAGGATCTTCGTGAAGCCGTTCGTCGTCAGGAAGATGTTGTCGGGCTTCACGTCGCGGTGCACGATGCCGGCGTCGTGGGCCGCCGCGAGCCCGCGCGCGACCTCGGCCGCGATCTGGATCGCCTCGCGCATCTTCATCGGTCCGCGCGACAGCCGGGCCCGCAACGACTCGCCCTCGAGCATCTCGGTGACGAGGAACGGCGTGCCGTCGTGCTCGCCGACGTCGTAGAGCGTCAGGAGGTTCGGGTGATTCAAGCTGCCGATCGTGCGTGCTTCGCGCTCGAAGCGCCGGAAGTGCTCGCCTTGCGCGTTCGGCAGCAGCTTGATCGCGACCTTGCGACCGAGCCGCGAGTCGTCGGCGCGATAGACGACCCCCATCCCTCCGGACCCGAGTGGATGTTCGATCGAATACGGCCCGAGAAGCGTCCCCGCGGCGAGCTTCACTACTTCCAGTGTATCTCAGTGCGTCTCGACTGAGCCGGCGTGGATGAAGTTCTGTACGTGCGAGTTCGGGGAAGCTCGTACCTGTGCCGGTGTTCCGTACGCAGCAATTTCGCCGCGGTTCAACAGCGCGATCATGTGGGCGATTCTGAACGTCGACGCCATGTCGTGACTGATCACGATGCTCGTGATGTCGTAGTGCGCCTGCGTCTCTTGGATCATGTTGTCGATGTCGCGTGTCCGTAGCGGGTCTTGGCCCGTCGTCGGTTCGTCGTAGATCATGATCTTGGGCTTCATGATCATCGCGCGCGCGAGCCCGACGCGCTTCTTCTGTCCCTCGGAGATCTCGCCGGGCATGCGGTTCTTGATGTCCGCGATGTGCGTGCGCACGAGCATCTCTTCGACGCGGTCTTTGATCTCCCCGCGCCCCAGCTTCGTTCGTTCGCGCAGCGGGAACGCGACGTTCTCCGACACCGGCAGCCAGTCGAGCAGCGCGGCGTGTTGGAACAGCAGGCCGAAGTTCTCGCGCACCTCGTTCATCTGCAGCTCGTTGAGCGGCACGATGTCCTTGCCGAACACCCGGATCTCGCCGGAGGTCGGTTTGAACAAGCCCATGATGTGCTTGATGATGACCGACTTGCCCGAACCCGAGGATCCGATGAGCACCGTCGTCTTCTTCGGATAGATCGGCAGATTCACGCCTCGGAGCACGTGCTTGCCGCCGAACGTCTTGTGCACGTTCACGAGCTCGACCGACGGCACGTCGGTGACCACGGGCGCCTCGACCGCCGCCGCCGGCTCGCCACCCTCGACGCGCGACAGCCGCGACGTCCCCGCACCGTCGACGAACGCGCGAATCGCGGGCAGTTGGCTCGTCAGGAACTCGTCGTACGTGCCCTCGAAGATGATCTTCCCCTCGTGCAAGTACGCCACCGTGTCGGAGAGCCGCTTCGTGCTCGCCATGTCGTGGCTGATGATCACGCTCGTGATCTGGTACTGGCTCTTGGCGAGCGCGATCATCTCGTCGACCTGCGCGATCATGATCGGATCGAGACCGGTCGTCGGCTCGTCGAACAGCACGACCTCGGGATTCGAGATCAACGAGCGCGCCAGGCTCACGCGCTTCTTCATGCCGCCGGACAGCTCCGACGGTAACAGCCGCTCGCTCCCGACGAGGTTCAAGATCCGGATCAGCTCCGCGGCGAGCGGCTCCACCTCGCGCGGCTTCATCTCCGAGTTCTCGAGCAACGTGAACCCGACGTTGTCCTCGACGGTGAGCGCGTCGAACAGCGCGTAGTTCTGGAACAGCATGCCCATCCGCTTGCGGAGCTCGATCACCTCGAGCGGCTTGATCGCCGCGAGGTCCTGACCGAACAAGAACACTTTCCCGCTGTCGGGCTTGAGCAGGCCCATCATCAGCTTCAACAACACCGACTTGCCCGAGCCGCTGCGCCCGACCACCACCGTCGTGCGGCCGGGGATGATCTTGAGGCTCAACCGATCGAGCACCTTCTTGTCGCCGAACGAGATCGACACGTCCCGCAGCTCGATCACGGGCTTGTTCGGATCGAGCGGCCAGCGCTCCTGTCCCGGCAACAGGAGATTCTTGCGTCCCACCGACGGGGGTAGTTCTTCGGTCGCCAACGCCGTCAGTTTGTCACGAATAGCACCACGGCGACGACGACCGCGATCACGACCAGCACGACCGGGGCCCAGCTCACCGGCGGCACCGGCGCCGGGACGTCGGGGGCAGAAGGTGGCACGAACCCGCAGTTCGGGCAGTGCCCCGACTCCGTCCCGGTGACGACGCGCTTGCACGGCAGGCAGCGAAACTGCCCCGGCATTCGCCGAGTCGTGATGCTACCGCGCCCGTCCATCGCACCAGTGTAGCGGTTCGACGCGCCGGTGGATCAGCTGGCAGCATCGCGGAACACGGACTCGACCATCGCCCGTGCGATCGGGTGATACGTCGGGCGTAACCGCTCGAACAGCGCGCGCCCAGCCGCCGCGGTCGCCGGGTCTGCGGCGAGGGCGGTGTACAGCGGGCGCAGGAACTTCATGCGGCCCATCGCCGCGAGGACCTCCTCGACGCGCGGCAGGACGGCCGTGTAGCCGGAGCGCAGC
>Ga0316603_10002112_pt1 | contig 10842 bp, 7 predicted proteins | sample OWC_soil_day10_n_FD_207649 | JGI IMG/M metagenome (GOLD analysis project Ga0316603, IMG submission 207649) | Wetland soil microbial communities from Old Woman Creek delta, Ohio, United States - OWC_soil_day10_noCT | ecosystem: Environmental > Terrestrial > Soil > Wetlands | place: USA: Ohio...
TCGCCGTGCACCACGGTCCGGATCGCCACGAGCGGATCACGCAGCTCGCGACGCACGACGTCGTGATCACGACGTACCCGATGGTCGCGCGCGACCGCGACGAGCTCGCCGCGATCCCGCTGCACCTGCTCGTGCTCGACGAGGCGCACGCGATCAAGAACCACGACGCGCAGGCGGCCGAGGCGGCGCGCAAGCTCGACGCGCGCAACCGCGTGTGTCTGTCGGGGACGCCGATCGAGAACCACCTCGGCGAGCTGTGGTCGCTGTTCGACTTCCTGATGCCAGGGCTGCTCGGTGCCCGTGACGAGTTCCACGTCCAGTTCCGCCAGCCGATCGAGGACCGCGGCGATCGCGTCCGGCTCGAGGCGCTGCGCGATCGCGTGCGGCCGTACATCCTGCGGCGGACCAAGGATGCGGTCGCGCCCGAGCTCCCCGCGAAGACCCAGCTCGTCCGCTCCGTCGACCTGAGCGGCCCGCAGCGCGAGCTCTACGAGAGCATCCGGGTCTCGGCGCACGCCGACGTCCGCAAGCACATCAAGCAGCGCGGGCTCGCCGGCTCGACGATCGCGATCCTCGACGCGCTGCTCAAGCTGCGGCAGGTGTGCTGCGATCCGCGGCTGGTCTCGTGCGACGCGGCGCGCGAGGTCACCGGCAGCGCGAAGCTCGATGTCCTCCTCGCGCTGATCACCGACTCGCTCGCGACCGGGCGCCGGATCCTCGTGTTCTCGCAGTTCGCGCGGATGCTCGGCCTGGTCTCCGAGGGGCTGCTCGCGCGCGGCATCGGTCACGTCACGCTGACCGGCAACACGCCGGACCGGCAGAAGCCGATCGACGCGTTCCAGAACGGCCGCGCCGACGTGTTCCTGATCAGCCTCAAGGCGGGCGGGGCAGGGCTCAACCTGACCGGCGCCGACACCGTGATCCACTACGACCCGTGGTGGAACCCGGCCGCGCAGGCACAGGCGACCGACCGCGCGCACCGGATCGGGCAGACCAAGCCGGTGTTCGTCCACGACCTGATCGTCGCGGGCTCCGTCGAGGAGCGCATGCTCGGGCTGCAGAAGCACAAGCGGAAGCTCGCGGACTCGATCCTGTCGAACGGCAGCACCGCCGCCGGCGCGCTGACCGAGCTCGACGTCGAGGATCTGCTCGCGCCGCTGGCGACGTAGCTAGAGCAGGATCGGTGCGGACGTCGTGACGCCGGCGCCGAACCAGCGCACGGGGCCGGAGCTCAGCACCGTCGCGATCCCGGTCGTCGGATCGATCTGGATCAGCTTGCCGGTGCCGGCGTCGAAGCCGTCGTCGACGAAGCCGTAGATCGTGCCGCCCCAGAACCCGAGGCCGAAGATCTTGTCGAAGCCGGTCGCGTTCGGCAGCGGCGTGGCCTTCCAGTTGTTCGCCGGGTCGATGCGCGCGAGGTAGTCCATCGTGCCGGTTCCGACGTCGACGGTCGCGAACACGCCGAGGCCGCGCACGCCGAACAGATCGCCGCTCGAGGTGACCTGCATGCCGTTGTGCATGCCGTAGTTGCCGATCATCGTCGCCGTGCCGGTGGTCTCGTTGATCTGGAACACGTTGCCCTGATCGTTCGCCGAGATCAGGATGTCGGGGTCGCTCATCGCGGCGCCGGGGACGTACGACAGGCTCGTGAAGTTCTGCGCGCTCGCCGAGAGATCGCGGATCAGCATGGGGGCGCCGGTCGTCGCGCTGAGCGAGTACAGCTTGAGGCGGGTGATGCCGACCAGGCGGTCATCCTTGTCGACCGCGAGGTCGAGCAGGCCCGTGTCGAGGCCGGGCATCGAGCCGATGATCGTGGCGGCGAGGTTGGTCGGGTCGAGCCGGTACAGCGTGTCGCCGCTGTGGCCATACACCCGCGACATCCCGGCTGTCGCAGGTGCGTCGATCTGCGAGCCGGGGGCGTCGACCGTGTCGTTCTCACGACCTGCAGGTCCGCATGCGATCAGGACTGCCATCGCGCCGGGGAGAATCCTCATATCGCGGCGGACTCTAACCGAGACCCGTAAGTAGAAACACTGCAATTCGATCGTGACAGCGTCCACCGGAATGAGATCATGGGAATCTCGTTTGAGCGTGGCGGGTTGAGTCCCGCCGGACCCCCCGCCGATGCCCCCTCCGCCGCCCGTTCCCGACCGTACCGTCACGCTCGCGCCACGCGAGTCCGATGCGTCCGTCGCGCCGCGGGATCCGGTGCCGCCCGCGCCGGCGCGCGCGTCCGCGGATGATCCCGAGCGCTACGAGCTGATCGGCGAGCACGCGCGTGGTGGTCTCGGACGGGTGGTCCGCGCGGTCGACAAGCGGCTCGGCCGCACCGTCGCGGTGAAGGAGCTGCTGCGTCACAACGAGTCGAACGAGGCGCGGTTCATGCGCGAGGCGCTGATCACCGCGCGCCTCCAGCACCCGGGCATCGTGCCGGTCCACGAGGCAGGCCGCTGGCCGAGCGGCGATCCGTACTACGTGATGAAGCTCGTCGAGGGCCGCACGCTCAAGGAGCTGATCGCCGAGCGCACGCCGATGCGCGATCGCCTGAGCCTGCTGCCGCACGTGATCGCCGTCGCCGACGCCGTCGGCTACGCGCACAGCGAGGGCGTGATCCACCGCGACCTCAAGCCGTCGAACATCATCGTCGGTGCGTTCGGCGAGACGATCGTCGTCGACTGGGGGCTCGCGCGCGATCGCCGGCACGGCGTCCCCGAGCCCGAGCCCGAGGACCACGTCTCCCCGGCGGGATCCGGTCCGGTGTCGACCGTCTCGGGCAAGGTCGTCGGCACGCCCGCGTACATGTCTCCCGAGCAAGCGCGCGGCGAGCTCGTCGACGAGCGCGCCGATGTCTACGCGATCGGGGCGGTGCTCTACGAGCTGCTCGCCGGTTCGCCGCCGCACGTCGACACGACCCCGCAGGCGACGCTCGATCGCGTGCTCGCCGGACCGCCGCGGCCGCTGACCGCCGCGGTCCCGCACGTCCCGGGCGAGCTCGGCACGATCGTCGCGAAGGCGATGGCGCGCGCGCCCGAGGAGCGCTACCCGAACGCGACCGCGCTCGCCGAGGATCTGCGCCGCTACCAGACCGGCAAGCTGGTCAGCGCGCACTCGTACTCGGCGTGGTCGCTGCTGCGCAAGAAGGTCGCGCAGCATCGCGGCGTCGTGGCGGTCGCCCTCGCGAGCACGATCGCCCTCGGCGTTGTCGGCGTCGAGTCGTTCCGCCGCGTCGTCCACGAGCGCAACATCGCGCAGAACGAGCGCGGCCGGACCGAGGACGCGCTGTCGCAAGCGGAGAAGCGCAAGCGCGAGCTCGTGCTGCTGCAGGCCATGACGTCGCTGCGCAAGGATCCGACCGCGACGATGGCGTGGCTCAAGACCTACGAGATCGGCGACGAGGATCGCGCGCAGATCGTCAACGTCGTCGACGAGGCGATCGCGCTCGGCGTCGCGCGCCACGTGTTCCGCCCCGGCGAGTGGGCGCTCGATGCGGTGTTCACCCCCGACGGCACGCGCGTGGTGGTCGCGGTGCGCGACGGCGTGATCCGCGCGTACGACCTGCGCACCGGCACGTCGACCTCGCTCGGGACGGCGCCGTCCGCACCCGAGGTGATCGAGATCAGCCCCGACGGCACCGCCGCGATCACCGCCGGCACGCTCGGCGAGGTGATGCGGTGGCCGCTCGCGGGCGGGCCGCCGACCACGCTGTTGCCGAGCACCGGGCGGATGGCGATGGCGCTGCGGTTCTCCCCTGACGGCACCAAGGTCCTTGTCGACCGCGACAAGGGGGTCCTCGACGTCGTCCCGATCGCCGGCGGAGAGCCGACGTTCCTCGGCGTCAAGGGAGCGCTGCGGGCGGCCGCCGCGGATCGCGACTGGTCGAAGCAGGCGATCCTGACGTCGCCGAACACGGTCGCCGCGCTCGACGGCACGGTCCAGCGCCCGCTCGGCTCGACCACCAAGCAGATCGCGTACCTCGGGATGTCGCCGACCGGCGATCTCGTGGTCGTCCACGACGGGACGACCGTGTGGTCGGTGCCGTACGCCGGCGGTCCGCTCAAGCAGCTCGCGAGCTACCCGCACAAGCTCCTCGGCCTGCAGTGGTCGCCGGACGCCAAGACGCTCGTGATCGTCGGTCACGCACACGACGTCGTCCTGGTCGACATGCCGACCGGCACGGTCCGCGAGCTGCGCGGCCACACCGATGCGCTGTACACCGTGCAGTGGTCGCACGACGGCAAGCGCCTGCTGTCCGCCAGCGATGACGCCACGGCCCGGGTCTGGACGCTCGCCGATGGCACCTCGACCGTGCTGCGCGGCCACGACGACGACGTCTACCGCGCGCGGTTCTCCGCGGACGAACGCCAGGTCGCGACGTCGAGCCTCGATGGCAGCGTGCGCGTGTGGGAGATCGATCGCTCGGACGCGCGCACGCTGACCGAGCTCGGGCCGGTCGAGAACATCGTGCTCGAGGGCGATGTCGCCGTGGTCAAGACGCCGACGTCGGTCGCGCGCTGGAACATCGCGACGGGGCAGCGCGAGGGCCTGTTCTCGTGGGGCCAGGATCAGACGAGCCTCGGCACGGGCGTGCCGTCGCACGACGGCGAGCTGCTGCTCGTGCCGGGCGCGGACTGGTCCATGGAGCTCCGTCGCCGCGCGGGTCCACCGCTGAGGCTCGTCGGCCACAAGGGCGCCCTCACGCGCGTCGTGTTCTCGCCCGATGACAAGGCGCTGTACTCGTCGTCGGTCGACGGCACGCTGCGCCGCTGGGACACCACGACCGGCGGCTCGACGACGCTGATCGACGGGCCGATCGCGGTGCGCGGCTTCGCACTCGCGGCGGATGGCCGGGTCGCGGTCCAGGTCGGCGACGAGGCCCGGATGATCACGCCGGACGGCAGGTCGACCACGCTCGGCACGGGCGGCAAGTGGTGCGTCGCCTACGCCGAGTTCGACAAGGTCCGCGATCGCCTGATCCTCGATCGCTGCGACCGCAGCCTGGCGATCGTCATCGGCGCCCAGGTGATCGAGCTCGCCAACGGCTACGCCCGGAACCGGATCGGCGTGTCGAAGGACGGCACGCTGATCGCCGGCGCGATGGGGGATCGCACGGTGCGCGTGTGGGAGGCGGCCACCGGCAAGCAGCTCCACGTCCTCCGCGGTCACACCGATCTCGTGATGGACGTCGCGTTCTCTCCCGACGGGACGAAGCTCGCGTCGTCGAGCTACGACAAGACGATCCGGATCTGGCAGCTCGGCACGCAGCGGTCGCGCGTCCTCCGCGGTCACGCGGGCGCGGTCGATCGCGTCGCGTGGCGCGACGGGGCGCACCTGGTGACGGGCGGGCGCGATGCCACGCTGCGGATCTGGGACGTGCCGTCGATGGACCTCCCGACTGCCGCGGAGCTGATCGGCCGGATGTCCGCCGCGACCAGCGCGCGCATCGATCTCGACCGTCCGACGACGATGGACGGCTCGGGCGGCTCCTCGTAGGGCGGGCGCTACTCGACGTCGAGGACGGCGGCCTTGAACCGGGTCGTGCGCGCCTTGGGGATCGTGACGGCCGGCGCCACCTTCACCTTGGCCTCGAGCTTCGCGATCCGATCGGCGGCCTTCGGGTGCGTCGCGGTGAAGCCGCCCGAGCCGGTCGCCTGCGTCGCCTTGAGCTTGCCGAGGTAGCTCACGAAGGCCTTGGGGTCGTAGCCGGCCTTGATCATGATCTCGAGCCCGACGGCGTCGGCCTCGTACTCGGTGTCGCGCGAGTAGCCCTTCACGAGCAGCGCGTCGGTCATGTCGTCCATCGCGCCGTCGAACACCTCGGTCAGCTTGCCGAGCGCCTGCGCGTCGAGCTCGACCGAGCTGTCGAGCATCTCCTTGAACACGCCGGCGAACCTCGACTTCTTGATCGAGCCGAGAGCGTGGCCGCGCCGCACGTGCGCGACCTCGTGCGCGAGGATCGCGGCGAGCTCGTCCTCGCTCCCGGCCTTCTCGATCGCACCCGCCGTCACGAACACGTAGCCACCCGGTGCGGCGAAGGCGTTGATGGTCCGGTCCTCGAGCACGACGAAGTGCCAGCCGGCGATCGGCGCCTCGCGGTCGCCGTCGTGCGGGACCTCGAGCGCCGCGTTGGCGACGACCGAGCCGACGGCGTTGACGTACGCGGTCATCCCCGCGAGCTTGCCGCTCTGGAAGCCGCTCGCATCGCGGTACTTGTAGTTGCCGCGCGCGAGGATGTTGGTCGCGACCGCACGCCCGACGTAGTACTCGTTCTCCGGCGTCAGATCCTTGCGAGCTTCCTGGACGCCCCGGTAGGCCTTCGCGATGCCCTCGGGGGTCAGGCTGACCTTGCACGAGCCGAGCGCCGCGGCGACGGCGAGGACCGCTGCGATCCGCGCGCGGTTCACGGTGCACCCCCGTGGAGCTTGCCGGCCGCGACGAACGCCTCGAGCTCCGCGGGATCGATCGAGGTCTTCTCGATCGCGTCGACATGCGAGAAGTCGAGGTTCGGGTTCTTCTCGCGGTACTGGCCCTCGACCTGCGGCGTGAAGCCACGGCCCGCGAGCTCGACCTCGTCGCGGCTCGCCGCGCCCGCACCCTCGCCGCCGGGCTTGCTCGACAGCGTGACCTGGCGCTCGGTCAGGTTGGTCTTGTGGATCCAGCCGTTGTACGCGCCGGTCACGCGGTACCAGTCACCCTTCGCCTCCTCGAACGTCAGCTGCTGGCCGCGCGACACGCTGCCGGCCGACGGCCCGATGAACTTGGGACCGGCCATGACCTTCGCGCTCAGCACGCGCACCGTGACGATCGACTTCGCCTTCGGTGCGGCGATCGCGAGGCTCGCGACCAGCGCGAGCACGAGTACCACCGAGATTCGCGTCTTCATCATTTCTCCTTCATGTGCCAGACCCCGTCCCAGTCCTCGGGCGGGGGCGTCGCGATGAACTCGTCGCAGCGTGCGATGTAGGCCTTCGCCGGTGGGTCGCCGTTCGCCGCGAGCTCCTCGAAGATCACTCGTGCGGAGGCGAAGCGGCGGGCGCGGTATTCGGCGAGGCCCTGCTCGAACCGGCGGGCGACGGCGAGGGTCGCAGCCGGGGTCGAGCCGGCGACGTCGAGCACCTCGTAGACCTTCACGGGTTGATCCTTGCCCTTGACCGCCACCAGATCGAGCTCGCGCAGATCGATCGATCCCTGGAGGGCTTCGACGGTGGACTCGCTGATCATCAGGTACGTGCCGTAGGCCTTGTTGGCGCCTTCGAGGCGGGAGGCGAGGTTCACCATGTCGCCCATCACAGTGTAATTGTACTTGTGCTTGGAGCCCATGTTGCCCGCGATCGCACGGCCCGAGTTGACGCCGGCGCGCGCGAACACGTCCTGTCCGAACCGCGCGTGCCAGGTCGCGCGGAGCTCGTCACACCTCTTGCGCATCGCGATCGCGCAGCGGACCGCATTGCGGGCGTGATCCGGATCGCGGATCGGGGCGCCCCAGAACGCCATCACCGCATCGCCGATGTACTTGTCGACGACGCCGCCGTGCGCGAGCACGAGGTCGGTCATCTCGGTCAGGTAGTCGTTGAGGAGCGTGACGAGATCCTTGGGCGACAGCTTCTCGCTGATCGTCGTGAAGCCTGCGATGTCGGAGAAGAACACGCTCATCTCGCGGTCCTCGCCCCAGTCGAGCGAGAGGTACTCCGGGTGATCGATCAGCTCGCGCACGAGTGCGGGTGACGTGTAGCGACCGAGCGCCTCCTGGACGAACCGCCGGTTGCTGCGCTCGACGCCCGACAGCACGAGCAGCGTGATGAACGAGGCGAGGGCGCTGGCGATGCCCGGGATCGCGACCGCGAGCCACAGGTCGTGCGATGCGAGCATCCAGCGCGCGAACACCACGTAGCCGATGATGATCACCGCGGTCGAGATCAGCATCACCGGCACCGCGACGAGGATCCGCTTGAACACGATGCCGAGCGCGGTCATCGCGAGCGACGCGAACAGGCACAGCAGCACCGTGATCAGCCCGTCGGTGAGCCGCGACGTCCGCTCGATCCAGACCCCCTCCTCGAGGTTGTCGAGGACGTTCGCGTTGATCTCGGCACCGAGCTGCGCCTCGGACATCGGTGTCGGGCGCAGATCGCGGAGGCCATGCGCGGTCGCGGCGACGATGACGTAAGCGCCCTTGAGCGCGGAGTCGGGGACGGTCGGCGGCTTGCCCTCGTCGAGCAGTGCCTGCGAGCGCAGGATCTCGTAGGCGGAGACCGAGCGGTAGCTACCGGCGGTGACGAACCGGACCGCGAACCGGCCGTTGTCGTCGAGCGGGATGTGGCGGTCGCCGACCTCGAGCGCGCCGTCCGCGAGCGCGTACGTCGTCCCCGGATGAGCGACGAGGTACGCCGCGAGCGGCAGCGACGGGAACAGCCGGCCGGCGTGGGAGACCAGGGGGGCGTGCCGGCGCATCACGCCGTCGACGTCGTTGGTCTGGTGGACGTGCCCGAGCCGCGCCGGTGCGACCGCGATCACGCCGAGGGGTGGATCGATCCCCGCGCGCTCGGGCACCGCACCGGTCCCGGGGATGCCCTGGCGTTCGGCGATCACGGTGGCGATCTCGAGCTCGCGGCCGAGCTCGGTCGCGGCGAGCTCGCGCATCGTGGGCAGCGGGAGCTCGTCCTCGGGCGCGGCCTCGGGTGCGACGAGGTCGCGCGCGTTCTCGGGGCGCGACAACCGGCTCCACATCGAGCTCAGGTCGTCGCGCGTCGGGACGCCGCCGAACCACACCGCGACCGGCTTGTCGCCGACGAGGAACGTTCGCACGTTGAACGCCTGCAGGCGGAGCGCCGCGGCGACCGCCTCGTCGCGCGTCGGATAGGTCCCGAGCAGCCCCGCCCACGCCCCGGGCTTGCGCTCCTGGACGAGCCGGTCGCTGGTCAGCGCGAGTCCGATCACCGTGTTGCCGGCGTCGCGGAGCGCGGTCGCGAGCTCCTCCGCATCGGCGACCGAGAACTGCCCGCGCTCCTGGAACAGCCAGTCGTAGACGATCGCGCGCGCGCCGGCGCGCTTGCAGTAGGTCGCGATGTAGCCGAACAGCGCGCGTGGCCACGGCCAGCTGATCGACAGGTTCTCCTCGACGCTCGCGATGTCCTGCTCGGACACGTGCACGAGCACGATGTCGGTGCGCGCCACCCGGCCAGCAGCGGCGCTGCGCACGTGCTGATCGTAGACCCACAGCTCGCTGCGCTCGAGCGCGTCGGGGCGGACCAGCGCGAGCACCAACCCAACGAGCCCGACGCAGAACCCGGCCAGGAGGCCGGCGACCCACGAGCGCGCCTTGGGAGTCAGCGTGATCATTCCGCGGGCGGGTTGTTCTTCTGCATCACGTACTCGGCGCACGAGTCCATCACCTCGACCGTGCTCGCGCTGGTCTGGTTCAGGTTCGCGGTCAGGTAGTTGATGCAGTCCGGCGCGGTCGCACCGCACGCCTCGGTCATCCCGCCGATCGGGTGCTCGAGGCAGCACGCGACGATCGCGTCGGGCACCAGCATCGCCGCCTCCATCGTGCGGTCGTTGAAGCACTCCTGGTAGGTCGGGAACGACTTCGGCGGGTCGTCGCCACAGGCCGACGCCAGGATCGCCATCACCGCGAAGAGAGGTGCTCGCATGGCCGGAACGTACTACGAGCCGGCGCGCCCTTGCCGGTAGCGCGCAGATCTCGCGGCCGTCGCCCGCAACCCGCAGTCCGTGCGCGCATCTCCTGCCCAGGTGTGGGTCTGTCGCTTGCAACGGTGTGTCGGTATGCGAGATCCGCATGGCCATCGCCGGGGACTGCTGTGGGTCGTCGCCGTGGCGCTGATCGTCCAGCCGGCGTTCGCCGACGAACCGAAGCCGCCGGACGTCGACGCGGTGCTCGCGAAGCTCGACGACCTCTATCGATCGACGAGCAGCATCGCGCGCGTCGAGCTCGTCGTGGTGACCCCGCGGAGCACGCGGACGATGCGCGTGAAGGCGTGGACCCGTGGGGAGGACAAGGCCTTGATCGTCGTCGAATCACCCTCGCGCGACGCCGGCACCGCCACGCTGCGCGTCGGCGAGAACCTGTGGATGTACCTGCCGCGCGTGGCCAAGACGATGCGCATCCCGCCGTCGATGATGCTGGGGTCGTGGATGGGGACCGACTTCACGAACGATGACCTCGTGAAGGAGTCGTCGCTGCGTAAGGACTTCGTGGCGCGGATCGACAAGCGCTCGAGCTCCCCGGCAGGGTGGTGGTTGACCCTGACCGCGAAGCCAGGTGTCGTGGGCCGCTGGGCCAGAATCGATCTGCTGGTGTCCGATGACATGCTTCCCGTCGAGGAGCGGCACTACGATCGCAAGCTCCGGCTCGCGCGGACACTGACCTTCGACACCGTCAAGAAGCTAAGCGGACGGACCCTCCCCACGCGCATGGTCGTGACGCCCGCGGGCGAGACCGACAAGCGCACCGAGCTCACCTATGGCGAGCTCGCCCTCGATGTCGACGTCCCCGAGTCCACGTTCAGCCTGTCGCGGCTGGAACGGAAGCGGTGACGCTCGTGCGCGCGTCCACCCTGCGGATCGCGTGGCGCAGCCTGTGGCGCAACAAGCGGCGCACCGCGCTCGCGCTGGCCGCGATCGGGCTCTCGACGGCGCTCGTGCTCACGTTCAACGGCGTCCTGCGTGCCTATGGCGACTGGATGGTCTCGACCATCACCGGCCCGATGCTGGGCGACGTTCAGGTCCACGTCCCCGGATGGCGCAAGGACCGGGGCCTCGAGCGGACGCTCCCCGGCGCGTCGGTGACCCTCGCGACGGTGCGTCGCGATCCGGAGGTCGCCGCGG
>Ga0316603_10002119_pt1 | contig 10823 bp, 5 predicted proteins | sample OWC_soil_day10_n_FD_207649 | JGI IMG/M metagenome (GOLD analysis project Ga0316603, IMG submission 207649) | Wetland soil microbial communities from Old Woman Creek delta, Ohio, United States - OWC_soil_day10_noCT | ecosystem: Environmental > Terrestrial > Soil > Wetlands | place: USA: Ohio...
ATCTCGTCGTAAAAGATCTCACGGTGGTCGATGGTGCGCTGCAGGGCCTCTTGTGGCGTGATGGTCATGGCGATTCCGCTCTGGGGTCAGCGTTGGTCGAGGAAGTTGCGCAGCAGCCGGTGGCCGTGGTCGGTCAGGATCGACTCGGGGTGGAACTGCACGCCCTGCACCGCCATCGTCCGGTGCCGCACCCCCATGATCTCGTCGCGCGCGCCGTCGGGCAGTCGCGTCCAGGCGGTCACCTCGAGGCAGTCTGGCAGGCTGTCCTGCTCGATCACCAGCGAGTGGTAGCGCGTCGCCTGGAAGGGGTTCGGCAGGCCGCTGAACACGCCAGTGTCGCCGTGGTAGATCGGCGAGGTCTTGCCGTGCATCACCGCGCGGGCGTGGACGATGCGCCCGCCGAAGGCCTGGCCGATGGACTGGTGGCCGAGGCAGACGCCGAGGATCGGGATCCTGCCGGCGAAGCGCTGGATCGCCGGCACCGAGATCCCGGCCTCGGTCGGCGTGCAGGGACCCGGCGAGATGACGATGTGCCGCGGCGCGAGCCGCTCGACCTCGTCGAGCGTCAGCTCGTCGTTGCGGACCACCCGCACCTCCGCCCCGAGCTCGCCGAAGTACTGCACGAGGTTGAAGGTGAAGGAGTCGTAGTTGTCGATCATCAGCAGCATGATCAGTCCTCCCCACCGCAGCCGTGCCGGTCGATGCCCGCCTCGGCCATGGCCACCGCCCGGAACACGGCGCGGCCCTTGTTCATGGTCTCGTCCCACTCGAGCTGCGGCCGGGAGTCGGCCACGATCCCCGCGCCGGCCTGGATGTGCAGCTGGCCGTCCTTGATCACCGCGGTGCGGATCGCGATCGCGGTGTCCATGTTGCCGTTCCAGCCGATGTAGCCGACCGCGCCCGAGTACACGCCGCGCTTGACCGGCTCGAGCTCGTCGATGATCTCCATCGCGCGGATCTTCGGTGCGCCCGAGACGGTGCCCGCGGGGAAGGTCGCGCGCAGCACGTCGACCGCGGTCATGCCGTCGCGCAGCTCGCCGACCACGTTCGAGACGATGTGCATGACGTGCGAGTAGCGCTCCACGATCATCCGGTCGGTGACCCGGACGCTGCCGATGCGCGCGACGCGCCCGACGTCGTTGCGGCCGAGGTCGATCAGCATGAGGTGCTCGGCCAGCTCCTTCGGGTCGGCGAGCAGCTCGGCCTCGAGGGCCTTGTCCTCGGCATCGGTGTGGCCGCGCCGGCGCGTGCCCGCGATCGGCCGCACGGTCACGAGGCCGTCCTCGAGCCGGGTGAGGATCTCCGGCGACGAGCCGACGATCTGGAAGCCGCCGAGGTCGAGGAAGTACATGTAGGGCGACGGGTTGAGGCCACGCAGGGCGCGGTATAGGTCGAGCGGCCTGGCCTGGAAGGGGATCGACAGGCGCTGCGACAGCACGACCTGCATGCAGTCGCCGTCCAGGATGTACTGCCTGATGCGCTCGACCGCCTGCTTGAACCCGGCCTCGGTGAAGCCGGAGACGAAGTCGGCCTCGTCGACCCGCCGCGGGGCCGCGCAGCTGTCGCGCGGCGCGCCGCGCTGCATGGAGCTGATGAGGTCGGCGATGCGGCCCTCGGCCCGGGTCAGGGTACCGCCCTCGGTGGGGTCGACGTGGACGATGACGTACATGCGCCCGCGCAGGTTGTCGAACACGACGACCTCGTCGGACACCATCAGCAGGATGTCCGGGGTACCGAGCCGGTCCGGGTTGGGGCAGTGTGCGAGCCTGGGCTCGACGTAGCGGACAGTGTCGTAGCCGAAGTAGCCCACCAGGCCGCCGCTGAAGCGCGGCATCCCATCGACCGGGGCGACGCGATAGCGGCTCCGGAACTCGTCGACGAAGGCCAGCGGGTCGGCGCTCTCGCGCTCCTCGACCACGCGGCCGTCGACCTCGACGGTGACGCGGTGGCCCGTGGTGCGCAGCACGGTCCGGCACGGCAGGCCGATGATCGAGTAGCGGCCCCACTTCTCGCCGCCCTCGACCGACTCCAGCAGGTACGAATACGGGCCGGCCGCGAGCTTGAGATAGGTGCTGAGCGGCGTGTCGAGGTCGGCCAGGACCTCACAGACGACCGGGATGCGATTGTGGCCCTGGGCGGCCAGGGCGGCGAACCGTTCGGGACTCATGGTGCGCTCCACGCAGGGTTGAGGGGCAATGGCGGACGGAACGGCGTCAGCGACGCCATCGCCAGGCCGTGGTCCGTGCGTGGCAGCGGGGGAGAGTCGGCATGGTTCTACTTGTCCATAACCCTGCGATCGCGCCATGCCGGTCATCGGCTGCTCGGACACGCCGTGAATACATCCCTTTAGGCTCGGAGGCGGCATCCATGCCGCCTACGGTCCTCGCATCCGATCTCCCGGCATGCGCCTTGGCCCTGCAAAGCACGATAGGGGAAAACGACCCAGTCCGCCAAGCGGCACGCCTCAGTGCGCCTCGTCCCAGTTGTCGCCGACCCCGACGTCGACGACCAGCGGTACGGCCAGGTCGGAGGCGCCCTGCATCAGCTCGCGGACCTTCGCGCCGACCGCCTCGACCCGGTCGGCACGCACCTCGAACACCAGCTCGTCGTGCACCTGCATGAGCATGTGGGCCGGCACGCGCTCGGCCTCGAGCCAGGCGTCGAGATCGATCATCGCCCGCTTGATGATGTCGGACGCAGTACCCTGCATCGGTGCGTTGATGGCCGTTCGCTCGGCCGCCGCGCGGACCTGCGGGTTGCGGGCCTTGATGTCCGGCAGGTACAGGCGGCGCCCGAGCACGGTCTCGACGTACCCCTGGTCGCGCGCCTGCTCGCGGGTGCGATCCATGAAGGCGCGCACGCCCGGGTAGTGCTCGAAGTAGCGGTCGACGTAGCTCTGGGCGGCGTCGCGCTCGATCCCGAGCTGTCTCGCGAGGCCAAAGGCCGACATGCCGTAGATCAGCCCGAAGTTGATCGCCTTGGCGCTGCGCCGCTGGTCGGCGGTGACCCGCTCGGCCGGCACGTCGAACACCTCGCCCGCGGTGGCGCGGTGGATGTCCTGGCCGGCCGCGAAGGCCTCGAGCAGGCCGGCGTCGCCCGACAGGTGCGCCATGATCCGCAGCTCGATCTGCGAATAGTCGGCCGCCAGCATGCGGTGCCCTGCGTCCGGCACGAACGCCCGGCGGATGCGCCTGCCCTCCTCGGTACGTACCGGGATGTTCTGCAGGTTGGGGTCCGACGAGGACAGCCGCCCCGTCGCCGCCACCGCCTGGTGGTAGGACGTGTGCACCCGCCCGGTCCGGGCGTTGATCATCTGCGGCAGCTTCTCGGTGTAGGTCGAGCGCAGCTTGGCGAGCCCCCGGTGCTCAAGGATCAGCGCCGGCAGCTCGAAGCCCTGCTCGGCGAGCTCCTGCAGCACCGACTCGGCGGTCGAGGGCGCGCCGGTGGGCGTCTTGGCGACGACCGGCAGGCCGAGGCGCTCGAAGAAGATTTCGCCGATCTGCTTCGGCGAGCCGAGATTGAAGGGGCTGCCGGCGACCCGGTAGGCGTGCTGCTCGACCTCGTGCATGCGGAGCGCGAGCTCGCGGCTCTGCTGCGCCAGCATCGCCGCGTCGATGCGCACGCCGCGCCGCTCCATGCGCGACAGCACAGGAACCAGCGGCATCTCCAGGTCCCGGAACAGCCTGGCGAGGCGCGGCTCCCGCTCGACCTGCGGCCAGAGCGCCTGGTGCAGGCGCAGGGTGACGTCGGCGTCCTCCGCCGCGTACTCCGCCGCCTGCTCGATGGGGACCTCATCGAAGCCGAGCTGCTTCGCGCCCTTGCCGGCGACGTCCTCGAACCGGATGGTCTTCTCGCCGAGGTACTTCTCGGCGAGCGAGTCCATGTCGTGCCGGGTCGCGGTCGCGTCCAGGACGTAGGACTCGAGCATGGTGTCAAAGGCGATGCCGGCCAGGCCGACGCCGTGCCGCGCCAGGATGCTCATGTCGTACTTGAGGTTCTGCCCGACCTTGGGCCGCGCCGGGTCCTCGAGCAGCGGCCGCAGCCGGGCGAGCACCGCGTCGCGGTCGAGCTGGTCCGGCGCGCCGGGGTAGCGGTGCGCGACCGGGACGTAGGCCGCCTCGTGCGGCGCGACCGCGAAGGACACGCCGACCAGCTCGGCGTTCATGTAGTCGAGGCTCGTCGTCTCCGTGTCGAAGGCGAACAGCGGTGCCCTGGCCAGGCGTTCGACCCAGCGCACCAGCTGGGTGAGCTCGAGCACGGTCTCGTAGTGCCTCGCGACCGGCTTCGGGTCCGCGTCGTCCGTGGCAGCCGGGGGGGCCGTACCCTGATCGACGGTCGCGAGCAGGCGCTTGGCCTCCAGCTTCGTGTACCACTCCCGCAGGGCGGCGGCGTCCGCCGGACCGGGACGCAGGTCCTGTGGGCGGACCCCGAGCGGGACGTCGGTGCGGATGGTGACGAGCTCGCGGGACAGCGGCAGCCGGTCGAGGCTGGCGCGCAGGTTGTCGCCCGCCCGGCCCTTGATCGCCGCCGCGTTCTCCACCACGCCCTCCAGGCTACCGTACTCGGCGAGCCACTTGACCGCCGTCTTCGGCCCGCACTGCGGAACACCCGGCACGTTGTCGACGCTGTCGCCCACCAGGGTCAGGTAGTCGACCACCCGCTCCGGCGGCACCCCGAGCTTGCCGATCACGCCCGCGCGATCCAGGATCTGGACCTGCTCGTTCAGGGTGTTGACGAGGGTGATGCGGTCGTCGACCAGCTGAGCGAGGTCCTTGTCGCTGGTCGAGATCACCGTAGGGATGCCGGCCGCCGCCGCCTGGATGGCCAGTGTGCCGATCACGTCGTCGGCCTCGACGTCGGGGACGATCAGCAGCGGCAGACCCATGGCACGGACGATGGCGTGCAGCGGCTCGATCTGGGCGCGCAGCTCGTCCGGCATGGGCGGGCGGTGCGCCTTGTAGTCGGGATAGAGGTCGTCGCGAAAGGTCTTGCCGGGCGCGTCGAACACCACCGCCATGAGCTCGGGGTGGTAGGTGTCGATCAGCTTGCGCAGCATGTTGACCACGCCGACGATCGCGCCGGTCGGCTCGCCCCGCGAGTTCGTGAGCGGCGGCAGCGCGTGGTAGGCGCGGAAAAGGTACGACGAGCCGTCGACGAGGATCAGGGGGGTGGGATCGGCCATGGGCGCAACGTCCGAGTGTTTCGGCGAGGATACCCTGGGGCATCTCGCACGTGGGTAGGCGCCGTCCACGGCGGGACGGATGGTCGGTGTTTCGACCGCACCAGAATCGCGGCCCGGAGGCCGCTACCCGCGCACTGCCTTGCGCTGACCCTGTGGGGACGCCGTCCAGGGCGCGATTTGGGAATGTCCGCCACGACGACCCCGGATCCTGGGGGTCCGTCACAGAAACCGCGCCCCACCCTGTCCCCCCCAACGACAGGGTTGAGAGAATCCCGCCCCCGCCGCTAACCAGGTACCGGTCGGCGTATCTCGAGGCGTTCCATGGAACCGACCCAACCCCCGGCGTCGCGCCGGGTGGAACAGTTCTGGCGGTGGTGGCGGTGGGCCGGCAGCCTGGTCCTCGTGGCTGTCGGCTACTTCGCGGCCGCCCGGTTCGCGCTCGCGTTCGGTGCGATTGACGGTGAGGTCGCCCCGTTCTGGCCGGCCTGCGGCATCGCCGTCGCCATCCTGCTCCTCGCCGGCCGCCACCTCTGGCCCGGCGTGGCGCTCGGCGCCCTCGCCGCATCGTTGGGGACATCCGTGCCGGTCACGGCGTCGATCATCATGGCGGCGGGGCACACCGTCGAGGCCGTGCTCGCCGCCTGGCTGGTCGAACGCTTCGCCCGTGGTGCGGCCTGCCTCGAAACGCCCCGCGACATACTCGTCATGGTCGCGACCGCGGCCATCGCCGCCCCCCTGGTCAGCGCCACGGCGGGCACCCTGGCGCTGCTCGGCGCGGCCAGCATCGCCACCGCCGACGCGGCAACCGTCTGGCTCACGCACTGGTCGGGGGGCTTCACGGGCGTCCTCCTGACCGTCCCGCTCCTGCTGGCCTGGGCAAGACCACGCCGCGGCGGCCCGGCGGCCAGCCACTGGGAGGCTGCTGGGCTGATCTCGCTGACCGTGCTGACGACGGGCCTGAACTTCTGGGACTGGCTACCCGACTGGGCCAGCCACTACCCCCTGATCTTCCTGCTTCCGGCGTGCCTGGTCTGGGCGGTGGCGCGTTTCCACCACCGCGGCGTCACGGCCGTGACCCTGGCCATCTGCATCGCGGCCGTCTCCGGCACCGCCGCGGGCCACGGCCCACTGTCCGGACTGAACGTCCGCGAGGCGCTGGTGATGCTGCAGCTGTTCGCGTTCAGCGTGACGGTCCCGGCTCTGCTCGCCGCCGCGCTGCGGACGCAGCGGGAGATCGCCCAGCGCGAGATGGTGCGGGAACAACGGCTCGCCGCCCAGGTCCTCGAGCATACCCCGGACGGCGTGATGGTGACAGGCGCCGACGGGACCATCGTCGCTGTCAATTCCGCCTTCACCGAGGCCACGGGCTACACCCAGGCGGAGGTGAAGGGGCAGCGGCCAAGCCTGCTCAAGTCCGGACATCACCCGCCGGAGTTCTATGCGGCGATGTGGCGCGAGCTCGAGGAAACCGGCCGCTGGCGCGGCGAGATCTGGAACCGCCGCAAGGACGGGGCGATCCACCCGGAGTGGCTCAACATCACCCGCGTGTCCTGCGGGGAGGCCGGCCCCTGCCACATCGCGGTGTTCTCGGACGTCGGCCGGCAGGAGCAGGTCCGCGAGCGCCTGCACCACCTCGCCTACTACGACGCCCTGACCGGACTGCCGAACCGCCAGCTGTTCAACGACCGCCTGCAGCAGGTGATCGCCCTGGCGCAGCGGGAAAAGCGCGGCGCCGCCCTGCTGTTCCTCGACCTCGACCGCTTCAAGGAGATCAACGACACGCTGGGGCACGGCGTCGGCGACGGCGTGCTCAAGGCGATCGCTAACCGGGTCGGCCGGTCACTGCGCGAGACGGACACCTTCTCGCGCCTCGGCGGCGACGAGTTCACGGTGATCGTCCCGAACGTCCGGGACGGCCGCGACGCGGCACAGGTCGCGGAGAAGATCATCCAGCGCTTCGGCATGCCCTTCCACGTCGGCGGCCACGAGCTGTTCCTCTCCACCAGCATCGGCATCGCGCTCTTCCCGCAGCACGGCGAGACGCCCGAGGAGCTGGTCAAGCATGCCGACACCGCGATGTACCTGGCCAAGGAGAACGGGCGCAATCTGTTCCAGTTCTATCAGCCGGCGATGAGCGAGCCGATCCGGCGCCAGCTCGAGATGGACATCGAGCTGCGCCGCGCGCTCAGCCGGGGCGAGATCACGGTCGCCTACCAGCCGCTCATCTCGCTCGGTCAGGAGCGGATCGTCGGCGTCGAGGCCCTCGCCCGCTGGACGCACCCGCGCTTCGGCATCGTGCCGCCCGACGTGTTCATCCCGATCGCCGAGCACGCGGGCGTCATCGGTCAGCTCGGCGCGCAGGTCTTCAACACCGCCGTGCGACAGGTCGCGGAGTGGCGCGAGCGCGGGATCGCCGACCTGCGCCTTGCCGTCAACCTCTCGGTGCTGCAGCTGCGCCGGCCCGGCCTGGTCGAGCTGATCGAGGGACTCTATGCCGAGACGGGCTTCCCGCTCGCACAGCTCGAGCTGGAGATCACCGAGGCGGCGCTGCTGGAGAAGGGCGAGCTGTCGGCGGCCGTGCTGCTGCAGCTGAGCCAGCTCGGCTGCCGTGTCGCCATCGACGACTTCGGCACCGGCTACTCCTCACTGAGCTACCTGCGCCGCCTGCCGATCCACCGCCTCAAGATCGACCGCTCGTTCGTGGACCACGCCCACGACGAAGGGCACGACGCCGCTATTGCCGCCTCGATCATCGCGATGGCGCACCATCTCCAGCTCAAGGTCACCGCCGAGGGCGTGGAGACCGCGAAGCAGCTCGAGTTCCTGCGCCGCCACCACTGCGACGAGGTGCAGGGCCACCTGTTCAGCGCCGCGCGCCCTGCCAAGGACATCGAGGAGCTGCTCAGGGCCGACAGCAGCGGCGCCGCCGGATCGCCGGGCGTGCCCCGGCTCATGGCCGGTTCCCGCCGGCGCGACGGCGCTCACTCCTCGAGATAGGTGTAGCCGTAAAGGCCCGCCTTGAGCTCGTCGTAGAACTGATCCGCCGTGCGCTCGGCAATCCCGGCCCGCCGCAGCTTGTCACGGAAGCTCTGCAGCATCTGGTCCGGGTCGAAGTGCACGTAGCGCAGCAGCTCGTCGACCGAATCGCCGCGCTCGGGCTGGCTCAGCCGATAGCCGCCGGCGTCGTCCAGGACGAGGTTGACCGCGTCGGTGTCACCGAACAGGTTGTGCATGTCGCCCAGGATCTCCTGGTAGGCACCCACCAGAAAGATCCCGATGAGATAGTCCTCGCCGGCCCTCGGCGCGTGCAGGGGCAGTGTCGCCTCGACCCCGTCCTGGTCGACGTACTGGTCGATGCAGCCGTCGGAGTCGCAGGTGAGGTCGTGCAGGACGCCGGACACGCCCGGCGGCTCGTCCAGCCGGTGCAGCGGCACCACCGGGAAGACCTGGTCGATCGCCCAGACGTCGGGCAGCGACTGGAACAGCGAGAAATTGCAGAAGACGCGCTCGGCCAGCTGCTCGTTCAGCTCGTCCAGCAGCTCGCGCTGGCGGCGCGAGGTGCTGAGCAGGCGCGGCCGCAGCCGGTGGCAGACCGCGAAGTACATCTGCTCGCCCAGCGCGCGCTCCTCCAGCGTGAGCTCGCCGCGCTCGAACAGGTCGCGGGCCTCGTCGAGACCGTGCCTCGTCTCCTGGTAGAGCTCAAGGGGGGGTGCGGTGTCGGCCTCGCGGACCAGCGCGGCGAGCGTCTGCAGAACCTCCGGCGCGTCGCGCGCCGGGTGCGGATCGCGAATCCCCGTTGGCGCCGGCTCGCGGTCGATCACGTTGGTGATCAGCACGGCGTGGTGAGCGGTGAGGGCACGACCGGACTCGGTGAAGAGGGCGGGCGGGGGGAGGTCGTGCTCGGCGCACACCCGCGCCATCGCCTTCACCACCTCGCGCGCATAGCCGTCGAGCGTGTAGTTGATCGAGCAGTAGTGGCGACTGCCGGTGCCCTCGTAGTCGATCCCGAGCCCGCCGCCGACGTCCACCACGTCGATTGGCGCACCCAGCCGGCACAGCTCCTGGAAGAAGCGCGCAACCTCGCCGACGCCGCGCCGGATGTCCCGCAGGTTGGGGATCTGCGAGCCGATGTGCGAGTGCAGCAGGCGCAGGCACTGCAGCCGGCCGGCCGCTCGCAGCCGCTCGACCAGTGCCAGCAGCTGGGACGCGGACAGACCGAATTTCGCCTTCTCGCCGCCCGAGTTCTGCCATTTCCCGGCGGCGGACGACGCGAGGCGGATCCGCACGCCGAGCAGCGGCTCGACGCCGAGCGCCGCCGACTCGGCCAGCACCAGGTCGATCTCGGAAGGCTTCTCCACGACGATGTACACGCGATGGCCGAGGGCGCGGCCGATCAGGGCGAGACGGATGTACTCGCGATCCTTGTAGCCGTTGCAGACGACGACACCCTCGGGCCGCGACAGGGCCAGCACCGCGATGAGCTCGGGCTTGCTGCCGGCCTCGAGGCCGACGCCGTCCTCACCGCCCGCGAGGATCTGCTCGACGACGCTGCGCTGCTGGTTGACCTTGATCGGGTAGACGGCCGTGTACGGCCCCGCGTAGCCGAGCTCCGCGCAGGCGCGCGCGAACGCGCCGCGCAGCGCGGCGACCCGGTCGCGCAGGATGTCGGTGAAGCGCACCAGCACGGGCCAGGCCAGGCCGGCGGCGCGCGCCTCCTGCGCCACCTGGTACAGGTCGACGGTGACCGGCGACGAGGGCCGCGGCCGCGCGACCAGCCTCCCGCCCGGGCCGATCGCGAAGTAGCCGCCGCCCCAGCGGGCGATGCCGTAGTTCTGCACGGCGGCATGCTCTGCGTCCATGACACCCCCCGGGGTTGTAGCCAGGGGGCATTATCCAACCGAATAGAAGCGAAGCGTACCCATCGAGTCGCGGCGGGACGGCAGAACGGACTCGCAGTCGGCCGAGCAGATCGAGCGGGTCCGCGCCGGCAAATTGCTCCGGAGTCGGCGTCAGGCGGACAGCTCCCTGGTCGGAAACGCCGTGAATACCCATCCGCTGCGCGGCCGGGCCCAGCCCAGTCCCTCCGGGCCTGGGCGTTCACCGGGCTGCGAAGGTCCACTGGACCTTCGGTCCCGGTTCACCCCTGTAGGCTCGCGTGCGGCATCCATGCCGCACACGGTCCTCGCAGGGACTGTCCGCCTTCTGGCTATGCTCGGCGTCTGAGCCGAGGCGACCGTCGCGACTGTTCGGCGCCGACCTGCTCAGTTCCTCCGAGCCGGCCCCGAGGCCAGCCGATGCGCCTGGCGCGTGGTCTCGGGCAGGCGGAAACGCGTGGTGCAGTCCAGAACCCAACGTATCGCCGTTGGCAGGGACACGCGGTGGCCGATCGACACGTAGAGCGGCGCGACGCGGGTGCGGGTGCGCAGCACCGCGCCGATCGTCTCCTCGCCGTCCAGCAGCGGAACCCAGGCGCCCCTGTGCTCGGCCAGCGCACCGTGCGTGCCGATCAGCCGGCTCTTCGCGACGCCGATGCTCGGCAGGCCCGTCAGCACCCCGAGGTGGCAGGCCAGGCCGAAGCGGCGCGGGTGGGCATAGCCCTGGCCGTCGCAGAGCAGGACGTCCGGAGCCATCGACAATCGGC
>Ga0316603_10002121_pt1 | contig 10820 bp, 8 predicted proteins | sample OWC_soil_day10_n_FD_207649 | JGI IMG/M metagenome (GOLD analysis project Ga0316603, IMG submission 207649) | Wetland soil microbial communities from Old Woman Creek delta, Ohio, United States - OWC_soil_day10_noCT | ecosystem: Environmental > Terrestrial > Soil > Wetlands | place: USA: Ohio...
AAATAAGCCATCAAAATCATGACAATGTATGGCATCAAATTTATTGCCTTTAATATAATTTAAAATATCATTTTTAAAATCCAAAAATTTAGAAATTTGTTTATATCCAGTTCCATAAACTGCATTCCCAAAAAACCTTTTTACTTTAAATCCCTCTAAGTTTTCTTCAGGTTTATCTATATATTTTCCGCTTCTATCCCAGCATAATATTTCAACTGAATGACCTAACTTAGTCAATGTTTTAGCCTCTTTATACACCCTTGGATCTGGATCAAACCCATTTGTCAATATCATAGCAATATTCATATCCTATAGCACCTCACATAATTCAATAGTATATTATTTCTCTAACATTTCATTATATAACTGAATGGTTTTTCTCGCATTACAAAGCCAAGTATAATTATTGGTCACACATTCTTTAGCTTTTGCCCCAACTTCTTTTGCTTTATCTGGATTAGTTAGTAAATAATCTAATATAGATACCACATCCTCAACACTATGTGGATTTACTAAAAAGCCATTTTCGCTCTCAACGATAACATCTTCTATTCCTTGCCCACGTACGGCAACTACCGGTTTTCCACAGGCCATAGCTTCTATATACACTATTCCAAAACCTTCCATCCAGCTAGGTAGTGACATTATACTTGCTTTATTCATATATTGTACTGCCTCTTCATGTGGTAATCTTCCTGTAAAAAAAACATTTTCTTCAACTTTTAATTCCGCTACTAACCTTTTTAAATTATCTCTTTCTTCGCCATCTCCAACAATACAATACTTTAAATTTGGATATTTCTTTTTTAAAATTGAAATAGCTTTTATATTAATATCTATCCCCTTTGACTTTATTAAGGAAGATACACTCAATATTGTAAACTCTTTTTCAACTACATTTTGTTTTATATCCAATTTATACTCTTCAGGGTTTATGCCATTGTTAATTACAGCAATTTTGTCAGCGAATCGTTCATTCTTTATTATGCTTTTCAATTTATTACTTACCACAACGATTTTATCCACTTTATTTAGTGTCCTATAAACTTTATTTTTACACTTCTCACTTCTATTAATAGTACCTTGCAAGTCTTGTCCGTGTATTGTAAGGACTAAAGGAACCTTGTATTTTTTATTTATACACAAAGCAGAATGTCCGGTAGGTAGGACTGCATGAGCATGAATAATATCAAAATCAAATTTATCATTTATCTTTTTAATACATTTTTTTATTCCTAAATGCATAAGCCAACCATAATGTTCCATAAAGTATCCTTTTGGTATTTGCACATACCTAGGATAATGTACTTCTACTCCATCCCTAATTTCCATTTTAGGTATGCTTGAATACTCTTTCCATTTTGGATTAACCTTTAAAAAAAATGGCACAAAGGGTATAGGAGATACAACTTTTACCTCACAACCACTTTCTATTAACTTTTGTACTTGCTTATGTACAAATATTCCTATAACATTATTTGATGAATTCGGATACATCTGCGATATAACTAATGCCTTCATTTTGTTAAGCTCCCTTAAAAATATAATTTGAGTTTTTTCTATTAAGAAATTTTCTTTTGCTACAATATAATAGCAATAAATAAAATGCTATTAAATAATATATAGTCTACAAACTTATTTTATTAAACAAATTTGTAGACCTTTCAACATTTAGTACCTATTTTGTTAGTTTATTTATTTACACCATCATTTTTTGTTCTCTTGTATGTAGGCACTTTAACTTCCATTAGTTTAAATATTGCCTCTTTATCCCCATTTAAAACTTCTTTGAATTCCTTAATAGAATCTTGAACAAAATTAATATCAATATCCATCGGCTTCTCTACAAAAATCTTTTCATGTTCTGTAGATGTTAAGGCTACTTCATCCATCAACAATTCCTCATATAACTTTTCCCCTGGACGTAAACCTGTATATTCTATCCTAATATCAACATCTGGTTTCAATCCAGATAATGTTATTAAATCCTTAGCTAAATCAGCCATTTTAACAGCTTTACCCATATCCAGTACAAAAATTTCCCCTCCATTAGCAATTGCACCCGCTTGAATTACAAGCTGAGCAGCCTCAGGTATTGTCATGAAAAACCTATTTATTTCAGGGTGAGTAACTGTAACTGGGCCACCATAGGCAATTTGTTTTTTAAATAAAGGTATAACACTTCCGTTACTTCCTAAAACATTACCAAACCTAACTGCTACATATTCTGTACTACTAATCTTATCATAAACTTGAATCATCATTTCACAAAATCTCTTAGTAGCCCCCATTATATTAGTTGGGTTTACAGCTTTATCGGTACTTATTTGAACAAATTTTTCAACCCCAAATTCATGACTGCATCTTACAACATTATAAGTACCAAAGATATTATTTTTAATAGCTTCAGAAGGATTTCCTTCCATTAGAGGTACATGCTTATGTGCCGCTGCATGAAACACAACATTTGGTTTGTATATTTCAAAAATATTTTTCAGTCTTTCATATTCTCGTATTGATGCTATTAACACTTCCATCTGTAATTTTGGATATAAATGTTTAAGCTCCATTTGTAAATCGTAAGCATTATTCTCATAGATATCAAGAATAAGCAATTTTTTAGGATTAAATTTTGCAATCTGTCTGCATAGCTCAGATCCAATAGATCCTCCACCACCGGTAATAAGTATAGTTTTATTTTTAATGTACTTATTTATATTATCACTATTTAACTTTACAGGTTCTCTTCCTAATAAATCTTCAATACTTACATCTCTCAACTTGCTTATATTTACTTTTTCATCGATTATTTCATATACTCCTGGTAATGTTTTTAACTTGCAATTTGTCATTTTACACAAATTAAATATCTCTTTTTTATCTTCTAACTCTGCAGAAGGTATAGCTATTATAATTTCATCTACATTTTTATCTGAAGCGATTTTAACGATATCTTTTCTTCCGCCTAAAACCTTCACTCCATTTATTATTCTGCCTTTTTTATTATTATTGTCATCTATTAATCCAACAATGTCATAGTTTAATTCTTTATGTTTTTTAATTTCCTTTAAAATTAGGGCTCCCGCATCCCCTGCTCCAACTATTAACAATTTAGATTTTTCACCTGAACTGCCTCTGTCCCCTCTATGCTCTTCAGAAATTCTATAGACAAATCTTGCTCCGCCAAGTGTTACAGTGCATAATATCCAAAATATAATATGTACTGTAAAAGGGAATCTATAAAACTTATTTTCCAAAAGCATATAATTAATAAAATAACTATATATTATGAAAACAATATTTGATGTTGATATTGAATATACAATTAACACTAATTCCTCTACAGAAGCATACTTCCAAATATTTCTGTACAAATTAAATATTTGATTAATTACAACTGTTATTACAATAACAGGAACTATTGAAATCTTTATAAACACTGTATATTCATCTGGTATATTAAAATCAAATTTTAATAATAAAGCACTGTATAATGAAAAAACAATAAATAAAATATCATATACAATAAATCTTCTTTCTTTTTTCACACTAACACTTCCCTTAACAACGATAATATTAGATTAGTAAATTCTACATTCTTCCCCACTAATCATTTTACATGATTTCAAAAAATATTCAACGTTTTTTTTATCTGTGACCTTCCTTAAGTTGTTATAAATATATACACACTTATGTAATTATTATCAAGAATATTACTTCTTCAAAAGCCTGAGTTTTTCTAGCACACTTAAGTGATTGCTCTGTATCCCCCCCCTCCATTACCTAAATTAAAAGTCAAAATAATATGCAATGTAATATTACAATTCTAAACTTTATATCCATTATATTCTAAATTGCATTATAGTTCAAATCATATATCAATTGTCCTACTTCCTTGCTTATCTGTTTATAAAAAAGAAGCTGTCTTGCTTTAGAAATTACTTTCTATTTTGAGACAGCTCCTCTATTATTTAAATATATTAAATAAACTAAATCTTTTCTTTTTTCTTATAGATAACGTATCAACATCTTTACCATTCAATACTTTGTGTTGATTTTCATGAATCCAAGCATAAAGTTCACCATTTAAAGAATTAAGAATCTTTAAGGAACTACTTAAATTTGGTTTTCTACTAGAGCTATTATGTGCATCACTGCCAATTAAATGAATCATATTTCTCTTTACTAGCTCTTCGGCAAACACCTTGACTTCCTTGCCATATAATCCTTTCAAGCTTCCTGCATTAAGCTGTGCAAGAGCGCCCTGTTCAATTAAGTTTTCCAGCAAATTAGGATTTTTCATTATCTTAATATTACGTTCTGGATGTGCAATAATTGGAGTAGCACCTTTAAGTCTTAACTCATAGAAGACCTCTTCTGTGTATAATGGGAACTGTTCCATAGGGAGCTCAATTAATAAATAACGAGAGTCATTAATCCCCCATATCCTGCCGTCCTCATAAAGCTGTGCTAAATCAGGATTAATATATATTTCTAATCCTGAAACAATATTTGTACATATATTATTCTTTTCACATAGATATCTTAATCCATTTATTTTTTCTTCATAGGCTTCTTTATTTACTTCATACTCTCCTGCAATATAATGAGGAGTTGCACAAATATATTTAACATCATCATCATTAGAAATTCTCATCATTTCTAATGACATATCAAAGCTTTTAGCTCCATCATCTATATAAGGAAGAATATGACTATGAAAATCTATCATTATATACCCCTCCTTGAATCCACACTTTCTCTTTATGAGCTGCCGTAATAATAGTATTTTCCATAATATCCTTTTGATTGTTCAGGTATTTTGTTAATTACCACTCCCAAAACTTTTCCGCCTACTTTTTCTATAGCTTCTTTAGCTTTAACCAAGCCATATTTTTCTGCTTGTCCATAAGAAGCCACAAAAATAGTTCCATTAGCTAATGTAGATAGAATTTGTGCATCCGTTACAGCTAGTACTGGTGGTGCATCTATTAGTATCATATCAAACATTTGACCTACTTCATTTAAGACAGCTTTCATTTTTTTTGTTCCTAGTAGTTCAGCTGGGTTAGGAGGTGTAGGACCACTTGTTATTACATATAAGTTAGGAATATTTGTACTAATTATACATTCATGAGTTTTCTTATCCTGAGCTAGTACATTTGTAAGCCCCTGTGAATTAGGTAAGCCGAATTTTCTATGCACTGTTGGTTTACGAAAATCACAATCTATTAAAACTACTCTCTTACCACTTTGAGCCATAGTAACAGCCAAGTTTGCCATAACAGTACTTTTCCCTTCGCTTGGGCCAGTGGATGTAACTACTATACTTTTTAAGTCATCATCTAAGGATGAAAATTGAATATTTGTTCTTGAAGTTCTAAATGCTTCTGCTGCTTGTGATTTAGGATTCTTTAATGATATCAAGTTCTTTAACATTTTTTCACTTCCTTTACTCTTTATCATCTACATAAGGTATTGTGCCTATAACCGGTAAACCTAATAGTTTTTCTACATCTTCTTGTGTTTTTATAGTATTATCCATATATTCAATTAAGAAAACCAATCCAACTGAAACCATTATTCCTATAAAAAATGCAATGGCCATGTTTAGTAGTGGTTTTGGGCTATCTGGTGAGGTAGGCAATAATGCTTCATCTAATAACTTTACATTATCTCTGCCATATACATCTGCACTTACCTCTTTTAAAGATTTAGCAAGCTGATTTGCTATTTTCATCGCTTGGTCTGGATCTTTAGATTTAACTGAAATATTTAAAAACTCTGTATTTCCCTGAGGTGCTACTGTAACCATAGATAACACTGCTCCAGCGCTCATTTTTAAATCAAGCTTGTTCACAACTTCATCTGCTACTTTTCTTGATTTAGCAAGAACACTGTAAGTTTTAACCATCTGTTGATACATCATAACATCATTTAAATTTTGTTTCTGACCATTGTCGTCTTTATCACTTTTTCCTATAATAACTGATATATCAGACTTATAAACTGGCTTAATAACAAAATAACTTAGCACTCCACTAGTAATTGTAAAAACTAAAGTTATTAATACAATTAAGGATACTCTTTTTCTAAGTATAAATAAATATTCTTGTAACTCCATTATTTTTCCCCCCTCAATAATAGTTCCAATTGACTTACTATTTCGTCATTGGCATCAATCTTTTTAGCTATTTCTAAATGCAATGTTGCTTGTTCTAAATTCTTTAGATTTATATAACACATAATAATGTTAGTACATATTTCGATTGCTTTTGTTGCTTCAAAAGCCTTTCTTAAATATACAATTGCGCTCTCATAGTCTCCTAAGCAAGCATAATTTATCCCTAATTCATTAACGACTTCTGGCATCGCATCGTCTACCATCATAGCTTCATTTAGATAATATATAGCCTTTTCATAATTATCTAAGTTCCTATAAGCAGTTGCGATGTAATAATAAAGCACAGCATCTTCTTTTATATCTTCTAAAAGAGGCAGTAACAATTTCAATGCTTCAGCCGGTTGTTCTGAAACTAAATCTTTACCATTTTTATAATCCGAATCTATCTTTATGCTAATCCTTAATTCTATAGCTTCAGGGGTACTCTCTCCCCCTGTAGCAAAATAATTATTAATGCTAAACATAGCACCATCATAGTCGCCTTTTTCACTTTTTAATGTAGCTTCATACAGATAAGGCATAGCATACCCTTCAACATTTTTAAATCTTTCAATTAAAGCTATTTCTTCTTCTTCAAATTCCATATTGTTTACTCTTAGATTCTCAACCAATAAAAGCAACTTATCAAACACCTCTGATGTTTCTTCTATTAGAGACAGTCCTTTAGTAGTTATATACGCATCAACATAATTTTTCTCTTTAATACTTTTATAAATTATCCCCTTAATGTATGGTACACTGTTAGGAGTATTTCTCAAAATCTCTCTATATGTTGAATTATATATAAATTCCTCATCTGCACCTAAAACATAAAACATTCCCTCAATAAAAAAGTCTACGGGAACTCTTTCAGTATCTTCGCCATTCTTAATGTTTTCAGTAACTCTTGAAGCCGGTACCGGCATATACACTTCTGTTTCAATAGCTACTCCAAATATATTACTTATTGCCTCTCCTTTTATACATAAAAATAAAAGTGTAGACAACTTGTCTGCAAATTTTGATGTGCATCCCATATTATCACCTACTCCCAACGAAATGCCAGCTGAAGTACTAATACTTAAAGTTACTTTAGCTATTCTAATATAATATAAAAACTCTTATATTGTAAATACTTTTACTTATCCATTGTATAAAATATATGGTAACAGTGAGACTAATTCTATTAGTCTCACTGCATTTAACTTAGGAATTACATGCTGCTTCGATAATTTTCATTATAGAATTCTTTAATTCTTCTATTTTATTTTCAGAACCTTCTACACTTTTGCCTATTGTTGAAATATATACCTTCATTTTAGGTTCAGTACCTGATGGTCTTACCACAAACCAAGAACCATCCTCCAAAATAAACTTTAATACATTTGACTTTGGCAGGTTAATAGTTGTTTCTTTACCATTAACAAGCTCCTTTTCAATGCTTAATTTATAATCCATCGTCTTTATTATCTTTACATCTCCTACAGTGGATTTCATAGAAGCTCTTAAATATTCCATTGCCTTGGAAATTTTCTCTTGCCCTTCTTTTCCTTCTAACTCTATTGAAACTAAACTTTCCTTAAAGAATCCATATTTTGAGTAAAGCTCCATAAGTGCTTCATATAAATTCTTTCCTCTGTTTTTATAATAAAGCACCATTTCACATATTAAAGCTGAAGCTATTACTGCATCTTTATCTCTAACAAATTGACCAGCAAGATATCCAAAACTTTCTTCAAATCCGAATAGATAAGTTCTGTCACCCTTTTCTTCAAATTCCTTTATTTTTTCTCCTATGTACTTAAATCCAGTTAAAACATCTATTAGCTCAACACCGTACTCTTCTGTAACTTTTCTTACCATTTCAGTAGTTACTATAGTCTTAATGATCGCTCCATCACCTGGAAGCTTACCTGTTTCTTTTAATGAGGATATTATATAATGTGTTAATAAAACACCGGTTTGATTTCCTGTTAAAACCTTGTAGTCTCCATGATTGTCCTTTACTACAACTCCAATTCTATCACAATCAGGGTCAGTACCAAAAATAACATCTGGGTCTAAATCCTTTGCCATTTTAAGTGCTAATTCAAAGACTTTAGGATCCTCAGGGTTTGGATAAGGAGCAGTAGGGAAGTTACCATTTGGCAATTCTTGCTCTTTAACTACAAAAACATTATTGTATCCAAGCTCTGACAAAACTCTTCTTACAGGAACATTTCCAGCTCCATGAATAGGAGTGTAAATTATTTTTATATCATTTGAAAGCTTTTCCACTAATTCTTTTCTAATAGTAAGTTTTTTCACTTCTTCTATGTAACTTTTATCTATTTCTTCTCCAATAATATTAAGCAGGCCTTTAGCTAAAGCCTCACTTCTATCAATTGTTTTTACCGCTGAAAAATCATTCACTTTTTCAATGCATGCTAAAATCTCTTTAGCGGCAACATCCGTTACCTGACCACCATCTTCCCCATATACCTTGTATCCATTATAAATTTTAGGGTTGTGTGATGCGGTTATTACAATACCTGCTTTGCAGTTTAACTTCCTAACTGTATAAGATAACATTGGTGTTGGCCTTAACTCCTCAAAAAGATTAACTGTTATCCCATTAGCGCAAAGAACTAAAGCAGAAATCTCAGCAAATTCCTTTGACATATTTCTAGAGTCATATGCTATACTCACAGCAATATCATTTCTATAATTATTATTTAAATAATCTGCAAGTCCTTGAGTAGCTTTGCCCACTGTATATATATTCATTCTATTGGTACCTGCACCAATTACGCCTCTTAAGCCACCAGTACCAAATTCTAATTCCCTATAAAATCTATCTTCAATTTCTTTTTCATCTTTAATATCTATTAGTTCACCCTTAATTTCATCTGATATAAACGGTGATTTCACCCATAATTGATATTTTTCTTTATACGCCATATTTATCCTCCTAATAATGCAATATTTAACATTACCTATTATACTAAATAAGTTGAAAAAAAACTATAAATTTTATAAATTAAAAGTTGGAGTTCTATTATTTGTGTTTAACTATTATCACTATATATGAATATACTGCATTATATAATTACTACTATATTAAAAATGTCAGGAGAATAATCGAATTCGATTATTCTCCTGACACCATGGAATTGGCTTCTTCATTAGATTCTGCTTCAGTATCTTTTGTATTTGTATTTCCTTTTGTTACTGTAGCAATTATTGTATCTACTGAATCAAGTATAGTTATTTCTTGTGCTAATTCTACATCTCTAATTCTATAGCTGTCTCCTCTAAATAAATTACCGACATCTACAGTAATATATTTAGGAAGATTCTCTGCCATACATTGAACTTTAATACTGTTTTTATCCTTTTGAAGCACTCCTCCGTTTTTCACTACAAAATCTTCTCCCATAAATACTAAAGGAACATCTGAAACTATTTCTTTGTTACCAGTGAATTCTTCAACATCTAAGTGCATAATTTTGTGTGTAACTACGTCTCTTTGAACTTCTTTTATAAGTCCCTTATGATGCTCACCATCAATATCAATATCTATTAGTCCATGTTCTCCATTTGCATTTATACCTTTATTTAACTCTAATTCTGCAATTTCAAACATAAAGCTTTTTAGATTTTTTCCATACATTATTCCAGGTACATATCCCTTTCTTCTTTCTTTTCTAGCACTATGTACTGATGTTTTTTGCCTTTTTATAGCTTTAAATTCTTCCATTTATATCCCTCCTACCGTTTGTATTATTAACTTCAAATTTAAGAAATATACATCTGTTTTAAAATTTTTCATCACTTGTGAATATTGAATGCAGAAGAAATAAATACTATTTAGTATGAATGCATAACATTTAGTTTATAATTTTACAATATTAAAATATTATTCTTTTACTATATTGCATTTATAACCCATTTACTTTATAATATTATTGTTTTAACTAAAGTCGACAAAACCGTTGATTTTTCGTAGTTGTACGGATTTATTTTGGAAAGAAGGTGCTATTTTCGGTGTATAAATTAGATCAAAATGAAACCCCTTTATTTGATGCTTTGATGGAATATGTTAATAGAAATACTATTCCATTTCATGTTCCAGGCCATAAAAAAGGCTTGGGTATAGACCAAGAATTTAAAAATTATATAGGTGAGAATCCATTTAAAATTGATGTAACTGTTTTCAAACTAGTTGACAGCCTTCATCATCCAACTGGACCTATAAAAAGAGCCCAGGAATTAGCTGCTGACGCATATGGATCAGATGCTGCGTTTTTCTCAATACATGGAACCTCTGGCGCCATACAAGCTATGATTTTATCAGTTGTTGGTGATGGTGATAAAATTATTGTTCCTAGAAATGTTCATAAATCTATAACTGGTGGTATCATTCTAAGTGGAGCTGTTCCAGTATACATGCAGCCAGAATTAGATAAAAAGGTAGGAATTGCCCATGGTGTTTCTCCTGAAACTGTAGAAGAAACATTAAAATTGCATCCAGATGCAAAGGCTGTATTGATAATTAATCCAACCTACTATGGTGTTTCTACAGACATAAAAAAAATAGCGGATATTGTTCATAGCTATGATATTCCACTTATTGTAGATGAGGCTCATGGTCCACATCTTAAATTCAATGAAAAAT
>Ga0316603_10002122_pt1 | contig 10819 bp, 13 predicted proteins | sample OWC_soil_day10_n_FD_207649 | JGI IMG/M metagenome (GOLD analysis project Ga0316603, IMG submission 207649) | Wetland soil microbial communities from Old Woman Creek delta, Ohio, United States - OWC_soil_day10_noCT | ecosystem: Environmental > Terrestrial > Soil > Wetlands | place: USA: Ohio...
GTCAATATTGACACAACCAGACATATACGTTACGACGGTGCCTGCTGTCAAATCCAAACACCATTTATTTATTTTATTTTAATCGAATAGGGTTTCAGGTCGGCAGGTTGTTCACAACTACCCAGTCCGGATACACCAAATTGCAAACAACAGATGGTCGTAAAAGATATTTTAGGTAATTTTTGGTTTGTTTTATGATGGGTGGACTCTTGCCGAACCCAACAACTGGCAGATGGAATGGAAAGGCGGAGGATCGTGAAAATGGTCGTCGGGGGCTCTTTCAGGCGCATGCCCGAAGCAGAACAAACCTTGGAGTTCATCACCCGGATTAACGCGGCATTGGAGCAGGCGGGTTCACTGCACCTCATGACCGAAAAAACCGTCGAGAGTTGGTGGTCGCAGGCGGTTCAACTCAAGGGTGACAGCCCAAGCTACTGGCTGTTGTTGGTTCGCATAGCCGAAGCGGCTTTACTTTGTGCCGGGAATTACGCCGACAACTGCGAATACGAAGCTGCCGGTGATTTTCTCGTGAACCCCCGGGAAATCCTCGTCCACAGGCGAAGTGACGGCCATTCAGAAGCCAAAAACAGGCACGGGCGCCTCTCGCGGCAGTTCGGTCTCGAAGGCGCCGAACTCCATAATTCGTTGAAACGCTTCTCAGCCGGCATGGACGTAGAAATCACCAAACCGCCGTTGCTCCCGCACATGGCACGGGTACTCAGGGAGTCCGGCTGCATATCCCGGTTTTTCATTCAGCGGATTGAGGAGCTTCAACGCCGGATTGCAGATTCCTTGGCATTTTTGGCGGCGTGGCGCATTTTCGATTCGATTGAACTTTGGCGGCGGCTGGAGGCATCATCACCCCGCGAAAGAGCCTTTGCAGAATCACACCTGTGCCGTTTCGATGGGGTGGTTTTCAACCGGATCGGGGCAGATCTGCGGCGAAGCCTGGCGAAGCCGGATGGCCGCAGTCCCTTTTTGGCCGGGTTTCATCCGGGTGGAAACGGGTTGAAACGAACATCGCCGGCGCCTGTGCATGCAATTGCCGGTTCGCCGGCATAAACCACCCGGGAAGCCATGACACTGCTCTACTTGTTGCGCCACGGGGCGATCGATTGGCCGGAGCCCGATTGCTTCATCGGGCAGACGGACGCCCCGCTTAGCCCGGAAGGCCGGTTGCAGGCAAACGCCTGGCGAAAAGAATTACAGAACGCGAAGTTCAAAGCCGTATGGTCGAGCGATCTCAGGCGCGCGGCCGAAACCGCCGGAATCATCTTTTCCGGCCGTGCAGCAGGTGTCCGGACCTGCAGGGAGCTGCGGGAAATCCGGCTCGGTGAGTGGGAAGGCCGTCCCCGGAGCCGCCTGAGGGAAAGCCGCCCCGATCTCTGGCGGGCCCGCGGTGATGATCTGGCCGGCTTCAGGCCTCCGGGAGGCGAGAGCTTCCGGGACTTGCAGGAACGTGTCGTCCCGCAAATCGCCAGGATTGTCGCGGAAACGCAGGGGATCGTATGCATGGTAACGCACGCTGGAGTGATCCGGGTGCTGATCTGCCGCATGCTGCAGATGCCGCTGTCGAATCTTTTTCGAATCCGTCTCGATTACGGAAGCTTGAGCATAGTTTTTTATTCGCCGGAGCGCGTCGAGGTCTGTGCCCTCAACCTGAGACCGTCCAACCTTAGCGGCTCCCCTGTTGGAGCACTCGGAGGTCCGCATGATCCTGCCCAAGTTTGAGTTTCACGAACCCACCACCGTCGCCGAAGCCTGCGACCTGATGGCACGTCACCGAGGGAAGGCTCGGCCCCTGGCGGGAGGCACCGACCTTCTGGTAAACATGAAAAAGAAGGTCCTGAGCCCGGGGCACCTGGTATCGTTGGGGCGCATTCCGGAACTCTCCCGGCTGGAAAGATCCAACGGGACGTTCTGGGTCGGGGCGGGCGTCACCGTGTCCGACATCGCCGCCTCGGATGCGGTCGCCGAGGTCGTGCGCGCATTGGGGCAGGGCGCCCGCGCGTTGGGGACTCCCCTGATCCGCAATCTGGCAACCATCGGCGGCAACATCGGTTCGGCCCGGCCGGCGGCCGATCTGCCGCCGTCACTTCTGATCTACGGCGCCGAGCTCGTCCTGGCCGGTGCTTCCGGCGAACGCCGAATGCCGGTCGTGGAGTTTTTCAAAGGCCCCGGCGTGACCGCCGCCCGCGAAGATGAACTCATCACCGCCATCGTCATCGAGGTTCCCCGGGGTTATTCCGGCGCGGGTTACCTGAATTTAGGTGTCCGCAAAGCCCAGGACTGCAACATCGTCAACGCGGCGTCCTTCCTGGAGTTGGACGAAAAAGCCGAACGCATCCGGACCGCGCGCATCGCCCTGGGTTCCGTAGGCCCCACCCCCCTGCGGGCACCGAAAGCCGAAAAGCTGCTCGTAGGCGAAAAACCGTGCGAGCGGCTGTTCGAACTGGCGGCGGAGGCCGCCACGCGCGATTGCACGCCGATCCTGGATTTCCGGGGATCAGCAGAATACCGGCGTACCATGGTGGGCGTGCTGACTCGCCGGACCCTGGACATGGCCCTGGCCGAGGCCCGAAGCAGAAGATGAGGAGGAACGAATGAAGCAACTGATCCGTTTGATCGTCAACGACCGAGACTTTGAGCTGGCCGTGGAACCGAATACCACCCTGGTCGATCTGCTGCGCTACCACCTTGGCCTGACGGGTACCAAAAAAGGGTGCGACCTCGGGGATTGCGGCGCGTGCACCGTGCTCATGGACGGCAAGGCCGTCAACTCCTGCCTGGTTCTCGCGGTCCAGGCCAACGGCCGCACGGTTCAGACCATCGAAGGGCTGGAAACCGCCGAAGGGCTCCACCCCCTGCAACTGGCCTTCGTCGAGAAAGGCGCCATCCAGTGCGGGTTTTGCTCCTCGGGCATGATTCTTTCGGCTAAGGAGCTTTTGGATCGAACCCCTCATCCGCAAGAGTCGGAGATCCGGCGTGCCATCTCGGGCAACCTCTGCCGCTGCACCGGATACCAGAAGATTATCGAGGCCATCAAGGATGCAACACATTGAAATTCGATGCCAATAGAAGACCATTTGGATTTCGAATTTGATTCCGGCGTGGGATGCCACTCACGCATTTGTTCCGGAGGATACCATGAGCGACTATCACGTGATCAACAGCCGGCTTCCCCGGCTCGACGCACCCGCCAAAGCCACCGGCCGGGCGGTGTTCATCGACGACATGTCCTTCCCGGGCATGTTGCACGCCGCCTTGCTGCAAAGTCCGGTGCCGCATGCCCGCATATTGGGGATCGATACCTCCAAGGCCGAACGCCTGCCCGGGGTCAAGGCGGTGATCACATCCAAGGATGCCGGCCGGGTGCGCTACGGGGTCAGCCCGGCCCGCTACGACGAGACCGTTTTCTGCCACGACCGGGTGCGCTACGTTGGCGATGAGATTGCTGCGGTGGCCGCCGTCGACAAGGAAACGGCCGAGGAGGCCGTCGGCCTGATCCAGGTCGATTACGAAGAGCTGCCGGCGGTGCTGACCATCGAGGAGGCGATGGCCGGGGGGGCGCCGCAGCTGCACGCCGAGTTTCCGCGCAACATCTCCGCCGAGGTGCACCAGGAGTTCGGCAACGTGGCCGATGCTCTGAACGCTTGCGATCTCATCAAAACCACCAGCTTCAAAAACAAGCGCCAGGACGGCGCCTTCCTCGAACCGCCCGGGTGCATCGCCGTCTTCGACCTGGACGGCCGCCTGACCCTGCACAGCTCGACGCAGTCCCCCCACTACGTCCAACGCACCCTGGCCATGGTGCTGGGGCTGCCGGTGGGCAAGGTGCGGGTGGTCAAGCCTTACGTCGGCGGCGGGTTCGGTATCAAGGCCGCCGCCAACACCGGCGAGCTGGCCGCCAGCCTCCTGGCGCGCAAGACCGGAAAGCCGGTCAAGTTCATCTACTCGCGCGAGCAGGTCTTCATGCTGTGCCGCGCCCGGCACCAGTTCCTGCACCGCATGACGACCGGCGTCAAAAAAGACGGCACCCTGATAGCCCTGCAGCACGAGTGCTATCTCGACGGCGGCGCCTATTCCAGCTTCGGAATCGCCACGGTCTACTACGCCGGAAGCCTGCTGGGCGGCCCATACAAGCTGCCCAACATGAAGTACGACGGGTGGCGGGTCTACACCAACAAGCCGACCTGCGGGGCCCAGCGCGGCCACGGCGGGGTCGCCGCCCGCGCCGCCTGGGAGCAGCAACTGGACATGATCGCCGAAGAACTGGGTATCGACCCCGTTGATCTCAGGCTGAAAAACATGATGCAGGCCGGGGATGTGACGTGCAACGACCTCAACATGAGCAGCCTCGGCATGCAGGAATGTATAGAAGCGGTGCGCAACGCCTCTGGCTGGGCATCCAAGAGAGGCAAGCTTCCCAAAGGCAAGGGGATCGGCATGGCCTGCGGCTTCTTTGTGTCAGGGGCCGGTTATCCCATTTACCGGTCCGACACCTATCACTGCACGGCCACGGTCAAGCTCGCCGAGGACGGCGGCACCGTCCAGGTGTATTCGGCTTCGGCCGAAATCGGCCAGGGATCGGACACGGCCTTCGGCATGATCGCAGCGGAGACCCTGGGAGTGCCGCTGGACTGCGTGCGGGTGATGTCCGGCGACACGGACTTCGGTGTGGATCTCGGGGCCTACTCGAGTCGGCAGACACTGATGACGGGCCACGCCGTCAAAGAGGCGGCGCAAGAGGTCAAACGCCAGGTGCTGGAGGCGTTGGCGGACGAGCTGGAGGTGCCGGCGGCGGACATGGACATCCGGGAAGGCTGCATCGTTTTCAAGAACGGGCCGGTGGACTTCAGCGGCATCCGCAGCCGCTATATCAAGGAGCACCGTGGGTGGAGCGACAGCCCCCAGGAAGACGCCTTGACGTTCCGCGAGGCGTCGCGCATCGCCTACCTGGCCAAGGGCTCCGTCGTCGGCACCGGAAAATACAAGCCCCCGCCGCTGGGGGGCAAATTCAAGGGTGCCGCCGTGGGAACCTCCCCGGCCTACGGATGCTCGGCCCAGGTGGTGGAGGTGGACGTGGACCTGGAGACCGGCAAGATCGTCATCGAAAAAGTGACCGACGCCCACGACTGCGGACGGGCCATCAACCGGACCTCGGTCGAAGGCCAGATGGAAGGCTCGATCGCCATGGGCATGGGCGAGGCGCTCTTCGAGGAGGTCAAGTTCGACGACCGCGGCCGGGTCATCAACTGCGACCTGGCTGAGTACAAGCTGGTCACCGCGCTGGACATGCCGCCGGTGGAGGCCATTATCGTCGAAAGCGACGAGCCCAACGGTCCCTTCGGCGCCAAGGAGGTCGGCGAAGGCGCCATCATGCCGACCATCCCCGCCATCCTGAACGCGGTCTACGACGCCACGGGACTGCGCATCCACGAGCTGCCCCTGACCGCCGAGCGGGTGCATGCGGCGCTCAAGGCCCGTGGGATCAAGAAATGAAAGGCCCATGCTGACCGAGCAGGAATCCCGGCGATACAGCCGGCAGGTGGCGCTGCCGGAAATCGGGGTGGAAGGCCAACTCCGGCTTGCAGCCGGCCGGGTCATGGTGGTCGGTCTGGGCGGCCTGGGGTCGATTGCGGCCTATTACCTGGCGGCCGCCGGCGTGGGGTATCTGAAGCTCATCGACCGTGACCGGGTGGCCCTGGAGAACCTGAACCGCCAGATCCTGCACTCCACAGCTGATCTCGACCGGCCGAAGACCGAGTCGGCGGCCGAAAAGCTGAGCCGTCTGAATCCGCACTGCCGCATCGATGCCCTTCAGACAACCATCGAAGACGACAATGCCGCGGCGCTGCTCGCCGACTGCGCCTTGATCTTCGACGCCACCGACAACCGCAAGACCCGGGAAGTGCTCAATCGGTTATCCCTGCGGCGCCGTGTGCCGTTTGTTTACGGGGGGATCAGCGGTTGGGACGGAATGGCCTCAACGTTCATCCCCGGCCGAGGCGCTTGCTTCAGCTGTCTGTTTCCGCCGCAACCGGAAGCAACCGAGTCTCCTCCATCGCCGGCTTTGGGTCCCACCGCCGGTCTCGTCGCGTCGATCCAATGCATGGAGACCCTCCGGCTTTTAATTGGAGCCCTTCCGCAGTTGGCCGGACGACTGCTGCGGTTTTCCGGGTTGACCATGGAATTTCGCACACTGCAGATCGACCGCAACCCGTTATGTCCGGTCTGCGGTAGCTCGCAGCCGCAGCACCACTCAACGCCATGAACACCGCCATCCGCATTACAGTCAACGGAATGCCCGAAGACGTGTCGCCATCGACGACCTTGGCCGACCTCGTCAACCTTTTTCGAGAAATGGACCGGGATCTGATCGTCGAGCACAATGGCCGTTTTGTCTTCCCGCAAGACTATGCTTCAATCCAAGTGGCTGCCGACGACCGCGTGGAATTCATTCACCCGAATTTTGGAGGATAGCTATAAAAAGACTAAAAATAAAATTTTCTCTCATCCTTCAGCCGGTTCAGTGATGGCGTCAAAAATGAGATTTTCCGAACCGCGTGCCTGCCCACATCTTCCACGAAAAACAGAACATCAGAATCTGTGCACAAGCCACACCCGTGCACTGAACCGGCTACCTGCGAAGATGTCAAAGAAATGCCCGCCATGGTCATCTGCGGCAGGTACATTTCCATTTATGGTTTGTCTCCCGGTCTATTTAATCGATTCGGATAATTTTCACTTTGTGCCCGACCCATTCCGGAGGGAGGTAGACTCTGCCGCTGTTGGCGCTGGCCTTTACCTGTTTTTCGATCATCTCTTCACCGAAGATTTCTATCTTCGCCGGGCTTCCGTCGAAAGTATTCGGAGGGTCCGTGTTTGCATCTTCCGGGCGAATTTCGTCGGCCTCGCACGCAGGGTTCCTGCGGAGTTTTTTCCTTTCTGCCACGGTGGAAGGCTCCTGAGCCCCTGTCGATCGTGGGCGAAAGCGCTGTGCAAAGCGCAGGGCAACCCGCCGGCACCGCCCGCAGCCTGCGGGCATAGCGTTCACGTTTCTGCCTCGACCGAATCGAGGACTATTTGCATGCGCTGAACTTCCCGTCCGTGCAAAAGGAAACGAGCTCGGGGAAAAAGGACAAAAAGTCCGCCTCGAACGGCTCGTAGTTGTCCTCGATCTCTGTGACGGCCCGCAGGAACCGGCCACCCCGGGAAAGCCGGCCCGCGATGCGGTCGAGTGCATCGCCCACGTGCGCAAGACGGATGTAACTTCCCAACCAGTTTTCCGAAATCATGCAGGGCAGGATACGGCTCAGCCGCTCCGGCAGCAGCGAGCGATGCCTGCTCAAAACGGCATAAACTCGGTGCACGAACAGGTCCAGATCCATGGGGCTGAACCGACGCCAATGACGGCTGAGGAAATGGTCATAGCCTACATCGACGATGATTCCCGCGAAGCGGCGCCGCAAGGGGCTGATGCGACTTCGACTCCGGCGGGTGATTCGATGGGCGTCCGAGTACGAATCGATTTTCCGATGAAGTCGGATCGCTTCGGAGACGGCGGCGCTGAAACGACTTTCGGGGCAGCCTTTGACAAAATCACCCAGCAGGCTCCCAAGGATGGCATCGTCGCCGGTTCCGGCCAGAAGAAGATGGGCAAGATAATTCATTGGGGGCTCTCATCGAGCGGGGATTTAGGAGTAAAAATAGAAGTGATTTCAAAGGCTTTAGAAACAGGGGGATGTTGCATTGTTTTGGTCATCTTCAAGGATAGATATGCCTAAATTGATATAGCTCAGTTTAAATGACACAACTCCCGCTATCCGTCAAGATCATTCGGTATGCTCGTTTTGCGTCTCCTCAGCGGGGTATGGGAAGATCAGAAATACGGGTTGCTGATGTAAATTAATTAGACCAACCTTTTGAGCGATCAATAGGTCAATTCATGTCCTCCGGACAATTCTGCAACCATTAATTCGATGTTGACAACCGGAATTTGGATATGTCAATAGATCGAGATATGTCAAGCATAGCATAACCCTCACCACTCGTTTCCCAAGAAAGAGAAAGAGCGATGCTGCATTCTCTTAGGGCTTTTTTAACACCGGTTGTTTTGGCACTCGTGCTATTTTCTCTGCCTGCAGCGGCTGATGAGATCACCGTGTTTGCAGCCGCCTCGCTGACCAATGCGATGGGAGAGGTGGGGCAGGCGTTTGAGCAAAAAGAGAAGCACACGGTGCGGTTCTCGTTCGCCTCTTCATCCGCCTTGGCCAAGCAGATCGAAAACGGCGCTCCCGCCCATCTTTTCCTATCCGCCGATTTGGCTTGGATGGATTATCTCGATCAGCGCAAATTGGTCGCAGACGGGAGCCGCATCGATCTGCTCCAGAACCGCTTGGTGCTGATTGCTCCCTCAGGCAGTCCGTTGAACAAGGTCGACCTAAAACCAGGAATCGATTTTTCCGGATTCCTGTCAGGCGGCCTGTTGGCGACCGGCGACCCGGACCACGTTCCTGCCGGAAAGTACGCCCGTTCGGCTCTCGAAAACCTTGGGATGTGGAAGACCATTGAAAGACGAATCGCCAGAGCCGACAACGTGCGCGCTGCTCTGGCGCTGGTGGAGCGCGCCGAGTGCCCGTTCGGAATCGTCTATGCTACGGATGCGGCAAGCTCTCAAAAAGTGAAAGTGGTGGGTGTCCTTCCTGCGGACAGTCATCCCCCCATCGTCTATCCAGTCGGCCTGGTAAAGGGCAAGGACACCCCGGCGGCGCGGCGCCTGCTCGAATTTTTAAAAGGCCCTGACGCCACGCCCATCTTTGAGAAACACGGGTTCATGGTCAAATAATGGGGGCGTTTTTTCTGACCGCGCTGGAAGTCGAATCGCTGCGCCTGAGCCTGTGGGTGTCGGGGTGGGCCGTCGTCGCCAGCCTTCCTGCAGGCATTGCCGTTGCCTGGGTTCTGGCACGGCTGAGGTTCCCTGGAAAGGTCCTGCTGGATGGGCTCGTGCACCTACCCCTGGTTCTGCCTCCGGTCGTAACCGGCTACACCCTGCTGGTGATCATGGGCAAGAACGGGATTCTGGGGTCGCTGCTTCAGAAGACTATCGGTCTCAGCTTCAGCTTCAATTGGAAAGGGGCTGCCCTGGCATCAGCAATCATGGCATTCCCCCTACTGGTGAGAGCGGTCCGACTTTCGATCGAAACGGTCGATCAGGGGCTGGAGGCGGCTGCCCGGACGCTGGGCGCACGTCCACTGCGCGTGTTTTTTACCGTGACGCTGCCCTTGATCATGCCCGGCGTTCTGGCGGGGGTGATTCTGTGCTTCGCCCGCAGCTTGGGCGAATTCGGGGCGACCATCACATTTGTTTCCAACATCCCCGGGGAGACCCGCACGCTGCCGCTCGCGCTCTACACCCTGACGCAGGTGCCGGGCGGTGAGGCCAGCGCCCTGCGGCTGTGCATCATCTCGGTTCTCCTGGCGCTCATGGCCCTTGTCGGATCGGAATTAATGGCACGACGTCTCCATCAGCGGCTGAAGGGCTGAGGCATGCTCGACATCCAGGTGGCCAGGCGGCAGGGCAACTTCCAGGTGGACGCGGCCTTCCAGACCCGCAACACCGGCATCACGGCCCTCTTCGGGCCGTCCGGCGCCGGCAAGACATCGGTGATCAACATGGTCGCGGGCCTGAGCCGCCCGGATAGGGGCCGCATCGTCGTTGGAGACCGGGTGCTTTTCGATTCCGACCCCGGCATCAACCGGCCGCCTGAAAAGCGTTCCATCGGTTATATTTTTCAGGACGGCCGTCTGTTCCCGCACCTGACCGCCCGCGGCAACCTGACGTTTGGGATGAAGCTGACCCCGCGCAGCCAGCGCTTTATCGGTCTGGATCAGGTAGTGGGCCTGCTCGGCATCGAGCACCTCCTCGACCGCAGACCCGCGAGGCTTTCCGGGGGCGAAAAGCAGCGAGTCGCCATCGGCAGAGCTCTCCTGACCAGTCCCCGGTTGCTTTTGATGGACGAGCCTCTGGCATCGCTTGATCTGGCACTCAAATCAGAGGTCATACCCTTCATCGGAAAACTTCCCACTGCCCTCTCGATACCGATAATCTATGTGACCCATTCGATAGAGGAGGTGTTGCACCTCGCAGATGACATGGTCTTGATGCATTGCGGCAAATCGGTGGCGGCAGGGGAAATGCCCGAGATCATACACAGTCCTAAATTTCAGGAGGTCATCGGCAGACAAGAAGCATTCTCGATGGCGTCGATGGTCGTCAAAATTCATGACCAGTCCGTAGGGCTGACCTTGCTCCAGGGGCCGGTCGTTTGCCTGAAGGTGCCGCTTATGAAATGCGCTGTCGGGGAGGCAATCCGAGTTCGAATCCGTGCGCGGGACGTGGCTATTGCGCTTGAGCCTCCTTCAAAAACCAGCGTGCAGAACATCTTGGAAGCGACCATCGAAAAAGTCAACCTGCTCGACTCGTCTTTGGTGGATGTCGTATTGAATGTGGGGTTCCCCTTGCTTGCGCAAGTTACGATCAAAGCGAAAAACGACTTGAAGTTGACGGTCGGGCAAAAAGTTTTTGCATTGATCAAGAGCATGAGCATATTGGCAGATGGGATGAACGATATTTCGAACCCATCATGCAACTTCAGCTGTTCATCGCGGATCAGGGCGACCTCGCCGGCCGGCCGCCGCACAAACGCTTCAGTATAAAAGGTTAAAGGGCGAGTGGTCGAACCGGGGCTTCGCTTAAGCCGGTTCCGACGGATTTCGGAGGCGTCTTGAGATTGACATTTGTATATGCCGGAAGCAT
>Ga0316603_10002123_pt1 | contig 10819 bp, 15 predicted proteins | sample OWC_soil_day10_n_FD_207649 | JGI IMG/M metagenome (GOLD analysis project Ga0316603, IMG submission 207649) | Wetland soil microbial communities from Old Woman Creek delta, Ohio, United States - OWC_soil_day10_noCT | ecosystem: Environmental > Terrestrial > Soil > Wetlands | place: USA: Ohio...
CGATTCCAAGGCGACGTTGCCCGCGAGGATTATCAGATCGGCCCATGAAATCTTCCGGCCATACTTCTGCTTGATCGGCCAGAGCAGGCGACGCGCCTTGTCCAGGCTTACGTTGTCCGGCCAGCTGTTGAGCGGCGCGAAGCGCTGCTGGCCCCTGCCGCCGCCGCCGCGGCCGTCGCCGATGCGGTAGGTGCCGGCGCTGTGCCACGCCATACGGATGAACAAAGGTCCGTAGTGGCCGAAGTCCGCCGGCCACCAGTCCTGCGACTTCGTCATCAGTTTACGAAGGTCCCTCTTTACGGCCTTCAGGTCGAGACTCTTGAACTCTTTAGCGTAGTTGAAGTCCTCGCCCATCGGGTTGGACTTGGAGGAATGCTGGTGCAGGATCTCGAGCTTCAACTGGTTCGGCCACCAGTCGCGGTTCGTCGTGCCTCTGCTGCCGATTGCTTGTTTGTTTGCTCCGCCCGTTCTTTCTTCATCCATGATATTTAATCCTTTCGTTGAGTGAATTGTTGAATAGCGCTTACTATGAATAATAAGAGTGTTTTGCTGCCCATTTCGCTTACTTTATTTTTTATGTTTATCCTATTCTTTGTGTAAAAATCATCGATGGGACCGGCTTTTTACCCCAGAAAAGGACCTCATGATGCCATTTTTCTTCCCCAAAATATCGTCTTGGAATGTGTGAGTTTCTCAAGGGACCAGACATCCTGCAGAAGTGCCGGTCCGCGCTTCCCCGCAGTCATCGTGTTCTGGTTATCGACAACGGGAGCACCGGTTCTGTTAGTCAACTTCCTCTTCATTTATTTCATTTATTTCTTTTCTTTCCTTTATCTAAAGGGTTAAATCTTGAGAAGTGGGTATCACCATTCTCAAGCTTCTGATTTTTGCCGGGTGATCTCGTCCCTCCACCCTTTCCCAAGGTGGCACACATCACCCGCTCTTTTATAATTTGGAATCATTCCGAATAGCTGAATGAAGACTCCTCCCTTTTGGGCTCTCTAGTCCAATTTTCCATGGGTTAAGCCGCGTGGCGGGAGAGTTTCTTCCTGCACTTTTGACAATATCCGTAATACTCCAATCTGGTATCTGTTACCCAGAAGTTTGATTTTCTGGTGACTTCTCTTGAATCGATGACAACAGGGATTTTGTAATCCGTAATTCCGTGGCATTCTTTGCAAATCAGATTGATATGGTCTGTCAGGTTTCCTTCGTAGCGATTTTCCATTCTGTCAAATTCGAGCGTCTTGATGATTCCATGTTTGGAAAGCTCATTGAGGGTATAATAGACTGTCGATAAACTTAACCCCTTGGTCTTTCGCTTGGCCGCATTATAGATGACCTGTGCACTTGGATGAAGAAGATTTTTTTCTACAAGAACGTCAACGACCGCAAGTCGTTGAGAGGTAAGTTTTAAGCCAGCCTCTTTCAACTTTCTGAGAATCGTTGCTCTTTGGTCCTTCATAATTTGGAATGATTCCGAATTAGAAATTAATTATATGATTGGGTTTATTGGTTGTCAAGTTCTTTTTGCCCGAGCAATCGTGACCCATGTAACACAGAAAGTTCCCCTGTCACGTTGAAAAGGGGTCCCATATCGGCACGGGGGTTGAATGGTCTTTTAAAGATCAAAATTCTATGTTAAAATTTTTCCTATTGAAATCGGATACTGAATCAACCCATTCGACTCCCCAATCTCAAGCCCGAGGGATGCTCAGGGTTGATACTGAGGGGTGCTTTTAACCCCGGTTTAAAAATCAAGGTTTGGCGCCATCGAACGTATCAAAAACTCCCCTACCGGAGAGGTCAGATAGTTGATCAAAAAATAGAAAAGGAGGACTTTCATGCTGAAGCTTGGTGAAAAAGGAGTCATTCTCCAACGCGATAATCAAACCTATGCGGTCGCACCGCATATCCCCTGTGGGGTGGTGACTCCCCAACTGCTCCGAAAGCTTGCGGATGTGGCTGAAAAATACGGGGCAAAAGCCTTGAAGATCACAGGCGCCACCCGCATCGCCATTATCGGTCTTAAGGAGGAGGATATTGATGCGGTTTGGATTGATCTGGGAATGTCCGCCGGGGCTGCGGTTGGGCTGTGTGTCCGAAGTATCCGGGCATGCCCCGGGACCACCTACTGCAAACTCGGAAAACAGGACGCTTTAGGAGTCGGATTGGCACTCGATGAAAAGTATCATGGTTCTACGCTTCCCAACAAACTCAAAATGTCGGTCTCTGGGTGTTTCTTAAACTGCACGGAGTCCTGGGTGCGTGATATTGGACTTACCGGCTACGATGAGGGGTGGATGCTTACCGTAGGTGGAAACGTAGGGTCCCAGCCGAGGATTGGTAAGGAATTGGCAAAAGGCCTAAACGAAGGCCAGGCCTACGAAATGATAGAAAAGATCCTCCAGTATTACAAGACGAACGCCAAAAAAGGGGAACGGTTAGGGGCGATGATCGACCGTGTCGGACTCGATGCCTTGAAGGTGGCTCTCTCCTGAGCGGGGTTTCCCTGAAGTCTCTTAAGTATGGCTGATCAAGGTCGGACATGGAGGCAACCATCTTAGACAAGAAAAGGTGGGTTTAAAACAAGATTAAACATTTTTTTGTAAGAAAAGGGGTTACGGATACCTCTTCATGGGTCAGATGGAGACCTGTGAGAGATAGGGGGAAATTGGTTTAACTCTGACCTACATTACCTCTCTAAATAAGCGAAGTGTTGTAATCCACGATAAGAACCCAACCTAATCAATCCTTTTAAACATTCTCGCTTTCTTAAGAAAGTGAGAATCAGGTCTGGATTAATTTATTTGGATTACCAAAGGAAAAATTGGGTAAAATAATGGAGTGGAAATCTTTATCCTTGGCTAAGTTCTATTTTTACTTCTTCACCTTTTATCTCTGAACTCAAGTCATGTTCATAAAATCTGACGTTGATCTTTTTCTTTTTTAACTCCTTGTCGATCGCCTCAATGAAAAACCCTTTTCCCTCTATGATGAGTTCGCGGACGCCCAATTCATTCATCCTTTCTCGATCCAAACCATCCATATTTGTGTTGGCCAGAAATTCGAAGGACTTTCTAATATCTAACGCCCTGGTGACCCCACAGGAAGGTGACCCTGCGATACCCATAATCCCCAAAACCTCAAAACCCGATTCTCGGTAATCTTTTATTTCTGCTACAATTTCTTTTGCGATCTTCTGATATATTCTTTTCGTATTCCAGATAAAACATGGCAAGAACACCCCTTTCAGTTTATATAGAATGGTATTTCGGGAACCGAGAGGTTGCCACATGCGTTTCTTTAAAAGTCCACCCCAACCCTTCTGCTCGGGGCATTTCATCTGTACCATTCCAATGCCTTGCCTCTGTATCTCATCTATGACCTCGTCAATGCATCCTTTCCGGAATGCTCCACCCAAATATCGGGTGTTTTCATTCAAGATACAATGCGCTACGAAAACGACCTTTTTGCTTCTCTCATCCTTCAGCTTTTTTTCAAGAAGTTTAAGTCTTTCATTCATCATTTAATTTGTTGAGGCTTCCTCCTATCAGCATTTTCCACTCTGAAATTTTCAAATAGGATAAACCCACCATCCGTCTATGTCAAGAAAAACGGACTTTCCCCTCCTCAGAGGTTGGGCCTGTGGACAGGTGGTTGAAGGTCAAGCTTGCATACCCAAACCTCTCTTCACGCTGTGCTCAATCGCTCGCAGTCAACGGTTTGTGCCACATTTACGCTGGAGGATTTGACCCCTCCTTTCCGTTAGTATATCTTAACCTTAAACGGCCAACATGGATCAGCAACGGCGCGAACTCAAGATCGTAACATTGTCAATCTTAATCGTACTCGGGATCGCTTATAGTAGTTTACTCTATTCCCAGTGCACGCTTACAAGTATGAATAATTTGGCTGGTATCATCGGGGTGGTGCTCGGTTTATACATCTGCTCTCATCCGGCTGCCAATCTGGTGGATATTTTTTTTTACAGGCGAGATATTCGATATCAGCTTTCATCAAAGCGATCCGTTGTTTTGTGGCTGGCGCTAAACATGTTGGTCCTGCTCATCGGTGGAATTGTCATTTTCATTGGGACGACACGATTAATAGGTAAACCAGATTGAAAATGAAAAATGGGGAACCATCTCATTTTTTGAAGCAGCTTCGATTTTCAAAAGAGAATCTTCAAACCCCTCAAAAAATTATATTGAAAGTGTAACCTTTCCATTCCCTCTTCCGTCTATATAGTCAAAAGGATTTGTGGAACTTAACAAGAAGGAGGAGAAAAACAATGGATAAGGAGAAATTTGAGAAAATGTTTGAAATGATGAAGGGGTGCTGCACAGGGGAAGAAGGGTTCGCCAACTGTTGCTCCATGATGAAGAAGATGATGCAACAGGGTGAGAGAAAGGAAACGGGGAAGAAAGAAAAGGATACTGGAGAAAAAGAATAAGGAGATTTCAAAGAAGGGGGAGGTCCTTTTGAAGAACCTCCCCTCGGCAAGCATGGATAATCAATAATTCTCTGCCAGAATCTCGAAGTGTGCCCGGGGATGCTTGCAGACCGGACATTGGTCCAGGACTTCCTTCCCTTCAAAGACATAACCGCAATTTCGGCAGTGCCACTTCACAGAGGAATCCTTTTCGAAAACTTTCCCTTCCTTCACATTCTTCAACAGATCCAGATACCGGCCTTCGTGGAATTTTTCCACCTTGGCAATCTGAGTGAAGGTTTGGTAGGCTTCTGTAAATCCTTCTTTCTTGGCCTCCTCAGCGAAATTCTGGTAGAGGGTCGTCCACTCCAAATTTTCTCCTGCTGCTGCTGCTTTCAAATTGTCGGCGGTATTCCCGATGACTCCGGCAGGGTATGAGGCAATGATCTCTGTCTCTCCTCCCTTGAGTAAACTGAAGAAGAGCTTGGCATGTTCTTTCTCGTTCTCAGCCGTCTCCAGAAAGAGTGCGGAAATCTGTTCATAACCCTCTTTTCTAGCTGCACTGGCAAAATACGTGTAGCGATTCCTGGCTTGGGATTCGCCAGCAAAAGCCGCTAAAAGATTCTTCTCTGTCTTGCTTCCTTTGAATTCCATAAATTTTCCTCCTCTCACAATTTTGTAATTGGCATTGATTTAGATTAGAAAATATAAAACGCGGATAGGGGGGGTGTCAACGTTCAGCCATGGAGAGCCAAAGCCATTTCTTTCCCCGCTTCATTAGCCTCCTGAATATATTCTGGATGCTTCAACACATCCCCCTCAAAGTCGAGTCCTCGATATAACAGTGCTTTCCAAAGCTCCATATCTAAGACATCGAAAAAATATTTGACAGTGAGAAGGGACCCGTCAAATAGCTTTTTCCCTTTGGTCGCTCCTACAGAAATAAATAGCCCTTTCCGCTTCGGTTCCCATTGACCATAGGGCACTTTGTCAATCCAATACTTTTTGACCCAGAGAGACTGACAGCGATCCATCAAGGTCTTGGTATAGGCACTCACCGTGTAAAAAAAGATCGGAGAGGCCAGCATCAATCCCTGGCAGTCCATCATCTGATCATGAATCTTTTGGAAATCATCTTCAATCACGCAACGGCCCAATTCTTTACAGCCATATATTTCAAGGCAGGGTGACATAGTTAAATCTTGAAGATAAATTTTTTCCACTTCAGCTCCTGCCTCCAGGGCCCCCTGAACCGCATGATCCAGAAGCGTAGCGGTATTGCCTTGACGCCTTGGACTACCATAGATGGCTAAAATCTTTTTCATTCCTTCACCTCTTCTTTCATTTTCAGTCTTTCGACCTCTGCCCTCACCCAATTTGCCTGTTCACCCTTAGGTGCCACTTTTAGATAATCTTCCCAGGCGGCAATTGTCCCGTTGACATCCTTTTTCTCTACGATAAAAAGCGCCCCCAACTGAAACCGACTTTCCGCGTGTCCGGGATTAAGTTGGGCCGCCTTTTTGAAGGTCTCGATCGCCCCATCAAAATCTTCAAGGCCTCTCAACATCATACCCATTTTTGTTCGGGTATCCGAATCCTCCGGCTTGATGGAGAGATAACGAGCGTAGGCTTCAATGGCTTCCCGGTATCGATTATAATCGAAATAAATATCTCCAAGTTTCAACCAGGCGGCAAGGTCCTTTGGGTCTTCCCGGACCGTTTCTTTCAGATCCTCGATCTTTTCCATGAGTTCTATGGAAATCGTGCCCTTCGAAACGGAACGCTGAGTCAAGAGAGCGATACCAGATTTTCTACTTTCGTGTGTTCTTTCCAAAATAGTAATGGCTGAATAGATAAGAAACCCACCCGCAAAGACCATCCCTAAGACTAAAAAAATGATCTTTTTCTTTCTAGATAACGTACTCATGACAAAAATTTTATCCCCGGACAGGCGTTTTATCAAATAAATTTTATTGCCAAATTTGTTGAAAAAGCTTAAGTTTAGAAAGTTTAAATCTATCGAAAGGGAGAGAATCATGAAAGTCTTAGGAATTCTGGGAAGTCCTCGAGTAGGAGGGAACAGTGACATCCTTTTGGAACAGGCCCTGGCCGGAGCTAAGGATTCTGGAGGGGAAGTGGAGAAGATTATCCTATCCAAGAAGAAGATTTCCGGATGCCTGGATTGTGGGAAATGTAACGAAACCGGGATTTGCGTTATTAAAGACGACATGCAGGAGATACACAAAAAGATTCTGGAGGCCGATGTCGTGATCCACAGTGTGCCCGTCTATTTCTGGGCCATGACCTCCCAGATGAAAGCCTATTTGGACCGCTGGTGCGCTTTTTTCGATGCCCAGTGGCGGATACATAAAGCCTATCGTCCCATCATGAAGGTCAAGAGAATCGGGTTGATCACGGTCTGCGGGGATACAAATGTCTCGACCGCTGACCCCATCGTCCACAGTTTTAAAAACACTTGCCAATTCTCCGGACTCCATCTGCTGGAGGTGGTGCAGGCCTCCGCCGCGGCAAAAGGAGAGATTGCCAATAACGAGGATGTTAAAAAGAAAGCTTATGAATTGGGGAGAAAAAGTGTTCAATAAAGCGATGGCAATCCCCTGAAGATTGACGATCTCCTCATGGAACAGGGGGTTGAAAGAATAAAAGACGGAGTTTAGAAAAGGAGGGTGGCTTAAAATACTTTGGAACAGCGAATTGAGAACTTCATCCCTTCCGGTCTGTTCTCTGCCTTCATTTCATAGAAAGCATTTAGGTAGAGGAAAAAGCTCTTCTTCGAGAACATCAAGCCCGGACCAATGGCAAAGACCTTTTCTTTCGAACGATCCCTTTTATGATCATCCACCTTATCGGGTGTGGTTTGATATAAATAATACCCCGCCACACCTGCTCTCAATCCGTTGAAGATTTCATAGGACAATGCATAATTAAAATGAAAAGCCTGCCCGGGTTGAACGCTGTCAGCCTGAAAAGGTCTGATGGGACTGTGATTCTTTGAATTCCATAGGTAGTGGAATCTCCAGCTTGTCTCCAATTTTGGCGTCACAAAGAGGGTGAAGGCATAGTAAGGATTGAAGCTATAAAGATGACTTCCAATATTAATTGGGGAATCTCTGTCATACCTTCCGGTAGGTAAAATGAAGGGAAAATTGATTCGATGGAAATAAGGCATATTGAAAATTTTATGGTCGACCCACTGGAGGATAAAAGGGCTCACGATCAAATCCCCCAGGCCGGTTTGATGCCCCCGTATTCCCAGATCGGTATCGAGATCCACTCTCACGACGGGTAACAAAGCCTCCACACCATAGTATCCTCCGAGAATCTTAAATTTCGTTAAATAGGCGGCATGGGTTAAGGCGAGCCAGCTTTCCAAAGAATTATCACCAGGAATTTTTCCTCCTTTGGAGTCTGTAAACCGATTGGCATGATAATACTCGACCGTCTCTTCGAGGAGAAGACCAGGGCCAGCCACACCGTCTAAAAAACTTGTTCCTCCTAAATTAACAGGGGGCAAGGTGACTTCTTGCCCATAGCTGGCAAAGGGAACGAAAATAGGTACAAAAAAAGTGAGAAGAAGGATCCATTTCTTGATGCTACGGCCCATCCTTGTAACCTCTTCTTAAATTTCATTCGAACTCCTCCCCAGGAGCGTAACACATCGGCCAATGTTCAGCGATGAATAAGGAGGTGGCAGATAAGAGAGGATCATTCCAATGATTCCCTATTTTTTCAAAACCTCCACGACTTCGATTTCACTGAAAAGCCATTTCCTTTCGATCTTTTTTAAAACACACTCTAGTTCACGGGTTTCATCCACCTGCTCTCCAGTGCCTGACCTTCCCGTCAGCCTTCCGGTTAGAGTCACTTTAGCTATTTCCTTTTCGGGGAAGAAAATGTGAAAATCATAAAATTTCAAATCGAGTTGGGAAAGATGCGAACGGGCGCTACCCGCATAAGTGGATATTTCTTCACGTGTATAACTTCCCGAAAGGGATTGGCTGGGGGCTTTGAGCTCACAGCGTTCATCAAATAAAGTGCCGATATTTTTTATCTTCTGTAACATCGTAAAGGCATTTTCTTCTGGAGACTTGGAAACCCATTCCGAAAGGAGATGGAACTGCTTCTTTACTTTCTTCTCTTCATTAGGAAAAAAATAGAAAAAAGCGAATATCCCGATGATTACGATCAGACCACCGACAAGGAGATATCTTATTTTCACCATAATGGTACTCCAACGATACGATTCTTTGACGCTTGTCCAAAATGATGATTCTCGATGGGCATACTCCGATTATCCCCTATCACATAGACACAATCTTTTTCAACCCGTCGAGGGGGAAGGTTCCAATGACATGGAAGCCGGACATAAGGTTCTTCCATCTCCTTCCCATCAATAAAAAGTTTCCCATCACGAAATTCAACTTGCTCATCCTCCAGGGCGACCACTCGTTTAAGAAGCATCACTTTACTGCCGGCAAATCGCACCGTTATGACATCGTACCTTCTAGGTTCGGAAAAAAGATAGCGTACCCTCCAACAAAAATTGACCCCTCCATTGTGATAGGTAGGCTCCATACTCATTCCCTGAATGGTGAAGGGAATACACAGATAACCAAAAAAGAGGTAGGCTAAAAGAGCGACCAGGCAGACCCTGATCAGAAACTTCGGTGTTAAGGAGGGAAAGAAGAATTGTCGAATTTTACTATCGATGCCCATCCTAAAATAGCTTGACTATTTCATCTATTCGAATTGGGGTCGTTCTCGATCTTGATGCCTTTTCTGACCCGTATTTACAGGATCAGTATAACGCAAAGCATAGGAGGCTGTAAAATCTCTTTAAGAAAAAATAATGGTGGGGATTGCAGTTGAGGTTGTTTGGAATTAAGATCCTAAAAAGGAAGTCGCTTAGAAGGTTCCTCACATCGAAGGCGTGACGGCTTGCTCGGTCTGTCCTCCACTAATGTCCATTGCGTCCTGAATCGTCTCTAACAACTTTTCCGGTTGATAGGGCTTCATCACATAACCCGATGCCCCAACTTTGTAAGCTCTTTCCTCTCCTCCAGAGATTCCTGTGAGGAAGATGATCGGAATATGATGGGTCTCCATAGACTGCTTCAACCGCTCTGCAACAACGAACCCACCTCCTCCAGGTATCATGATATCGAGGATGATAAGGTCAGGTTTCTCCTTGTTGGCCATGATAAAAGCCTGGATACTGTCTGAGGCGATGAGAACACTGTACCCGTTTGCTTTCAATCGAATCTTTAACGCCTTCGCCACATCTTGCTCATCATCAACAACGAGAATTTTTCCCTTTGTCATTTTACTATTCTCCTAATTTCTTCTTTCGATGGCCTATGTTCTATTCTTCCTCCTCAAAATCATCGTCGAAAATCTCATTCCAATTCCAAAGAACCTTAATCTCTTCTTGTTCGGTTCGAGCGAAAATCTCCTTTGATAATTCTTCTGTCCACTGGTCAAAATTTTTCACTCCTTCCTCTCCTCCAATCATATTGAGATGCTAAATTGGAGTAAGAGCAATTTCTTTGCCAATTGGATTAGATTTGAGAAGAAAAGAAATAACTTATTGGAATTTAAGGCAAATTATGTGAAAGATCAAGGTGTTTAATTCTGATTCGATTTGGTTAGATGCCGTCTATTGTCACCTAAACCGCAATTATTAGTTGGGCTTAGCTCCCATTTTAATAACTTGCTCTAAACTCTCAAGAACGGCCTCTGAAAATTCTGGGTCGTTAATATGATGGGGGAGAAGATGGAAGGATATCCCCGGGTTAAGATATTTCTTTAAAGTTTTCCCAAAGAACTCCGGTCCTTCTGGATTATAGAAAGGACCTCCTTTACAATCAAAAGCAGAAAATCCTCCCAAAGGCACCAGGACTGAAAAGGGGCCTTTCGCTGAATTACACCTCTCCGCAATGACTTGGGCAACCGCCTCTAACTCTTTTTTTTCTGTACGAACCGCAGTAATCGCTGCATTGTGAATATGGTAGATTCTTCCAGGGAATCGTTTCTCTGTCTCTTTGATAGGACCCGCTCCTAAGAAATCAATGTTTCCGGGGACCAATACTGTGGGTATTCCCTTCTGGAGTGCGGCGGATCCTCGGTTCGGACCGGCATCGTAATCTCCACCAAAAAGATGATTAACGAGCTCATTAAGAGAAAGATCAATGACTGCCTCAACTTCTTCTTCCCGGATCATCTCTTCCATCGCCTCTCCCCCTGACCCAACCGTATGAAAAACGACCACTTCCTTTCCCCTGTTCTCTAAAATCTTACGCACGTTTGCAGCACAGGTTTCAATTGTTCCGAGGGTTGAAAGAATGATGAGGGGTTGCATCGAAG
>Ga0316603_10002124_pt1 | contig 10817 bp, 8 predicted proteins | sample OWC_soil_day10_n_FD_207649 | JGI IMG/M metagenome (GOLD analysis project Ga0316603, IMG submission 207649) | Wetland soil microbial communities from Old Woman Creek delta, Ohio, United States - OWC_soil_day10_noCT | ecosystem: Environmental > Terrestrial > Soil > Wetlands | place: USA: Ohio...
CTGTATTCTTTATGTCTTGAATTGAAAGATATAAACGGGAAAACACTTGAAGCTACAGCAGTAAAACCCGGCTTCAGAACAGCAGAAATTAAAAACAAACAATTTTTTATCAACGGTCAGGCTGTATTGGTGAAAGGTGTTAATATCCATGAACACGATGAGTTTACAGGACATTATGTGAGTGAAAAACTTATGCGGAAAGATTTCGAACTTTTCCGGAAATACAATGTAAATACCGTACGTACCTGCCATTATCCTCAATCGGATTTGTTTTACAAATTAGCCGATGAGTATGGAATTTATGTGATAGACGAAGCAAATATTGAAGCTCATGGAATGGGTTATGAACTTAGAAAAGGCGGTACTCTAGCCAATAATCCTCTTTTTCTTGAAAGTCACCTTGGACGAACAATCGGTATGGTGGAACGCGATAAAAACCATCCGTGCATCGTAACATGGTCATTGGGTAACGAATCCGGCAATGGATATAATATGTATGCCACCTATCAGTGGATAAAAAACAGGGATACTTCCCGTCCGGTGCAGTATGAACGTGCCGGACTCGAATGGAATACCGATATTTTCTGTCCGATGTACGCACATCCTTCTGATATTGAAAAATATGCAAAACATCCAAATGCCGATCGTCCGTTAATCCAGTGTGAATATGCACATGCAATGGGAAACAGTTTGGGAAATTTTGTGGATTATTGGAATATTATCCGCAACTATCCATTACTTCAAGGTGGATGTATCTGGGATTGGGTAGATCAGGGAATTGCACAGAAAGATACCGAGGGAAATCCATTTTGGGCTTTTGGAGGCGATTTCGGAACAAAAGGCACACCATCATCCGGTGATTTTTGCTGCAACGGATTGGTACTACCCGACCGCACCACAAAACCGCATACCGAAGAAATGCGAAAAGTATATCAAAACATCTGGTTTAAAAACTTTATTGAGAAAAAAGGCAGTGTGGATATCTATAATGAGAATTTTTTCATTGATTTAAGTCAGTACAATATTTCATTCATCGTAAAATCGAATGGCAAAGTGCTGAAAACAGGTCAGATAAATGCCAATGTGAAACCTCATGAAACAAAAACGATAATTATTCCCGGGATTTTGAACTACCTTGAAGGGAAAAATCAGGTGACAATAGATTTTGAGGTGAGACAAAAAACCGAGACACGTCTTATTCCCTCAAACTGGGTTGTGGCACGCGATCAGTTTATTCTACATGAATATCCACGATTTGAGTTGACTAAAAAAGCTCCGGCTACTTCTACCCAGAATACAACTTCGCTAACTTTTAAAGGAAATGATTTCACGGTAGTTTTTGATAAAGCCACCGGATTAATGACGTCCTATCAATACAAAGGGACCGAATATATCAGTGAAAAATTCGGATTAAAGCCATTTTTCTGGCGTGCACCTACCGACAATGATTATGGCGCTGCTCTTCCTGAGAAATTAAAAGCCTGGAAAGATGCAAGTTATACCGAATTAATCGCTGAAAATCTGTTGGTTAAAACAGTTGAAGAAACCACCCTCAGCTGCCAGTACGATATTCCGCAAACCAAGACAAGCTGGAAAGTGAAATATACCATTTTCAACGATGGAACAATTCATGTTGAAAATTCCGTTGATGCTACAAAATGTGAGCTGCCGTTAATTCCCCGCATTGGGATGCGTATGCAGATGCCCGGAGAATTTGTTAACACAGAGTATTACGGTCGCGGACCGTGGGCTAACTATGAGGACCGGAAAACCAGCAGTTTTATTGATCGGTACAAATCTCCCATCAGCAGTATGGTTGATAAATACGTTCTTTCACAGGAGAATGCACATCACACGGATGCCAGCTGGTTGGCTCTGACACAACGTTCAGGAAAAGGTATTATGATTTTTGCCGATGATAAATTTCAGTTTAATGTATCAAATTACCTGTTGGAGACAATTTCGAACTATGAAACTTTAAACAACGATTCAGCAGTGGGTACAGCTCCAAAAAACAAGCATATTAACGCATTTAAGCCTTCAGATAAAGTTGATTTGTTTATTGATTACCGAATGATGGGTGTCGGTGGTAACAATAGCTGGGGTGAATGGCCTATGGAAGCTTACCGTATTGTTCCCAAAAAGACAAATATCAGCTATGGCTTCACCATCGTTCCGATTGACAATGCCGGTATGATTGACAAGATATTGAAATAAAAACCATTCCGAAAAACGAGATTCGTTGTATCTCAGTTTTTTATCTGCTAATTCTACTTTACCAAAATAAAACATAGAGAACTTATAAGACAGAATATACAGAATTTACAAATTGAAAAACACTAAAATTTAATCAATTCTAATATGTTAATTCTGTAAATTCTGTCGAATTGCAAAATATTATCTAATTTAGTAAAGTAGAACTAATATACTCAAATCGAACAGGTTCTCGGAGACCTGTCAGATTAAATGATAGATTAAATGATGTTGCTTCACATCTTACGTCAAACTCAATCCGAAAAGCTAACTGTAATAAGTACACATTAATTTCACAAGTCAATACAAACGAAATAAAACTTTAAACATCTGTTAATCACCACTATTCAGTCACTCCTTTTTTGTGTAAATTTGTGTTAGTTGTGAAATCCGTCAGTGGGCGGACAAGTTTTGTGTACAAAAAAAAATTACACCAATTCATCATCCTTGTTTTTGAAAACCGAGTTGTTCACAAGAACATGAATCTTTTTAAGCGAAACTTTCCAAAAAAGAATAATAAAAACAAAAACCAGAACGGATATATCACGATGAGATGCACCTAAATATCATCCACTGCGTGTCGTACAAAGAAATTTTAAAAAAAGGAAAATTGAAACGTAAAATAAGAAAGATATAGTGGATGATAAAAAACTATTTTTTTGTTTCTTTCAATTTATATCCCATGCTCCTATGAAGCTGAATTTCTAAATCGGTGTCTTTATCAAGCAAAATGCGCAGACGATGAATGTAATTGTTTAGACTTTGATCATTAAAATAAACAGATTGTCCTTCCCATGCTGCATAACACATCTGATCTCGTGATACTACATCATTGTAGTGAGCAATAAGCTCCTTTAAAATATTAAATTCCATCTGCCGTAAATCAACAATAGAACCATTGGCAAAAATTAAAGCACGGTTGCTGATGTCAAGTTGAATGTTCCCTATCGGCATAATTTGTTCAGAAGATTCTGGTTTTTTTTTGGTCATACGTGTAAATCTATCAATATGAGCGGAGAGCAGTTTTACCGAAAAAGGTTTATCAATATACGCTACAGCTCCAGCCTGCAAGCCGGCTTCTTTCCTTTCATCGTCGTGGTGAGATGAAATAAATATTATTGGCAGTGACGGATTTCCTTTAAACAATGCCTGAGCCACTTGAATACCGTTATCTTTTCCTATTTCCACATCGAAGATAAGTACATCGGGTGAAAATTGTTGAATTGCTTCAGATACACCATAAGTTGCACTCATATAGGTAGTTTCATAACCTCGATTATTTAACTCTTCTACTACTCCGTTGCCCAGCAGCGTATCATCGTCAACGAGCAGTACTTTTACTTTAGATTCTTTCATACTTTTGGGAGAATTGGGAGAGTTAATATAAAAGTAGAACCTTTTCCGAGAATACTTTCTACCGATATAATTCCACCATGAGCTTTAACAATTTGTTGTGCGTAATAAAGTCCTATTCCTGTGCCATTTTTTGTATCTGATGTATAATAAGGTTTAAAAATATTTTTCAGTTGTTGTTTAGACATCCCAATGCCGTTATCGGTTATTGTGATTCTCATTTTATCCACATCCCGAATAGCACCAATTTCTACTATCGGACTATTGCTGTTATATCTTACCGCATTTTCTATGACAATGCGGATTGATGCTTCAAACAAATCTGGCAAAACCCGCAATGACATCTCAGCATCCATATTACTTTCAAAAACGATTTTTTTTGCAGGGAACATTGTATGCATTTCTGCTTCTATTTGCTCTAAGACATCGTAAAGAGATACAGATTGTTTTTCCGTTTCGTTAATTATATTTATATTCCTTCCCGATTTAAGCATACGTATAATTTTATCTGTCAGGTAGGTTACTCTGTCTGCGGTAACCGAAAGTGCTGTTTTTTTTACAATATCCGTTTCTTTTTCCTCCAGCAACGAAAGTGTAAAATACACATACGCTAAAGGTGATTTTAAATCATGTATTGCACCGTGAAACGCTCGTTCCATGTTCAAGATTTCTTCATATCGGCGTTTCAAAATAATAATTAAATAAAACAAGACCGAGATAATTACAATGGATGCTATGAGTGATGCAAAAGTAGCAATACCCATATTCTGTATATATTCAGACTCTGCAATTCGATACTCAGCTTTAATAAGATATAATTTGTCAGAGGTTTTTATCAGCCTTTGTGCTGTATATGTTTTCCCAAATATTTTTTTAAAAAGATCGGAATTGTACTTTATTTCGTCGATTTTTTTGTAGTGGAGAGAGTCATACAGAATTATGTCGGAAAATACCAACTTTCCATTTTCAGATACACAAGCTGTAATCAACGAGTCCAATTTTGATAAATGAAACTCGTTCTCATCCAACTGCATCACTATCAAAGCATCTTCTATCATGACAGACACATTCTTATCTGCGGTCACATGACCTGCATCTATCACTTTAGGTGTTTTGCCGTCTGCATTTTTTGCCGGAATACTGTCTATCGGTTCTATTTTAAATGGCGAATCGGCAAGATTTTTTCCCATCGATTCATTGACCAATTTTGATATAGATTGATTAAAACAGATCTGGAAACCAATTTTTTGCTCTGACTTCTTTTGCATGGAAGCTTTGCTAATCCAAATACCCTGTGATACCAGCAGAGCAGTCAAAGCCAAAGTCGATACCAACAACACCCTACCAAATTTATGTTTCATGTCCTATTTTAATATACAAAGTTATTATCGTGTGCAAGATAATAAAAAAAAACAAAAACAATTATTCACTCTCAATTTTTTTTCTAATTTACACGTAATAAACTTGAAGATTATTTCACATATAACACTAATTTACAAGCTGTTGATCAAGATTATATTCGGATTATAAAAAGATTAGGTTTTGATTATACGAAGATTAGGTTTTGATTATAAATGGAGGACACATGCTTTTGTAAGTTTGCAACGTAATAATAATCAAAAAAAAACGGATATGAAACAAATTAACAAAATCGAAATTTTCGAAAAATTAGACTTAAGAGAGATGTCTCTTTTAAAAGGTGGATTTTCATCCAACGAACAAGCAACCGAACAAGAAGTATATGTGATTATTAACGGGAAACGTTACCGGATATCAAAAGAAGGTCTTCAACCTGCTTGAAAACTATTTGCTTGAAAAAGTATCAAAGAGAAAAGATTATATTCAGATTATATAAAAATTATATTATGATTATAAACTGAATTAAATTACCATTCTATCTTTGCATCAAACAAAAAACAATGAATTAGCAAGGGGATCGAAAGTTTTTTTTTAACTGGAACAAATCAATGTTAAATCACCTAAATGCCTCTGCATAAAGTAAATACTTTTGATATGTAAGTAACAAGTATAAAAGCCGATAGCAAAGGTAAATGTTTTCTTTCAAAAAACAACAATTTATTACCCAAAAGGGTATTTTTAATGATAACACATTATTACCCTTTTGGGTATTGTAAACCGTAAGTGCCTGATGTAATTTTGCATCAAACAAAAAAATTGAATTAACGAGTCTATTATTTTACAAATCGACATGTGAAAGAAAGACAAATTAAGATAGTTTGCAAACAAAACAAGCGAAAAAAGTAAAATGAGTTAATCTTGTAAAACGTAAAACTCGAAATATATCAAAAAAGAATTTCTCTTATTTATTAACACTTTAATTTTTACAAAAATGAAAAAAAATCAATCTATTATTTACAGTAGCGTTGCTTGTTGGCTTTTTAGCTTGCACCAACGACAATGATCTGAAATCTGTAGTCGAAAATTCAACTATTCTGAAAAAAGGGAGTGGCGAAGCAATAGAATATCCGTTTGCCGACTCTTTGGCACTGAAATCTTTCTCAAAAGAGAAAGATATTGTAGATTATGAATTTGCAAGAAAATTGACCTTGTTAGAACTGAAAGAATGTGGCTTTGAGGAAAATATGAATTGGACAGGATGTACTTTATCAAAATTACCGATTGTTTTTTTCGACTTTAAAAGTACCCCTCGTTTTTATGATTTTATCGTATATGATGCCGAGAGTAAACCCATAGGAAAAGTTACGGCTTATGCTCAGAAAAAAGCAAGTACGGTAATAAAAAGTGTTTCATCAGAAATCCCGAGCTATTCTGAAACGTTAACAAAATTTGGTAATGATAATTATCAGTTTTTTACTGATTGGATGGGGAATCAATACGTAGGAGAAGTTGGAAAGACAAACGCTAAGCCAAACAAAGTTTTCAATATTATTACAAAATCTTTAATGCCACAAGCAGAATTAAGTGAGCTTGATGATAGAGAAATACTTGATTATGTAGGTAATGAAGTTTTGCCGCAATTAGTTGCTAAACCACAAGATGATGCTTTTAGAAACGTACCTGAAGCACTGTTGGCTGATGATGAAATAAGAGATGAAATAGAAATATCAAAAAATTTCACGGTTGAGCAAATGAAAGACTCCATGGAAACCGCATTAGTAAAAATGGAAAAAGAAGCTCAAATCTATTGGAATACGCTAACAGAACAAGAGCAAGAGATCTTAAACACATCTGATGCTGAAATAAGTAATCCAGATAGCAAATTCTTAGGAAGATTTTTTAGGAGAATTTTCAGCGGTGTAGATACCAGCCCACATTGGATTGACAAATATGAAAATACGCCTAGATTTAACCCAACAAACAACGGTACTCTATGGTGTGGCCCTTGGGTTGCAAGTTATATACTTTATGCAAATCAAAATGTAGATAAGTATATGTTTTTTGAAGGCTGTGCTGCTACATATGGTGAATTAGGAATTGGTAATATTTTGTTAAAATTATTTGGAAAGCCATTGACTCCTGTTGAAATGTCTTGGTCTATGCCTATTGCTTCAGGAGGAAAAATATGGATTAACCCAATGCTGATGTTTGCAGACCTTTGTGCCTATGACCAGATTAAACATTATAAAAAACCGGCATTAAGACTCTGTGCTATTTCTGGTAGTCTGCATTGGACTTTGGCTTATGCAACCAAACAAACCGGCAATTGGCTTTGGCGGAATTATTATTTTGTACAAAGAGATAACGGCACATTAGTAGGGAAAAGCAATACGATACACAATGATAGTCATTATACATGTGTGGACTGGTGGAACCCGTGGCTTATGGTCTGGGACTAATTTATTTTTAAGTTCAATGTTTCCGATATGGAAACATTGAACTCGTTTTGAAAAATATTTAACAATAAAATACACACAACTATGAGAAAAATATATTTAATCTTTTTGCCTTTTCTTCTGCTTTTCTTGTATGGCTGTCCTCAAACATACACCTCAGATGATTTTATTGCAACTAAAACAACCCTGCGACAAAGCAACCTGATTGGAGTTGTTGGCGAAAACACAGGCAAACCCTATATAGAAATAGAATACACCAAATACGAAAACGGTAAAAACGTAACTAAGACAGAATTATTATCCCCGCCTTTTTTGATTGGCGACAACCCCGTACAAATAACTTATGACTCATTAGTATTAGCCGTATCGGGTAAAAAAACAGACAAAGGTATTCGCAGAATAAAGCCCGATTACAATAAAGACGGTTCTCACTATCTAAAAATAACCAATCGTTCCGATAAAGCCATTGAATATTTTGTTGTAGGTGTCCAGCCAATGACCTACCAAAAAAATGCATCAATAGATGGGCTTGTTGTTAAAGACGGATATGATTTAAACAGGTTTATAGAAACACATCCCGTACCTATTTATAACGATGCCCCTGTGTATTACCTGCTGTTTCCCGACAAACGTCCCTCAGCAGATGGATTTATTCGAAGAATAACAAAGTTTACCCAAAATGGAGGAGGAACATCTGCGGATGAAATCATTGTCAAAAGAATAAAATTCACGGGAGGCTATTGCGGCGATATACAGCTTACTGCGCCTTGGACTGTTGAGCAAGCGATGAATCTTTATCGCGATGAATATACAAAAAAACCAAACGGACAAATTATGTATATGAATTACAATGACGCAGACCCAACCACTAATGCACGACTATCGGAACTCACGGCTAAATTTCCCTACCAGACAAACAAAACAAGTATTATTTACGACAAAATAGCCCCAAAATCTTTTTTGCAAAATACAGGCAATATCTGGTTAATAAATACACCTTATTTAAGTTATGGCGTGGTCAATGATGAATTTTAAAGGTTGGACAAAAACAATTTTTATTTTATGCACATTTATCCAAGCGGGCTGTCAGCAAGACAGTCCGCCTGAGCCTTTAATAAAGAAAAAAGCCGTGTTTGTCTATATGGTTGCCGACAATAACCTCGACTATTACGCTATTCACAACATAAACGAGATGGAAAGTGGAATACCCGAAAATTTCGATGGAGAAGTGTATGTGTACATCGACCGTGCAAAAGGCAAGAAACCCGCACATCCCTACTTACTGAAAATAAAGAAAGACGATACCCCCGAAGTAATATCAACCATACTCAACGTATATCCCGAACAGAACTCTTGCGATGCGCAGGTATTCAAACAAGCTTTGTCCGATGTAGAGCGCTATTGCGCCGAAACCCACTACGTTGCGGGAATAGTGCTTTGGTCGCACGGAAGCGCGTGGTTGCCCGAAAATGCAGACATCATCTCTGACCGAGACAATCCCACGCAACAAACAAACGCCATCCACAGTCCTCGGTTTCGTTCTTTCGGTTTAGATCAGGACGACTATACCGACGGCGCTGAAAACCCCGTTTCCGTGCGTAGAGAAATGGACATCATAAAGCTCGCCAAGGAATTGCGACACAAACATTTTGATTTTCTTATTTTCGATGCTTGTTTTATGGCATCCATAGAAGTGCTATATGAATTTCACAGTATCTGTAACTATATAATAGCATCCCCCGCAGAAATACTATCTACGGGGTTTCCTTATAGGGAGCTTATGCCTTTATTGATACAAAAAGAGTTTAATCCTCAAGCCATTGTCGAAAAATATGCAGATTTTTATCAAAACAAAGCAGGAATACAACAATCCGGCGCCGTAGTAGCGGTTGACACAAAACAGTTGCAGGAACTTGCACGTCTCTTCAAACAAGCGCTCAAAACCACTGCCCCGCTTGTGAATACCACACAACTGCTGCAATATGACAGAGCATCTTCCGAATGGTTGTTTGATTTTCTGATGTTTGCCCAAACATCAATGCCGCAAACAAATTTCTTGCCGATAAAAAACCAATTCAATAAAACTGTATTAAGTTATCGTCATACAAACACTATTCTCTCAGTTATAAATCTTTCCAATTCTTGCGGAGTTAGTATGTATATACCCCATAAAAATCCGAACAATAAAAACACCAATATTTATGACTACTACAAAAAATTACAGTGGAGCATTCAATCAGGCTTGGCTGATTGGAATATGGATAATCAGTAGCGCTATTTTCATATCTTGCCAGAAACACGATGAACCAACACCCGAAAATTACACTGTGACTATTCAAAACAATTATTTTGAAACAATAGACTCTTTGTATTTTAACGGAGAAATCCACAAGGAAAAGATTGAGAAAAACGCTTCAAAAATCCTTAGTAATATCCGCCCCGATATCTATGCGGTAGAAGCCTATACCAAATCTGGACTTATACTCTCGGCAACAGTACACTTGCAAGGAAAAATTCCACAAAAAACTTTGACAATAAATAATGATGGAAAATTTACTATTAATGAATAAAAACATTTTCTCTATTCACCCCCCCGCTCGCGCGGGTTTGTAACCCATGCCAATGCAGTAAAAAGATAAAAACATCCTTTATTGAATAGCACAGGTCACAGACCTGCGATAACAGTGAAACAGTAAACTTTAATAATATATCTATCCAATTCTGTTTGTGATTTTTAATTGTGATCTTTCAATTTAATCCAATCTTCTCCTCGTCAACGGAAGATTTGTGTAAGTTGAAATTAAAAAAGGAAACATACTGAATGTCAAATAACTTTCTATTATTATAAACTCTAAATTTCTAAAATTATGGCACAAAATCTTATCTCAGCTACTTTAAGCGCTGCCGATGGAGCGGAAGTACAACTAAAACTGAAAGAAGCAAAAGAAAAACTCAATTTTTTGTTGAGCTTGCAAGCTACCGACATTACCGGTATTGTTAAATTAGGCAATGCTTATCTTCCATTTATTGACATTGTTTACCATACAGTTATTGAGCATCCCGAAATACTGCCGGCTGTATTTAACAAAGAAGAATTTTTGAGCGATTATGCTTTGCTCAGTACTCTTCGCCCTATTTTAGCCCAACTTAACGAATTGACCGAAAGCGTGCAAAAAACATTCTACGCCGTAGGCAGCGATGTATTGGTTGCTTCGTTAGATGTATATTCATCGGTAAAGCAGCAACAGGATAAAGTACCCGGTTTGAAAGCTACCGCCGATGAATTGGCTATATTTTTCAAAAAAGCGAAAGCAGCCAAGACCAAAGACAGTACCCAACCTTAATTTGTTTCGTTAATTTTCGGGGTAACTTTAAGTTACCCCGAAAATTTCAAAA
>Ga0316603_10002125_pt1 | contig 10812 bp, 9 predicted proteins | sample OWC_soil_day10_n_FD_207649 | JGI IMG/M metagenome (GOLD analysis project Ga0316603, IMG submission 207649) | Wetland soil microbial communities from Old Woman Creek delta, Ohio, United States - OWC_soil_day10_noCT | ecosystem: Environmental > Terrestrial > Soil > Wetlands | place: USA: Ohio...
GAAGAAACCCGGTGCCGGGCTGTCCAACGAGACGCTCCTGTTTACGCTGTCGTGGACGGATGGGGGACGCACCCGCTCGCAATACATGGTCGTGCGCCTACAACCCGCTGCCTTCCATGTGTTTCCCGATTACGATTTGACCGTGCAGTATCGCATTATGCAAGCACTGGGTCCGACCGCGATCCCCGTCCCCAGGGTGCGCTGGCTGGAGGCCGACCCGGTCATACTCGGTTGTCCCTTCTACGTTATGGACGCGATTGCCGGGCAGGTCCCGTCGGATGTACCGCCGTACCATACATTTGGCTGCTTGGTGGACGCGGCCCCGGAACAGCGTGCGCGGATGTGGTGGCACGGCGTCGACACCCTGGCACGCATCCACGCCCTCGACTGGCAGCGCCTGGGTTTGTCGTTCCTCGGTGTCCCACCACCGGGCACCGGACCGGTCGACCAAGTGCTCGACTATCAGGAACGCTACCTCCACTGGGCCTGTGGGGATCGGCCGCATCCGCTTCTGCCGGCCGCGCTCGAATGGCTGAAGCACCACCGCTTCGCACCCAAGCGGGTCGGCCTGTGCTGGGGTGATGCCCGACTGGGAAATGTCATTTATCAAGGCGCCCAGATCGCGGGGTTGCTCGACTGGGAGATGGCGTTCCTCGGGGACCCGGAAGCGGATCTCATGTGGTGGCTGTACGTGGATTGGATGATGAGCGAGGGGTACGGCATCCCGCGGCTGGCCGGTCTGCCATCACGGGAAGAGACGATCGGCCATTATGAGGAGTTGACCGGCACGAAGGTGGAGCATCCCCTCTACCACGAGGTGCTTGCCGCCTTCTACAATAGCATCATTTTCTTCCGGCTGGCCGCGCGGATGGAAGCGATGGGGGTACCTACGCCGACCCCCGATTTCGCGACCAATAACGTCAACAGTCAGGCGCTGGCACGCTTGTTGGGTCTGCCCCCGCCAGGCGCAGCGTCACGGCACGAGGTTATCCGGCTCGAGGACGTCACCAGGCGGGTGCAGTTCCGCCTCACCGGGAGCGGCGGGAGCGATTGGTACCTGATCGTGGATCGGGGGCAACCGACCCGACATCAGGGAACTGTCGCCAACCCGGATGTGACGGTCACCGTCTCGGCGTCTGACTGGAGCGCGATTCAGCGAGGTGAACTCAATCGCTTGCAGGCCTACTATGCCGGTAAGATTCAGACGGAAGGTGACTTGACCCTCTTCATGCAGTTGGAAGACGTCATCGCGAAGCTCGGCCGCTAGTGCGCCGTCACCTGCAGCGGACGCAATCTACCCGCCGGCCCGCTTGAGCACCTCCTGGGCGGCGTTGTATCCCGGCACACAGGTCACGCCGGGACCGGGATGACAGCCGGCACCGCACATGTAGAGGTTCTGCAGCGGTGCCTGGTAGTTCGACCAGCCGGGCACGGGTCGGCGTTGGAACATCTGCCCCGGATGCAGCAGACCGTGGCAGAAATCACCCCCCGTGATCCCGTACTTCGACCCGAAGTACTCATGCGTCAGCACGGCTTGGTCGATGATCGCATCACGGAAATTCGGCGCGCGCTTGGCAATCTGCCCAATGACGCGTTCGGCCATCACCTGTTTTTTCTGGTTGTGCTCGGCCGGCGACAGCTCGGCCGGAAAGTAGTGCGAGAAGAACGTGCAGGTGTGGTAGCCGGGGGGCGCATAGCTCGGATCGACAAGGCTGGGGATGTAACAGTACGCGACCGGATCGTCGGGTACCTGATTGCGCCGATACTGTTCCCAGCAGCGGGAGAGATGCTCTGGCGACGGGATGTAATTCATCAACCACCGAATGTTGTTCTCATTGGCAAACGCCAGGTCACCCGTGTACTCCGGCAGCTCCTTGAGGGTGAGATGTATCTGAATGTAGCCGTTGGTGTACTCGATCTCTTTGACGGCATGCGCGAACGCTGACGGCAGATGCTCCTCGCCGACCAGGTCCATGAAGGTCGTCCGCGCATCCAGGCTACACAAGACCACCTGGGAGGAGATCGTATCTCCCGTACGCAGCTCCACGCCGGCGACCAGCCCGTGCCGCAGGAGCATCCGCCTGACTTCGGCCCGGTACTGGACCTTGCCACCGTGCTTCTCAAAGGACCGCAACAGGGCGTCGGAGACCGAACCGATACCACCCCTGGCCATCTGGAAAGCGTTGTGCGTGCCACTGGCGGTGTGATGATAGGCGAGAGACAGCGCGCTGCCAGGCGTGTAGGGACCCATATGCGTCCCGTCGATCGCGCCGGCCGCAAACGAGCCCGTGATGCACCGGTGACGATTCGGGTCGGGAAAGAACTTTCGCAGCACATCCATGGCGCTGCCATGCAAGCAGGTCAGTAGGATTTCGCGCGTTTGCGCGTCCGGCGCCTCGGCAATGATCGCGTCCATGGAATCGGGAGGCTTGAAACGTTGGGCATTCATGACGCCGCCAAACACCTGGAGGTAGGCAAACAGGTCCATAGATCCCTGCAGAGCGTCCGCACCATGATCGTTCATCAGGTGCTCCATCATCCTGCCGAGATCGTTGTGCACGACGAACGGCGGGTCGCCCGGAGCGCCAAATACGCAAAATGAGGTCTGCGGCGTTATCAGCTCGAGACCGTACTCTTCGAGTTCAAGCAGTTTGCGCACGTCCTCATGCAAGACGATCAGCGCCCACGCCCCCACGTTGTGCTTGAAGCCCTTGAACAGCTCCCGGGTGGCCGCCATGCCCCCGGCGTGCCCCGTACGCTCCAAACAGAGCACCCGCATGCCCGCCTTGGCGAGTACGACTCCGGCCGCGAGCCCATTGTGACCCGCGCCCACGATGATCGCATCGTAATCGGTCATCTCAGACTCCTTTCCTTGGCGTTTGGCGGCGGACCTTGCCGCCGCGTCGTGCACGCAACGCCACCCGCTGCGTGCGATCCACACCGGTGAGCATGCCCAGCAGGGTGCGTTCGAGTACCGCGAAGTGCTCCTTGGCCGGCTCAACGCCTGGAACCAGTGCCGACTCCAAGGCGATGCCCCCGAGCATCATGAAGGTGAACCGCTGTGCCGCCAGCAGTTGCCGCGCCGGCAGTTTCAGGTCTCCAAAGATCTCCGCCCAGAGCTTCGTATGCGCCGCAGCCAGCCGCTCCGTCCTATCGGGGCAGTGCAGGAGAATGTCCAGAACGATTCGGTAATAAGGCCCGGTGTGCCCCAGCCACGCTCGCTCAGTGAATGTCTGGACACGGCGCTGAAGATTCGGCTCCGCCTGGCGCAGTCCCGTCAGGAGGCCGCTGAATTCGCGCAGGCAACGGTCGATCACGGCGTCAATGATCGCGTCCTTATCACCGAACTGATGCTGCACCGCGCCCAAGCTTACCCCGGCGCGCGTGGCGATTCCGAGCATGCTGCTGTTGCTGAAGCCGAACTCCGCGATGCATTGACACGCGGCCCGCAGGATCTTCTCACGGGTCTCGGCGCTGCGCTCGGCGTGCGGCCGGCGAATCTTGGTTCGGCCTACGGCAGCTGACAGCATACGCATGTTAACCTCGCCGGCACGTCGCGTCGCCATATGCAATACCCGCATATGGTTGTCAAGTGCGGCGACGCCACACCACCGGCCGCGACGTGGCATGCCCACGGGCGCCGAGGGATGCCACGACCATGCTGGACTCGGTCGTGGCCGCGGTGCTAGCAGTACCCCACGTCGATGGCCGAGGTGAGGAATCCCTTGCATGGAACACCCTGAGAAGCGCGATCTCGATCTGACCCAGACACAACTGCGCACCTGGCTTGCCAGCAAGCTACCAGGCGCGCAGGACCTGCACATCCGCGGGCTCAGTGCACCAACCGAGGCCGGTGCCTCGAATGAGACGTTCCTGTTCGACACTGAATGGACCACCGCCGGAACGCCGCACTGCGAACGACTGGTCGTGCGCTTCAAACCGAGAGGGATGACGTTGTTCCCGACCTACGACCTGGGTCTGCAGTGCCGCGTCATGCAGATGCTCGCCGGGACGGACGTGCCGGTTCCGCACGTGCGCTGGTTCGAACCAGACGTGCAGGTGTTCGGTGTGCCGTTCTTTGTCATGGACTGTGTTGCCGGGCGCGTGCCGCCCGACAACCCGCCGATGCACATCGCCGGTTGGGTGACGGAGCTCTCCCCGGAGCAACGGGAGCACTTGTGGTGGAACGGTCTGGAGGCAGCGACGCACGTGCACCGGCTCGACTGGCGGACGCTCGGATTCGACTGCCTTGCCGAACCGCAGCGGGGTGCGACGCCGCTGGTCCAGCAACTGCAGTATTATGACGAGTACCTTGCGTGGGCGGTGGATCCGGCCCAGTTTCCGCTGCTCGGCACGGTACAGCGCTGGCTGCATGCGAACCCTCCTGCGGACGAGCCAGTCGCCTTGTGCTGGGGCGATTCCCGACTCGCCAACCAGGTCTTCGATGAGCAGCTCACGTGCGTGGCACTGCTCGACTGGGAGATGGCGCGCCTGGGCGATCCCGTGCAGGATCTCGCCTGGTGGCTGGCGTCGGATCGGTGCTTCACCGAGGGCTTGGGGATCTCGCGGCTGGCCGGCTTCCCCGACCGGGCGGCGACCGTTGCGCGCTGGCAAACGTTGGTTGGCCGTGAGGCGCGACACCTCCCGTACTACGAAGTGCTCGCCCTCTACCGCTACTCGATCCAGATGGCGCGCATTGGCCGGGTGTTCAAGCACTACGGGATCTACCCCTCGGACGATGACCTGTTCGTCTATAAGATCGGCGCGGTGACCCTGGCGCGCGCCTTCGAAGAGGTCACACGCGCTGAAGTGAACCGGGGCTGGTCGGAGGCAACGTAGCCTGGCTCATCGCGCGGCCGTCTCAGCGCTCGCGAAACGGGCCACGCCCTTGGCCACGGCGGCTTCGTGGCCGACAAGAAAATGGTCGGCCCCGGCTATGACCTGCAACATCTTTGGCTCCGCCAACCGGGCGAATTGCTGCTGCAGGCCTGCCAAGTCGCAAAACTGATCGCGATCGCCGACAATAAACAGCTTGGCCGTGCGACAGCAGAAAAGGGCATTGAAATCGTCCAAGGCCACCAACGGCAACGCAACGGCAATCAGGCCGGCAACCTCCGGCCGCTGGATGCCGACGTGCAACGCCATGACCGCGCCAAACGAATATCCCGCGAGCGTCACGGACGACGCGTGGGTATGCTGCATTACGCAGCCGACGGCGGCCCGTACATCCTCGACCTCTCCCCGGTCCTGCTCGTAGGTCTTTCGGCTACGGCCCACGCCACGAAAGTTGAAACGCAGCGTCGCATACCCCGCGCGCTTCAAGGCACCGGCAACCGCGCGCACAACCGGGTTATCCATGTCGCCGCCGAACTGCGGGTGCGGGTGGCATACGACCGCGGCGCGGATGGCGCCGGCCGGGAGCGCCAACTCGCCTTCGAGAGTGAGATCACCGGCGGGGAACGTGACGAACATGGCAGAAGGCTTGGGGGCTTGGGGGCGTGAGGGCTTGGGGGCGTGATTTGTGCGCCGCGCCCCCAGGCCCTCACGCCCTCATGCCCGCTCTCCTGGCGCTCGCTTCCGGACGATCGTAAGCCCGTCGGCGACGGCGAGCATCACCGTCTCCACTCGCTCGTCGGCAGCCAGAAAGTCGTTGAGCTGCCGCATCGTCTGTGTAGCCTCGTCCGTGGCTGTCGGATCGGCGACGCCGCCCGTGTGCATCAGGAAGACGTTATCGAAGAGGATCAGGCCATTCGGCCGCAGTCGTGCCAGGATTTCCTCATAATAGTCGCGGTAGTTCTGCTTGTCGGCGTCGATGAAGCCCAGGTCGAATTGGGTCTGCGCGGGTAGGCCGCGGAGGGTGTCCAGAGCCGGGCCGAGGCGCAGCTCGATCTGCCCGGCGACTCCGGCCTCTTCCCAGTAACGGCGCGCAATTCCCGTCCATTCCTCATTCACGTCGCAGCACAGCAGATACCCATCAGGACCAAGCCCCTGCGCTATGCACAGGGCGCTGTAACCCGTGAAGGTTCCGACCTCCACCGCGGCGCGCGCACCGATCGCCCGGGTCAGAAGCGTCAAGAGCGCCCCCTGCTCCGGGGCGATCTGCATCAAGCTGTACACGCCGAGGCGCTCATTCTCCTCGGCCAGGCGCTTCAGCACCCGATCACGCGGACTGCAGTGCTCAACGACATAGGCGTACAGGCCTGAATTAAGAATGGTAAACTTGTCGGACATGGCACCTACTATACCAGGGGCCAGGGGCTAGGGAACGGGGGCTGGTTTGTGGCCCCCAGCCCCCGTTCCCTGATCCCCGCCTCCGGACCCCGTCTCGACGCACACCGGTGCGGTCGGCGCCTGCACGTTCGAGAGGTCCGACACCACAACCAGGGTCAGCTGATCGGGCTGGAGGTACTTCTGCGCGACGCGCCGCACATCGTCTTTGGTGACGGCGTTGATACGTTGCTTGAAGGTGTCCGTGTAGTCATCGCCGAGGTTGAAGAACTCGACCTGCGTCAGAAAGCTCGCCATCTTCGCACTGCTGTCGAGTTTCAGCGGAAAGCTTCCGGTCAGGTAAAGTCGCGCATCATTTAGTTCGTCGTCCCCGACCGCCTCTGTGCGAATTCGCTCGAACTCCGCACACGCGCGGCGGATCGCGTCCGTCGTGGAAGCGTTTTTCGTCTGCATCACCACCTGAAAGCTTCCAGGCGCCTTGTTCGGGGTGAAAAAGCTGGCCACCGAATAGGCCAGTCCGGCCTTGGTGCGAATGTTATCGAGGAGCCGCGACGAGAAGCCGCCACCACCAAGGATGAAGTTCATGACCAGGACCGGATAGTAGTCGGGATTGTCGCGGGCAATCCCCATGTGGCCGAGCACGATGTTGGCCTGGGTGATTGGTTTGTTGATGGCCACGGTGGTGGCCGTCGCGGGACGATCCGGCGGGTATTGGAATGCAACTGCCGTCCCCTTCTGCCACTGACGCAGGGCCTTCTCCATGCGCTCGCGAATGTCACTGGCCGACACATCGCCGACCACAGAAATGATCGTACCGTCCGGCCGGTAGTTCTGTGAATAGAATGCTGCGACCTCTTTGCGGGTCAGTTTGCGCACCGCATCTGGGTAGCCAATGACGGGATGACCGTAGGGTCCATCCGCGAAGATCGCCTTGAGGAAGGCGCGCTCGGCGACCTCGCCGGGTTCGTCTTCCTCTGCCTTCATGTGGGCAAGGGTGGCCTCCCGCCGCCGCGCCACTTCGGCCTCGGGAAAGCGGGGATGTAGGAGGACATCGAAGAGGAGGTCGAGGCCGGCGGCCAGATCCTTGCTCAGGAACTTCATGTTTGCGGTGGCGAAGTCCACGCCGGCCGCGATGCTGTATGCGGCGCCGATGGCATCAAACGCCCGACTGACCTCCTCCGCGCTGCGCCTTTCGGTTCCCTCGGTCAGCAGATCGGCGGTGAGGGCGGCCACCCCCTCCTGCCCTCCAGGGTCGCGACGGGATCCCGCGTCGATAAACATATCGATGGCGACGAGCGGCAGCGCATGCTGCTCGGAGACGACGAGGCGCGCACCGTTACTGAGCGTGAAGCGCGCCGCTGGCGGTGTCGCCGCGGCGGTTGCAGCCCACGCCGAAAGCATGCACGTCGCCAGCCACGACATCGACCGGCTGGCAGCACGGCGGGGTCCGACACCGATGCCCGCGTGCGCGGAGCCGCATCGGGCTGTGCTGCGCTGCGGGCGCATCAGTGCACCACTCCCGTCGGGTGAGCGGGCGCCGGCTCGGGCGCTTTTCCCGCGCTGGGCAACGGTTCCAAAGTGGCGACCGTGCGGTTGAGCGGAGTGAAGTAGGTTTTCGCAACGCGCATGATGTCCTGCGCCGTGACCGCCCGCATGTTGGGCAGATAGGTGTCGATGCGACGCCAGTCACCGGCCATCTCGTATTGCCCGAGCACCATGCCCTGGTAGAACAACGAATCCTGTCCAAACACGAAGGCGGCCTCCAATCCGTTGCGCACCTTGGTCAGTTCTCGGTCGTCTACGGGCGTGCGCTGCAACCGTTCCACCTGCCCCAAGAGTTCCTGCTCCACATTCTTGGCACTCTTTCCGGGCAGCGGTTGCCCGTACAGAATGAACAATCCGGGATCGATGGTGGTCAGTTCGTAGCTCGCGCCCGCGTCACGCGCCAAGCGTTTCTGGTACACCAGTTGCTGATGCAGCCGCGCGCTCTTGCCACCGGAGAGCACGGCGGAGATCACCTCCAGCACGGGAGCGTCAGGCCCTTTCAGGTTGGGTACATGATACGCGATGGCGACGAATGGCAGCTGGGCCGCACGCCGCAGGACGGTGCGATTCTCGCCCTGCTGCGGCGGTTCGATCGCCCGTACCGCTGGCGCCGGGGCTGCGGCGGGAATGGAGCCGAAGGCCTTCTCGATCTGCGCCAGCAGGGCATCCGCCGCGAAGTCGCCGACACAGACCACCACGGCGTTGCCGGGGCTGTAGTACGTACGGTAATACTCCAACGCATCCTGGCGCGTTGCCTGTTTGAGGTCGTCCATCCAGCCGATGGTCGGCCACTGGTAGGGATGGGCGGAGAACGCCACCGCACTCGCCTGCTCGAATAGCGCTGACACCGGGTTGTCCTCGGTGCGCAGCCGCCGCTCCTCCATGACGACGTGCAACTCAGGAGTAAACTGGGCATCATCAAACGCCAGATGCTGCATGCGGTCGGCCTCGAGATCGATGACTACGCCGAGGCGATCACTGGCGATGGTGGCGAAGTAGGTGGTGGCGTCGTCGGAGGTAAAGGCGTTGTCGTCGCCGCCGTTGTGCTGGATGATCTTCGAATACTCCTCCGGTCCGACCTTCTGGGTGCCTTTGAACATCAGGTGTTCGAGAAGATGCGACAGCCCGGTACGGCCCAGTTGCTCGTTGCGGGATCCCACGCGGTACCACACCTGGAGTACCGCGATCGGTGCCTTGTGGTCCTCGAGCAAGAGGATCTTGAGTCCATTCGGAAGGACCGCTTGGCGGACACGCTCCGCATAGGACTGCGCCGCTCGTGCCGGCGTCAGCGCCAGACACACGACGGCTAGCGTGGCCAATGCCGTGGGCAGCGATTTCCGCATTAGTGGCCCAGCTAGCAGTGGGGCCAGAGGGGGTCAAGGCGGCAACGCCGCGCGGGCCCTGGTGGCGGTTGCAATCGTCTCGTAGACGTCCCGCTGCACGCGCGCGGACACTCCCGCCAGCGCCTGACTCATGGCCGCGGCCAAGCGGGAGGGCTGATTGCACGCGGCTGGTTCGTCTCCGTCATAGGTGCGTTGCCACAGGACGGCATTGGCGCCCACTCCGCGGGTGCGCGCCAGCAGGAGCCGCAGCTCCAGATGGGCCCGGCACCCGCCAGCGGAGGCACGCTCGTCAATCTCCACGAGTTCGCCCGTGAGCCGATAGTCACCGACGAGCAGCGCGGGGGCGCGTTGCACCGCCCGGTATGCGCCCGTCGCGCTCAGGTCACGCACGAGCAGATCCGCGACCATGTTCCGGGGATTGGTGCTCCAACGGCTGTCGACGTACGTGCCGGTGCCATGCGCGCCGTCCCGGTACACGATCGAATCGCGGTCGTAGAGGGCCGCAACATCGATCGGGCCGACCTCAACGATCGCGGGGACCGGATCACCGACCGCGGCGGGCGGAGGATACGTCAGCTGATATTCCCGAATCTGGGGCGTCGGGACGCTCATCGGCAGGCACCCCGTCAGCAACCCCATCAGCGGCAACAGCCACCGTCGCATCAGGGTTCGCCTCCATCACGCGCGCGCCGGCCTGCCGCCGGCTCGCCGAAGAACAGCAAGGACGGCTGCTGACGCACCTCGTCGGTGAAGCCGTGCAGATTCCCGATAGCCCGATCCAGCCGGGCCGTCGTCGACTGCAAACCGACGATCAGTTCCTGGGCGCTCACCGCCAGGCGATTGAGTTGATCGAGTGTCTGCGCCAGTTGGTCGCCCCGCACCCCCTGATTCAGATTCGCGAACAACGTCCTCGCTTCCTCCGTTGCGCGTGTCGCGTTCTCCACCGCCGGTCCCAATTTGACGCCGGCGGTCATCTCCTCCAGGTGCTTGGTAGTCTTCCGGGCCGACGCCGACGCCGCGGCGAAATTTTCCAGGACCGTATTGACGCGCTCGTCCTGCAGGAGCCGGGCGGCCGAGTGCAGCGCGGCGCGCGCATCGGTCGACATGCTGCCCACGTCGACGTCGACGAACTTCCTGTAGACATCCGCGAGGGCATCCTGGATTGCGACGAAGCTCGAGCGGGCCGACGGGATCACGTCGTACGGGGCGTGGAAACTCAAGGTGGGCGATTGGTTCAGCGCCTCGCCTGTTCGCCGGTCGATCTCGAGGTAGCGGAGGCCGGTGATCCCACTCAGCTCGAGTTGCGCGCGCAGCCTGTCATCACCCTGCAGTGCGGCGGCGTACCCCCGCTGGACATCCATGACGACCTCGATTAGCTCACGGTCCGGTGCCACGTCGATGCGCGCCACCCGCCCGACCGGCACGCCGCGGAATTTGACGGCCGCGCCGGGGTCGAGACCTTGGACGGATTCGGCAAAATACGTCACAAAGCGCTTTGTGTCCTCGAGGAAACGGCTCGCGCCCAACCAGATCGCGACCCCGATGAACACGACCGTCGTGACGATCATGAACACCCCGACTTGAAGCTTACGCACCTCGGTGGCCACTCTCACTCCTCCTGCGGAACGCGGCTGACGGTTCCCGGTTGAAGAACGCATGGACGCGTGGGTCCTGGCTGCGATCGCGCAAGTCCTGC
>Ga0316603_10002127_pt1 | contig 10806 bp, 10 predicted proteins | sample OWC_soil_day10_n_FD_207649 | JGI IMG/M metagenome (GOLD analysis project Ga0316603, IMG submission 207649) | Wetland soil microbial communities from Old Woman Creek delta, Ohio, United States - OWC_soil_day10_noCT | ecosystem: Environmental > Terrestrial > Soil > Wetlands | place: USA: Ohio...
AACACAACTCCGGTTTGCTGTTCCCCGTCCCGCAACGTTACATCGTGAAGTTCGATCTTGTCGGCAAAATTCAATTGTTTCCTAACTTCATCTTCATAATTCCACGGGCTGACAAACCACTTGTCTGTTTTATATGTCATTTTCTTTTCCTCCCAATATTATACTTGATATATTTATTTTTAAAGTTTTTTAGGTATAAGCGCTATGGCGCAAAGCGCACCAATACCGCCAAATGCAACCATATACATAATGCCGCCAACATAACTGCCGGTGATCCCAATCAAGTATCCGATCATGAGCGGCGCCGCTGCTGCAACAAGCTGCGACATTCCATTGTGAAGCCCTGCTGCCGCCCCAACAAGATTGGCAGGAACAACCGCCTGTGTGATAGACCAGGCCATAGGAACATTGATCCCGAGAAAAAACATCGCTACAGCAATCGCATAGGCGCTCATCATGTTATCTTGTACTACAGCTCCAATGTATAGGAATAATGCACATCCCAGTAATCCTAATGCTGAAAACGGAGCCCGACGTGCATATTTATCGGATATAATTCCTACCAAAATAATCGAAATGGCACCTAATATAAATGGCAATGAGGATAACATTCCCATTTGCGTCCATGAAAACCCGCGCGCAACTTTCAAATAGGATGGCAACCAAGCCATGGTACCCCACCACATAGTAGCGGAACCCCAATACGATATAGCATTTAACCAGAAATAAGGATTTGCAATTACTATTCGGGCAGAGGTCCAAAACGTTCCGTCTTTTTGGGCTTTAATAAGAGCCGCTTCTTTCTCTCGCTCTTCTCGTTGCCCTGTTACAATGAAGTCTAACTCAGCCTTATTAATTCGGGTACTTTGTTCAGGTTTATCTGTTGTCATAAACCATATTAAGGGTAAGAGCGCGAAGCCTAATACGGCGCAAAACCAAAAGCTTGCCTGCCAGCCCCAATTTCCGATAATTGACGTAAATAGAGGCATGGCAACTGCCGGAGCAGCCATGAGTCCAACCACCCAAGCGGAATTAGCTTTACCGCGCTCTGAAAGTGGAAACCAGTTTTTCACATACAAACTCTGTACAGGCCAGTGCATTGCTTCGCCTATGCCTAATATTAATCTTGAAGCAAATACGGAGTTTAATGTTCTGCTCATACCTCCAACAATCATTGAAATTCCCCAAGAAAAAATGGATAACGTCATTGCTTTACGTGGACCGATTTTATCACCAATGGGCCCTAAAATAATGTTTCCGAAGCTGTAAGCAAACAAAAATAAACTCATCAGAAGGCCTTGTGCAGTTGGACTGCTTTTTAAATTCATTTCAGCGATAAATGTAGGATCAGCAAGCAAAACGGAAACATTAACTCGATCAAAATATGCTACTGTCAACGTCACAAATAAAATTATCGCAAGCACTACCCTTTGCCTGGTTGGTTTTTCTTCTGAAACTCGATCTACCGGCTCCATTGACAAATTTCTCACTCTCATGCACCTCCATTATTGAGCCTGGGCAAAGTCGTTGATCCTTGAGGCATAACGATTACGCCTGGATTTGGCGGACATTTTTTATATGCAATTTCAAACGCTTCCTCCATTGATGTAACGGGTATCATCCCGACTTTTCTAACCAAATCTGCATTTTCAGCTAAAGTAACCATGATATAGGTAATCGCCAATGCCTGCTGAACTTCAAAAACCGCCGCATAGCCAGGAATGGTGAAATTGTGCCGCAATTCTTTTTCCATAGCCTTTATATCCGGAAAATCAAACCATTGTGCAAAATCATAAGGTTCTTTAATGTCTTTGCATTCAGACAGCAATATAATGACTCCACCAGGTTTAACTGCTTGCGACGCATTGTCCATTGTTTTTGACGTTTGATACAAATTAAGGTCTTTGGGAAAACCACCACAGGTCGCAATCACCAAATCAGCCTGTTTTTCGATTGGAATCCCATAAATTCGGTCTACAAGTTGACAAGCTTTTTCCCATGCAGTCACATAATTTCCGGCAAAAAAGCCGGCAAACTGACCTTGCGGGTTCATTACCACATTAAATATAAAATCAGGATTAAGCATAGCGGCAATTTCCATCTGATCTTCATGCATAGGATTTCCTCTCGTTTTTCCCGAAGCGCAATCTTTGGTATTAAGGCACTGCGCACTGCCCTGCGGATATAAAAGGAGAAGATGATTTTGCTGTATAGTGCTATAACCGGCTATACCAGGCAATATACTTTTTCGGCCGCCGCCATAACCAGCCATAAAATGATAAACCACGCCGCCTGTTAAAATTACTTTGTCAGCCTCCACTACATGTTTGTTTAAATATACTTTCGTACCGAAAGATGTCTCTCCCATATAGCTGAGCTGATCCTTATCATGACAATCATGGTCAATCACCCGAATTCTGTCCACCAGGTTTTTTGTTAATAAGGTTTCCAATTCTTCGGGTGTGTGTTTGCGATGTGCACCCAATGCCATGACGAGCAAAATATCGTTATCCGTTACGCCTGAATAATTCAGATAATTGATGATATTAGGTAAGAATTGCGGGTATTTAATCCAAGCTCTGGTAATATCACTAACTACAATCGCTACTGTTTCTCCTTTTTTAACCAATTGCTTGATTGGTAAAGAATCAATCGGATGATCCAATGCATGATTTACGCCACTTGATATATCCGTTATAGCCGAATATTCTTTCCCTTCGATCACTTGAATAATATTCTTTTCCGGTAAACTGGCCTCCAAATGAGTAGACCCGTACTTTAGAAAAAACTTTCTCATAAAATCCTCCTGTCGTATTCATTTTCGTGTTAACACTCTTCCATATACAATGCAAAGACTATGCCAATCAAATTAAATTTTATTTACAAAGAAAATACCCCTATAAACACTAACGTTTCGGGGGTATAATGAACGTATAACTGTTACAAAATCGATATATTTCTAACAATATAACAATAAATTTCTCGTATTATCTCATTATTACAACGTTAAACATACTAAAAAAAGACTATGTAAACACCACCTCTGCCACAAATAATTTTTTAATTTCAGATATCAATACACAATTGGGGGAAAAAGCATTGGAAAATCTGATCAAAAAAATCCCGCCCATTATTTTGGATAACGAAATCGAAAAAAAAATAGTATTATCTTTGCAAACTAATGCTGACTTTTTATGTGTAGTAGACGATAAAAATATTTTTTTAGGTGTAATTTTTTTATGCGGCCTCCTCAAAGCTCAACATCAAGGTAATCCGGTTAATTATCAAGATTTTTTACAAATGGTCACTACGGTTCGGATTGATGAGTTCATGAATGATACGTTGCCAATCAAAGAGATCCTTGATGAGTTTGTTGTAATTTTAAATGAATCAGATCAATATTTCGGCGTCGTATATATGCGTGAAGTTCTTTCATACAAAATCAACAATTTGTCGAGTATTTTAAATGTTCAAGAACTCGCTTTGCAATCCTTGCATTGTACTGTAAATGTCGTAAATAACAATCTTGAAATTATCCACAGCAGTATATCAGAACCTCGAGAAACACGAAGAAACATTGCGTCGCTCACGGCACATATCAACAACGCGCAACAAAATTCCATTTTAAGTAAGGAAATAGAATTTTTAAACGATAACAAAAAATACATGGCGAACATAATGCCTATCGCTTCCTGCAAGGGTCCGTCCAATACCTTGGTTGCCATTCAGGATACCGGAAACTTAAAACATTTTGTTATCTTAGAAACCGTCTTTGATTCAATGCGCGAAGGAATTAACATTGTTGACGAAAATGGTTATCTTCAATATATCAACCCCAGTTCCGCCCGCTATGTAAATGCAACTTCCGAAGAAATGCTCGGCCAACACATAACCAAGTTTTATCCAGATGCAGTTCTACTGAAGGTTTTAGCAAATCGTCAAGCCTATGACGATGAACGATTATTGTTCAAAAACAGGGTATTCGTCGTAAATGCTGTTCCGTTTTATGTCGAGAATATTTTTAAGGGCGGCATTGCAATTTTTCGTGAAGTAACAGAAATAATTCAATTAACACAACGAATAGCATCAATGGAACAGCATATAAATTCCATGGAATTCGAATTAAACTTATCCAGGCATTACGATATTTTTGATTCATTAGTCGGTTGTCATGGAAGTTTACAAATCACTATTCACAAAGCTCAGCGCTGCATCGCATCATTGGGCGGCCCTCGTCATTGCATCATTACTGGCGAAACAGGAACCGGAAAGTCAGTTTTTGCTAAAACAATCTATCAATTTGCCAAACGAATAAAAGTATTGCGCAACGATGCACCATTTATTGATGTCAACTGTGGCCAATTTACAAACCCTGATATTGCTGCAATAGAGATTTTTGGTTCAGAAAAAGGTTCTTTCACTGGAGCAATTGACAAACAAGGATTGCTCGAGCTAGCCGACGAAGGAATTATATTTCTCGATGAAGCACATGCTCTTGGTCCCCATCAGACGATGTTATTAAAAATCATTGAAGAAGGTGTGCTGAGAAGAGTCGGTGGCCGAACAGGCAAAAAACTAAATGTTATTATCATTGCAGCCTCCACTAAAGATCTGCAAAAGGAATTAATGCCTGAACTGTACCAGCGCTTGGCTAAATATACGTTGCATTTAGAACCTTTACGAAATCGTCCTAACGAAGAAAAACAGGCTATGCTGCAAGTTTTTCTTAAACAATATGAGGAATCCGCAAAAAAAATTTATGGGATTAATTTAAAATTATCCGTGACTCCTTCAGCCACGGATATGCTGATATCTTCCAATTACCCGCGAAATATTCGTCAATTTCGTGACGCTGTCAATGCTTCAGTTGATGCTGCAGCACCTCCAATATTTAACGTTGTTGATCAATCAACTCCTTTAAATGTTGTTGTAGATAACCAACATATTCCCCAAGACATCGTTGTGAATATTTCATGCCCCCCCACATCAACTTACAAAATATCATCGCCACAAAAACATTTTAGTTCCAACCAATATATCGATAAAAAAATAGTAGCCTTGAGAACTCAAGGCTATGGGCCAAGAAAAATTGCAAATATACTTCGATCCGAAGGGATAAATGTAGAATATTACCATATCACATACCGTCTAACCAAATTGAACTTAGATCATTAAAAACAGCGGACTGACTGTACCGGAGTGGGACTTTCAATTATAGTGCCCTACTTGTCAAGACAACTTTTTTAATTCCAAAGTCATATGACACTTTGGACAGTTGCCAGGATGGTCTTGCTGCACCTCCGGATGCATTGGACAAGTGTATATGGGCTTTTGTTCAGATGTTTTTTCTTTGTCCATAACTTCACCTCCTTTCAATTTAGCTCCAAGGTTAATCCCACGCAATCGCAAAGCGTTGCCAATGACCGATACCGAACTTAAACTCATCGCAGCACCGGCAATGATCGGACTCAGCAGCAGGCCAAAATACGGATAAAGAATTCCTGCAGCTACTGGAATTCCCAATACATTGTAGATAAAGGCAAATACCAAATTTTGTCTGATATTTCTCATTGTATATCGGCTAAGGCGAATGGCTTTGGCTATGCCAAGGAGGTCGCCTTTAACAAGTGTTATGCCTGCACTTTGCATTGCCACGTCGGTACCCGTGCCCATCGCAATACCAACTTCCGCTTCACTGAGAGCGGGAGCGTCATTGATCCCGTCACCGGCCATCGCAACGTGTTTGTCTTGACTCTGTAACTTTTTCACGTGCTCTACTTTGCCGGCAGGTTCAATTTCCGCCTCCAGCGCATCAAGATTAAGTGTCTTAGCGACCACCGCAGCAGTGCGATGATTGTCGCCGGTGAGCATAACAATGGTTAGTCCAAGTGCGTGAAGTTCATTTATGGCATCTGCGGTAGTAGCTTTAATAGGATCGGCGACTGCAATAATGCCAGCCAGTTTGCCGTTTACTGCCACATATATCACGGTTTTCCCTTCATCCTGGAGTTGCAATGCAGATTTCTCAAGCAAATCCAAACCGGAAATTTTTTCATCACGCAGGAAGGCCGGTTTGCCAATGATCACCTCTCGTCCGTCAACAGAGCCAATCACTCCGCCACCCGTCACCGAACGAAAATCTTTTAAAGGTTCGGTTGCAATCCCTTTCGCTTTTGCGCCCAACACAATTGCAGCAGCAAGAGGGTGTTCACTAACTAGCTCCAACGAAGCCGCAAGCCGTAAAATATCCTGCTCAGTGTACCTATCAATCGGAATAATATCCGTGATCTTAGGTTTCCCCTCGGTAAGGGTCCCTGTCTTGTCTATAACTAGTGTGTCAATTTTCTCCAGCCTTTCAAATGCTTCGGCGTTTTTTACGAGCACCCCTTCCTGTGCTCCACGTCCAACCCCGACCATGATAGATATTGGTGTGGCCAACCCAAGAGCGCAGGGGCAGGCGATGATAAGAACTGCGACCGCATTGACAATAGCGTAAGCTAGACGAGGCTCGGGGCCAAATATCATCCATACAATAAAAGTGATTGCTGAAATGGCCAATACGGTTGGAACGAACACGCTGGCTACTTTGTCGGCAAGACCCTGAATGGGCGCACGGCTTCGCTGGGCTTCGGCAACCATAGTCACGATCTGCCCGAGTAACGTGTCATGCCCGATCCGTTCGGCTCGCATAACAAAACTGCCCGAACCATTGACGGTTCCACCTGTTACTTTGTCACCAGCAGTTTTTTCCACCGGCAATGGTTCACCGGTGATCATGGACTCTTCCACACTGGAATGTCCTTCAACCACCACACCGTCGACAGGCACCTTATCCCCGGGAACAACTCGCAGCAAATCACCAACTTTTATTTTGTCGAGTGAAATCTCTTGATCTCCTTGTTCAACTACCAATCGTGCTGTGGGCGGCGCTAAATTCAGCAGTGCTTTTATGGCATTGCCAGTGCGACTGCGAGCACGGAGTTCAAGCACTTGTCCAAGGAGAACCAGTACCACAATGACTGCTGCTGCCTCAAAATAGATCGCGACCATTCCTTCGTGCTTCATCAACGGTGGAAAAATGTTTGGCGCAAGCATTGCCACGGTACTGTAAGCGAAGGCTGCACCAACGCCAATCGAAATTAAAGTAAACATATTCAAATTCCGCGTCAAAAGCGACTGCCAACCGCGCACAAAAAATGGCCATCCGGCCCACCAGATAACCGGTATGCTAAGCACAAACTGAACCCACCGTGAAACATCACTATTTACCCAAGACTGCATGTCCAAGCCCGGAACGACATGCGCCATAGCAAGGGTAAACACCGGCAATGCCAATGCGGCTCCAATCCAAAACCGCTTACTCATATCCTTTAATTCAACAGTTTCTGCAGCATCTATTCCAGCTATGGGTGTTTGCAATTCCAGAGTCATCCCACACTTAGGGCAATATCCTGGATGGTCTTGCTCTATCTCAGGATGCATAGGACAGGTGTACATGACTTTCATGACGATCCTCCTATGAAATATCTGCCTTCATTTTTTCAAATTCTTCACGGCTAATTTCACCGCGCGCGTAACGTTTCTTTAAAATTTCAAGAGCGCTATCCTCTGGCGGCGCAGTTGCTCGCGATTGGGTTATCAGCAACCGAACCAGATAAAAAACACCGACGATGATGGCTACCCAAATGAGTAACATAAAAATCCCTCCGCCAAACCATCTTTCGTCCATCATTCCATAGCCCATTTAGCCCTCCTCCTTTTTAAGAATATTCTCACTTTCATCGTACGCTATTCTGAAAAACTCCGCAATGACAATTTGAAATAACCTTTCTTTACCTTGCTCAGAATTCTATCATAATGAATACTGTTTTTTTGAATAATCCGATATTATTTTCTTAATATTGCGATAATTTATTATGCATGCGATAATAATATTGTAAAACGATTCTCTTTTTTAGTGATAACACGCAAGGAGGAGAAAGATATGTTAGATTATTTCAAACTTATTGGCAGTGGTCCTTATGACTTTTCTGCAGCCCTCCATGGTTTGTTCGGGTTCCTGCTGTTTGGTGTCTTCATCTGGGCGGTGGAAGCCGTCAACAACAAATCACCGGAAGCATTCGAAAGACTCAAGAAAGGCTCCATCGCAATGGTGATTTTTTCATTTCTCAGCATTGCCTATGGGAATGCAATCTACATCGCCTATCGGGCAAAAGACGGAGTCCAACCTTGGCTGAGAGCCAATGACATGTATTATTATCATACCTTGGGCATGGAATTAAAAGAATTCATCGCTTTGTTTACATTCCCGTTGGCTGTGGTCATCGCTTATGTTGTCTTTACAATGAGTGAAGATTGGTTTGAAAGTACATGGGCCCGTAATACTGTGAGAATTGCCCTTTATGCAGCAATTCTTTATACTTTCATCGCGCTGGGTCTCGGCGCAATGATTACCAAAGCGAAAGCCGTCTAGAAGCGAATAGTGAGAATAAGGAGGTATTCTGATGTCTGCCGATATTAAAATTAAGCAAGCAAAATGTGCGGTCGCTTTTTTGGCGAGCGGGATTGGATTGCTTGGCCTTTCCTTATCACATATGTTAGCTGACATTACTGGAGGTTCTGGCGGTCCTGTAGGAAAAGCATTGACTTTTCATGCCGGTATCGGTCCATTCTCCGGAAAACAAACCGTCGGCCTGATCACTTGGTTTTTGGCCTGGTTTATTCTAAGCAAACTTTTTTCCGGTCAAGAAGTACAAGAACGAACTTTTATCATTTGGACAGTCATTTTATATGCGCTCGCAACGCTGCTCGTTTTTCCACCATTCCTGTCGCTACTATAGGCAAACCGAAATTACGACAAGAACAGAAGTAACCAAATATTATCGAGGAGGAATTGACGATGTTAAAGAGACTTACTCAGATACTCTTGATTTCAATCTTATCCTTGGGGCTTCTTGGGTCCACCACTTACGCAGCTTCACACCATAATCATGCAATGGCGCCAATGCCTATGATGTCCATGACTGCACCGGAGTGGGACGGTCAATCTCCCTTTGACAAGTGGTTTCTGGACAATATGATCCCTCATCATCAACAAGCGGTTATGATGTCCCGCATGCTGATCATGCATTCCCAGCGTTCCGAGATGAAAACTCTGGGTAATGACATTATTCAAGCGCAATTGCAAGAAATTGAACAGATGCAAGACTGGCGAACCCAGTGGTTCAACACCCAGCCACTTGCAACCCATCCTGGTATGATGCGAGATATGACGGGCATGATGAAAATGGAGCAGAGCGGAATGATGAAAATGATGCCCGGTCAAATGCCTGGCATGATGAAAATGGATGTTGATCTTTGGTTTCTGGACAACATGATTCCCCATCATCAGGGAGCGATCGACATGGCGAATATGGCATTAAAAAATTCCGAACGCCAGGAAATTATTACCTTGGCTCAGTCGATCATCACTTCCCAGCAGAAAGAAATTGCCATGATGCAACAATGGAAAACTGCGTGGTATCCACCCTCTCAATAACTGATCAAAGGCCGTCCCGCGAATTCTCGCGGGACGGCCTTTATTGCGTAAGCAGAAAATATACTTATCCTACTTACACGACCACAATATTTTAATTTCCGCTCTCCGAGCATAAAATTTCTTACAAATCACGATTTGTAACATACTGCTTTTGTTTTTCATAAAAGGTTTGATTATCGTAATTAACAAATACTCTACCATTATCACCGCCTTTTTGTGGATAATTTTTCCCTAACTTGATCTCAATGCGAGTTCCTTGCTCTTCAATATTCCAATAATAAGAATCGTCATATGGTCGCTTCGAAGGGTTGCCATATTTGTTTATAAGCTGCGTCTCGAAATCTTTGAAATAATAATCTATAATTCCATTACCACCGTCCCCGTAAGTACGATATGTATCAATAAAAAGCGCACCACCGCTATAAAAAACATCGTTGATAAACCGAAAAGTCAAATATGCTTTATGTCCGGCAAACATTCCCTCATAAATATCTCTTTTAACATTCGATTCAGGATCCTTAGGAAAATTTAATTCAGCCATTCTTTTGGCTACCTCACCACGACTGGTTCCCCATGGAATATTCATGAACCCATCGCTTCCACTAGCGCTCACAATGGAATTACCAGAAATCAGCAGTAAAATAACTGCTATAATAATCGTGCGTCTGCATTGTTGCAACATAGTCAAATAAGGTCTGGCGACCATTGGCAAAAAATACTTTTTAGTTTTTTCCGTCATTATAACAATCTCCTTTAGCACCTTAAAATATTTCATTCATTAGTCCCAAGTGAATTACTATTTTACAGTTACCGAAGATACTCGTTCCCCTGCTGCAATAGCAGTGGGAGGTTGACTGGTCTCACCACTACCTAAATTTATTACCCGGGTGACTACGCCGCCATTACTCAATTTAGTTGTATAAGTTATCTCTACTTTATTCGTTTTTCCGTTATACCAACGCAGTCCATCCCAGTCGCTACCGCCGTTAATATTTACATATTGGAAGTAGGCGCCGTTATAGCTAGGTGACCAAGCAGTAGTTGTTTCGGCAAAAACAACAGATGAGGTTAATAATAGCCCCATAACAGCTAGCAACACGATAATCTTTTTTCGCATAATATTCCCTCCTGTTAATTTTTCATCTGGCAAACTGAACGAAATCCACCTAGGTAATTCATTGCTTACTCCAGTATGCTAACCGAAAAAATAAGTAAAAAGTAACGGCCTGCATATGAATTTTATATTAAATTACATACTTGCACACAAA
>Ga0316603_10002128_pt1 | contig 10801 bp, 6 predicted proteins | sample OWC_soil_day10_n_FD_207649 | JGI IMG/M metagenome (GOLD analysis project Ga0316603, IMG submission 207649) | Wetland soil microbial communities from Old Woman Creek delta, Ohio, United States - OWC_soil_day10_noCT | ecosystem: Environmental > Terrestrial > Soil > Wetlands | place: USA: Ohio...
AGGGCCTTGGTGTGACCAGGTTCGAGGTCGAGGATCTCCTGCCAGGCCGCAGCCGCGGCCTGCGGGGATGCGAGGCGCTCGGAGTAGATGTTGCCGAGCTTCTCGTACAGCGCGATCGCTTCCTTCGGTCGCTCGGTCCTCGCGGACGCGACCTGACGGTGCAGGATCTCGGCGAGCGCGAGCCAGCGCTTCTCGCGATCGTAGAGAGCCGCGAGGCTCGCGAGGGTGTCGGCGTGGCCTGCCGGATCCGACGACGCGAGCACGTTGTTGTAGATCTCGATCGCGAGTCGGGTATCGCCGAGGCGCTCGGCGGCCAGCTTCGCCATCTCCGTCTGCTTCGCGCGACGCTCGTCGTCGGCCAGCACTTCCGCCTCGCGGCCGAGCACGTCGATCAGCGCTCGCCACTGCTTGCGCTTCGTGTAGATCTCTTTGAGCCGCGCGAGCGCATCGCCGTCGCCAGCCGACAGCTCGAGGATGCGTTCGAGGGGTCGGATCGCGTTCGCGAAGTTGCCGAACCGTTCGGCCCACAGATCCGCGATCTCGCGCAGCAGCTGCACCCGCTCGACATCGGGAAGGTCGCTGGGCGCCTCGCTCTTGCGCGTCAGCACCGCGATCAGATCGTTCCACCGTCCGAGTGCACGGAACTTGTTCGCCAGCTCGTCGGTGGCGCGCCGGTTGTCAGGATCGATCTTGAGGATCGAGTTGTAGGTGTTGATCACCATCACGTCGAGCTTCAGCTTGTCGCGATAGATCTCGACGACCTCGTGGAGCTTCGTCACGCGCGCCGCGACCTCGGTCTCCGGGAGGCGCTCGATCTCCTCCTTCATGAGATCGAGCAGCGCGTTCCACTTCTCCGTCTTGCGATAGAGTCGGGCGAGCGCGGCTCGCGCCTGTGCCCCGGTCTCGGTGGTCTGGGTCGCTGGATCCTGGCGCAGCAGCTGCTTCCAGGCTTCGATCGCCTTCTCCGGGTTGTTCTGCGCCTCGGCGAGCTCGGCGATCTCGAGCCCGAGCGGCCTCACGCTCTCACTGCGCGCACGCGGCGACTTCTCTACCGAGCGCAGCATCGCGAGCAGCTTCTGGTTCTCGCCCTTGGCCGGGTAGTAGACGCGATAGAAATCGAGGGCCGCCGGGTGCCCCGGATCGGTCTTGCGGACGCGCCGGAAGTACTCCTCGGCCTGGTCGAGATCGCCGATGTGCTTCCACAGCACCATCGCGATCTGCAGCAGGATCCCCGGATCCTCGATGTCGCGCCGCGCCTTGAGGGCCGCCTGGTAAGCTCCCACCAGCGCCACCCAGTTTCCCGCGCTGACCATGACGTCGGTGATCGCGCGCAGCGCCTGCGGCTGAGCCGGATCGAGCTGCAGCACGCGCTTGATCGCGGCATCGACTCGCGCCGTCGCCTCGGGTTCCTGCAAGTGCTCGCGCGCCACCTGGGCGATGCCGAGCAACGCCGCGACCTTCTCCTCGACGGTCGGGGCGATCTCCGCACGCTGGTCGAGCAGCGACGTCAGGTCCTGCCATCGGCTGGCTCGCCGCAGCAGCCGCCCGAGATGGAACGCCGCCTTCGTGTTCTTCGGGTCGACCTCGAGCGCTCTGCGCAGGTAGGACTCGGCCTCGGGCGCGTCCGGCGCGAACCGCACATACGCCTCCGCCGCCGACACGAACAACCCGGTCGCGAGGCTGCGATCGGTCGACGCACCCGCCTCCATGACGTACTTGTCCGCGAACTTCTTCCAGTTCGAGACCGCGAGGTCGAGCTCGTCGATCGCCTCCTTGGCCATCGAGTCTGCGGGGCGCAACGCGCGGACCTCCTCGAACGCCGACCGCGCGCCAGGCACGTCGAGCAGCTCACCATCGAGGACCATGCCCTTCTCGAGCAACAGGTCGGCCTTGCGATCGACCTCGCCAGTCACGGCGAGCTCGGCGTCGAGCAGCTTGACGACCGCATCGGGGCGACCTCGACCGGCGAGCACCCGGCGCGCCGCCGCGAACCTCGAGGTGCGCAGGTCGGGCGGTGCTTGACGCGCAGTGCCCTCCAGGGCCTCGAGCGCCTGGGTGTCGTCGGGATCGTGTTCGAGGACGGCGAGGAGTGAGGGAAGGTCAGCCATGGTCCGTTCGCTCACGCCGCAGACGGGCGCGAGTCACTCTGCGATGCTACCGACCGCTCCATCGCGACACAACGCCAGGGGCCCAATTCGTTCGCAGGGTTACCCCGCGCCGAGCGGTGGCTGTGCGATGAATCCTCCCCCTCGGCGCCGCGCCATGAGCCCTGACCACCCGGACTCCGCAAGTTTCGGAGCGTTGGCGAGCGCGAGCACGAGCACGAGCACGAGCGCGAGCACGAGCACGAGCACGAGCGCGAGCACGAGCACGAGCACGAGCACGAGCACGAGCACGAGCACGAGCACGAGCACGAGCACGAGCACGAGCACGGCGCTGCGCCGGCGAGCCCCAGGCCGCGAGGGCTTGCCGGTGCCCCGGGCGCGCCGATCGCTGCCTGATCGGCGAGGCGCCCACGGCTCATAACGGGCGAAGATACCTGGTAATGTTGTGGCGTGGCCTGTCCAGCGGCGCGCGCTCCACTGCGGGTTCTATGAGTGAGAGCACGAGTGCGGGCTCTTCGCTCGGTTACCTGAAACCGTATCGCCGCCAGCTCGCGTGGGGCGTGGCGATGCTGGTGCTCACCAACGTGTTCTACCTCGGGGTGCCCGTGATGACGGGACGGGCGGTCGACGCGCTCCCGCTCAAGGATGACACGTACATCGTCCACCTTGTCGTCCTGATGGCGGCGTTCGCGGCAGCCACGGCGGCCACGCGGATCGTGTCGCGCATCCTGATCTTCAACGCCGCCCGCGCGGCCGAGTACGATCTACGCTCGGATCTGTTCGGCCACTTGATGACGCTGTCGCCGAGCTACTACCGCGATCACCCGACCGGTGACGTGATGTCGCGGCTGACGAACGACGTCCAGACGGTGCGCGCGATGTGGGGCGCCGGGCTGCTCAACCTCGCGAACGCGGTGGTGGCGTTCGTGACCGTGCTCGGCATGATGATCGTGACCGATCCGATCGTCACGGTGTGGGCGATCCTGCCGTTCCCGCTGATCTACGTCGTGGGTCAGGCGATGAGCAAGCGGATCTACTCGACGATGCGCGGGGTCCAGGCCGAGCTCGGCGCGCTATCGTCCCGGATCCAGGAGGATCTCGGCGCGATCCAGGTGATCAAGACGTACGGGCTCGAGGACGTGCGGCGCAAGGGCTTCATGGAGAGTAGCGACAAGCTCCTGCAGCAGAACATGGAAGCCGCGAAGGTCCGGATCCAGCTCGGACCCTCGCTCAACACCCTCGCGGCGCTCGGGATGGCGATCCTGATCCTGTCGGGCGGGCGCGCGTTGATCCACGGCGACATGACGACGGGCGAGATCGTCGCGTTCTCGGGCTACCTCGCGCGGCTCGTGTGGCCGACGCTGACGCTCGGCTTCATGCTCGCGCTCGTCCAGCGCGGCCGGGCGTCGTGGTTCCGGCTCGTCCAGCTCCAGCAGACCCGGCCCGAGATTCCCGATGGCGAGGGGCTGCCGCTCCCGGCGAGCGACAAGCCGGCGCGCGTCGAGATCAGGCACCTCACCGTGAAGGTCAAGGACCGCGCGCTGCTCGAGGACATCGAGCTGGTGCTCGAGCCTGGCACGATCACGGCGATCGTCGGCAGGACGGGAAGCGGCAAGAGCACGCTCGTGGATGCGATGTGTCGCCTGGTCCAGGTGCCCCCAGGCGCGGTGCTGATCGACGGTCGCGACATCACGACCCTGCCACTCGCGTCGCTGCGCGCGCAGATCGGCTACGCACCCCAGGAGGCGTTCCTGTTCTCGACGACGATCGCGGACAACATCGCCATGGGCTACGGCGGCGGCTCGGCGATCCCGGCGGCCCGCGCGAAGGAGCTCGAGACGGTGGTCGGCGTCGGCAAGGCCGCGGATCTCCACGTCGATGTCAACGAGCCGAAGGTCGCCGTGGCGACGACTGCTGCCGGGCTCGATCGCGATCTCTCGGGGATGCCGGAGGGGCTCGGCACGATCGTCGGCGAGCGTGGCATCACGCTGTCGGGCGGTCAGCGCCAGCGCGTCGCGCTCGCCCGCGCGCTCGCTGCCGCCCCGCGCCTGCTCGTGCTCGACGATTCGCTGTCATCGGTCGACGCCGAGACCGAGCGCAAGATCCTGAAGAACCTGCGCGCCGTGATGCACGGACGGACCGCGGTCCTGATCTCTCACCGCGTCGCCGCGATCAAGGATGCCGATCAGATCGTCGTCCTCGATCAGGGCAAGATCGTCGCGCGCGGCACTCACGAGCAGCTGCTCGCGCACGGCGGGCTCTACAGCGAGCTGTACCGGACCCAGCTCGATACCGATCCCAGCGCCGTGCGCACGCGCCAGGAGGCCGTGTAGTGGCCATGCCCGCGGCGAGCGTCCGCAGTGGCGACGAGGCGATGCTCGGCAAGGCGTATGACCTCGCGCTGTTCCGCCGGTTGTGGCCGTTCATCCGGCCGCACTGGAAGCTGCTCCTCGCCTGGGCGCTGTTCATGCCCGCAACGATCGCGCTCGAGCTCGCCCAGCCGGTGCTGTTTCGCTACGCGTTGACCGACCACATCCTGCGCGGCAACGCGGAGGCGCTGCCATTCGACGCGGGCGTCTACATGATGCTCGTGCTGACCCAGGGCGGCTCGTCGTTCTGCGAGACCTGGTTCCTCCAGCTCGCCGGTCAGCGCACGATGCACGCGCTGAGGATCGCGATCTTCGATCACGTGCTCGCACAACGCGCGGCGTTCTTCGACAGGATTCCGGTCGGCCGGCTGATGACGCGGATGACGAATGACATCGAGAGCCTGAACGAGATGTTCGCACAGGGCGCGATCACGCTGATCGCCGACTTCGTCAAGATGCTCGCGATCATCGTCGTCATGCTGACGATCGATCCCACGCTCGCAGTGCTGACGTTCCTGACGCTGCCATTCCTCGTGGTGCTGGTCGAGTACGCACGGCGGCTGATGCGCGCCTCGTTCCGCCAGATCCGCGTCCGGCTCGCCGCGATGAACGCGTTCGCCCAGGAGCACCTGTCGGGCATCAAGGTCGTCCAGCTGCTCGGGCGCAGCGCGGTGGCCAAGCGCGAGTACGACGAGATCAACGCAGGCCACCGCGATGCCTATCTGGGCCAGATCCGGGCGGACGCGTCGATGTATGCGATCGTCGATGCGATCGGCTCGGTCGCGATCGCGGTCGTCATCTGGTACGCCGCCGGCCACCGCCGCGAGAGCGCGGCGATGATCGGCGTGGTCGTGTTGTTCATCGAGTTCACCAAGAAGTTCTTCGACCCGGTGCGCGACCTGTCCCAGAAGTACGCGGTCATGCAGGGCGCGATGGCGGCCAGCGAGCGGATCTTCCAGCTACTCGACACCAAGGACTGGGACGGCGGCGACGGAACCGAGACCATGGCGCCGAGTCGCACCTCCGCCGTGAGCCACGGCCGCGCGCCCGCCGCGATGCAGGCGTCCACGCCGGCGGTCGAGCTCGTCGACGTCCACTTCAGTTATGGCGCCGAGCCGGTGCTGCGCGGGGTCAGCGTGCGAGTCCCGCGTGGTGCGACGGTGGCCGTTGTCGGCGCGACCGGCTCCGGCAAGTCGACCGTGATCAAGCTGCTGACCCGGCTCTACGAGCGCCAGCTCGGGACGATCCGGCTCGCTGGCGTGGACATCCGAGACATCCCGCTCGACGAGCTGCGCGAGCGCATCACCGTGGTCTCGCAGGACGTCATCCTGTTCGCTGGCACGCTCGCGGACAACATCGTGCTCGGCAAGGACTACGACCGCGCGAAGCTCGAGGCCGCCGCACATCGCGTCGGGCTCGATCGCGCGCTCGAACGGCGCGGCGATAGCCTCGAGGCGGTGGTTGCCGAGCGGGGCAGCAACTTCTCGGCGGGCGAGCGCCAGCTGGTCGCGTTCGCGCGCGCCCTGCTCCGCGACCCCGAGGTGCTGATCCTCGATGAGGCCACCGCCCACGTCGACCCCGAGGCCGAGGAGCTGATCGAGCGGGGTGTCGCCGAGCTGATGAAGGGCCGCACGACGCTCGTGATCGCGCACCGGCTCTCGACGATCCGCAACGCCGATCTGATCGTCGTGATGGACAAGGGCCAGGTCGTCGAGCAAGGCACGCACGACGAGCTGGTCGCACGCGGCGGGTTCTATGCCTCGCTCGAACGGACGTTCCGCCGTCAGGACGGCTGAGGGCGTCGACCCGGCCTTCGCGCCTGGTCTGGGCCGCTCGGTCCTTGTCGCAGAGCCAGTCGTCGGGCGCTGATGGCTGGCCGGACCAGCGCATCGCCGCCGATTTGGGTATGATCGCTCACTGATGCCAGTCGGGGTAAACGAGCTGCGACTCGCGATCGACGCGATGGCCGACGGGGCGATCCTGGCGGACACGCGATCGGGCGAGGTGCTGGTGAATCGCGCCGCGCGCGAGATGCTCGCGATCCCCGCCGAAGTGGAAGTCGACACCACGTACCTCAAGGATATCGTTGGGTTCTATCCGTTCGATCTGGCCGCGGGCGCGAGCGATGGCCAGCCCATCCGTGAGGAAGTCCGGATTGGAGACCGTCTGTTGCACTCGGTGGTGACGCCGCTGCGCGAAGGAGACCAGTCCATCGGGGCGATCGTGGTGCTCCGCGACCTCGGGGACACCGCGGATGTGGCTCGTCGGCGCGCCGAGTTCGCGCAGGTGATGGCCCACGAGCTGCGGACCCCGCTGACCTCGATCGCGGGCGCGCTCGACATCGTGCTCTCCGGCTACGCGGGGACCCTCTCGGATCGCCAGCTGCGGTACGTCGAGATGGCACGCCAGGCCTCGACGCGGATGAACCTGCTCGTCGATCAGCTGCTCGATCTGGCGCGCGCCCAGGCCGGCTCGATCACGGTCGCCGCGGCGCCGGTGCAGCTCGATCGGCTCGCGCGTGAGGTCATCGATCGCTACCGCGCGGTCGGCGCTGCCAAGCAGATCACGATCGTGCTGGGCGCCTCGGCCGAGGACATCGCGATCCTCGGCGATCCCGAGCGGCTGTCGCAGGTGCTCGGAAATCTGCTGACGAACGCGATCCGGTTCGCGCCCACCGGTGGAGTGATCGACGTCCAGGTGTTCGGCCCGCCGCTCTCCGAGGATGCGGTCGGCGTGTCGGTCCACAACTCCGGCGAGCCCATTCCGATCGAGGATCACGAGAAGGTGTTCGAGCCGTTCTCGGCGTCGTCGCGGAGGGTCGGTGGCACCGCGCTCGGACTCTCGATCTCGCGCACGATCGTCGAGGCCCATGGCGGGCGGATCTGGGTCGAGTCAGGGACCACCGGCACCAAGTTCGTGTTCACGCTGCCGGTCTCCCCGCGGTTCGAGAACGCCCCGCCGCCACTGGACGAGAAGCCGCGGCGGCGCGGGCTCGGTGAGGGAGCGTGCGCGCTGGTCGCCGACGACGATCCACGACGGGCGCTGCTGCTCAAGGGCCTCCTGATGTCGCTCACCGATCGGGTGCTCGTCGCCAACGATGTCGATGCGGCGCTCGCGATCGCACGCGCCGAGCACCCTGCCCTGACGGTCGTGGCCGGTGCGATGACCGACGCCCTCGCCCTGCTCGCGATCCTCGAGCACGATCCCGACACCCACAAGAGCGCCGTGATGGTGGTCGGAGAGGGCGAGCGCCGCGCCGACCTGCTCGCCGCGGGCGCCGACGATCTGGTGGAGTTCCCGATCCAGCCCGCGCAGTTCCGCGAGGCTTGCCTGCGGCTCGTCGATTCTGGCCGGCTCGAGGCGCCGCGCGTGCTGATCGTCGACGACGACACCTCGATCCGCGCGATCTGTCGAGAGGTCCTCGAGATCGGCGGCTACCAGGTCCGCGACGCCGGATCGGCGACCGCGGCGCTCGCGGAGGCCAAGCGCTTCCGCCCCGACATGATCGTGCTCGATGTCCTGATGCCCGGGATCGACGGCTACCGGTGTGCCGAGATGATCCGCGCCGACCCGTCGATCGGCATGGCCCCGATCATGTTCCTGTCGGCGTGCGGCGATGTGGCCGACAAGGTGCGCGCGTTCCGCTCGGGGGCCGAGGACTACATGGTCAAGCCGTTCGATGCCGCGGAGCTGCTCGCGCGCGTCGGCAAGGCGCTCGACCGCCAGGCACGGGAGCTCGGCGCGTCCCCGACGACCCAGCTCCCAGGGGGCGACGCGATCCAGGACGAGATCGAGCGCCGGCTCGCGAACGGGGACACCTCCGCGGTGGTCTGCTACCTCGATCTCGACAACCTCAAGGCGTTCAACGACTACTACGGCTACGCCAAGGCCAACGCGGTGATCCGGCAGACCGGCAACGTCATCCGCCACGTGGTCACCCGATCCGGCAGCGTCGGCGACTTCATCGGTCACATCGCAGGCGACGACTTCGTGTTCGTCACCGCCGCCGATCGCGTCGATGACGTGTGCCGCGGCATCTGCGAGCGGTTCGACCACCTGATCCGGCTGTACTACGATCCCGTCGATCGGACCGCCGGCTATATCGAGACCAAGGACCGGTTCGGCGTGCAGCGCAAGTTCCCCATGATGAGCGTGTCGATCGCGGCGATCTCGCTCACCCAGACCAAGACCTACGCAGGAGTTGCGGAGCTCGCGGCCGTCGGCAAGCGTGCAGCCAAGGCGATCCCCGGCTCGACCTACATCCGCGACGGCAAGACGATGTACGCCGACGCTGCCTCGACCTGAGCCCAGGGTTCAAGGCGTCGCGCGGGCGGCGACCGCCGCCGCGAACGACTTCGCCTTCGCGAGATCGAACGCGCGTCCGTCGAGCAGCAGCTCGGTCACGATGTCGCCGTGCCGGAACACGACCGCATGCTGCGTCGCCCCGGCGCCGGCGATGAACAGCAGCGCCTCGCCGACGGGCAGAGTCAGGGTCTCGCTGCCGCTGAACGGCTTGCCTTCGAGATCCGCGCGCACCCGTTCGTAGTTGTTGACGTGCTTGTTCTCGATCACGATCACCGGCGCGCCGGGATGGTCGATCCGATCCCGCTGCCACACGCGGACATCGCAGTCGCGCTCCCCGGCGATGCCTTCGTCGATCCGCAGCGGGTAGCCGACCAGCTGCTCGGTCGCGGGGAGCGGGCCCAGCATCGTCAGGCATTCGTTCACCGGCTTGTCGCGCACCACCACGATCACGAACACGATGAGGCCGATCGAGACGATCACGCCGGCGGTGACCAGGGACCACCGGAGCCGGCGAATCGCGCGCAGTCGGGCCTCGGCCTCGAGCCGCTCGGGGGGCCGGGCGACCCGCAGCTCCTGGGCGCGGGCGGCCACCGCATGCGCGAGCTCGGACCGCTCGTCCGGGGTGGAGGGCTCGGTCATGGCCGGCGCACCCTACCACCTGCCATCACCACCAGGCGTCGTAGTCCTCGGCGATGCCCACGATCGAATCGAGATCGTGGACATGCCCGCTCGCGGTACGCACACGACCCGAGAATGATCCGACGACGTGACGCAACCGATTGCGGACCAGGGGCAGATCGAGCTGCTGGGCGACGTGGGAGATCTCGCGCATCGAGAGATCGACGCTGTCGGCGGAGGCGTGCCAGCCTGACCCCGGCGAGGGGGCAAGCTGGACGTTTGCGAGCGGCTCGCAGCGACCGTCGATCCACAAGGCGTTTTCGGAGATCGGGGCGACCGGCGTCGGGTAAACGAGGTTGAGCCCGATCACCGCTCCCTGGCGACTCTTGCCGCACAGCGCGACCCATCGCCAGACTGCGTGCCGCAGCGCGTACATCTTCGTGAAGTCCATGGTGCCGAACGACCTGGCCGGCGCGAACGTGAAGCGGCGCCCATCGATCGTGACGTGGCCAGTCACCGAGAACGCCGCGAACTTGTGGGTGTAGTTCCACCGACCGCCGGGGAGCGGGATGCAGACTGCGTGGTGATCGTCAGCGGCCCCGCTCGCGAGCTCGAGCTCACCCTCTAGCTGTCCGCCCGCCGAGGTCCGCGCCCCGAGCCGCGCCGTGAACCGCCGCCCGGCCTCGCGGTTCTCGATCTCGACCCGCATCCCGCGCGTGGCGAACCGGTGTTCGCCGGCGGTGCTCGACGGCGCGACCTTCGTCCCGAAAGTCAACGGCGTGATCGCGAACCGCTCGTGGACCCGCCCGCTCGGGAGCTCGGCCGCATAGACAAAGCCGTTGCTCGCGAACCCGGCCGTACCGACGGCGAACGCGACGAACAGGTCGTCGCTGACCGCGGTCATGTACTGCCAGCTCTTGAGCCGAAACCGCTGCCGGTATGCCGTCTCGACTCGCCCCAGGCCTGGCACACGTGCGAGCGCGGCGAGCTTGTGGACGATCGATGCGTCCTCGATGTTGGGCTCGGCAAGTGGGTGGTCCCAGGACGCGATGCGCGGGCTCGGACTGGCAGGCGCGACGAGATCGGACATCGCGCAAGGCTCTCACACCCTCGCCCGCGGCGTCAGCCGCCGAACTCGATGCCGATGCCCTTGGCGGTGCGAACGAGCTCGCCGGCGGGGTCCACGAGCTTGAGCTTCTTGACCGCCTTCTCGATCGGCCGTGCCACGATCCGACCGTTCTCCATCGCGGCGACGTGACCGAACTTGCCCTCGGCGATCAGCTCGACGGCACGGACCCCGAACCGCGTCGCCAGCTCGCGATCGAACGCGCACGGCGCGCCGCCGCGCTGGACGTGACCGAGCACCGTCGAGCGGACCTCGTACTCCGTCCGCGCGGTGATCAG
>Ga0316603_10002133_pt1 | contig 10797 bp, 11 predicted proteins | sample OWC_soil_day10_n_FD_207649 | JGI IMG/M metagenome (GOLD analysis project Ga0316603, IMG submission 207649) | Wetland soil microbial communities from Old Woman Creek delta, Ohio, United States - OWC_soil_day10_noCT | ecosystem: Environmental > Terrestrial > Soil > Wetlands | place: USA: Ohio...
TGACTTATAGCCCAATGGTTCAAATACGCCTTGAAACTTTCGACTATATGCTAATGGTATTGTAAGTACCCCTGTTGAAAATGCTGCAATTGTGGCATGCATTCTTGAGCCTAGGAATAGATCAAACTGGCTAATATATGATTTTGCTTCAATTGGATCCTTGAATAAAGGAGCCATCTTCAGTCGCTTGTCATTATTACACAGGTCCATAATTACTTTTGTATCGTTATCCTTCACATCATCGATACCTCCGACAACATGAGGTACTAGATATACTTCATATCCTTCTTCTATAAGTAAGTCAATTATTTTTGAACATAATCGCTTGTAAGAAAAATCATCCCTTCTGTCTAAAAGAAATCCTCCTAAATATAGCAAACCAGAAATATTCAATCCGGCGGTTTTAAATTTTGCATTTAGTATACTTATTGGTCGAAACGGTAATGCGAACGCCATATCCGTCGCTACAGTTACCTTCTTCATTAATCTCTTCGGTATGGCAGACTTTGATAATTCATCACGTAAAAAAATCCTTTTTATAAAGCATAGATATATATTCGCGATAATCTTTGTAAAAATGTTCCTATACGGACCTATTGTTTGCGGGGCTAAAACAATTGACGGCTTTGCAAGAATTGAATAATATTTGATAAGAAAAATACGTATGAAATTTTTTATACCATAAATATCAGTAAAGCTATCCCCGGCAGTTGCGTCAATGATTAGATTGCAATCATTGAACGATTTTATCATCTTTATAGGATTATAGGTTGTCTGTTTCAATCTTACTTTTGCATGAGTCGCATCGGAATATAAATCATTGACCTTCCATTCATAGCATACAATTTCTAAGTCAATATTTAATCTGTCACAAATACGTTTAAGCAACTCGCTTTCAGAGATAGCCAAAGCTCCAACACCTAAATTTTTACACGAAAACGAATGAAATAATAGTCCAACTTTCAAAATTTTTCTCATACTGTACCCACCTCCATTTTCCTTCTTTTGACCATTTAAAAATAATCTATCAATCATCTTAATTCTCTCCCGATAAGTAAATACATCGCTTATCTTATAGTAATACATACTCACTTCACTCTATCCTATCCGGTTCCATGGTGATAACAATATACTTATAACAGGTAATTGACCATGCTAATGAGATCTTTTTCATTTAAAATATTTTGAAGGTTGTTTCTTCATAACATGCATTCTTTCCTTTCTTTTATTTAGCTCGTTTTCAGGCAAACAGCAAAATAATGCAAATAAAATATACAAGTATTTTAAAGTTTGTAACGAATCTAGCCATAATAAATTGATGCAGTAGCATAGGGCACCGATAAAAAGCATTTTACTGATCTGTGATTTTTTCTGTATACCCATCTTTAGTATTCGTAGCAAAAAATAGAATAAGAACACAATATAACAAATCATACCCGGATAGGCATAGCGTATGAATTCAGCAATATAGAAGCTATCAACCGATTTAATAAAGATTCCGTTTATTTCAGTTGAAAAGCCTCTGTTACGTCCTATCCCAAGCAATGGATTGAGCCATTCTATCTGAAAAATATATATCAATTGATCCCGATAATTCGAACTATCACTAAGTGCCGTTACATCAGCCCCAAATTGTAAGGCATATGTGGTGCCCAACACCTCATCAACTACGCTGGTAATCTGTAGAAAAATGTATTGTGCTAGAGCAGTATGTTGGAATACAGCCAAGATAGCAGTAAAAATCACAACAATCAAACCACCTATGATAATCAACTTCTTTTTATTAATTCGATCGGAAAACAAAGCCAGCAGCATTATTTCTAAAAAGAAAACAATAAGTGTAGAGCGTGACCCGGTTAAGAACACATTAATTACCACCATAATCAATAATAGCTTACGTTTTAAAATATTAATTTCTTCTTTTTCAATGTCATAACATACAATAGGTAACATTGTGATTAACATAAGACCATAACCAAGAGCGTGGTTTGCGGGTCCCATAATCCGATAATATCCGGATCTCATATATCTCCCTGAAGAATAACCTTCTATAAATTCGAGATAGGAAAATGGTGATCTTTGCATGATATATTCAATTAACCCAAGCGAGGTAAGAATATAGGTAAAAATCACAATATATACTAATGTTTTTTTATATCCAAAACAATTTTTAAAAATATAAACTAATAGATAAAAGGACAGCAGCTCTGTCACCGGATTCATGAAGGCGTTGATATCTACTCGAAGAACCGTAGTATAAAACAAAACGATCAGATATGGAATCAGTACCTTACTATAAGGTGCAAATATAATTAAATGTATTAGTTCCTGCTGCCATTGTCTTATTCCAAACAAAAACAGAAACATAATAACCATCATGAGCCGGAGCACAGTAAAATCAAAAACAGGAAGTGGTATCCCAAAATATTGAGGCAGTATATAAAGTGTGAATAGAAATGCAAATGAAATGGATGAAAATGCAGCACTTACTCTGGATTGCTTTATATATTTGCTATCAGAAAGTTTGATTGTTTGCTCCACTTCCTACTCCTCCTTATCCTTTTATCGCCATGTATAGTTCAACAGGAATTGACTTTTGACTATGATAATATTTATAGTACTTCAAACATAAACTGATAGTATTTATATACTTCTTATCCTTCAGTAATCCAATTCTCAGTTTTACAGATCTAATATTCTTTTCGATTAACTGCATCGCCTCTTCGTTCATATGATGATCTGACGCAAAATTCAAGGTTGCAGTATGACTTTTCAACAAATCCTCTAAGAACTTGACACGTTTTTTTAAGTCTCTCATTTTCCCCATGCTGGTATTTGCCGTATGTAAACGTCTTCTTATGGTTATGCCGTGATAAACATATGCCCCACCCAGACATAATGCCAATTTCCAGACAAATTCATCATGGGCCCAACCCTGATACCAATACGGCAGTATCTGCTCGAAAAAACTTTTTCGAATACACATACAACAGCCCAGATTGCCAATAAATATACTTTTGGAGTTAAGCTTTACATGCTCGAGTGTATTATCATTTTTAAACGAAGCAAGATCCCGAGGTGATGCTTTATATGCACGGGTTGTGCTTTCAAACGGTTCATATTCCGATCCAAGCATAAGTATTTCATGATTTTTTTCCATCAACGATTCCATAACCTGTATTCGGTCTGGGATCCATATATCATCCTGGTCACAAAAGAATATGATATCTCCGTTGGTTTTCTTTATAGCCTCGATAAAGTTTGAACCAAAGCCTAGATTTTCTTTATTTACTTCAATTTTCCATTTGTCCTGCAGTTGATTTTGATGAATAAAGTGCTTTATGATTTCTACCGTACTATCCTTCGAACAATCATCACATATAATTACTTCATCAATAGCTCTGGTTTGTTTCAAAATAGAGTCTAACTGCTCTTGTATGTAATCGGCACCATTATAGGTAGCCATTGCCACCGATACTCTCATAAATTATCCTTTCATAATCTTGCCTAAAACTATCCCAATATATTTAATGTTCCAAGGCTTCGCGAGCTTAAGATATAGGCCTATTTTCCCTCTTATATAAGGATTATGCTTATAGTTTGGCATGTTTTCATTTATAAACAAGAAAGTCCTTTTATAGAGATAATCTGCTAATCTATTATCTCGAATTCTACCGATTCTTCTTAAAGAACTACATAATAATATCTTCACACAGAAATATTCCAATTCACATTGATAGGTTTCATAATAACCATATTTTTTATAGAAGCTTAAAAAATTCTCTAAAACAGGGAAAATATCTCCCACTTTTCTGCTCTTATTTGCATTCATCGTTGAACTACTACGCAAAAAATAATAATATAAAGGTTCATCAATATAATATTCTTTATTTATAAAAGGAATTGTCTTTATATAGAAACTTGTATCTTCATAAATAAAGCCCTCCGGATAATCAACTGCTGTATGCATCAGTACTTCTCTACGATAAAACTTATTACATGGCGACACCTGTGGATTAATAAACATATCCTTTTGATTCTTAAATTGTCTGATATCTCCTCTGGTTTGAAATTTTTTAATCTTTTTTCGTTCTTCGCATAGATAGTGATAATTACATTCAACCATATCACACTGCTCTTGTTCTGCAACTCGATACATTGTCTCATACATTTTAGTATCTACGTAATCGTCTGAATCCACAAAACAAATATATTTCCCATTGCTCATTTGAATTCCCATATTTCTGGCAGATCCTTGTCCTCCATTTTCTTTTGTATACACTTTGACCCTATCCTGATATTTTGTTTCATATTCCATCAAAATCAGGCCAGAAGTGTCGGTTGAACCATCGTCCACCAAAATAATCTCCAGCTCCTTCAATGTTTGATTAACCAGAGAATCCAGACATCTTCGTAAATATCTCTCTGTATTATAAACAGGGACGATTACACTAACATTAACCATGCTAAAATCACCTCTTTCTCTATTGTAATCTTTACTCTCGCTTCTCCCCCTGAAGCCTACGAGAATTATCAAATTTTCTCTCCGCACGTACTCATAGTCAATCCATTTTTGGTAGTATATGAGCATGAATATCAAATATAATATTCTTTGCCATAATGTTTATATGTGTATTCCTGTGATCTCATCGATATACCATTATAGATAAATCCACAAATATTAGCTCCTAAGGTTTCTAATTTACGCACCGCAATCTGCTCCCTATCATATTTAGTCACTTTCTCTCTAACAACTAATATGTATGCGGTTACATCCTTTGCTAATAATAATGCATCCGATACCACACCAATCGGAGGCAAGTCGATAAAAATCGCGTCATACTCTTCTTTGCACCCTTTTATAAATTCAAACCATCGATTACTCGATAACAATTCGGCCGGATTCGGTGGGATTTTACCCGTAGAGATAATTGAAACATTATAAGTATATTCTGTAACGCGAGGTATATCGACAATTCCGGCTAAATACTCACTCAATCCGTCGATTTGTTCAATATCCAACATCGCACTCATACTGCTTTTTCTCATATCAGCATCAATAACTAATATCTTCCGATCTATTTGTGCATATGAGACTGCTAGATTAATTGCATTTAAAGTTTTACCCTCTCCAACATCTGCACTGGTTACCGCATAAACCGGACATTTCTCTCCAACTCCAGTAAAAAGTAAATTAGCTCTGATATTATTATAAGCTTCCTTTATTGCAAAGGGACTTTCCGCATTCAAGATTTTTATAACCGTCTCCCTTTTTCTGATTGGAAGCATCCAGGGAACATCCCCAAGGATAGGAATCGTAAATATGTCATTTATTTCATGTTTTTTTCTAACCGTAGTGTCCATTAATCCACGAAGCAAAAACAAAAAAGCAGACAATGCAAAACCACCTAAACCGCCAATCAAAACTAGTTTTATCATACTGGTAGATTGATATGGTACAATTGGCAGTTCAGCCCTATCGAGTACTTCAATACCACCAGATTTTACGATTCTCGTTATTTCACTTGGAGCAAGATTACCGATTGCGTTCGCAATATTCATCGCATCTATAGGATTAGGATTATACACACTAACAATAAAAACCGCAGTATTTTCAACGGAAGATGCTCTAATATTACTTCTGATATAATCCACGTAATACGGTAAACCAGTTTCGTCCCTTAATTTATTTAGAAATGTTTTGCTTCGTAAAATCTGCATATAACTAGCAACCAGATTCTTAGCCTGAGTTAAATCCGAACTATTTATATTCACAGTAGGATCTGTAATATAATCCGGATTACTATATACATAAAAGGATATTTGCGCTTCATAAGTTGATGTATGCGTATAATACGCATAGACCCCCATAACTAAAGCAAATATTATAGATACTAATAAAATATATTTTAATTTACTTTTCAAAATCCAAAAAATCTTCTCCAGATGAAAATTTGATAATATGATTTCAAACATTCCTATCTCCTCTCAATAGTATTTTATAATTGTTACTATGTTTTCAGTAGTTTAGTTGATACACGTCGAAAGCATAAGCTTTATTATATCCTACCTTTTCTCTAAAAAATCCCCCCACCATACGTAGCCTTAGGAAAAATCTTAAGAAGCTCCTCCCATTGAACAATAAACATATCTGCTATTCGATACATCAGCTTTCCGGTTAGTGAAGCCGTATCTACTCTTGCAAAGGATTCAATATAAATCACCCGTTTTCTCATCAGCTTTCCCAGCAGGCAGATTGGGAAGGTAACAAGTGCACCGGTTGAAATAATGATTTCCGGCTTTTCCTTGAGCAGAATATGAAAGGATTGGAAAAAATTCTTTATCAATTTAGGGACAAACAATATTTCCTTCCTGTTAATCTGACTCAAATGATATACTCTCTTGCATAAGTTCAGCTCAATGAATCCGCCTTTTTCCGTCACAAGAAAAATATCATATTGATTACCCAGTTCCACTAGCTTTGCGATTTCTTCCAGGTGCCCCCCAAGGGAAGCAGTGAAACACATTTTCTGTGTCATAGTATTGCCTCCTTCCTGATTATTTCCTATAGTTACTGCTTGTCCCTCATATCATGCCTCCTGCTTTAGAAAGTCCTGAATTATCCCTATCATCCGATTGGTGTTTGAAACGTAATCGGCAAAGGGATATCTTCTACACTGCTTCATAACCTGACTCAATGGAACATCATCATAGCGACAGATAACATAGTGTTTCTTCTCAAATGCTTTCGCTATATCGAGCTGATGGTCATCAACATGCTCATTGTACTTTTGCAGTCTTGGATAGATTACTACCGGTTTCCTCGCCTTCAGTGCCGAAATAATGGTACCAACGCCACTATGTGTGATAACAACTGTTGCTTGAGAAATAAAATCGTCAAATTGCTTTTTATCAATATATCTATAATATTGATAATGCTTTGGTATGTAATCGGAAACACCGATTTGAGCAATTACTTCCTGAGTAATTCCTTTTGTTTCAATCAACTCGTCTATTTCTGCCAACAATCTGTTTAATTGAAACTTTTGAGTACCCAATGCTACAAAAATCATATGATGACCTCACCTACGAAAAGATTTTTTTGAGCCACATATAATTTACACATTTTTACATTTTTTAATTGAAATATTTTCCAATTAAGATATAATAAAAATTGTAATGCTTCTGTTCTTCAAAAAACAACTTTTTCTTTAGGTAAGATGGTTTATTAATTTCCAATATTTTACATTATAACAAGGAGATGCTTTCATGTCAAATATTCTTTTCGTTGATGACGACTGTGATTTTTTAGAGATAAATGCCAGATTCTTTACTAAAGAAGGATATACCGTGAAAATTTCGTCGAATCCAAACGATGCTTTTTATCTGGTAAAAAGCTTCCACCCGGATTGTATTATTTTGGATGTTATGATGCCTGGATTAAATGGATTTGAGCTTTGTAAGAAAATTCGTTCCTTTTGCACAGCACCGATCATCTTCCTTAGCGGTCGTACCGGTGAGAGCGATAAAATACGGGGATTAGCACTGGGAGGAGATGATTATCTGGTAAAGCCTTATAGTTTTCGTGAGCTCTCTGCCAGAATTAAGGCTCAGCTTCGCCGCTATACAGCTCAATCAAATTTCAACCTGATTCACTATCCTCCACTGACTCTCGATTTGAAACAGCACAAAGCTTTTTGCTGTAAAGAAGATCTCCTTCTCAGCAATCGTGAGTACGATTTACTCCTTCTTCTGGCTACAAATCCGAACCAGATTGTAACCTTCGAAGCCATTAGTAATCATATCTGGGGTGTATATTCGGAAAATGACCAAAAAACAATTATGGTAATTGCCAGTCGATTACGCAAAAAGATGGCTTCCTATAGTGAACTGGAGAACATGATTGAAACTGTCTGGTCAAAAGGCTACATGTTTCATACAAAACAGGAGTACATAAAATGAATTATGAAGCAACGAAAATTGCATTTGCAAAACCGGAATTAACAGTTGAAGATTTGACCATTGCTCTTCATCAGGCGAATTTAAAGCTCATTGAGTCAAATAAGAAGTTAGTGCAGAGTGAGAAGAAACGCTCTGAACTTCTGGTAAACCTTTCACATGATCTACGATCACCCATTACGACATTGCAAGGCTATGTTGAATATCTTCTTACCTATGATCATCTTGAGGAACAGGAAGTTTTCTTAACATTAAACCAAATGCATAACAAAATACTCACTCTCGATTACCTTTTGAACGAAATGTTAATGATCACGTCATTGGATTCCTTTCATGACAGTATCTCACTACAACCAGTTCAAATTGGAAGCTATCTTTCAGAATTTTTTAACTCTTGTAAAGAGGATAAGAAATATGCACAGCGCAGGCTATCTTTCCGGGTCCCGGAGCATTTTCCGTATTTTGCTATGCTCAACCCGAAAATGTTCCTGAGAGTCTTAGATAATCTTTTTACTAATGCATTGAAGTATTCTTCACTGAATGATGAAATAATCCTGGAAGCAGATCTTTATGAAAGAGAAGTTATAATATCTGTTACAGATACCGGAATTGGTATTGATCAGAAATACCTGACTCTGATCTTTGATCGCACCTTTATGATTTCCGACTCCCGAACACCGGAACAATCCATGGGCTGCGGACTTGGATTATCCATTGCTGCTTCTATTATGGAGAAGCACCACGGAAAGATATGGTGCGAAAGCACTTTGGGTAAGGGTAGTACCTTTTACCTGAGTTTACCCATATGTTGAACAAAATTTAAATAAACTGATAAAATTTCAAACAAATTACGAGGAGGATTTTTATGATCGATACTAGTAGAGTAAAACTGATTAAGAAACTGGAAGTAACTGATTTAGACGGAGAAAAGGTAATGATTGACTTTTCGTCAGGAAAATATTTTTTGCTAAAGGGAGCAGCAAATGAGATCTGGGACTATATCCAAGATCCGATTATTGTATCTGATATATTGCAGAGGCTAATGAATGTGTATGATGTACCGGAAGAAACATGTCGCGAAAGTATTTTTTCATTCTTAACTCAGTTAAAAAATTATTCCTTTATAACCATTGAATAACAACAATATCCATTCTTTTTGGATTTGTATTTTGAATCAGAATAGGTACCATTGCATAAATGATTTCGGTCATTTATGTATAGATACCTATTCTATAAATTCTTATTCTATAAATTCTTATTCTATTACTAACAAAATCTATCGTCTGGTGGACAGATCTCCGGTCTTGTGCCCGTTTGCCTTCACCGCCTGTCTCCAGCCCATCTCCGCTGACAGCTTATAAAGAAATCGTGGGAATCCGGGAGCTGTATAGAGATTACTCTCACTTCTAGTGCTAAGAATATTACCTGCCATTGTCGCTAATGCAGAAGATATCTTTTTCTTTGGTCCTTTTCCCGAGGGTACACTTTGAATGCTGAGTATCATACCACCCCCGCCGATTCCAATTCCCTGTCCCCAGTTAAGCTCGGATTTTGCACACCAATTCTCGATCATCTGTAATGCATGCCGATTCTGGTGACCTTCATAAAAGCCTGAATTACATATGGCATATACCTTTGCGGTAGGTTTGCTTTCCTTCGATAGCTCCTCAAGCTGCGTCAGACAGCGAAGCAGATGGGAAGGAATTCCGTCTACATATAAGGGGAAGGAGAAAACCAGAACATCATTCTTTAATATCTCAGCAAGATCTCTTCCTTCCGCTGTTCTCAGCCGGAACTCAGTTATCTCACTATCCTGCAGAAACCCCTTCAGTTCCTTCAGTAAACATCCGGAAGCACTTTCTTTCGCTTTGGGACTTCCGTTAATGAATGCAATCGTCAGCATAGATTTCCCTCCATCAATTCATCCATTGAGGCAAATCGGATCTCTTCGAATTGCGCATCCAGATTGATGCAAACCGCCTCAACATAACTCTTCGCTGTATTCTTTTCTTCCTGTGTGATGTGATCTCCATAAAAGAATGCTCTTATCTTAATCACATTATCGTATCTGCGTTGATGGTGCATCTCAGCGTTCCTTATCTGAAAATACGGATGAATGTAGGAGATGCTTCGATCCAATACATTCTTTACAAACGGGCTGAACCCGCCATAAGTCATCTTGCTTATGATAATGAGCTCGGTTGTCTTGCCCAGCAGTTCACCCATATGCTCATAGCCGTCCTTAATCACACAACGACCGGGAGTTTTCACCCAACAGCCAAAGCATCCGACACAAGGACGGATGGTTTTATTATCCGCGATTACGCAGGTATCCGGTCCCGTTAATAGTACCTTCTCCGCCTGATCCTGATTCAGATCATGAATATACATTTTGCTCCCCCTCATAGTAAATAATGGATACTCTCATCATACAATACCAAACGATGTGTTACAAGACGCTCCTGCTGTTATATTAAAATATTAAATGATAGGACTAAAGTTAGTAAGCTGACACTTTCGCGCCTGAGCAGGTTATAAAGCAACTATTTCCACCTCGTGAATTACTTTTTCGTTCACGCAATTTCCGATGAATCAAAAATGCTCAAGCTAACAATCTGTTATTTTGAGCATTCCATATATTATCATTTAATCAAGTTGAACTATTCCGTCTTTATTCAGTTCCTTTTCAGTACTATTCGGCCTCTATTCAGTCACTATTCAGTACTGTTCGGCCTCTATTCAGTCCCTGTTCAGTACTATTCAATCTCTATTCAGTCCCTGTTCAGTACTATTCGGTCTCTATTCAGACTCAGTTCAGTCTCTTTTCCTGTTCAATAC
>Ga0316603_10002134_pt1 | contig 10794 bp, 4 predicted proteins | sample OWC_soil_day10_n_FD_207649 | JGI IMG/M metagenome (GOLD analysis project Ga0316603, IMG submission 207649) | Wetland soil microbial communities from Old Woman Creek delta, Ohio, United States - OWC_soil_day10_noCT | ecosystem: Environmental > Terrestrial > Soil > Wetlands | place: USA: Ohio...
CGCACTCGCACGGGTTGGCCGCGGTCGAACGCAAGCAGATCGGACACTCCAAGCCGACCCAACATAGCCCAGATCTTGCTGGGGTCTCGACCTGCGCACCCGAGCTCGACCATGCCGCCGGCTCGGGCTCGCGGACGCCTTGATCCCCGTGCTGATCGACGGAACTGCCACCCGGGGACGGTGTCGCACCCGCATGCTGCCCCGCGCCTTGGTCTTGCTCTGCCTCGGGATCCAGGTCGCCTCCGCCGCGCCCAGATACCCGCACAAGCCGATCGGCTCGTCGAGTCCGGAGCTGATCGAGGCGGAGCGGCTGTGGGCCGTGGCCGCCGCCGAGCCCGATGTCGGCCGGGCGACCGCCGCCTGGGAGCGCGCCGCCGAGGCGTTCATCGAGGTGGCCGACGCCGGCAAGGTGACCAGGCCCGAGCAGCTCGCCGCGGCCGGTGCGGCGCTGAGCGCGTGGAAGAACGCGCTCGACACCGATCCGACGATCAAGAGCCGCTCGAGCGCGGAGCGCGATCCAGTCGATCTGGCCGAGGTGCCTCCCCCCGCTCCGATCCCACCGCGCGAGCAGCAGCTGCTCCACACGATGGAGGTGTACCTGAGGCTGGACGGCGCCTCGCCGGACGCCGTCGGGGTGAAGTTCCTGCGCGCCAGCATCCTGCGCCGCTTCCACCACCTCGACGAGGCGATCCCGACGCTGCTCGACATCCTGACGAGCCATCGCGACCACGAGACCGCGGAGTACGCGGCGAATCTGTTGCTGGATACCTACAACCTCCTGCACCGCCACGACGACCTCATCGCGCTGGCGGACAAGCTCCGCGCCGATGCGAAGTTCCTCGCGAACAAGCCAGACCTCGCAGCTGTGGTGGCGAGGATCCACGTCCAGGTCATGCGCAAGGCGGCCGAGGTGCTGGAGAAGCGGGCGACCCAGGACCACGATCTCGCGCTCTACGATCGCTGCGGCGAGACCTACTTCGCGATCCACCAGGATGCCGGCAGGTCCCGCGATGGCGACGAGCTGCTCTACAACGCGATGATGTGTCATCTGGCGGCGGGCTCGGTGGATCGCGCGCTCGCCATCGCGACGCTGCTGAAGCAGCAATATCCGGCTTCGCGACTCCTGCCCCGTGCGCTCGCACGCAGGGCCGGGGTCGAGGGCCAGATCGGGCGGTTCGCCGCGGCGGCGGCCTCCGCGGAGGAGATCCTGGCGCGCTACCCGAACGACCGGGAGTCACTCGACGTGTTCGAGCGCGCGGTCGCCTGGCGCGTGGCGCTCGGGGAGATCGATCGGGCAGCGCGCGATGTCGACCTGGTGACGAAGACTGCGTTCAAGCCCACCGCGCGGGGGCGCGAGCAGGCAGTCGCGATCGCGGGCTCGCTGTTGGTGACGGAGGCGATGCTGGCCGCCGGCAGGCGAGGCGAGGCCACCCGCCGCGCGCTGGTGGTAGCGCCCCTGGTCTCGAGATCTGTCGGCACCAGCTCGATCCCGCCGCTGCAAGCCGCACGCTTGCTCGCCGATGCCGCGTGCGCCACGCCGCTGGTGGACGAGCTGTGCACGAGGCCTCGCGACCGCCGGTTAGCGGGTGCGGCACGCGCCCAGCTCGCTCGGGTCAAGGACGTCGACGATCCGGAGGGCCTCGCGATCCGCGTGACGCTCGACCTCGAGCTCGAGCTGGTGCTGGCCGCGCCACGACCGTCCGCGCTCGCAATCGACAAACTCAGGGCCGGGTACGAGGCACTGGCCGCAGCGGGGCGGACCGCCCGAGCGCGGATCTCGGCCCACGCGCGGCTCGGCCGCCTCGCTCGTCACACCGCGAAGCAGGGCGAGGCGGCCGCGCAGCTCACGGCCTGCGTCGCCGAGGCCCGCAGCTCGCTCGTCGGGGCAGACTGGCTGCGAGGCTGCGAGCGTGAGCTCGCGGGGCTGAAGCGGCCGGTCGAGGTGCTGCACGAGCGGCTCGCTTCGCCGAGCGCGCCGATCCCGGAGATGTCGATCAGCTCGCCGCTCGCATCGTCGCCCCCGGCTCCGTGAATCGCGGAGCCGCCTCCGCGATCACATCTTCTTCTTGTCGCCGGCCGTGATCTTGACGAGCGAGTCCGGCTTCAGGTGGCGCTTGATCGCCGCGTTCACCTGGTCGACCGTGAGCGCCTTGACGGCCGCGTTCTGCTTGGCCCAGTAGTCCAGCTTGCGCTCGAGGTAGAGACCGTCCTGGAGCATGCCGAGCACCGCGGCGTCGTTCGACAGGTTGCGCTCGAAGCCCTCGAGGATGCCCTTCTTGGCGCCCGAGAGCTCTTCGGAGGTGATGCCGCCCGAGACCAGCTTGCCGATCTCCTCGAGCATCGCCGCCATGCCCTTCTTGGCGTTCTCGGGGTTGAGCGCGCCACCGGCGATGAACACGCCGGCGGCATCGAGCGGCGGAAGCTGGAACGCCGAGAACGCGAAGTACGACAGGCCATCCTTCTGGCGCAGCCGGGTGAGGAGCCGCGACACGAACCCGCCACCGCCGAGCGTGTAGTTGGCGACCGACATCGCCGGCGCGTCGGCGTCGTCATCCTTCATGTCGACGGCGTGGGTCACCGCGATCAGCGTGTTCGCCTTGTCGGGGAAGTCGAGCGCCTGCTCGGCCCCCACCGTGGCGGTGTACTTGCGCTCGATCCGCTTCCACGGGCGCGGCGACTTCCAGTTGCCCCAGGTCTTCTCGATCCATGGCTTGACCGCCGCGATGTCGACGTCGCCGAGGATCGTCATCGTCGCGTTGCTGGTACCGAACATCGCCGGGAACTTCTTGACGTCGGCGAGCCGGAGCGCCTTGAGCCCCGCGATCGCCTCGTCGGTGGTGGGGACGTAGAGTGGGTGATTCTTGGCGTAGGGCGAGGCCGTGCGGGCGATCGCGTTGAACGCCTGGGCCTGCGGATCGGACTTCGTGTCCTCGAGCGCGGTCAGCGCCTCCTTGACCATGATGTCGAACTGGTCCTGCGGGTACCCCGGCTGGCGGAGCACCTCGTCGACGAGGGCGAGCACGGCCGGCAGGTTGTCGCGCGTGGTCTGGATGTTGACGTCGACCAGCCCCGGCTGCGAGGTGACGCTGACCTGCGCCTCGTACGTGTCCCACTGATCCTTGAGCTGCTGGAACGTGTGCTTCTTGGTGCCGCGCGACAGGATCTCGTCGAGCGCCGAGATCGCGTTGCGGTTGGCGGTGCCCGTGAAGTCAGCCTCGGTGCCGAACCGCAGCGTCAGCCGAGCGCGGACGACGTGCCCGCGGGTCTGCTTGCCCAGGATCGCGAGCTTCATGCCGGACGGCAAGGTGGTGCGGGTGGTGCGCTTCTCGATGTTCTCGAGCGTGGCCGCGAACTTCTCGCCGTCGGCCTCCGCGGGCTGCCCCTTGTACCCGCCCACGACCTTGGCGATGTCGGGCGTCTCCTTCTGCGGAGCGCGCTCCGGGGTCTTGGTCGGCACGAACATGCCGAGCGTGCGGTTGGACGACACGAGGTACGAGGCGGCGGCCTTCTGGATGTCGGCGGTGGTCAGCTTGGCCACGTGGTCGCGGTGGAGGAACAGCAGGCGCCAGTCACCGGCGGCGATGTACTCCGAGAGCGCGACGCCGAGCTGCGCGGTGTTGGCGAACGACAGCTTGAACCGCTTCTTCGACTTGGCCTTGAACCGCGCGAGCTCTTCGTCGGTGATCTTCGCCTTCGCGAGGCCCTCGACGATGCCGATCATCTTGTCGCGGACGACCTCGATCGACTTGCCGGCCGGCACGGTCGCCGTCAGCTCGATGACGCCGGGATCGTGGAGCGGCAGCAGGCCCGAGCTCACGGAAGTCGCGAGTCCGGACTTCACGAGCGCGACGTACAGCCGACCCGACGGCTCGTCGGTGAGGATCTCGCCGATCGCCTCGGCGGCCGGGTAGTCGGGATCGGCCGCGGCCGACACGTGATAGATGAGGCCGAGGACCTGGACGTCACCGCTGCGGCGCAGGGTCACGATGCGCTCGCCATCCTGCACGGGCTCGGTGGTGTAGGTCGGCTCGATCGGGGTGGCGGGGTTCGCCAGCGTGCCGAAGTGCGTGCCCACCAGCTTGAGCGCGTCGGCGGCCTCGAACTTGCCCGCGAGGATCAGCACCGCGTTATCGGGCCGGTAGTACTTCTTGTAGAACCGCTTGAGCGAGGTCGCCGGCACCTTCTCGATGTCGGCGCGCGAGCCGATCGTCGACTTGCCGTAGTTGTGCCAGAGGTACGCGGTCGACCACATCCGCTCGGACAGGACCTGGTCGGGCTTGTTCTCGCCGATCTCGAACTCGTTGCGGACGACCGAGAACTCCTTGTTGAGATCGGCCTGCGCGATGTTCGCGTTGACCATGCGATCGGCCTCGAGCTCGAGCGCCCACGCCAGGTTGTCGCCCTTGGCAGGTAGCGTCTCGAAGTAGTTCGTGCGGTCGTACCAGGTCGAGGCGTTGTTGGACGCGCCGCGCTGCTGCAGCTCCTCCCAGACCTTGGGGTGCCGGGGCGAGCCCTTGAACATCATGTGCTCGAGCAGGTGAGCCATCCCGGTCTCGCCGTACCCCTCCATCCGCGAGCCGACGAGGTACGTCACGTTGACCGTGAACGTATCCTTCGAGGGATCGGGGAACAGCAGCACGCGCATGCCGTTGGGCAGCGCATACTCCGAGATGCCCTCGACGGTCGTCACCGGGCGAGGCGCAGCACCCGCGAGGAGCTTCGGTTGGGTCGGGGCCGCGGTCACGAGACCGAGCGATCCGACGAGGCTGGCGATGACAGCGAGCGAGGTTCGGGTTCTCACCGCCGCCTTATAGCGCGGACCCTCTCCTCGGGGATCGATCGCGCCTGGCGATCGCTAACGCCGGGCGCGGCGATCGCCGCGTGCCGGCGTCGGCGTCGGCGTGTCGCTGGTGTGTCCCAGTGGTGTCGCAGGAAGGCGCGAGGCTCACAGCTTCGCGGGGATCCAGAAGTCGCGCGGGTAGAGCCGGTAGAGCTTGGTGTCCTTGCCGAGCGCAGCGCGCAGGTAGTCGGCATAGGCCGCGAGTTGCTTGTCAGGACCGATCACGAAGTAGGTGCCGCCGGGATCGAGCTTGCCGTAGCCGGGTAGCACCTTGCCGTAGACGCGCTCGATCCGGCCGAACAGCTGCTCGGCGAGCTCGGGGCGCTTGGCGACATCGAGCACGCGGCTGCGGAACGCGCGGACGACCTCGGGCGTGACGCCATCGACGAGGTTGGCCGCCATCGCGCTCGCTCGCGCCTCGTAGCCGCTCGCGACCCGCGAGTCGAACGCGGTGGCGATCGCGTAGCGCGCGATGCCCGCGTCGGGCCTGGCGCGGCGTAGCTGGTCGATCACGAACCGCAGGGTCTGCGGCAGCAGCGGGGTGCGCTCGGCGTAGTAGACGAGCGCGCCGCGCGCGATGTCGGGGCGCAGGCCGTTGGAGTAGGCGAGGCCGGCGGCCCACGTCTTCATGAACATGCTGTGGCCGCCGTGGCCGGTGTAGAGGTTGGACGCGATGTAATCGAGCACGGCGTCATCCCCGGTGTCGCCGTACCAGGTCGAGGGGGCGAGGTTCAGGAACACACCGCTCGACGTTCCGGGCGCGACGAGCCCGACGAACACGGGGCTCGTCGCCGACGGCTCGCGCTCGCGCAGCCGATCGCGGAATGGCTGCTCGGGCATGCCGGGGTACGCATGGGCGACCTGCGGCGTCGGGATCGCGCGCACGAGCCGCTCGACGTCAGCGACGAGCGATTGCAGTGTCGCCGTCGAGCCAACCTCGACGACGCGCGTGCGCGGTGCCTGGAGGATCTGCAGGCGAAGTGCCTCGAGTCGAGCGAGCGCCGCCGGGGCGCCGGACGTGAGGTCATGCGCCATCTGCAGGCACAGGTACTTCCAGTCCGCGGCGAGCGAGCCATCGGGGAGATCCGCGAGCAGGGCCGCGAGGTCCTTGCCGGCATCGCGGGCGAGTGGTCGGGCCTGGTCGGACAGCTTGCCGGCGGCGGCGGACCACTGCGCGAACCCGGGCCCAGGTTTCGGGGCCTTCGGATCGCCGAGCTTGGCGAGCCCCTGGGCCAGCTCGGCGAGCCGAGCGCGGGGGAGCTTCGCAGCGGCGAGCGAGCGCAAGAACCCGACCGCCTCGGCGGTGACCCTGGCGTCGCGTGGATCGAGCAGCATCCAGCGCAGCCGATGGAGATCGTGCATCTGGGTCAGGAACGACGAGGTGTGGGCCTGCAGCGTCGATTGCCGCCGCCACGCGTCGCGCGGATCGTCGACCCAGTGCTCCTCGGCCCCGAGCATCTGGCCGCGCAGCGCGGTGAGGTGCTGATCGACGAGGTCGCGCAGCCGCGGCAGGTTCTCGATCCGCCAGTCGGGCGTGAACATCACGTGGCGCATCCAGCCGAGCGCGGCGCGGGTCTCGCCGGCGCCGTTGCCCGCACCCGCGACGACGAGCTCGGTCCGCCCGGTGCGCTCGTTGTCGACGAAGTAGACCGAGAGCTCGAGGATCTCCTTGCGCATCCGCTCGCGCACCTCGTCGGCGGCGACCGGCTTGCCATCGATCACGACGCCGCTGCCCTCGAGCAGCGACGGCAGGGCGGCGAGGTAGAGCTGATCCTCCGGGGCGACCGCGTGGTCGATCCGGAACGCGAGCTGGACGCGCGCGCTGGCCATCGAGTCGAACGTCGCGACGAAGCTGGGGACGCTGCCGAGCTCACCGGCGAGGTACTTGAGGTTGTCGTCGAGCGTCATCGGCAAGCTCGCCACCAGCGGCGGCAGCTCGGTCGCCTTCGCGGAGTCCTCCAGCTGCTTGGTCTGGGCGTCGTAGTCGGCACCGAAGCGCGCCAGCGTGGCGGCGGGATCCTTGGTCGCGTACCTCTGCGTCAGCCGCGCGAGCTCGTCGTCGATCCGCTGCTTGTGCTCGGCATCGAGCTTGGCGCGCAGCTTCGGGCTCGGCTTCGCGGCGATCCCGAACGGCACCTCGAGCAGGCCCCACGTGCGCACGCGGTCGCGCCACGGGTTGCCCTTGCTGGCGAGGATCGCCTTCACCGCCGTCAGGGCGGGCCGCATCGTCAGCGACTTCTTGAACCCGCCGGACTTCGACAGCGACTGCAGGTGATCCATCCAGCCCGCGCTCGTGCCGCGGAATCCGAACCCCGGAGGCGAGTCGAGGAACTTGGCGAACCGGCGCTGCAGATCGATGACGCGGCTTGCGACTCGCTCGTCGAACGCGACGAGCTCGGGGTCACCGTCCGCGAGCTTCGCGATCCGCTCGAGCTCGCCGAGCACGAGCGCGCGGACCCCCTCGATCGTCTTCGGCTCGAGCTTGTCGGGCTTGACGCCTGCGAGTCCCAGGTAGATCGGCTGGCCCTGATCGGTGGTGACGGTCGACCACACGCTGCGCGCGCCGAGGTCCATCACCCGGGTCTTGCTGTCGATCAGCTGCTTGTACAGCGTCGTGCTCTCGTCGCCGGCGAACGCGTCGAGGAACAGACCCAGCAGGGTTCGCTCGGTGTCGTCCAGGCTGCGGGTGGCCGGCCACGCGAGCATCATCGGGCCCGGGTTCGTGGCATCGCTGTACGGATACTCGACGATGTCGATCGTGCCGGGCGCGCCCGGCGTGGGCTTCGGCAGGTCGGCCTCGCTCGAGGCCTTGCCGGTCCGCGTGCCCTCCTTGTCGAGGATCGCGCTGGTCCGATCGAGCACGCTCTCGAGCGTCATCGAGCCCGGGAACGCGCCGATCATGCCCATGTTCGCGAGGTGGTAGGCGTCGTGGTGGAACTTGCGGATGTCCTCGGGCGTCATCGTGCGGATCGCGTCGGGATGACCGCCCGAGTCGAGCGCGAGCGGGTGCGTCTTGCCGTAGACGAGCTGGCCGGCGTCGCGCCACAGCCCGACCTCGGGGTTCTCGTAGGTGCGCACCATCTCGTTGTAGACGGTGCCCTTCTCCTCGAGATGGAGCTTGCCATCGTCGCCCTTGTCGACGCCGAAGTTCCGGACCTCGCGCCGGATCTCCTCGTCGGTGTAGTCCGGGTTCACCAGCGCATCGAGGTGGTTCTCGAACACGGGCCAGAACACGTCGTGACCGGCGACGGTGTGGAAATGGTACGCGGTGCGCCACTGGGCGGTGAACGCCGAGGAGGCCGCGAGGGCCATCGTCTCGCTGCCCCCGAGCTTGCGGCCGCGATCGCCCTTGCCGAGGAGCAGGTGCTCCTGCGTGTGGGGCTCGCCCTTGTCCGAGGTCGGGAACGAGTTGACCCAGATGAAGCCCTGCGGCGCCGACTCGATCCGCAGGTAGTCGAGCGTGAACTTGGTCCTGGCGTGGACCAGCCGCGCGCCGATCGGCTGGTCGGCATCATCGAGGTAGATCGCCGTCGCCGTGAAGCCGCGGATGTCCTTGCCAGGGGTGAGCGTGTCGAGTGAGGACGGCGCACCCGGCGGGATCGAGCCTGCGCCCGACCCACCAGCCGCGGAGGGCGTGGTGGGCTTGGTGTGGCTCGGATCAGGCGGGCAGCAGGTGGTGAGGGCGAATGGGATCATGAGCAGGAAGCGCCGAGCGGGCATCGCGCGCACTCTACCTCCTCGCGGCTCACTCCAGTGAGACGTAGTCGAGCTCGACGCGATCGATGACGGGGTACTGCCAGCCGTCACCGGCGAACGTGAGCTGGTACTGCACGAGCTCGCTCGCGGGCTGGTTCGGCGCCCGGCCGTTGTCGACGACCTCCCAGGGCGCGCTGGCCAGCTGGTCGGCATCGGCCGCGCTGCGGATCGCGATCTCGAGACGCCCACCATCGGTGGGCCCGGTGACCCGGATCGCGGCGAGCCGCAGGGCGCCGGGCGTCGGCCGGGGCGTCGACACGAACGACACCGAGCGGGCGAACGGCATGCGGGTGCCGCCGTGGTAGCTGGCGACGACGAACGGATCGAACAATGCGGGACCGAAGAAGTTGCCGTTGCCCACCATCGAGTCGGTGAACTGGAGCTTCCACGGTGCCGGAGGGATCAGCGGCGTGCCCGCGCAGGTGACGTCCCCGTAGAAGTAGAACCGGGTCGGGGTGGAGGGATCCGTGGCGGCGACCGGCAACTGCTTCGAGGTGCCGCATGCGATCAGCTCGGTCGTGAGGTCGGTGAACGGATGGTTCTTGATGCCGAAACCGTAGTCGACGCTGTCGACCACGCCGAGCGCTGGTCCATCCAGCGTGAGGTCGGTAGCGGTGATGGTGTTATCAGCGAGCGGGGTGTCGCCGGCATGCGCGAACTGCGCGACCAGTCCCGAGGCGACCGCCGGGCGAAGGTGCGCCGGGTCGATCACCGCCTCCGGGAGGCCCGGCCCGGACATCAGCACTCGGACCTGCGCGTCGCCGGCGTGGTCGGCGTAGTCCACGATGAAGTCGTGCCAGCCCGCCGCGAGGGTGCGGGTCGCCGTCGGAATCTGCGGAGAGTTACTCCAGTCGTAGACCGCGAGCTCGCCGTCGATCGACGCACGGTACTGGTCGTCGCTCCCGACCTCGGCGCGGAACGTGTACTCGCCCGCGGTGTCGATCCGGAGCTGGCCTGCGTGACGCAGGCTGAAGTCGAGGCCGAGTCCGAGGTCGTAGGGCGGCGACACCACGGAAAATGTCTGGTCGATCGTGGGCACCGCGGTCTCGCCGTGCGCATCGAGCAGGATCTGGCTGGCGAAGCCAAACGCGACCAGCCCGGGGCGGTCGGTCACGCGGACGCGCAGCGAGCTGGCGTCCACCGGCGTGCGGTTCGCGCCCTGGACGATCGTGAGCTGGAGCTTCGCCGAGCCAGTGCCCTGGCTGTACGCGATGCGGATCGGGAACCAGCCGGCCGTCCGGACATCGAGCTGGATGGTGGCGGCTTCGTTGTGCGCGAACAGCCGCTCGCCGAACGTCGTGCCGTCGGAGGCGATCTGCACGATCGCGCGATCGTCGGCGGCGAGCTCGAGCTGCTGGATCCCCAGCGGCAGCTCGACCTCGCCGTCGTAGAGCACGGTGAACAGGTCCGAGCTCGTGAGCCCGAGCCCGCTCGGTCGGAGGTCGTTGGCCCAGTCGGCCGGGAGCTGGCGATACGACTCGCCGAGCAGGCTGGTGACCTTGAGGGCGACATCCTCGTAGCTGTCGGCATCGGCGACGTGTTCGCCGGCGAACGCGCGAGCGTGAAGCCCGCCGGGCACGAACGCGTCGGGCTCGATCGAACCCCACGGGGTCACCACGCCTCCGACCAGCTGATCGTGGGCCGCGAAGTCGGCCGCGCTGTCGTCGGTCACGGTGACCGTGGTCTCGGGTGGCCCCACGCCGAGCGGCGAGAAGCTGCATGCCGCGAGCACGCAGCCAAGTCCGACGGCGAGCTTCATGGGCGCGATGCTACACCGCCGTGCAGCCGGCGCCGAGGGGGCGGCGCTCAGGAGCGGCGATGGGGCCGCCTGACCTCCTGGGCCAGGTACTTGTTGCGCTCGAGCCAGCGGTTGAGGTCGCGCGCGACGACCTCGGACTTGGCAAGCCGATCGCCGGTCATCAGCGAGCACACGGTCGCGAGCGCGGTCTCGATCGATGCACGGAGCAGCGCCTCGCGCGGACCCAGATCGGCGAGCGCCTCCTCGAGCTCGTCCTTGCGAGCCAGCACGCGGGCGGCGAGCGGTTGCCCCCGCGTCGCGTCGGTGGAGTTCTCGATCTTGACGTTGAGGATCGCGCTCACGGCGTCACGGTTCGGAGTCCTGGGTGCATCTTGGCAGGAAGCATGGGACGTGCCAGCTCCGAGGCGGCGGGCGTCAGCGGGCTGGCGAGCCCAGCCCG
>Ga0316603_10002136_pt1 | contig 10790 bp, 10 predicted proteins | sample OWC_soil_day10_n_FD_207649 | JGI IMG/M metagenome (GOLD analysis project Ga0316603, IMG submission 207649) | Wetland soil microbial communities from Old Woman Creek delta, Ohio, United States - OWC_soil_day10_noCT | ecosystem: Environmental > Terrestrial > Soil > Wetlands | place: USA: Ohio...
CGTCGGCGAGTCGATCTGCCACGACGGCACGTGCCTGACGGTGACCGAGATCGGGCGCGATGCGTTCACGGTCCTCGCCGGTGCCGAGACGCTCGCGCGGACGACGCTCGGTGGCCTGCGGATCGGCAGCAAGGTCAACCTCGAGCGCGCGCTGAAGGTCGGCGATCGGCTCGGCGGACACTGGGTCACCGGTCACATCGATGGCACCGGCGAGCTCGCGATCCGGCGCGACCTCGGCGCGAACCTCGTGCTCGGGTTCCGTACGCCGCCCGCGCTGCTGCGCTACATCGTCGAGAAGGGTTCGATCGCGGTCGCGGGCGTCAGCCTGACCGTCAACAGCGTCGATCCCGAGATGTTCTCGATCGCGATCATCCCGCACACCCGCGATCACACGACCCTCGGAGCGCTCGCGATCGGTGATCGCGTGAACCTCGAGGTCGATATCCTGGCGAAGCATGTCGAGGCACTTTTGAACCCCGGCGGCAAGCCGCCGGGTGGGCTTGGGAGGTCAACATGAGCTCGATCGAACGTGTCACGCGTGCACTGGACGAGATCCGCGCAGGCCGGATGGTCATCCTCGTCGATGACGAGGACCGCGAGAACGAGGGCGACCTCGTGTTCGCCGCGGAGCTGGTGACGCCCGAGCTGATCAACTTCATGGCGACCCACGCGCGCGGCCTGATCTGCCTCGCGATGGACGACGCGATGATCGACAAGCTCGAGCTGGCGCCGATGGTCCGCAACAACCAGGCGTCGCTCGGCACCGCGTTCACCGTCTCGATCGAGGCACGCCATGGCGTGACGACCGGCATCTCCGCGCGCGATCGCGCGACGACGATCCGCGCGGCGATCGCCGACCACGCGAGCCCCGCGGACATCGTGTCCCCGGGCCACATCTTTCCGCTGCGCGCGCGCGCGGGCGGCGTGCTGGTCCGCACCGGCCAGACCGAGGGCTCGGTCGACCTCGCCCGGATGGCCGGCCTCAAGCCGGCCGGCGTGATCTGCGAGATCATGCGCGAGGACGGCGAGATGGCCCGGCGCCCCGAGCTCGAGGAGTTCGCGGCCAAGCACGGGCTCCTCCTGCTCAGCGTCGCCGACATGATCGCGTATCGGCTGCAGCGCGAGGCGATCGTTCGCCGCCGCGCCGTCGGAGCGATGCGCCCGGGCTCGCTCCCGCCGGGCGAGCCGTTCACGGCGTACTACTACGACACCGAGGTCGAGGACACCGAGTATCTCGCGCTCGTCCGTGGCGACGTCGCGGCGGTGACCCAGCAGGGAGGGGTCGTCCTCGTCCGGGTCGCGACGATGGAGCCCCTCGCCGATCCATTCGCGCTGCGCCCGGATCTCGACGCGGCGCTCAAGGCGATCGACGAGGCGGGGGTCGGCGTCCTGCTGTATGTCGTCAATCGCGGCCGCATGCGGTTGCGCGCCTCCTTCGATCGGCTCGTGCTGCAGCAGCCGGCGGCACGCGAGGCGTTCGCGGCGAACGGATCGAGCGAGGCGCTGCGCGACTTCGGCCTCGGGGCCCAGGTGCTCGCCGACCTCGGGCTCAAGAAGATCCGCCTGATGATCCACAGCGACCGCAAGATCGCGGCGATCGAGGGCTTCGGGATCGAGGTCGTCGAGCGCGTCCCGATTCCGCGCGGTGCGTTCCGTCGGCGCGAAGCGCAGTCCTAGGTTGGTGTATACCTGCCGGGCATGCCCCAGACCATCGAAGGGACCCTGTCCGCGGCCGGCCTCCGGATCGCGATCGTCGCGAGCCGGTTCAACGGCCTGATCGTCGAGCCGCTCGTCGCGGGCGCCGTCGATGCGATCGTGCGGTCGGGCGGCAGCGCCGACGACGTGACGATCGTCCGCTGCCCGGGCGCATGGGAGCTGCCGCAGGTCGTGCGGCGCGTGATCGACCGCGGCGGCATCGATGCGGTGATCGCGCTCGGCGCGGTGATTCGCGGGGCGACGCCGCACTTCGACTTCGTCGCCGGCGAGGCGGCCAAGGGTATCGGGAACCTCGCCGTGACGTCGGACGTCGCGATCAGCTTCGGCGTGCTCACGACCGACACCATCGAGCAGGCGCTCGAGCGCGCCGGGACCAAGGCCGGCAACAAGGGCTTCGACGCCGCGCTCGCCGCGATCGAGCTCGCGAACCTGTATCGCGCACTCGCCACACCGTCGAAGAAGAAGGGCAAATGACGGTCGGGTCGCGCCGGACGGGACGCGCGTACGCGCTCCAGCTCCTCTACGCCCGCGACGGGGATCCCGCGACGGATGTCACCGGCGCGGCCGTGAGCTGGGCCGATGCCTTCGACCTCGAGGTCGAGGCAGGCGCGCAGATGTTCGCGCGCGAGCTGGTCGCCGCCGCGACGGAGAAGTCGGCGGAGATCGACGAGCTGATCGCGAGCGCTTCGAAGAACTGGCGGATCGATCGGATGTCGCGCGTCGACCGCAACATCCTGCGGCTCGGCGCCTGCGAGCTGATCGCGTTCCGCGACGTGCCGGTCAAGGTCGTGATCAACGAGGCCGTCGAGCTCGCGAAGCGGTTCGGGACCGCCGAGTCGTCGGCGTTCGTCAACGGCGTGCTCGATCGGATCGCGAGCGCTGCCGGCCGTCACGCCGAGGACTGATGGCACTCTCCGTCCTGCCTCTCGATCTCGCGCGGTGGGACGAAGCGCCGCGGGACTGCCTCGTGCTGCCGGTGTTCAAGGACGATCGCCCGCTGCGCGGCGCGGCAGGGCTCGCGGACTGGCGGCTGTGCGGGAAGCTCTCGCGCCTGGTGAAGAGTAACCGCGCGAGCGCAGAGGCCGGTGAATCGATGCTACTGCCGCCGGGCCGTCGGCTGCGGTTCTCGCGGATCCTGTGGTTCGGCCTCGGCGATGCGAAGGGTTACAGCGACGAGCGGTTCAAGCACGATGTCGCGTGGATCCTCGAGGTGGTCACGAAGGCCGGTGTCACCGACTGGGCGATCCAGCCGCCGGGGCGCGCCTCGGGGCTGATCGGCGCGCGGCGCGCGGTGGAGCTGATGCTCGAGCAGGATCAGCTGCAGGCGCAGGCCGTCGCGCTGCTCGAGGATCCGGCGGGGCAGAAGGACATCGCCGAGCTCCTGCGCGGTCAGCGCTAGGTGATCCAGGCCCACACGCGGCCGAGCACGCTGACGACGACATCGAGGAAGAAGTAGACGAGCGCGACGTCGACGAGCATCGCGAGGTGGCCGACCGCGATCCACGCACCGTCGCGCTCGAGCAGGCCGACGGCGTAGATGAACAGCGGGATCAGGAACACCCAGTTCGAGCCGGGGATCGGGAGCGGCAGCGCGAGGCCGAGGGAGAGCACGACGATCCCGAGCCCGATCAGGCGCGGACGGATCAGCCCCTCCCAGCGCCGGCGCGTCGCCTTGACCAGCCAGCGCGTGCGTCGCGACAGCATCCCCGCGACGCCATCGAGCATCGTCGACGACAGCTCGCGCCGGCGCGCCCGCTTCGGCAGCCACGGCCGGGTGCGCCCGACCATCATCTGCAGGCCGATGAGCGCGATCGCGAGGCCAAACGGCGTCGACAATCCGAAGAACGGGATCGCGATCAGGACCATGATCCCGATCAGGAAGCCGAACCCGGCCTCGGCGGCATGGTCGACGAGCTCGCCGACGGTCAGGGGAGGGCGGGCCGCGCCGGCCGGGTCGTCGTCGAGCGCGACGAGCTCGTCGAGGAGCTCGTTCAGGCGGAGTCTGCGCGGGGGCTCGGCGGCGATGGTCGCTCGCGCGAGGTCGGGGTCCACGCAGGGACCGTAGCATCTCGGAAAAACTCCGCGCTAGTTGCGCGCGAGCATCACGGCCGTCTGCGAGTACGCGGACGACATCCAGAACTGCGACAGCGCGTCGATCTTGTCGGACAGGTCACCTTCACGCGCGATCGTCGCCTGCTGATAGGCGAGCTTTGCTTGCACGGGGATCGAGCCGGTCGCGATCCGCGCGCCGCGGGCGCTCGCGCGGGCGTTGCGCTCGGCGCTCGCGAGCATGTTCATGAACGCCTTGTCGTGCTGCACGGCGCTCGCGCGGCCGGTCTGGTAGTCCGTCGTGACGCCGAGCGAGTAGTACTTCGCGATCAGCTCTGCCGAGTTGTAGTAGGCGAGCTCGCTGCCGGCGAGCATCATCAGGTTCCACTGCGGCGACTTCTCGCCCCACAGCTCCTTGAGCTGCTTCGGCAGGCCCTCGACCTGCTGGAGGTGCGAGAGCATGTACGAGACGAGGTAGTTCGGCTCGCTCATCGCGATCCGCACGCGCGCCTGATCCATCGTCATCCCCATCTGCTTGGCGGCCGGCTCGACGAGCAGCGTCTCGAAGTAGTTCACGCCCGCGGCGCCCGCCGACTGGAACGACGTCGACAACCGCTTGATGTTCGGGATCGAGCACATGTAGTTGACGCTCTTCTCCGTCATGAAGTCGAGCTCCTCGGCGGCCATCGCGGCCGACGCGACGGTCTGGCCGATCAGCAGCACCGTCGGCGCGAGGCGCTCGACGACCGCCTCGGCGACCTCGGGGCCTCCGAGCTCGGCGGCGCTGCGCTGCGCCAGCATCCCGATCAGCTCCTTGGTCTGGTTGACCTGATCCTTCGCGAACACCTTGAAGCCCCAGCTGCGGAGCGCGGCCTGGAACGACGCCATCATCAGGAGGTGACCGCCGAGCGTCGACGGCTTGATCGCGCCGATCTTCTTGAACACGTCGGACGTCAGCGCGTCGAGCTGGTCGAGCGAGCTGATCGCGGCGATCGCGGCATCGGTGTCGCCAGCCTGGATCTTCGCGACGATGTCGTAGGTGTCGGTCGCGCTCGCGGCGTAGACCCACGCGACGAGCATCTTCGCGTACGCGCCCGCGATCAGGCCCTGCTTGTGGAGCTGCTCGGCGCGCTCGGCCGTCTTCTGGGCGTGGACCGCCATCGCGAGCAGGCGCGAGGGCAGGCGACCGGCCTGCTGGAGCTGGAGCAACGCGCCCCACTCCTCGGCGAGCTTCTTCTGCCAGACCTTGTACTTCGCGTCGATGCCCTTGACCGTCTCGTCGTCGAGGACCATGTCGGCCTCGGCGACCGGCACCGGCTCGGGGAGGTGCTTGCCCGTGAGCAGCTTGTACGCCTCGTGCACGTTGGCGACCTCGATCGCCTCGGCGCCCTTGGACTTCGCGAACGCGACGAGATCGACGTCCTTACCGGTCGCCTCGGACTTCGACCACCGCATGCCGATCGGGTAGCCGAGCTTGCGCTTGCCCTTCTCGATCGAGCCCGCGAACTTCTCGGGGATGCCGGACACCGGCCCGATCGTGCCGTCGGGGTTGATGATGCCGGTCATCGTCACGGTCGGATCGATCTTCTCGCCGGTCATCGTCGCGAGGAAGCCACCGGCCATCAGGCCCGACGCCGACGCGCCGTCGATGTAGCCGCCCGACGCCGCGGAGAACGAGAAGTCGGTCAGGTCCTTGCCGAGCGTCGTCGCGGCGACGAACGCCGAGACCCAGACGCCGGCGCGCCACTGCGATCCCGTGCCGCCGGCGAGCTCCTCGTAGATGCCGACCTGCACCGAGCCATCGGCGTTGGGTTCGGTCGACAGCTTGACCGGCGTCGAGCCCCCCGTCGCGACCTCGGTGCCCCCGAGCTTGACGAACATCGCGTCGACGAGACCCTTGGTCGGCGTCGCGGGCAGCGGCAACACGGTCGAGCCGTTGTTGTCATCGGTGCCGAGGATCACGGCCTGGTTCTTCGCCTTTGCGTCGTCCCGGATCGTCAGCGGCGCGTAGCTCTTGGTGGAGCCGCCGCCACCACCGGCGGGCTCGGTCGCTCCCTTCGGAGCGCCACACGACAGCGAGAAGATCAGAGGCAGAGCGATCGCTCCGCGGAGGGTGCCCATGGGCGGCATCGTAACCTAGCGGGCGGGGGGATGCTTGCGCGCCCGGGGGTGCTTGCGCGCCTGCTCGATCATCCGCGCCTGTCCGACGTGCGTGTAGATCTGCGTCGTCGCGATGTCCGCGTGGCCGAGCATCGCCTGCACGGCGCGCAGGTCCGCGTCGTGCTCGACGAGGTGGGTCGCGAACGAGTGACGGAGCTTGTGCGGCGACACGCCGCCGGAGGGCAACCGGACGTCGGCGCGCCGCGCGTAGTCGCGGAGCAGCTTCCAGAACCCCTGCCGGGTCATCGGTCGGCCGCGCTCGGTGAGGAACAGCGCGCGCTCCTTGGGATCGCGCACGAACCCCGGCCGATCCTCCTCGACGTAGCGCGTGAGCCGGACGACCGCCTCGGTGTAGATCGGGACGAGCCGGGTCTTGTTGCCCTTGCCGGTGACCCGGACGAAGCCCGCGTGGAGGTTCGCGTCCGCGAGCGGCAGCGTGACCAGCTCCGACACGCGCAGGCCCGACGCGTACGCGAGCTCGATCATCGCGGCATCGCGGCGGCCGCGTGGCGTGTTCGGTGGCTGCGCGATCAGGCGGGCGATCGCCTCCTCGCCGAGGACGCCGGGCAGCCGCTGCGCGGTGCGCGGGGCATCGATCAGCTCCGATGGATCCGCATCGAGCCAGCGCTCTCCGACCAGGTGCTTGCACAGGCCGCGGACGGCGACGAGGGTCCGGGCGCGGCTGCGCGCGCCGAGGCCGGCGGTCGACAGGGCGATCAGGAAGTCGGCGACGTCCGCGGGCGTGACGTCATCGACATCCTCGCGGCCGCGCTCGGTGACGTGCGCGACGAACCGCGCGAGATCGCGACCGTAGGCGTCGATCGTCAGGCGCGCGAGGCCACGCTCGACCTTGATGTGGTCGAGGAAGAGGTCGACGGCCTCGTCGAGCCGCAGGCGGCGCGCCATGATTCATCGTCGGCGAATCGCAGATCCGCGCAAGTTTTGAGGGGTTGCGATCGGGCCCCTGGCCAGCCATAGTCCGCCTCAGGTCTCCTCGGATGGAAATCACGCCAGATGCGATTCGCTGGGTCCTGATCGGGCTGTTCGTCCTGTTGATCTCGATCGCGCTGCACGAGTTCGGTCACGCGATCATGGCGGACCTGCTCGGGGACGACACGCCGCGCCGCCAGGGGCGCGTCACGCTCAACCCGCTCGCGCACGCCGATCCGATCGGGACGTTCCTGCTGCCGCTGCTCGGCGGCCTGCACGGCGCGGCCGGTGGCTCGGGCGGTGGCTTTGGCTGGGGCAAGCCCGTGCAGTGGCAGCCGTCCAAGATCAACCGCAAGTGGAAGATGGCCACCGCCGAGATCCTGGTCTCGATCGCCGGGCCGGGGATGAACCTCGTGCTCGCGATCGTCCTGGCGACCGTCCACGCGATCCTCGTCGCCCAGGGGGTGCTCTCGACCGGGAGCGACCTCCACAGGGTCCTCTACTACGCGGTCGTCACCAACTTCGTCCTGATGTTCTTCAACCTGCTCCCGATCCCGCCGCTCGACGGTGGGCACGTCGCGCAGCAGTTCATGCCGTACAAGCACCGCGCGAAGTTCGACGAGTACGCGCGGTTCGGTCCGTTCATCGTGATGGCGTTCGCGCTGATCCCTACGCTGTCTCAGGTGTTTGTTCGGCCGGCACTTTGGTGTACGACCCACCTGTACGAGCTGCTCTTCTCGATCGTGATGTAATGGAACAGGCCGGATACCAGGTTGCCCTCGACGTGTTCGAGGGCCCGCTCGACTTGCTCCTTCACCTCGTGAAGAAGCACGAGCTGTCGATCATGGACATCCCGATCTCGTTCGTCACGTCGAAGTACCTCGAGTACCTCGACGCGATGGCGGGCCTCGACATCGACGTCGCGGGCGAGTACCTGCTGATGGCGGCCACGCTCTGCCACATCAAGTCCCGCGAGCTGCTGCCGACGCCGGAGCCCCTCGAGGAGGAGGAGGTCGAGGCCGGCGAGCACGGCGAGGTCGAGCTCGATCCGCGCGCGGATCTGATCCGCCGCCTGCTCGAGTACCAGAAGTACAAGGAAGCCGCCGATCAGCTCGGCGGGCGGCCGGTCGTCGGGCGCAACGTGTGGAGTCGCGGGACCTCGGCCGAGGATGCCGTCAGCGAGGGCGTCGATGCGGACATGGTCGCGCCGCTCGCGCCGTTCCCCGTGCACAAGCTGATCGAGGCCTTCGATCGCGTGATGCAGCAGGCGAAGGTCAAGGTCGCGCACAACGTCCTGATCGATCGCCTCAGCGTCAGCCAGAAGATCTCGGAGCTGACCGATCGGCTCGAGGTCGAGGGCCGGTTCACGTTCACCTCGATGTTCAGCTTCCTGCGCGATGGCGTCGCGCGGACGATGGAGGAGATCCGGCACGAGGGCGTCGTGACGTTCCTCGCGCTGCTCGAGATGTCGAAGCTCCGCCTGATCTCGCTGACCCAGCCCGGTGGGGGCGACGAGGAGATCTTCATCGAGCGCGCCAGTGACGATCTCCGTGCCCGCATGGAGTCCACGGTGGCGCGCGGCGAAGACTATCGGTAGTAGTGTCGGACCGGCGTGGTAGCCAAGGTGATCCTGTGAGCAAGAAGCGCGGTCGATCGAAGCAGAAGCCTGTCCAAGTGCAGGCAGTCCCTGAGGAAGTCCTCGCCGAGGGCAGCGGGCCCGTGAGCGGCGATGAGTCCTCGATCGAGGTCGCGGCCGTCGTCCCGGAGCTGCCGATCGGGGATGTCGAGATCGTGGAGATCGTCGCGGATCTCGTGATGGACCTCGCCCCGGACGAGCCGGCCCAGGAGGCCGCGGACGACGCGATCGAGGCGGCCGGCGCCGAGGTCGACCCCGCGCTCGAGCCCCCCGGGATCGAGGACGTCGAGCTGTCGGCTGCGGACGCCGAGGTCGACCCCGAGCTCGAGGGCGATGCCGAGGTCGAGTCGGCGGCGATGCCGCTCACCGCGGCGTCGATGGACTCGCTCCAGCTCAAGCAGCTCGTCGAGGCGCTCGTGTTCGCGGCCGACAAGCCGATCACCGTGCAGCGCCTCCGCCAGCTCACGCGCGTCAGCGATGTCCCGCGGCTCGAGCAGGCGCTGGCCGAGATCGCGGCGGACTTCGCGGAGCGGGGCCTCGTGCTCCAGCAGGTCTCCGGTGGCTACCAGTTCCGCACGCGCCCGCAGTTCTCGGCGTGGGTCCAGCAGCTGATCGCGGGCCGCCCGGTGCGGCTATCGCGCGCGCAGCTCGAGACGCTCGCGATCATCGCGTACCGCCAGCCGATCACGCGGCCCGAGATCGACGATATCCGCGGGGTCGATTCGAGCGCGACGCTCAAGCTCCTGATGGATCGCATGCTGATCCGCGTCCTCGGCAAGAAGGAGGAGGTCGGCCGGCCGATGCTGTACGGCACGACCCGCGAGTTCCTCGACTTCTTCAGCCTCGGCGATCTGCGCGAGTTGCCGACGCTGCGCGAGTACTCCGAGCTCTCGGACGAGAGCCGCAAGGTGATGAGCAACCGGCTCGGGATCGATCCGTCGCACGGCGACGGCGAGGGCGGCGAGGGCGGCGGCGGGAGCGATGACAGCGGCGGTGACGACGGCGGCGGCTCCTCGGGATCCGGTGGCTCGTTCGGGGGGGGCGGCGAAGGCGGTGACCCGAGCGACCTCGACCGCGGCGGCGGCGAGTCCAGCGCCGAGCACAACGAGATCAGCGCGAGCGCGCTCTCCGACCTCGCGTCGGACGTGCTCGCGAGCGACGAGACGATGGCCGAGGCGACCGCGGCTGACGTCGACGCCATGCCGGCGGACGACGCCATGCCGGCGGACGACGCCATGCCGGCGGACGACGCCATGCCGGCGGACGATGCCATGCCGGCGGACGATGCCATGCGGGCGGACGACGCCATGCCGGCGGACGACGCCATGCGGGCGGACGACGCCATGCGGACGGACGACGCCATGCGGACGGACGATGCCATGCCGGCGGACGACGCCATGCCGGCGGACGAAGTGCCGGTCGGAAGCGACCCGATGGACGTGGAGCCCGACCCGATGGACGCCGAGACTGTTTCCGTGGACGCCGAGGCCCGGCCGTACGTGCCGATCGTGGTCGAACAGGCCGACGAGGATTCCGAGACCCGCGATCTCGAGCCCGTCACCGAATCGATGACGCTCGCCGATGCACCCGACCTCGAGCCGTCGCAGACGCGGAGCGTCGATCCGCTGATCGCGGCCGAGGCGCTCGCTCACGCCGAGACGATCGTGTCGTCCGGCGAGTCACCGGAGTAGGTATGAGCGAACTCGTGCGCCTGCAGCGCTACCTGGCCTCCGCGGGCGTGGCAGCGCGCCGCAAGGCCGAGACCCTGATCACCGAGGGCCGCGTGAAGGTCAACGGCAAGATCGTGACCACGCTCGGAACCAAGGTCGACCCGGACAACGACGAGGTCGAGGTCGACGGCGAGGCCGTGGCCGCGCTCGACGCGTTCTACGTCCTGCTCAACAAGCCCAAGGCGTGCATCACGGCGGTCACCGACGATCGCGGACGACCGACGGTGATGGACTACCTCCCGAACGTGCCCGTGCCGGTCAAGCCGGTCGGTCGGCTCGACTTCTACACCGAGGGTGTCCTCCTCCTGACCAACGACGGCGAGCTCGCGGCGCGCCTGCTCGCGCCGGCGAGTCACGTCCCGAAGACCTATCACGTGAAGGTCCATGGCCAGCTCGGCAAGGAAGAGGTCGAGCGCCTGCGCGAGGGCATCCAGCTCGACGACGGCACCACCACGATGCCCGCCGAGGTCAGCGTGCTGCCGGGCGAGAGCAAGTACACGTGGCTCGGGATCACGATCCACGAGGGTAAGCACCGCCAGATCCACCGGATGATCGAGGCGCTCGGCTTT
>Ga0316603_10002138_pt1 | contig 10784 bp, 5 predicted proteins | sample OWC_soil_day10_n_FD_207649 | JGI IMG/M metagenome (GOLD analysis project Ga0316603, IMG submission 207649) | Wetland soil microbial communities from Old Woman Creek delta, Ohio, United States - OWC_soil_day10_noCT | ecosystem: Environmental > Terrestrial > Soil > Wetlands | place: USA: Ohio...
ATAAATATTTTTTTCATTTTTTTTAATTTACAAGATTAATACTACCAACCTACATTTTGCACCAACTTGTGATTTGAATCCAGACTCTTTTGTCGAATAGGCCAGAAATAATCTTTGGTAGCAAAATATCTTGCATAAATATAAGATTCTTGATAATAATCATTTTCGGAAATTCCTTTCGTGTTCCAACCACGAATAGGTCTGTTCAGGTAATCGTCGGCAAGCATCCAACGTCTTAAATCCCAATACCGTTGTCCTTCAAATGCTAATTCAACCATTCTCTCTTGACGAATAATGTCTCTCATACCTTCTTTTGTGGTCGGTTTGTTCGGGTTTGTGCTATACTTAGCCCAGGTTTGAACCAAACTAAGAGTCTCTTTATCCAATCCAGCTTTTGTACGGATCGGCTGAATATATTGATAGACTTCATCATCGGGTGCTGCTTTCGATTCGTTGAGTGCCTCTGCACACATCAAATAAAGATCGGAAAGACGAATAATGGGAAAGAAATATTGAGTTTCTCCGACATTATCAATTGTATTGACAATAAATTGCCTTTTCCAAGGAATTAATTTTTTACAGGTATAACCCGTAACACAATACATCGCATTTTTCGCTCCAGCAAAGTCTTCAGCCTTTGAATGAATCACGTAACTCGTTGTATCATTCGGACGTTCCTGACAGAAATACCGTCCTTGGTCAAATCCTAAATAGGCATAGAAACGAGGTTCCCTATCGGTATTGTAATAAGGAACTCTGATGTCTTTATCTGAGTTGAAATAGAATTTATCAGCCGCAGGTACCGGAATTAGATCAAACCGACTTGAGTAATTATAGGTTTTATCCTCTTCGATAGGAATTCCATTTCGGGTATAGAATTGATCCGTAACATTCATTGTTGCACTATGAAGGTTGTTGAAACCTAACGGACGACCATTTATCTGTGAGCTATTCAACGGAGTGGAAGCATAATAAATTAACCGAACTACATCCTGACGTCCCATTCCCCAAACCAACTCTGTATTATTGTTGTTTTCGGTAAGCTGTCCACGTAATGTCAGCTCAAGTTCTGTAGCTTCAGAAACACTTAATCCATTTTGTTTTTGATTAAATTTATAAAAGTCCATTGAGGCATTGTGAGCTGCCTGAATAGCCACTTTACAGGCTAAAGCTGCTTTCTGCCATTTTTCAGTGGATGCAACAGGGTTAAAAAATGGTTCTCCATCGGCATTTTTGAAGTTGCTGAATCTAGTATTTCCATTAAAAAGGGGACTTGCCGCCAAAACCAAAACCTTTGCTTTAATAGCCAAAGCAACCGGAAGATTGATTCGTCCCAGTTCATTTTGGCGGGCTACAACAGTAGTAGGTAAGCTATTACTATTAATTGCTTCGTCGAGTACCTCCACAATCTTGGTTACTACCTGATCTACCGGTTCTCGTTCCATTTGTACTTCTTCCGGTGACAGTGAAATGTCCAGGTTTTTGCTCATAAATGGAATAGGACCGTACAGTTGGAGTAGGTAATAATGATAATACGCTTTTAGAACTTGAACCTCAGCTTTCCATTGAGCTTTTTCTTCCGGCTTCATATCCGGTACATCATCAACACCATCAATAAAAATATTGCAGTTTCTGATGCCCGCCCAAAGACTTTTGATGTAACTATTTTCTTCAACATCTCCAAATTTTTGATTTAAATAAGAGTAGTCGCCACCATCCCAATAATTTAGAAGAGGATTGATTTTGTCCTGTTTCCCTTTTGCAATATATTCGGTACTTTTATTCCGATAATAATAGAAATTTGGATCAATAAACTCAGGATTCCAAACTTCGTCACCGCACAAAAGCGCTGGATTCTGCATGATGTTTGCAGCCCTTGGAACATAATCGTAACAAGTGTACAACATTTTAAAAGTGCTTTCACGGGTATTAAATACCTGCTTAATAGTAGGAATATTATCCGGAACAATATCCAAGTAATCTGAGCAAGAAGTGTAGGCTAACATAAAAGCAACACATATTGCAGAATATAAAATTCTTTTCATATCAAATAAGTATTAAAAGTTAAAAGTTAAAACTAATTCCTGCATTGAACACTCGCTGAAGAGGATAATTTAATCCACTACCTCCCATTTCAACATCCCAGAGTTTAAAGTTACTGAAATTGAGTAAGTTCATTCCGCTAGCATAAATACGCAGTTGTTGAACACCTACTTTCTTAGTATGTTTCTCTGGTAATGTATATCCAACTTCTACAGACTTAAGCCGTAAATAACTACCATCGCGCAACCACCAGGTACTCGATTGTTCATTATTTGGTCTTGAAGTATCCGATAGACGTGGCCACAATGCATAACAGTCACGGTTTGTTTCCGACCAGTGATCGTCGGCCCAGGCTTTCAGAAGAGCATGATTGCCAACAAAAGGCGCAGTACCAACTGAATTATTATTCCAATCTACATTGGATGTTGGGTCAATCATAAAAGATACTCTTGAAGTCCCTTTCAAGAAAAAGTTGAAGTCGAATCCATGATACCCAAATGATACACCAAAACCACCTTCTACTTGAGGAACTGTAGAATAACCAATAGGTACCACATCATGTGAATCGATGATTCCATCATCATTAATATCTTTGTATTTGATATCACCCGGCATTACAGGTATGTCATTTACTTTGTCAAAGGTTTGTGTTGGTGAGTTTGCAATATCAGCTTCATCAATAAACAGACGTTCAGCAATGAGTCCTCGTTGTTGACCTAAATATTGACCTACATTTTTCAACCAATCCATTCCTGCCGGAACCGTTTCTTCGAATTTCGTATATCTACTGACAGCATAAGTGAAAGTTAGATTGGTTCGAATCCATACATCTTTGTTAAAACTATGATTCTCACTCAGGGTTACTTCAAAACCGCCCGATTTTGCTGCTCCAACATTAGCTCGGACATCAGCCGGGGCTTGTCCATCAGCTACAGGCACATCAGTTAACCCCATTGTGGTTGGAATGCCTGAACGATTGATCAAAATATTGGTACGATTTTCTTTATAATAATCAACTTGAAGTTCTAATTCGTGAAACAATGTCAGTTCAATTCCGAGATTTAATTTTGCAGCTTTCTCCCATGTTATTGCGGTGTTAGCAAACCGATTAATTTTAATCCCATCTGAGTTTGCAATAGGACTACCTTGAGATTCTCCAAAGTTATTCCCAAGATGTTTGTTCATTTCTACCCGATCTAAATAAAAGAACCGGTCATTAGCATCACCGATTGCATCGTTACCAACCAAACCAAAAGTCGATTTCAATTTCAAATTAGTAATAATGTTATTCTTATTCCAAAAACCTTCGTTTGATATAATCCAACCGGCACCAAAAGAGGGGAAGAACCCAAATTGATTGTTCTTTGCAAAACGTTCAGCTCCGTTGTAACCAAAGTTCGCTTCCAAGAAGTATTTATGATTATATCCATAGGTCAGACGACCTGACACGCCTAAATTTCGGGTAGGAAGAGAACGTTGAAGGTCATTACCAAAGTCAGAAGACGTAACTTCGCGAATCGTGCCAACAACCATTGCCGAAAAATCGTGCAAAACATTAATTGTTTTATCATAATTTAGAGACAACTCTCCATATGAGGTTGATATAATACTTTTATCACCGCCTGAGAATCCTAAAGATTCATTCCCTTGAGAAAAATTATTCAGTTTAAAATATCCTGTAGTTGGATTATACGTACTCATTGTATAATAGTATGGATTATACGAACGGTTGATGGAATAAGCAGATTGACGTGTCGTACTTGCCATCCCTCTCGCAAATAAACCTTTTGTTATAAAATCAAGTTTTTGCCTTAATTCTATTTGAGCAACCAAATTGGTTTGGGTTGATTGTTGATAGCCCTTTACCATGTCCGCATAAGGATTTATAAAACTATATTCTGGTGTACCCCCAAACAAGATATGTTGAGTATTTAAATTAATTTCATCGGGTTGATAATATGCAGGGAAATCAACAGGATTTGACAACATGACACGTTGATACATCTGATTACCGGTGTACATAGGACCACTCGCTGTACGAAAATTAGCATTAAATCTCACAGAGCCTTCGGTAGTTGGAGTGAAATCAATGCTTGTGTTGGAGCGCAGATTGATATTCTGGATACTAATGTTATTATTAAAATTATTACGACCATCAACTTTCAATATCCCATTATCGTCATTATAAGCTCCTGCAATGTAGTAACGTACTTTTTTACCACCTCCGCTCAAATTCATATTAAAACGCTGATTGCTAGCCACATCTTTAAATAACAAGCTAAGCCAATCGTTAGCTGGATAGTAATACGGGTTTTGGCCAGCTTCAACACCTGCAATCTTCTCATCGCTATACCTTCTGTTATAGTACGGATGACGGGTAACAATTGCCTCATTATTTAATTTCATATATGTCAACGGGTCGGCAAACTCAACACTACGAGTAGGCTGACTGTATGATTTTTCGAAACGAAAGTTTAATTTCGTTTTTCCTTCAACTCCTTGCTTTGTGGTAACCAGGATTACACCATTTGCCCCACGAGAGCCATAAAGAGAAGTTGCTGTTGCATCTTTCATAATTGAGAAACTCTGAATATCATCAACTGACAATCTTGCTAAATCGTTAGAAGACAACTCCATATTATCAATCAAGATCAATGGACCTTTTGAAAATTCGTTAAATGTGGCTACACCACGCACAAAGAACTGTGCATTATCAGCACCTGGTTCACCTGAAGTTTGCATTGTAATTAAACCTGCAATACGTCCACCAAGAGCTGTAGTTAAATTGCTTGTAGGAACGCGAAGCTCCGAAGGGCGTACGGTAGATACAGAGGCTAAAACGCTTTCTTTTTTCTGCTTTCCGAAAGCTACAATTGTAACTTCATCTAATTTTTTTGCCGACTCTACCATTGTTATTTTAAGCACCTGAGATCCATCTATTTTAACTATCTGGGTCTCATAACCAATATAACTTACAACAAGGGCATCTCCTACTTTGGCATTTATGGAAAAAGAACCGTTAACATCAGTTGTCGTTCCGACTTTTTTATTTGATTGCAGTACAACTGTGGCACCAAGAATAGGCTCTGATATATCCGATACGACACCTTTCACTTTAATGTTTTGCGCTGATACCTCTCCTACTAAAAACGAAGAAAAGATCATAAGTAAAATGGCAAAACTACATCGTTTTTTTTGTATTAAATTTCTCATTAAATATTTGATTGAAATAACTAATAGTAATAATAATTTGTGTTTCAATAATAAAGATTTCATACTTTCGATTGTAGTATGATCCATTGAAAAATCTAAGTTGGTTTACGTCTCATGATTCAATAATTTTAGGGTTAATTTTTTATTTACAAATATTGCTTTAATATTTTCTTTGTTTGATCAGGTCTGTGTTTCATCCGCATACGCCAAATCATTTCTTGTAAACTGACACATTTAACATTGCTCGGTAACCTTTTTTGACATAGTACGGCTGCTCCTGCTCCAGAAACATCTCCTTTTGATGTCTCTCCAAGTAGATCATCCGAACTGCCAATATCGGTGAACGTACTCCAGGCATGAATATCAATCAAGCTGAAATCGGGCAGATCTTTTTTTATTTTACTTGCTATAAATGCCGGAGTACCTTGTCCAATGTTTTGATTAGCTCCAAAGTTCCATATTGTATATCGCACTGTTATTACAGGTATTTCAATCCCGTCACTATTTTTATACCAATACACCTCGCCATTACCACTATTATACGGGACATATTGCACCACAATAATACCTTCCAACTGATTGTTAGCTCCAATGAATTTTTGATAAGCAACTTTGGCATTGTTAGACTTACAGTCGTTTGTAAATAATCCTAAGACTTTAAGTCTATGTTGACGCATATTGGCTGAGATTTTGGAAGACAAGTCGTCGAGATAAGTTTGAGTATTTTTCTTGCTTCCATAAGCATCTATGTAAATATATCCTCCAGCACAATTCTCCACTAAGGTATTCTCTTTGTTTTGGTTGTTGATAATGTTTTTATAAACAGCAGGAGCAATCATATCCAAGTTGCTTGAAGGGATGCCATAAGCCATCTTTACGCTTTCCGATTGAGGATGTTTAAACCATCCATTATACCAAATATGAAAAATCCATTGAACATTGTCACCATCAGAAAGATAGTAACTTACATATTTATTCAGATCGTTGGTGGAAAAATCAATGCTCTTCGGGTTAAGAACATTTACTAAAAGTCCAGATTGATTTTGTTTGTAATTGAGCGACGTCAAAGGCATATTCATGGAGTAGTTATTGGGAACCATTAGATTCCCACTTTCGCTAACTTTCTGTACAAATAAATGCTCGTCAAAATCTTCCCAACCATAAACAGGTGAACAGGGTTTCAACCAATCAAGAACTTCGGTTAGGAGATCCCAATTATGACCGCTTGTATTTTTAATATTAATTACAAATAAATCATTGGCAATAGCAAAATCTTTTAAATCGTTGGTTTGTGCTGGCATTAAAACCAGCGCTTTATTACTGCATTTATCCTTGAACTCTTTCCATGAATCTTTTGTTGTTTTTTTTGTGGCATTATAGGTCATCTTTAGACCTTGTTGATTGTAAAGTGCGCTATCTCTTACATCGACGATTATCGAATTATAAACATGAGATGCTACAGCTGCCACAACCGAACTTTCGGGATTTTTAGCCACATCAGTTAAAATATATCCGGCAATAACATCATTGAAAGCCTTAGCTTTAATAATAGAAAAACCATCACTTCTTCCTTTCTCAAAAATTCCTCTGTTTGTAATATCTTGCTTACATAAATTATAGGAGGCACTGGTGCCTCCATCGAGCCAAACAGCACTCTTTGTTTTTCCATTCTGAACAGCTCTGTTTGCTAATCCTGTTAATGATTCACACATATTGGCATATTGCAAACCTTCAAGATACGATGCTTTATTTACTTCATACCGTCCGAAATCACCAAAATCGGTACCGGTACATACATAATAATTTAAAGGAACAACAGTCATTTCAGGCATCCAATACTGTCCATTATCTTTCGGCGTATCATATTCCATAAGATAATCAATCTTTGGACCTTCTTCAACAATTGGTTCTTCAACAGCTTTTTTATCTGCACAACTCGACAACATTATTAAGGTCAAAAATGAAAGTTTGTACGCGTTCATAAAGTAATTAGATTTTAATGATTTTAAGACAAAATTAGAATTAGGAGATTAAAGATTAGATTAAAAAGAGATTAATTAATTCATCAATCTTATTAATCCTCAATCATTTTTATCATTTTTTTCGTCTGCTCCGGTTTGTATTTCATACGTACTCTCCATAGCAATTCATTAATTGAAATTGTTTTGATATCATCCGATAAAAGATTCTCTGTAGCCCTGACCGGATTAACCCCGATAGCCGGATATTTTGTCACCTTGCTCGATTTTCCAAAATCAGACCACGAATGAACAACCGTCCATGACAGAGTATTCTTTTTATTAGTTACCACTTTGCGGTTAATCAGAGACGATATATATTCAGGAGTTCCACAATTGGGGCGCAAAGGATTTACTTCGTTCCACAATGAATAGGTAGCAGTAGATACCGGCATCTCTATTCCATTTAAATTTTTAAACCAGAAAATTTTGCCACCCTGTTCATACGGAAAATATTGATCAACAGGAATCGGCACAACATCAGGAGTTAGAACACTCATAACTCGAAGCATTATGTAACGTGGTTTGAATGAGTGATCAACTTCAGTCAATTTACACTGGCTGGTTTGCGGATTTACGCGTGGTTTAGCATATTTATACTCCCATTACCTATTTTTTCCCAGTTGAGTGTGGTGAGGCTTTTATAAAAAGTTTCATATATATACTTAAACCTAACAGGTTTTCGGAAACCTGTTAGGTTTCAACTCACTTCACAGAACGATTTACATAATGCAAAATCCAAAAACAGAATGTAATGAGTATATTATTATCGTAATTCAACCTTTTTTGCATCACTAAAATCATCATAAGAAAGCAATCAAATTTGATTTTTCCTTAGTACTTGACATGCCGGCTTTACCGGTTGTTAAATATGAACCTGCGCCTAAATCGTCCTCTGCGGTTGCATCGTTCAAAAAGCCCGAGTTGTTGGCTGAAAAAGACTCCCATAAATCTTGTTGCCAACTGTAACCTCCCAACACCGTAAACTTGTGTTTTTCAAACAATATCTTGGCATATTCCACTGTGGGCTCAATGGCAGTCTGATTATCCACATAATGATATTTGTATGCATACCCGCCACTATTGTAGCTATCAATAGACGTACGTGATTTTATATTATAATACTTATTATCGTCATAGGTATCACGGGTCAGACTTCCCATCACCGATATTTTAAGATCCTTGATCGGTTCTAAAATCACTTTGGCATCCGCCCCTGTTGTGTTCGCATTTCTTCTAAACTTTTGTTGCGACAAGCGAGCCAATTTGTTTTCGTCGGATGAAACATCTTCATAAAACGAACCATCGGCGTTATATATCGGGTTGGTCGGATTGGCTCTTCGGGCAGCCTCCCAACCTGAATCTCCCAAGCGATCCTGATAATCATTGTTAGTAGAAAGATCAGTTTGAAGCGTTAGCTTATTATTCAGACCTTTGGTAGTCAACGACAAACGACCGCCATACTGCTGACGCGAATCATCTTTGGATACACCCATCAAGTTACTATAATACAAGGCTGCACGATAATTAGTAGTTCCTGAGCCTCCCGAAACAGACAAGGTATGACTATGCGATATATTGCTTTTATTGATCAGCGCTTCGTACATATCCGAATCACCACCCCGATCATACGCACTGGCATTGTATCCCAACGACTTCATGGCAGCACGGTATTCGTCAGAATTTAGAAAATCGGGTGTATTGGCCTGAAAATATTTACCAACGTAGGTCGAATATTCAAACGTGGTTTTACCTGCTTTCCCTTTTTTGGTCGTAACAATAATCACACCGGCATTGGCACTCGAGCCATAGATAGCTGCGGCGGAACCATCTTTCAATACTTCGATGGATTCTATATCTTCGGCTCGCACCAAACTCAGATTACCCCCCGGAATGCCATCAATAATTACCAATGGTGATTTAGACCCATTAATAGAAACCACGCCACGCAACTGAATAGCTACTGATGACAATGGGGTACTTCCGCTTTTACGGGTAACCGAGAGACCTGCCACACGCCCCTCCAACAGCGTTCGGACATCACGGTTACTACCACCCGAAAGATTAAATTCATCGGGCTTTACCGTTGTAATAGCGGTTGCTACATCCGTCCGTTTCATAGTACCGTAACCAATAGCGACTACTTCGTCCAACGTTTTCACATCTTCAACCATAATTACATCTACTACTGATTTTTCATCTAATTTTATTTCTTGAGGTTGATAACCAACATAAGAAAATACCAAACTGGCCTTGGAATATGGCGCCATAATTTCATAATTACCGTCTCTATCGGTAATTTTTCCAATCATACTACCTTTAACCATAACGTAAACACCAACGAGAGGACCGTCCTTGTCAATAACTTTTCCATTAACTTTGAAGCCTTCTTGCTTTTGGACTTGCTTAATGAGCGTTGCATTGTTTAGAGAAAGATTAACTTGTGATTTGAATTCATTAGCAAATATGCTAATGGAAATACAACTGCATAAACCAATTAAGAGGAGACGTTTCCATCGTTCTCTTACAGGCAATTCATTTAGCTTTCTTTTTTTCATAAAATTTTAATTAATAATTAGTATATAGTTAGACATTATTTAAGGTTATTATTATTGTCCATTGTCTTTCGGGGCATCGTATTCCTTCAAATAATCAGTTTTGGACCATCGTCAGGTTCTTCCTCAATTACTTTTTCCTAATATTTTTGAGCAAAGTAATTGTTGTAGAATTAAAAAAAGGATTAAAAAGAGATTAATTAATTCATTGATCTTATTAATCCATAGATTTTTTTATTATTTCCTTCGTTTGCTCCGGTCTATATTTCATTCTTATTCGCCATAGTAATTCATTAATTGAAATTGTTTTGATATCATCCGATAAAAGATTCTCTGTAGCCCTGACCGGATTAACTCCGATAGCCGGATATTTTGTCACCTTGCTCAATTTTCCAAAATCAGACCACGAATGAACAACCGTCCATGACAGAATATTCTTTTTTTTAGTTACCACTTTGCGGTTAATCAGAGACGATATATATTCAGGAGTTCCACAATTGGGGCGCTGAGGATTTACTTCATTCCACAATGAATAGGTGGCAGTAGATACCGGTATCTCTATTCCCTTTAAATTTTTAAACCAGAAAATTTTGCCACCCTGTTCATACGGAAAATATTGTACAGCAATCATACCGGTTATTCCGGTCAGTTCTTCTGCATAAATTTGAAACGCTTCCTGTGACGCCTGGCTTTTTACATCCCGGCAAATAAATCCAACTACTTTTACATCCATTTTTTTCAAATGGTAGTTTATTCGTTGAGCAAAGACTCTTAAAAGTTCCTTTCTGTTGGGTCTTTTTATAGCAAACAGGTCGGGATACTGATAACCGCCACCATACTCAATGAAGGAATTTCGCGAGTATTGTTTTTCAGCTAATTCGTTCCACGTAAAAGGAGAAACGATAGATAAATTTATAGGGCAAAGTGTCCAGCTTATTCCGGTATTCGCCACTTC
>Ga0316603_10002139_pt1 | contig 10781 bp, 13 predicted proteins | sample OWC_soil_day10_n_FD_207649 | JGI IMG/M metagenome (GOLD analysis project Ga0316603, IMG submission 207649) | Wetland soil microbial communities from Old Woman Creek delta, Ohio, United States - OWC_soil_day10_noCT | ecosystem: Environmental > Terrestrial > Soil > Wetlands | place: USA: Ohio...
CTGCACCCGCCGAGCCGAAGTCGTCATGTCTCGAACCCGAAACTGCGCAAGGCGCTTTCGTCGTCCGACCAGCCCTCGCGCACCTTGACCCACAGCTCGAGGTGCACGGGCTTGCCGAAGTGGTGGCGCAGCTCGAGGCGCGCGGCCCGGCCGACCTCCTTGAGCAGCTCGCCGCCCTTGCCAATCACGATGGCCTTCTGGCCGGTGCGCTCGACCCAGATCACGGCCTGGATCACCAGCTTGCCGGGCTCGTCCTCCGCCTCGCCCATGCCCTCGATCTCGACGACGAGGCCGTAGGGCACCTCCTCCTGCAGGCGTCGCGTCAGCTTCTCGCGGACGATTTCCGCGGCCATGAAGCGATCGCTGACGTCGGTCAGCTGGTCGGGCGGATAGAGCTGCGGTGACTCGGGCAGGTAGCGGCCGATCACGTCCGGCAGCCGCTCGAGGTTGTTGCGCTTCAATGCCGAGAGCGGCACGACCTCGGCGAAATCCGCCTTGCGCACGATCTCGTCGATGAAGGGCAGCAGCCGCTCCTTGGGCTTGGCGCGATCCACCTTGTTGATGATCAGCAGGATCGGCCGCCCGGCCTGGCGCAGCTCGGCGAGCGCGCGCTCGTCCTCGTCGGTCCAGCGCAGCGCCTCGATGACGAACAGGTTCACGTCGGAATCCGCCAGCGAGGACAGCGCCGTGCGGTTCATGTAGCGGTTGATCGCGCGCGGCTGCTTCGAGTGGATGCCGGGCAGGTCCGCGAAGACGATCTGCAGCCCGGGACGCGTCAGCACGCCATGGATGCGCGTGCGGGTCGTCTGCGGCTTCGGGCTCACGATGCTCACCTTGCTGCCGAGCAGCGCATTGAGCAGCGTCGACTTGCCGACGTTCGGCCGGCCCACCAGCGCGGCGATCCCGCAACGCGCTGCGCCGGCCTCCGGCGTCGTCGTGTTTCCGCCTGCTTCGTTCACTGCTCGATCACCTCTGGGGTCAGCACTTCGAGAACACGCTGCGCAGCCTCCTGCTCGGCCCGGCGGCGGCTCGAGCCCTCGCCGCGCTCGCGCACGTCGAGCGCCGCTACCTCGCAACTGGCCACGAACCAGTGCTCGTGCGGCTCGCCGCTCACCTCCTCCACCGCATAGGCCGGCAGGCGCAGGCCGCGCGCCTGCAGGAGTTCCTGCAGCCGCGTCTTCGGATCCTTGAGCTCCTGCGCCTGCGGCAGGTCGCCGAGCCGTCCGGCGAACAACGACTCGATCACGCCGCTGGCGGCCGCGACGCCGCCGTCCAGATACACCGCGCCGAACAGCGCCTCGAGCGAATCGGCGAGGATCGAGCTGCGGCGGAATCCGCCGCTCTTCAACTCGCCGCCCCCCATGCGCAGCTGCTCGCCGAGGCCGAGTTCCGCGGCCAGCGTCGCGAGCGAACTGCCGCTCACGAGTGCAGCGCGGTAGCGGCTCAGGTCGCCTTCGTCGGCCTCCGGGTACTCGCGATACAGCTGCACCGCGACCGCGAAATTGAGCACGGCATCGCCGAGGAACTCCAGGCGCTCGTAATTGCGCTTGCCCGCGCTGCGGTGGGTGAGCGCCGCCTCGAGCAGCGCCGTATCGCGGAAGCCGTGCCCGAGCCGCGTCTCAGCCCATTCGGCCGCGCTCAGCAAGCCCGGCTCACTGCTGGATCACGACCAGCTTGTCGAATTTCGTGAGCAGGTAGACGTTGGCGACGAACGGACGCTCGACGTTGTACGGCGCGCGTACCTCGAAGCCCTCGTTCGTCTTCTTGATCACGATCTCCTTCCAGCCGATGCTCTTGATGTCCTCGACGTCCCAGCGCCGCTCCAGCGAGTTGCGGATCATCTGCTGATTCGTGTCGATCGCCGAATGCTCGTCGCGCACCTGCTCGAGCGCCCGGGCGACCTTCGTGTACTCGAGATACACGGGCACCAGGCGCAATCCGGCATAGAGAGCCGCACCCAGGATCAGCAGGATCGTGACCATGCCCAGGAAGGTCGCGCCGCGTTGACGTTGCTTCATTTGTGGACTCCGGGTTTGTTCAGTGGATGGCGTCGCCGATCCGGCTCCAGATCGGTGCATTCGGCAGGTTCCAGTTCAACCAGATGCGCACGGCCTTGCCGACGACGAGGTCCTCGGGCACGAAGCCGACCTCGGGAAACCGGCTGTCGCGGCTGTTGTCGCGATTGTCGCCCATGAAGAAGAAGTGGCCGACAGGCACGACGTCGTCGAAATCGTAGGACGGGCGCTCCGGGATGTAGAGCACGCGGTGCGGCGCGGTGCCGAGCGTCTCGATGGCGACCTGCGCGCCCGTGTGGCCGAATCCCTCGTAGACGCCGTCGAGCGTGACCGGCTGCGCCTGGCCGTTCACGTAGACCCGCTTGCCGCGCACCGTGATGTGATCGCCGGGCAGGCCGACGAGGCGCTTGATGTAGTTGGTCGCGGGGTCCGACGGCAGCCGGAACACGACCACGTCGCCACGCTGCGGCGCGCCGAGCGGCACGATCTCGGTGTTCACGACCGGCAGGCGCAGGCCGTAGGTGAACTTGTTGACGAAGATGAAATCGCCGTCGAGCAGCGTCGGCATCATCGAATCCGACGGGATCCGGAACGGCTCGAACAGGAACGAGCGGATCACCAGCACGATCAGGATGATCGGGAAGAACGAGCGGGCGTATTCCACCAGGACCGGTTCGCCGGGCAACGTGCCTGCGGGCGACCGGGCGAGCCGACGGGGCTTGAAATACCAGGCGTCCGCGGCCCAGACGAGGCCGGTCACGACGGTGGCGAGCACCAGGACGAACGAGAAGTCGAAAACCAAGCGTCACCTCACGAAGGCTGCGGGAGTATTGTGTATTTCCCGCGCCCCATCAATGCCTTGCGTCACAGTCATTCCTTGCGGCCGACCTGCAGCACGGCGAGGAACGCCTCCTGCGGGATCTCGACCTGGCCGAGCTGCTTCATGCGCTTCTTGCCCTCTTTCTGCTTCTCGAGCAGCTTGCGCTTGCGGCTGATGTCGCCGCCGTAGCACTTGGCGATCACGTTCTTGCGCAGCGCCTTGACGCTCGAGCGGGCGATCACGTGCGAGCCGATCGCCGCCTGGATCGCGACCTCGAACATCTGCCGCGGGATCAGTTCCTGCATCTTGTCGACCAGCTCGCGGCCGCGCTGGTAGGCGCTGTCGCGGTGGATGATGATCGACAGCGCGTCGACCTTGTCGCCGTTGATCAGCATGTCGAGCTTGACCAGCGGTGCCGCCTGGAAGCGGTCGAACTCGTAGTCGAACGAGGCGTAGCCGCGGCTCACGGACTTGAGGCGATCGAAGAAGTCGAGCACGACCTCGGCGAGCGGCAGCTCCCACTGCATCGAGACCTGGGCGCCCAGGTACAGCAGCTTCTTCTGCACGCCGCGCTTCTCGAGGCAGAGCTTCATGACCGGGCCGACGTAGTCCGGCGGCAGCAGCAGGTTGGCGGTGATGATCGGCTCGCGCACCTCGGCCACCTTGTCGACCGCAGGGAGCTTGGCCGGATTGTCGACGTACAGGACGCTGCCATCGGTAAGCGCGACCTCGTAGATCACGGTCGGCGCGCTCGTGACCAGGTCGAGCTCGTACTCGCGTTCGAGGCGCTCCTGGACGATGTCCATGTGCAGCAGGCCGAGGAAGCCGCAGCGGAAGCCGAAGCCGAGCGCGGTGGACACCTCGGGCTCGTACTGCAACGCTGAATCGTTCAGCTTGAGCTTCTGCAGGGCATCGCGAAATGCCTCGTAGTCGTCCGAGCTGACCGGGAACAGGCCCGCGAAGACCCGCGGCTTGATCTGCTTGAAGCCTGGCAGTGGCGCACTGCAAGGCCGGGCGTCCGCCGTGATCGTGTCTCCGACCGGGGCGCCGTCGATTTCCTTGATGCCGGAGATCACGAACCCGACTTCGCCGGTATACAGGGCGTCGGCTGCCAGCGACTTCGGCGTGAAGCGGCCGAGCTTGTCGACCTGGTGGGCGCGCCCGGTGGACCAGACGCGGATCTTCTGACCCGTGCGCAGCGCGCCGTTCACGACCCGGACCAGCGAGACCACGCCAACGTAGTTGTCGAACCAGGAATCGATGATCAGCGCCTGCAGCGGCGCGTCGGGATCGCCGGCCGGCGGCGGCACGCGCGCGACCAGCGCCTCGAGCAGGTCCGGCACGTTCTCGCCGGTCTTCGCGCTGACGCGCACGGCATCGTGCGCCTCGATGCCGATGATCTCCTCGATCTCCTTGATCACGCGGTCCGGGTCCGCGGACGGCAGGTCGATCTTGTTCAGCACGGGCACGACCTCGAGCCCCTGCTCGAGCGCCGTATAGCAGTTGGCGACGCTCTGCGCCTCGACGCCCTGGGCTGCGTCGACCACCAGCAGCGCGCCCTCGCAGGCGTACAGCGAGCGCGAGACCTCGTAGGAGAAGTCCACGTGCCCCGGCGTGTCGATCAGGTTCAGCTGGTAGGTCTGGCCGTCGCGCGCCTTGTAGCGCAGCGAGACGCTCTGCGCCTTGATCGTGATGCCGCGCTCCCGCTCGAGGTCCATCGAGTCGAGCACCTGCGCCTGCATCTCCCGCGCCTCGAGGCCGCCGCACGCCTGGATGAAGCGGTCCGCCAGCGTGGACTTGCCGTGGTCGACGTGGGCGATGATGGAAAAATTTCGGATCAGGTTCATCGGTGCGGGCAATCCGGCCCGGCGCCGGTGCAAAGGGCGCGATTATACCTGCAGTGCCTGCCGGACCCGGGGTGCATCGTAAACTCCCTCGCAGAGCACGATGCTGCCCGCCGCGAGGACCGGCACGCGCAACCCGAAACGGATGGCCAGGTCGGGATCCGCGTCGACGTCCACCACCGGCACGACCTCGACCGCGGGACCCAGGTCGAGCGACAACTCGAGCAGGAACTGCTCGCAGAGGTGACAGCCCTCGCGCACGTAGAGCACCCAGTCCGCGCAGCGCTCAGTGTCCATTCGTACCCCGCTCGCGCCACACCGTGAAGCTCGGCGGCGAGTGCCGCACCCAGAGCCGGGCCAGCGCCCAGCCGAGCACGACACCGGCTGCGGCCGCGAGCAAGGCAACGGCCTCGCCCCCGCGCCCGGACCAGCGCACCAGTGCAGGGCCGGCCAGCAGTCCCGCCAGCGGCAGCAGGTAGACCCGGGCGGCCGACCTGAGCAATTCGCCGTCGGGCACTTCGATCGTGACGGATTGTCCGGCCATCAGCGGAGGGCCATCCGGACTCACGCTCGGAACCTCGAGGCCGGCCCGGCCTGGCGTCCCGAGCCAGCGCAGTGCGCACCCGCGGCCGCCACGGCAGGCCGGACAGGACGGTTGCTCGTCGCAGGCCAGGCGGGCCCGGTCGTTCCGGACGTCGACGACCCGGGCCGCGGCCCTCATCGGCTCAACGCTCGACGTCGGCGGTCGGGACCTCGGCCGTCGGGGCCCCGGCCTCCACGGGCGCGACGGACGTTGCGATGTCGCGCACGGTCGCCGCCGGCACCTCCCCCACTGCCGTGACCACGTGGCCCTGGATCCGGGTGGAGAACGCATTGGCGGAACCCATGCTGGTGGATTCCGGAGGCGCCGGGCCGGTCGGCGGGCTCGGTTCGATGAACACGGACACCGAGGCGAAGCCGTCCGAGAAGATCAGGTGCTGGACTGGCATGGGCACGCCCGGCATGACCTGCAGCCGGCTCGCGACGAGCCGGAACCCGGGCGGCATTTTCAGGGGACGCCAGCCGACCACCGCTACGGCAGCGCGTGGCTCGGCACGCTTGCCGGCGCGGATCCACTGGAATCCGGATGCGTCGACCGCAGGCTCCAGCTCGTGCCGTTCGATCTTGCGGTCCGTCTCGAGGCGTGCGAAATGAATCAGCTCGACCGGTTGCCCGTCGCTGTCGACGACGATCGAGCGCAGTGGCATCGCGGTTTCCTCGTCCAGCCACAGCCGATAGCCGTAGCGATAGGCATCCCGCGGCTGGATGTCCACGACACGCACTTCGCGGCCGAGCAGTTTCTTGCCCTTGCGGATCGACAGCGTGTAGAGGGAGTCGAGGCGGGGCCCCGGCGCCGGCAGCGCCTTGAGCAGCGATCCATCGTCGGTTCGCGGCTCGACGATCACGACGCGACGGTCCGGCATGTAGAAATGCACTTCGCCGGCCGTGCGCACGATCTCGCGGCCACTGCCGTCGAGCGACACGAGCCGCTCCACGCTGCGCCCTTCGTCCACCCGATGCACGATTCGCATGGTCTCGGACTGGTTGCCCGCCGTGTGCGTGAACAGGCCGTCGTAGTTGCGCGACGCGAGCGACTCGGTCATGCGCTGCAGCCACTCGCGAGCCTCGTCGGGGGTGGCCCTCGCCTGCGGCGTGGCGAGCGCCACGGCCAGCGTGGCGAGGACTGCGAGCGAACGCCGCATCAGGGGCCCTCGACGATCTCGTAAGCAACCCGGGTGATGCCGGTCTCGGCCGCCAATGCGCTCGACCAGAGGTTGCGCCGCCCGAGCGGACTCGCGTACTGGCCGTGGGCCACGAGGTAGCTCGCGAGGCGCTGGTTCTGGGCCGGCGTCGGGCTCGACCCTCCCGCGGGAAGACTGGCCACGGTCGCCATGGCTGCGTCGCTGCCGTTCGCGGCAAGGCGCGCGCCCTGGTCCGCGCCCGGTCGCACGAGCAGCACGGCGGCCAGAGCGGCGCTTGCAGCCAGGGCCGTCGCGGCCAGCGGTCGTCGCCAACGCAGCGGCTCGCGGCCGTGCACGGCCTGGGGAACCGCGACAGGCACGACGCCGTCGTCGATGGCCGCCGCCACGCGCGCGGCGAAACCGGGGCTGGCCATGATGGCGCCGGGCGCTCGCAACGACTCGCCCGCCAGCACGTAGTTACCGAAGGCCTTGCGCAGACCGGCATCGCGTTCGAGACGGCGCACCAGCAGGCCGACCTCGTCCGGAGGCAGCTCGCCGTCGAGCAATGCAGACATCTGTTCGCGGATCTGGTTTGTCATCGGCTTGGACTCAATCGAGCAATGGCTGCAGGCTGCGGTCGATCGCCTCGCGGGCCCGGAAGATCCGTGAACGGACCGTACCTACCGGGCAATCCATCGCTGCAGCGATCTCTTCGTAACTCAGGCCCTCGATCTCGCGCAGGATGATCGCCGTGCGCAGGTCTTCGGGCAATTCCTCGACGGCACGGTTCACCGTCTGGTGGATCTCCTCGGAGAGCGCAGCCGCCTCCGGCGTATCCACGTCCTTCATGCGGGCATCGACGGCCGACTGCTCGGACTCGCTCAGGTCGGCCTCGTATTCGAGCGGTCGGCGCTGGCGCGACGCCATGGTATTGCGGGCCGTGTTCACCGCGATGCGGTACAACCACGTATAAAACGCGCTGTCCCCGCGGAACGAACCGAGCGCGCGGTAGGCCTTGACGAACGCCTCCTGGGCGACGTCCTCGGCCTCGCTGGGATCACGCAACAACCGCGCCACGAGCTTGATGACCTTGTGCTGATACCGAAGGACCAGCAGGTCGAACGCGCCGCGCTCGTTCCGCTGGGCCCGCCTGACGAGTTCGAGATCGCTCTGCTCGACGCCGGCGGCGGGGCGAGCGTGCTCGTCTCGAGACTCGTGCGGCTCAGTAGACCCGTCGGAGGGGGGAAAGTTCGCCATCGCCTTCATGGGCCGACCACGAGGCCGCGCGACTTCATTGCGCGGCCCGCGAGCCGTGGGCCCGCAGCCGCAGGGCGAGCGATCGCAGGACCGGTCGCGGCAGGTCGGCCGGGGTCAGCCATGCGCCGAAGGACCGCCCCTCGGCCTGCCAATGAAGCACGACGGACGGGCCGAGCAGCCGGGTTCCGCGCCCCAGGCTGGCCTCGGTCCAGCGGCCGTCCGCAAGCCGCAGGCGCCAGCCATCCGCACTCCACACGGCCCGGGTCGGAGCGAGCCGCGCGCGCCGCAAGTGCCAGATCCAGAGCAGGCCCGCGACCGCGAACCCGGCCCCGGCCGGCAGGCCGGGGTGCCGCCAGAGGGCGGCCTCGAGGGCCACCCCGCACGCGAGGATCAGGAGCGCGCTCAACCGGTCGGCCAGCAGGCGCCGCGGCAGCTCAAGGCTCATGGCGGATCCGGGCAATGACATGGCGCAGCGACGCGTCCGCAACGACGTTCCGGCCGACAAGATACCCGAAGAGTTCCGGATCCTGCAGGTCGATTATTCGGGCAAATGCCTGCCGATCGACGGGTGACGATTGCGGGTACTCACGTTCGAGGTAGCGCAGCAGCAGCACGTCGAGTTCCTTCATGCCCCGCCGGCAGCGCCAGCGGAGGCGCCCGCGTTCCCGCTCGTCGTCTTCCGCCGGGCCCGGCGTCGCTGTGCTCAGTGCTGCCGCTCCGCGATCATGCGCTTGATCTCGCCGATCGCCCGCGCCGGATTCAGGTCCTTCGGGCAGGCCTCGGCGCAGTTCATGATCGTGTGGCAGCGATACAGCCGGAACGGGTCCTCGAGCTCGTCGAGGCGCTCGCCGGTTGCCTCGTCGCGTGTGTCCACGATCCAGCGGTACGCCGCGAGCAGCGCGGCAGGACCGAGGTAGCGGTCGCTGTTCCACCAGTACGACGGGCAGCTCGTCGAGCAACACGCGCAAAGGATGCACGCCGAGGGCTGGTCGATCTTCTCCTGGTCTTCCTTTGCCTGCAGCCGCTCGCGGTCCGGTGGCGCCGGGGTGCGGGTCTGCAGCCAGGGCTTCACGGAGGCGTACTGCGCGTAGAAATTGGTCAGGTCCGGGACGAGGTCCTTGATCACCGGCATGTGCGGCAACGGGTAGATCTTCACGTCGCCGCGGATCTCGCTCGTGGCCTTGGTGCAGGCGAGCGTGTTGACGCCGTCGATGTTCATCGCGCACGAGCCGCAGATGCCCTCGCGGCACGAACGGCGGAACGTGAGCGTCGAGTCCACCTCGTTCTTGATCTTGATCAGCGCGTCGAGAACCATGGGCCCGCAGCCCGCGAGATCGATCTGGTAGCAGTCCATGCGCGGGTTCTCGCCCGAGTCCGGATCGAAACGGTAGATCCGGAACGTGCGGACCTCCTGCGCACCTGCCGGCGCAGGGTGGGCCTTGCCGGGCCGGACCTTGGAATTCTCGGGGAGTTTGAATTGCGCCATGGGAGAGTGATCGGCGGTTAGCGGTTGGCGGTTGGTGAGCGTAGCTGCGCGTTCAGTAGGTGCGGGCCTTCGGCGGGATGGACTCGACATCGCTCGTGAGGCTGTTCAGGTGCACCGGGCGATAATCGATGCACACTCGACCCGAATCGTCGGCCCACGCGAGCGTGTGCTTCAGCCACTCGCGATCGTCGCGGTCCTTGTAGTCCTCGCGCGCGTGCGCGCCGCGGCTTTCCTTGCGATTCTCGGCCGACTGCATCGTGACGAGCGCCTGGCCGAGCAGGTTGTCGAGCTCGAGCGTCTCGATCAGGTCGGTGTTCCAGACCAGCGAACGGTCGGTCACCTGCACGTCGCCGAACGACGCATGCACCGCGGCAAGCTTCTGCACGCCCTCCGCCAGCGACTCGCCGGTGCGAAAGACGGCCGCGTGGTTCTGCATCACCCGCTGCATGTCGAGCCGGATCTCGGCGGTGCGGCGCGAGCCGCTCGCATTGCGGAAGCGATCGAGTCGGCTCACGGCGAGATCACCCGCATCCTTCGGCAGCGGCGGCTGGGTCGCACTGGCGCGCGTCGTCGCGGCGCAGTGGCGCGCGGCCTCGCGACCGAACACCACCAGGTCCAGCAGTGAATTCGAGCCGAGCCGGTTGGCGCCGTGCACGGAAACGCAGGCTGCCTCGCCGACGGCCATCAGTCCCGGCACGACCGCATCAGGGTCGCCAGCGCGCAGGGTGACCACCTCGCCGTGCACGTTGCACGGGATTCCGCCCATGTTGTAGTGGACGGTGGGCAGCACCGGGATCGGCTCCTTGTTGACGTCCACGCCCGAGAAGATGCGCGCGGTCTCGGCGATGCCGGGCAGCCGCTCGCGAATCACGTCGGGGCCCAGGTGCTCGAGGTGAAGGTGGATGTGGTCCTTGAGCGGCCCGACGCCCCGTCCCTCGCGGATCTCGATGGTCATCGAGCGGCTCACCACGTCGCGCGAGGCCAGGTCCTTCGCGTTCGGTGCATACCGTTCCATGAAGCGCTCACCCGCGGAGTTCGTGACGTAGCCGCCCTCGCCTCGTGCACCTTCCGTGATCAGGCACCCCGCGCCGTAGATGCCGGTCGGGTGGAACTGCACGAATTCCATGTCCTGCAACGGCAGTCCTGCGCGCAGCACCATGCCGCCGCCGTCGCCCGTGCAGGTGTGGGCGGAGGTACAGGAGAAAAAGGCGCGGCCATAGCCGCCGGTCGCGATGATCACCTTCTGCGCGCGGAACCGGTGCAGCGTGCCGTCCGACATGTCGAGGGCGACCACGCCGCGGCAGGCGCCGTTGTCCATGATCAGGTCGATCGCGAAGAACTCGATGAAGAAGCGCGCCTCGTGCTTCAGCGATTGCTGGTAGAGCGTGTGCAGCATGGCGTGGCCGGTGCGGTCCGCCGCGGCGCAGGTGCGTTGCGCGATGCCCTTGCCGTAATGCGTGGTCATGCCGCCGAACGGGCGCTGGTAGATGCGGCCGTCCTCGGTGCGCGAAAACGGCACTCCGTAGTGCTCGAGCTCGATCACCGCGGCGGGCGCTTCCTTGCACATGAACTCGATCGCGTCCTGGTCGCCGAGCCAGTCCGAGCCCTTGATGGTGTCGTAGAAATGGAACCGCCAGT
>Ga0316603_10002140_pt1 | contig 10770 bp, 10 predicted proteins | sample OWC_soil_day10_n_FD_207649 | JGI IMG/M metagenome (GOLD analysis project Ga0316603, IMG submission 207649) | Wetland soil microbial communities from Old Woman Creek delta, Ohio, United States - OWC_soil_day10_noCT | ecosystem: Environmental > Terrestrial > Soil > Wetlands | place: USA: Ohio...
GGTCACCAGCGGCACGGTGATGAACAGGACCAGCACCGTATCGATCAGCGCTGCACCGACCCGCGGCCAGAAGCCGACGTACTCGAGATCTTCGTCGTTGGTTTGCGGCATGGCGTCCCTCAGGAAGCGATAGTTTGCGCCAGGGTAACCGCTTCAGCCACCGACGCATCCCGCCGCGATGACGCGCCCGACGCCGATGGCCGAGTAAGCCGCGTCAGGCTCTCGACGCGGCCGCCAGCGGTGTCGGCGGCATCAGGACCGTATGTATCATGTGCATGACGCCGTTCGATGCCGCGATATCGGCCTGCTCGATCCTGATGCCATTGACGAATGCGTCCCCGCCCCGCAGCGCGACCGCCAGACTCGTTCCCGCCACGGTCTTGATGTCGCGAGACGTCATGTCCTTCACGGTGAAGACTTCGCAGGCCACGTGGTAAGCGAGCAGCGCGTACAGCCTGTCGGGATCCTGCAGCAGTGCGTCGAGCGTACCGGGCGCAAGAGCCTTGAACGCATCGTCCGTCGGAGCGAACAGCGTATAGGGACCCGCCGTCCGCAGCGTGTCGAGGAACGAGGCTGCCTTGAGCATGCTGAGCAGCGTCGTAAACTTGCCGGCATCGATCGCTGTGAGGATGATGTTTTTCATCTGGAAGTCCCCTGTCGGTGGCGTCGAGGACTACATCAGCCCTGAGCCCTGCAGTGTGCGCGCGATTGCCGTCGCGTGCCGGATTCGGCCGAAACATAAGTGATCGATGCCGTTCGTCCGCGCTTCCACGCCAGAACGTGAAGGTCCTCCGATGGCTGACCGCAATCCTGATCCGCGAACGAAAGACTCTGCTGAACGGCCTCGAGGAGGTCGCGTGAGGCCCATTTGGCCCGCGGGCGGCTCATGGTTCCCCGCGGCGTGCCTCGGCGTACTCGTCACCCCTGCACTCGCCGGGGACTACGTGCCCCCGCGCGGCGCGTGGGCGACGCGCACGGCGGAGGACGCAGGCTTCGACCCGGCGAGACTCGAGGCCGCGGTCGAACTCGCGAAGCAGAAGACCCTCGCCGAGCCCCAGGACCTGGGTCCCGTGATTCTCGAGCACTACTCGGCGCGAGAACCGGGCTTCCGGGTCCTCGGGCCCACGGGGACGCGCGCAGGTGGCAGCGGACTCGTGCTTCGCGCCGGCTACGTCGTCACGCAGTGGGGCGACGTCGGGCACCCCGAGATGGTGTTCAGCGTGGCCAAGAGCGTGCTCGCGACCGTCGCCGGCGTGGCGGTTGCCGATGGCCGCATCGCCGGCATCGACGACCCTGTCGCACCTTACCTGCCCGAGCCGCACTTCACGGGCGACCACAACGGCTCGATCACCTGGCGTCATCTGCTCGAGCAGAGCTCCGACTGGCGCGGCACGCTCTGGGAGGTGCCGGACTGGGCCGATCGCCCGACGGGCACCACGCTTCGGGAGTGGCAGGCCCAGCCCCGCGTCACGCCCGGCACCGTGCACGAGTACAACGACGTGCGCGTCAACCTGCTGGCGCTGTCGCTGCTGCACGTGCTGCGCGACCCGCTGCCTCGCGTGCTGCGCGAGCGCGTCATGGATCCCATCGGCGCCTCGTCGACCTGGCGCTGGCACGGGTACGATAATTCGTGGATCGAGATCGACGGCCTGCGCGTGCAGTCGGTGTCGGGCGGTGGTCACTTCGGCGGCGGCCTGTTCATCTCGACGGCGGATCTCGCACGCTTCGGCTTGCTCATCGAGCGTGACGGGCGCTGGGGCGGGACGACGATCGTAGACCGAGGCTGGATCCGCGCGATGACCACGCCCTCCAGACCCAAGCCCGATTACGGTTTGCTGTGGTGGCTCAACACCGACCGCAAGGCGATCCCGGCGGCGCCGGCCTCCGCCTTCTGGGCGCTCGGGTTCGGCGGCAACTACGTCTACGTCGATCGAGAGCACGACCTCGTGATCGTGCTGCGCTGGGTACCGGACGGACATGGCGAGGCGGTCATCTCGGCAATCGTCGATGCGCTGCGCGATTAACGCTGCAAGCCACCTGCCGGGTCGTCCAGCGGCCATTGGCCCGACTTTGCACCGTCGCAGGCGTTTCGGCGGATCAGTTCATAGCTCGGCGTGAAGCCGAGCTCGCAGCTTCGCATGCACAGGCTGCGAAACACCTCGACATCGAGCCCGGTCGTTTCGTGGTAGGCGCGCTTGAGGCCGGCCCACCGCGAAGCCGAGATCCGCAGTGCGCTGAGCGCAAACGAACTGCAATCGCGGCTGACAGCGCAATCCTCGAGGGACCGGGCAACGATCGCGCAATCCGACCGGCTGAGCGGCCGGACGGGCGCGCCACCGCGCTCCACCAGGAGGTTGCCAGCCGCGCTCAGCGTGGCGAGGCGGCGCTCGCCGTTCCAGGTGCCGAGATCGACCTGCACGCCCGCGCTCGACGCGGAGACGACGGGCCGGGTGGAGCCGACCCACAAGGCGGGCATCCTGCGCAGCATGGGCGGTGATCCTGAACGCAGTTCGAGCCAGAAAGGTGTCTGCAGCCCGCAGGGCGCCTCGGCGTCGTCGCAGCGCGTGAACCCCACGATCACTTCCCGGTCGGTGAACACCGCCCGATGTGCAAACTCGAGGCGGTCCTCGCACAGGTCGGGGACGACGTCGCCGTCGAGCCGGCCGATACGCTGGCACTGCCCGTCCTCGGCGGGGAGAATGCTCAAGGTTCCGGCGATAGTCTGGAGGGTCGTGTCGGTCGCTTTCAGACTCTGTTCGGAGATGAGTTCCGCAACCGCCGTCCCGATCGCGGCGCGCGGCGCGGCTGGAGCCACCGGCTCAGGCTGGACGGCATCGACGGCCGCCGGTGAAGGCGCATCCAGCGCCGCGACGGGCGGCGCCTTCGGCTCGCGAGAGGTCTCCATCGACAGCAACAGATAACCCGCGGACAGGGCGAGTAGGGCGGTACCCACCCACCAGTACCCGCGCGACGGGCGTGGGCGACGCGCCGGCACGGCGTCGGTCGGCGCGCGCCCGGCGTCCTGAGCCGGGGCGGCCGCGGTCACCGGCTCGGTCCGGACGCGACCCGCCGGGTCCAGTGACCGGCCGGCCGGGACTCCCTGCGAGCGCAACCGGTGGCTTGCCTCGGCTTCCGTGAGCCGCTGCAGCTGGCCCTGCCCCTCGATCGTGATGGAGACGTCCTTCTGGTGCGGTACGCCCGCGCGGTCGCTCGCGACCGGTTCGACGAGTCCCACCGCGCTGACCCACTGGCCGACCCAGGTCTCGTCCGGGACCGTCTCGAGACGGGTCAGCGAGTCCGGCCAGAGTGTCAGGCAGGTCATGTCGCACGCGGGGTCGCTGAACTCGATACGCACGCACGCCGGGCCCTCCGTCGCGGCAGGGCCGCGCGCGACGCTCACGACGCAGCCAACTAGTTCGACGCGCTCGCCGACGTGCCTGCAGCACTGCGCGAAGTCCGCGGCATCGACGACGCAGTACGCCGGCACGTACGGCGGACGCTCGCGCGCGGCCGGGTCGCCGGACAACTCGACAGTGGCCGCCGGAATCCCGCGGCCAGCCACGAAATCCTCCAGCGGCGGTATCGATTCGAAGGGCGCCACGCAGACCGACGCCAGATCCCTCGTGCGCTGCTCGAAACCCGGCTCGCGGCCCAGCAGGGCGAGAATCGCCGAGTTCGCCGGATCGGTGAAGTCGGTGGCACGCAGGAGGAAGGCGTCCTCGCCGCTGCCGGTGAGGTCCCAGAGGTCCGGACGGACGCTGAGCGCGCGCAGTGCAAAGTCGATCACCGCGAACGAGAACACGTCGAGGCTCGGGTCGAAATGCCGCGCCTGCCTTCCCGGGTGCTGGAAATTGCGCTGTCCAAGCTCCGCGCTGCCGAGCGGCGCCAGTTCGGCCACGAACAGCCCGTCGTAGTCGATCAGTCGCAGGTTGCCATCGCCCTGCACGATGACGTTGGATGGCTGGATGTCGCCGTGCGCCACGCCTTTGGCGCGCAGGTGCATCGCGAGCCGGCGCAGCGCGAACCGCAGTTCGAGCAGTGCGCCGGCGTCGTGACGGTGATCCGCGACGTAGGCCGCCAGGTTCGGGCCTTCTACCCACTCCATCCGCACGATCGGGTAGGTGCCGCTTTCGGTGGTGATGCCGCTCGGCTGGAACTGGCAGTCGACGAAATAGGGACTGTTGATCCGCCCGAGGTGGCGCTCGATGGCGCCGTACCGCAGGGGCAGCGAGTCGAGTTCCTTGTGGAAGCAACGGACCGCGAACTTGCCCGCGCTCGTCACCACCGCGAACGTCAGTGCGTACGTGCCGCCGTGCACGGCTGGTACCCCGGGCCCGCGGGTGCACAGGGTACCCCGGCCGAGCACCGGGTCCGACAACACGACTTCCAGGTTGAGCCGAAGTGCGTCCGCGTACTCGCCGAATGATGGGTAGTGCATGTCGGGGACCTGGGCAATGCGGGGGCGGCGTGCGATCAGCCCGCCATTACCGCGGTCCGCAGGTTCGGCAACCGGGGTCACGCAGCACCTCGAACTCATCGAAGCAACCGCGCAGCGCGTCGTAGCGAATCATCCTCCCGACCACAGGTTCTCCGACGCCGAGCAGCAGCTTCAATGCCTCGGCCGCCTGCAGCAGCCCAATGATGCCCGGCACGACACCGAGCACACCGGCCTCGGCGCAGGATGGTGAAAGCTCCGGCGGCGGAGGCTCGGGGTACAGGCAGCGATAGCAGGGCCCGGCATCGCCGGGACGCGCCGGCCAGAACACGCTCACCTGCCCCTCGAAGCGGAACACCGAGCCGTGCACGTTGGGAATGCCGAGCGCCACGCAGGCCTCGTTCACCGCATAGCGCGTCGCGAAATTGTCGGAGCCGTCGATCACGACCTGCTGCCCGGCGAGCACCTCGCGCGCGTTGGCGGCATCGAGTCGCACCGGGACGCCCGTGACCTCGACGCCTGGATTCAGGCCGCGCAAGGCAGCCGCCCCGGAGTCGATCTTCAGTCTCCCTGCGTCCGCATCGCCGTGCAGGACCTGGCGCTGCAGGTTGCTGCGCTCGACGTGGTCGTCGTCGACCAGAGTGAGTTGGCCGACCCCGGCGGCGGCGAGATACAGGGCGGCCGGCGAGCCGAGCCCGCCCGCGCCGACGAGCAAGACGCGGCCGGCGAGCAACTTTCGCTGCCCCGCCTCGCCGATCTCGGGCAACGCCATCTGTCGCGAATATCGTTCCCAATCGAGGTCGCCGACCGTTCCTGGCGGGGTCGTCGGCCAGCCTTCTCGTCGCCAACGATCGAAGCCCCCGGTGACGGAGCCGACGCCCTCATGACCGAGCTCGGCCAGTCGCCGCGCCGCCGACAGCGAGCGCGAGCCGCTGGCGCACAGCAGCAGCAGGGTCGTGCGCCGATTCGGCGCGAGCTCCGCAATGCGTGCCTCGAGACTGCAGCACGGCACATGGATGGCGCCTTGCGCCGTGCCGGCCAGCAGCTCCGACGGTTCGCGCACGTCGATCAGCAAGGCGCCACGCGTCACGAGTTCCAGCGCTTCAGGAGGGCTGACCTCGCGGACAGCACCGGACTCGGGACCCATGTTCAACCTCCCGCCACCGCGGGCAGGATGCTGACGATCTCGCCCGGCGTCACCGTCGTCGCGAGCCCCGACAAACCCCGCACATTGGCGCGTCCCACGAAGACGTTGACGAACGGACGCAACTCGCCCTCGGGCGTCAGCACCCGCTGCACGAGCTGCGGGTACTGCACGCCGAGCGCACCCAGCACTTCGGCCACGGTCCCCGCCGCGACTCTCAGCTCGTGTTCGCCGCCGGCAAACCCCTGCAGGGGCGCCGGGATTCTCACCACGATCTCGGTCATGCCCGGATTGTAGGCCACCTGCGCATCGCGCTTGCGCCCTGGCGTCAACGCCGCACGACGCCCACGAGCGGATCGCCGCTCCGGGCGAGGCTGACGAGCACGACCCGGTCGATCCGCTCGCAGAGCGCCAGTGCAACCGCCGCGGCCTCGCGCGCCTGAGCCTCGCGCCGGGCGTCGTCGACCATGTTGATGACCGGGACCACCCGCCTGCCTTCCGTCGACTTCATCAGTCCGTTCGGGCTGGCGAGCAACCGGCCGAGGTGCTGCGCCGTGATCGTCTCGTTCTCGCGCAGGCCCGCCGCACGCTCGACGCGCTCGACCCGGTGCGCGATGCGCGCGGTCAGTGGCTCGCCGATCGCGAGCGCGGAAAGAATCGGCACCACGGTCGTGCAGCACCCGGGTAGTGCAGGCTCGTCGTCCGCCGGCGCCTTGACGAGCCGCATCCGGGCACCGTCCGCCTTGACGTAAGTCGCCGCGAAGCCGCACTCGCGATGGATCCGCTCCACCGTCGACGCGCTCGCGCCCGCGCGCCGACCCGGCTTGTCGCCCGGGCACGCGTACGCGACGCTGAGCGCGGGATCGATACGCGCGACGGCTGCAGGCAACTCCTCGTCGTCCTCGATCGCGACGGCGAAGCCGAGATTCTCCTGGAAGTAGGTCGTGAAGACCGTCGCGGTGATCGCGACCCGTCCCGGGTGCGACGTGGCGAGGTGCTTGAGCAGGCTCTTCTTGCCGCCGGCGCCAACCGCACAGACGACGCCACTGCGCGCCTCCAGCAGGTCGAGCAGCGAGGTACCGTCGTTCATGGCCTCACCCTGCCGCCGGCACGAAGCGAACGCTCGCAACGCGCGGCAGGAACTCTGCCGCAAGTTCCCACCGATCGCCGTGGTCGCGCGACGTGAAAACGTGGCCCGACGACGTGCCGAATGCCAGCTGGCCCGGCCGCTGGGGGTCCGCATCCATTGCGTCGCGCAGCACCGTCACGTACGCATGGCGCTGCGGCAGGCCGGCCGAGGCCGAGATCCAGCGGCGCCCGGCGTCCGTGCTGCGGAACACGCGCAACCGTCCTTCGACCGTGGTCCTCAGGTGTGAACTCGACTCGGGGATCTGGAACACGGTGTCCGGGTCGAACGGATCGCAGGCGATCGCGTAGCCGAAGTCGCTCGGCAGGTCGCCTGTGATCTCGAGCCAGGAACGACCGCCGTCGTCGCTTCGGTAGGTGCCGTTGTAGCACTGCCGGTAGAGCCGCTGGCCGTCCCGCGGGTGCATCACCACGCGATGCACGTTGTGCCCCGCCGCCGGGAACCGCTCCGGCAGGTTTTCTGCGCGCACGCCCTCGTTCGCCGCAGCCCAGGTCGCACCGGCATCCTCGCTGCGATACACGCCGCCCGCCGACACCGCCACGACCAGGCGCGAGGGATCCTGGCGGTCGATGCAGATCGAGTGAACCGCGAACAGTCCCCGTGACGGTTCCCACGCCTCACGCATCGGGTGGTCGTTGAGCGCCGGCACGTCGCGCCAGCTCTCGCCGCCGTCGTCGCTTGCGAACAGGCCCGCCGGATCGACGCCGGCGTACAGCATGCGGTTGTCCGGCGACCACGCGAGATGCCAGATCGACTTCAGTGACTGGGCATGACGTCCGGGAGGATGCTGCGGCGTAGCATCGAGGCTGGTCCAGTGTTCGCCGGCGTCGTTGCTGCGATAGATGTGCGAACCCCAGACGGGATGATCGGCAGCCGCGAGCAGTTCGCGCGGCTGGCCCGGCGTCACCACCGTGTTCAGGATGCGATAGCCGGCGAGGTGCGGGCCGTCGATGCGCCAGGCGCCGGACCCCTGGCCGGGTCGCAGTCGGAAGAGGCCTTTCTCGGTGCCCACCAGCAGCGTGGAACCGGATTCGGGCGCGCCGCGCGCCGCGGTCACTTCTCCCTCAGCCGCGGCATCAGCTCGACCAGGTTGCAGGGCCGCGTCCTCGCGTCGAGCTGCGCCGCAATCAGCTCGTCCCAGGCCGTTGCGCAGGCGCCGGAGGATCCCGGCACGCAGAAAACGTAGGTTGCGTTGGCCACGCCGGCGAGCGCGCGTGACTGCAGCGTCGAGGTCCTGATGTCGGCGTAGGAAATCGAGCGGAACATCTCGCCGAAGCCATCGAGCACCTTGTCGAGCAGCGGACGCACGGCCTCGGGCGTGCCGTCGCGACCGGTGACCCCGGTCCCGCCCGTCGTGATGATCGCGTGCACTGCGGGGTCGGCGATCCAGCGCGAGACCACGGCGCGGATCTGGTAGATGTCGTCCGGGACGATCAGCTTCTCGGCCAGCCGGTGGCCCACGCCGGTCAGGCGCTCGACCAGCAGGCGGCCGGACTTGTCGCTCTGTTCGTCACGCGAATCGGACACCGTGAGGACCGCGATGCCGATCGGCAGGAAGTCCCGCTCGCCACCGCTGTGTGCACTGGACATGCCTGTTCTCCGTTGAATGTGGGTTGCCGATTCAGACCAGGCCGGCAAACGGCTGCACTTCGACCTGGGCGCCCGGCGCCACGTCGCCCTGCTCCAGCGGCAGGATGATGAAGCAGTTGGCTTCGCTCATCGAGCGCAGCACTCCGGCGCCCTGGTGGCCGCTGCTGCGCACCGTGTAGCCGCCGTCCGTCCGCCGCTCGAGCACGCCGCGCTGGAACTCCAGCCGGCCCGGCTTCTTGCGCAGCCGGGTCTCGCAGCGGGCTCTGACCAGGATCGGCGGATCGGGGTCTTTTGCCCCGGTGAGCGCTCGCAGCGCCGGCTGCACGAGCTGGTAGAAGGTGACCATCACCGAGACCGGATTGCCCGGCAGACCGAAGAAGTACGCCGGCCCGAATCGACCGAACGCGATCGGCTTGCCCGGCTTCATCGCGACCTTCCAGAAGCCGATCTGCCCGTGGCGCTCGAGCGTTTCCGTGACGTAGTCGGCCTCGCCCACCGACACGCCGCCCGAAGTCACGATCGCGTCGGCCTGCGCGGCCGCCGACTCGAACGCGCGCAGCGTCGCCTCGCGCGTGTCCGGCACGACCCCGAGATCGATGACCTCGACCTGCAGGCGGCTCAACATGCCGTGCAGCGTGTAGCGGTTGCTGTCGTAGATCTGGCCGAGCGCGAGTTCCTCGCCGATCGATCGCAATTCGTCACCGGTGGAAAAGATCGCGACACGCGGGCGCCGCAGCACCGTCACCTCCCCGACCCCGACCGAGGCCAGCAGGCCGAGCTGGGCCGGCCGCAGCAGCGTGCCGGGTCCGAGCGCAAGCTCACCGCGACGGATGTCTTCGCCGACCGGACGGACATTCTGGCCCGCGTGATGGCCGGCTTCGATCACGACGCGTGCGCCGTCGAGGCGCACGTGCTCCTGCATGACGACGGTGTCCGTTGCCTCGGGCAGTGTCGCGCCGGTCATGATGCGTACGCCCTGCCCGCGGCCGACGTCGCCGTCGAACGGCCGCCCGGCCCAGGATGTCCCGACGACCTCGAACGTGGCGGTGCCCGCCTGCGGCAGCTCGGCGCCGGCCAGCGCGTAACCGTCCATCGCCGAATTGCGATGTGAGGGTACGTCGACGGTCGAGCGGACCTCCGCCGCCAGCACGCGGCCGAGCGCCTCGCGCAGACCGACCGCCTGCCGCTCGGTCACGGGCGCGATGTCGGCGATGATCCGTGAGCGCGCCTCGTCCAGCCGCAGGGCCTTGTGGCCGTGTCCGGGCAGGTCGCAGGGATCGACACCGGCCGACAATGATTCGTGAGCCTCGGTCATTCAGTGCGCCCGTTCGTTGATCACGCCATGCTACTCAGCGCGAACCGACCGGGGAAAGCAGTCGAGCCTCGAGCCGATGCCGCTCGTCCGGGTCGTTGACGTTGACGAACGTGTCGAGCGCATCGCTGAAATCGGCCTCGGCGAGGCGCATCTGTGAAAACCAGGTGTCGATCTTGCGGCCACCGCCCGCGAGATACGACTCGAGCGCCGGCAAGGTGCCGGCGCGCAACAGCAGGAACACTGACTGTTGGCGCCTGCCATCCGTCGCAACGGCCACGTCGGCATCGCTCGAGAGGCACGCATCGTAGAGGCGGCCCACCAGGTCGAGCGCCACCAGCGGGGCATCGCACGGAGCGGTCACCAGGAACTCGGTGCGGAGGTGCTGCAGGGCGCTCAGAACGCCGGCCAGCGGTCCCATGTAACCCTGCAGCGTGTCGCTGACGACCGGATGACCATAGGCGGAGTATCGATCGAGGTTGCGATTCGCGTTGATCCAGAGCGGCCCGACCTGGGGGCGCAGCGCGTCCAGCACGTGCTCGACCATCGGTCGGCCAGCCAGTTCCACCAGGCCCTTGTCCGCACCGCCCATGCGCCGGCCGAGCCCGCCGGCGAGGACCAGTCCGGTGATGGCTGCGCGCGGATACGTCGACCCCGGGGTAGAGCTTGGGATTGAGATGATCATGGAGGCCCATTCTGCCCAGCCCGGGACGGGTTGTCCCTGAATCGCCATACAGCACCCCGTGGGGCGGAACCGCGGCGACAAATTGACTCGGGTGATGGCCGGATTGCGTCATTCTGTCGCAGCCAGTAGCCTCGCGGAATGACGACAATCGAAGCACGGGCGCCTTCTACGTCGGGCGTGGCCGCGGCCCCTGCCGGGTTGTCGCTGCTCGTCGTCGGCCGGATGACCTGCCGCGACGAGCCGCTGCGCCGCTCGCTCCGCCGTGGCCTGGCCGTCGCGGAGTTCGCTGAAACCGCCAGCGACGCCGAACGCCTGCTGCCGCGCTGCCACTTCGACTGCATCGTCGTCGAGGTCGAGTCCGCGGCCGATCCGATGCTGGCCTGGGTCGAGGGCTTGCAGCGCGCCGGAACGGTGCAGTGCATCTGCGTCGCCGCCCCCGACGACCCAGCGCTCGCCA
>Ga0316603_10002141_pt1 | contig 10770 bp, 9 predicted proteins | sample OWC_soil_day10_n_FD_207649 | JGI IMG/M metagenome (GOLD analysis project Ga0316603, IMG submission 207649) | Wetland soil microbial communities from Old Woman Creek delta, Ohio, United States - OWC_soil_day10_noCT | ecosystem: Environmental > Terrestrial > Soil > Wetlands | place: USA: Ohio...
ATCGAGGCGGGGTTGGCGCGGCATCGTGATGGCACTGTAGCATGAGTCGTCATAAGATGCAACGTCCCGTATGTGTTAAGATGCGACGTCCCGTATGTCCGTCCCGTATGTCCATGCGTGCGATCATAGTTCCAGCAATCTCGGGTAATCGTCACATCCCCCATCGTGCCCCCCCTGAACGCCCCGCACTTCTCTTGCGGAAGCGTGTCGGATGGCTCAGAGTGAGAATGGCTTCTGTGCGTCCGAAGCTGGCAGCCATGCGCTATGACGTCCGTGCCGTCGCCTGTGCGACCGCTGGCGGCACCCGATCCGCCCACGGCGCCGCGCGCTCGAACGCCGCGGCGGCGGCGAGCACCGCGGCTTCCTGGCGGCGCCGGCCGACGATCTGGAGTCCAACCGGCAGGCCGTCCTTCGTGAAGCCGCACGGGACGGAGATCGCGGGGAGCCCGGTGAGTGATATGGCGTAGGTCAGGAAGAACCACTGCGTATAGTTCGCTAGCGGCTGTCCGTTGATCTCCGCCGGGTACGGCTGGTCCACCGGAAACGGCTGCACGGCCACCGTGGGCAGAGCAAGGAGGTCATACCGCTCGAAGAACATCCGCACCCGATGCCACAGCACCGTCCGCAGCTTTTCTCCGCGGCCGATCTCCTGTGGCGTGAGACGCAGGCCCTGCTCGATGTTCCACACCAGCCCCTGCTGCATCTGGTCGCGCCACTGCGTCAACTTGTCCCCATGCAGTGCCGCCATCATGAGTCCTCGTGTGGAGAGGACGATCTCGTTCGTCTCCGAGAAGCCCGGCGACGCCGTTTCCACCGCTGCCCCGGTGGTTCGGAAGACGCGGACGCCTTGCTCCGCCACCGAAGCGACCTCGCTATCCACAGGGATAAGCCCGGCGAGGTCGGGCGTCCATGCGATCTTCCACCCCTTCACCGATGGCTTCCGCACGGCTTTCACGAACTGCCGAGTGTCCACCGCATATGAGATCGGCGAGAGATCGTCCGCACCGGCAATCACCGACAGCATGAGCGCCGCGTCCGCGACCGTGCGCGCCATCGGCCCGTGCACGGAAAAGTGATCCCAGGCCAGCTCGCGCGGATAGACCGGCACGAGGCCCGGCGTCGTGCGGAAACCGACGACGCCGCAGAACGCCGCCGGGATCCTGAGGGACCCGCCCAGGTCAGTGCCGTGGGCCAGCGGTCCCATCCCCGTCGCCAGGGCCACGGCGGAGCCGCCGCTTGACCCGCCGCACGTCAAGGCAAGGTTCCAGGGATTTCGCGTGGCGCCGAACACGGCATTGAACGTGTTCGCCCCGGCGCCGAACTCCGGCGTGTTCGTCTTTCCCAGCACGATTGCGCCCGCCACCTTGAGGCGCCGAACAACCAGCGCGTCCTCCGTCGGCACGTGGTCCGCGTAGATCTTCGAACCGTAGGTGGTCCGGAGCCCCTTGGTTACCGTGAGATCCTTGATGACGACGGGAACACCGAAGAGCGGCGGAAACTCCGCCCGCCGCGGCAGGGCCCGCGTCGCCTTGCGCGCCTCGGCCAGCGCGGACTCCCGTGCCAGCGTGACGATCGCGTTCACCCGCGGATTGACTCGGTCAACCTGCGTCAAGATTGCCTGCATCGCTTCCAGAGGCGACGCCTTCCGCGTCCGGTAGAGTCGCAGCAACTCGGTTGCCGATGTGAAGCACAGGTCGCGCATGGGGGCAGTCCTCAGTCGTCGGTTTTTGTGATGCGAAGCGGTCAGCCATCAGCAGTCAGCGGTCAGCGATCGGCTTTCAGCTTTCGGAAAGGGCACGCAGTGCGAAGCGGTCAGCGGTCAGCTCTCGGAAAACGGCACCCGACACTTCATCCGTTCGCTGCCAGCTGCCTTGCTATTCTTGCGTGGCTCGCGGCTCGTCATTGGCCTCATCACATCCCTGCCACCGCCTTCGGCTGGTACAACTCCTCAAGGGTCTTCACATCGTCCCCACTCAATTTCACTTCGACGGCGGCGACCGCCTCCTCGAGATGCTGGAGCTTCGTGGCGCCGACGATGGGGCTGGTGATATACGGTTTGCCGAGCATCCAGGCGAGAGCCACCTTGGCCCGGGACAGGCCGGTCCGGGCGGCCACTTCCCCGACGCGATGCGCGATGGCAAAGTCGCTCTCCTGATAGTAAAGCTGGTAAGCGAACCCATCGCTCCGAGACCTCGCGGTCTCCCCCTTCTTGTCTCGGGTGCGGTTGCCCACGACGAATCCGCGCGCCAGTGGGCTCCACGGCGTGATCCCGATACCCTGATCCACACACAGGGGGATCATTTCCCGCTCCTCCTCGCGGTAGATCAGGTTGTAATGGTTCTGCATGGAAACGAAGCGGCTCCAGCCGTGGCGCGCTTGCAGGAACAGCGCTTTGGCGAATTGCCAGGCGGGCATGCTGGAGGCGCCGATGTAGAGGGCCTTGCCTGCCCTGACGACGTCTTGTAGCGCCTGGAGCGTTTCCTCGGCCTGGACCGAGGCGTCCCACCGATGGATGATGTACAGGTCCACGTACTCCAGCCTCAGCCTGCGCAAGGACGCGTCAATCCCTTCCAGAATGTGCTTTCGCGACAATCCTTGTTGGTTCGGTTTCTCCCCCATCGGGTTGAATACCTTGGTAGCCACCACGTACTCGTCCCGGGAGCGGTAGACCTCCTTGAGGAGCCGCCCGGTGACTTCTTCGGAGGCGCCGTTTGAGTACACATCGGCCGTATCGTAGAAGTTGACCCCGAGTTCGGCGGCTCGCCGAATGAACGGCCGTCCGTCGTCCTCGGAGAGCGTCCACTCCCGCCACGCCTTGTCGCCGTACGACATCATGCCGAGACAGATTCGCGACACCTTGACGCCCGCCTTGCCAAGATTGACATATTGCATCGAGCCGTCCCTCCGGTTCAGCGCTGAATGTCTTCGTCGTCCGAAGCCAAGAACTCCTCCACCTCCGCTCGCGTGATGTAGGCGAAATCTCCCGGGATCGTGCAGTGGAGCGCGCCCACCGCGCTGCCGATCTCCAGGCCGCGCTGAACGCCCCCTTCAAGATAACCACACAGGAAGCCCCCGGCCAAGGCATCCCCCGCGCCGACGGGATCCACCACCGTCACCTGCCGAACGCGCGGCGCCCGGTGGACCCGGTCAGAGATTGCAAGGGCACCGTCCGATCCCAAGGTGAGCACGACTGCGGGAATCCCAAACCGCTCCTGAAGTCTCCGGGCGACCGATTCGGGATCTCCCGCAAACCCAAAAAGCCGCGCAGCGTCTCGCTGCCCACAGAATAAGATACTGACCAGAGGCAACAGGGTCGCGAGATAGTCGGCCGCCTCCTGCGGAGGCCATAGCTTGGCGCGGTAATTGACGTCGAGGGCGAAGAGTCGGCCCGCGGACCGGACCCGCGTGGCGATCTCTCGGGTGGTCTCCCGCAGCACGGGGCTCAGCGCCGGAGCAGTTCCCGCCATCAGGACGATTTGCGCCGCGGTGAGATACTCCCAGTCCAGGTCGGACGCCGCGAGCGTGGTGAACGCCGAGTCTTTCCGGTCGTACCAGACGCGGGGCGGCCGCGGGGGAACGGCGCGCTCGTAGAAGAGCGTCCCCACCCGGCCCTCCGGCGTCCAGACCACCCGCGAGGTGTCCACACCGTGGCGGGACACCGCCGCCACGATCAAGCGCGAGAGCGGATGGTCCGGCAGCTTGGAGATCCAACCGACTTGCTTCCCAAGGCGCGCCAGGGTCACCGCCGCGTTGGCCTCGGCTCCGGTTGGCCACACCTCCAGCTGGTTTGCCTGCTCCAAGCGCAGAAAGCCCGGAGGTGAGAAACTCACCATCGCGTCGCCGAGTCCGATCACGTCCATTTCAGGGCTCCCCGGATGAAACCCCAATGCGAAAATCTTGAACCGCCAAGGTCGCCAAGAACGCCAAGCCGTCAGGTTCTTCGGTTCCGACGAGACACCCTCCGAATCTTGACGACCTTTGCGCCTTGGCGGTGAAAGGTCTTGCTCGGTTCGATGCGGATTCTCCCCACCTTCCCGCGGAACGTATCGCAGGCAGCGGCGACCGTCAAGTTTTCCGCGGTCGCTGTGTGGTCGCCGATTCCTTCTTGACGCCGCGCCGGACTTCACCCTAGATTCTGTGAACTCGGATCCGAAATTCTTTTCACCACCAAGTCACAAAGACACCAAGGTGGATGGGGGAAACGGAATCAGGGTGGTGCCCCTTGTCTCTGGATTGGGGTTACGAGGTGCGCTGTGAACCGCCCGAAATCGGGAGGGTGCCGTCATGGCTTTTGCCGATGAGCTATTCCTGTATGTCCGACACATCTGGGACGCCCAGCTCGCGCATCCGTTCGTGCGAGGTCTGGGCGATGGATCGCTCCCCGTCGAACGGTTCGCGCGCTGGGTGCGGCAGGACTACCTCTACCTCAAGGACTAGGCCCGCATGTTCGCCTGGGCGGTCGCCAAGGCCGACCGCTTGGAGTCCATGGCCTGGTACGCCGCCGTGCTCCATCTCACCCTCAACACCGAGATGGCGCTTCACCGAGAGTACGCGCAGCGCTTCGCGATCACGCCGGCCGAGTTGGAGGCGGAGGCCATGTGGCCCACCACCAGGGCCTACACCGACTTCTTGCTCCGCACGGCCGCCGACGGGGACATGGCGGACCTCGTCGCGGCCCTATTACCATGTGCCTGGGGGTACGTGTACATCGCCCAGCGCCTCGCCAAGGACAACCTGCCGACCGATCAACGCTACGCGGACTGGATCGCGCAATACGTGTCGGCGGACTTCGTACAGGCGGCGGAGTGGCTGAAGGCCGAGATGAATCGGCTGGCCGAGGGTGCCAACCCGTCGAAGAGACAACGGCTCATGGAGATCTTCGAGATCTCCAGCCAGTACGAGTGGCTCTTCTGGGAGATGTGCTGGAAGGGCGAGTCATGGCCGATCGGAAGGACCGCAGAGGCGCATCCATCGCCGGGCGCAGGATGAGCGGGGACGGGGGTGGTGAGGCGAGCGGTATGCCTCTTGACGGGCCCGACGATCCCGAGCGTCCTGCCCCGCGAGAAGTATTGCTCCGTCTGGCATTCTCTGCGACAGGATATCACCCTTCGAACCACCTACGAGATTAGTGCGTCATCCTCCTGACGGCGCTCCCCCACCTTTTGGTAGCAAGAATTCGACGAGGGTCATAAACGCGTTGCGGACGCGAAACCTTTATGGTAAGAGACCCTCCTACCTCGTCACCGTGACGCATGGAATCTTCGCCTGCGATGCGGCGCAACGATCTCGGTCTGCGCAGCGAGCGTATCAAGAGGCAAGGTGTTCCATGCCGAGACAAATCAAAGATCCCCGCGATAGGAATGCCGTGCAGTTTCCAACGGTATGTGCGCAAGGATGAACATGGCCATGGACTACAAGCGCGTTCTTGAGAGGGCTGAAGGATACAAGCCGGCCATTTCTCGGTTCCTCCGCGACCTCATCGCCCTGCCCAGCGAAAGCTGCCAGGAAAAGGAGGTTATCCGGCGCATCAAGCAGGAAATGGAGACGGCGGGCTTCGACCGGGTCGAGATCGATCCCATGGGCAATGTCCTGGGCTACATCGGCACGGGGCGGCATCTCATCGCTATGGACGCCCACATCGACACCGTGGGTGTGGGCAACCCCGAGAACTGGACGTTCGATCCCTTCAAGGGGTTCGAGGACAACGAGGCCATCGGCGGCCGGGGAGCCAGCGATCAGACGGGTGGCATGGCCTCTCTGGTCTACGCCGGCAAGATCATCAAGGATCTCGGCCTCGCCGGCGATTACACTCTTCTTGTCACCGGCACCGTGCAAGAGGAGGACTGCGACGGTCTCTGCTGGCAGTACATCGTGGAGAAGAGCGGCATCCGGCCCGAGTTCGTCGTCTCCACGGAGCCGACGTCCTGTCGCATCCACCGGGGGCAACGAGGTCGGATGGAGATCAAGGTGGCCGTGCGCGGGGTGAGCGCCCACGGCTCGGCCCCTGAGAGGGGCGACAACGCCATCTTCAAGATGGGCCCCATCCTGGGCGATCTCAAAGAGCTGCACACACGCCTGGCCGACGATCCCTTCCTGGGCAAGGGGTCCCTCACCGTGTCGGAGATCTTCTACACCTCACCCAGCCGCTGCGCCGTGGCCGACGGCTGCACCATCTCCGTGGACCGGCGGCTCACAGTCGGCGAGACCTGGGAGGGCGCCCTGGAGGAGATCCGGCGCCTGCCGGCCGTGCGGCAGGCCGGAGCCCAGGTATCCCTCTACGATTACGCCAGGCCGTCGTACACGGGCCTGGTCTACCCCACCCAGTGTTACTTCCCCTGCTGGGTGATCGAGGAGCGGCACCCCGCCTGCCAGGCGCTGGTTGCATCGTACCAGTCCCTGTTCGCCAAGAAGCCCGTCGTGGACAAATGGACCTTCTCCACCAACGGCGTGTCCATCATGGGCCGCTACGGCATTCCCTGCGTAGGCTTCGGCCCCGGCCACGAGGACCAGGCGCACGCGCCAAACGAGCTCACTTGGAAGTGGGAGCTGGTGCAGGCTGCGGCTATGTACGCGGTGATCCCGCAGGCCTTTCTGGACGGGCTGCCGGCGTGAGGCGATGACGCGCGAAGGTCTAACTGACCGTCGACTTTCTTGGAGGGGCATTCCCCATGTCCGAATCGGTACTCAGGGATTCCGGGCAGGCCGTCGTGCGGGAGGCCATGACGCCCCTGGAAAAGATCGCCTTCACGCTTAACTGGGTGTTGGAACGAGTGTGCGCGGCGCTTGCCGCGGCTATCGTGCTGATCATCTGGTATGGTGTTTTCGAGCGCTACGTCATCCGCGCCGGGGGCGCTTGGACCGAGGAACTCTCCAGGTACGTCATGATCTGGCTCGCCCTGCTGGCTGTACCCTGTGCGGCCTACTACCGGGAGCACATCGGGCTGGAGCTGTTCTTGGCGCGACTATCTCTAAAGCAAAGGAAGCCCGTTATCCTCGTCCTCGACATCATCAGCGTCGCCTTTTTCCTGTTCCTGACCTATTATGGCATTCTGCTGACCAAGGACGGAACCACCGCCTACGCCACGATTTTCAGCATGAACATGGTGATTCCCTTCGCCTCGGTGCCGGTGTCTTCGGCCTTCGCCGCATTCCAGTTCTTCGTGGCCATGATCCGCATGCAAAAGCAAATGAAGGCCCAGCTGGCCTCTGGAGGTGCGGCATGAGCCTCGTCCTGATCCTTTTCTTCGGTCTGATGTTCGTCGGCCTACCCATCGGTGTGACACTGGGCGTGGCCGGCGTGATCGGCCTGGTCCAGATCGGCGGCGAGAACTTTCTGATGATGGCACCGCGGCGGTACTTCCAAGGGCTGGACCTCTTCACCTTCATGGCCATGCCGTTCTTCATCCTGGCCGGGGAGATCATGAACCGCTCCGGGATCACCGACCGACTCACGGCCTTCGCCAATGCTATCGTCGGTCATTTCCGGGGTGGGCTCGCTCACTCCAACATGATCGCATCAGTGATCATGGCGGGCATGACGGGCGCGGCCGTAGCCGAGACCGCCGCCTTCGGCAACACCATGGTCCCGGCCATGGTCAAGTCAAAGTATCCTCGCCCCTTTGCCTGCGCAGTGGTGGTCGCGGGCTCCATCATCGGCCCGACCATCCCCCCCTCCAACCTCATGGTGATTTATGGCTCGCTGATGGGCACATCGATCGCAGGGCTCTTTGCGGCCGGAATCGTGCCAGGTCTCCTCATATGCCTGTTTTGCATGATCATCATCGCCATCGTGGGGAAGCGGATCAACTTGCCCAAGAACGCCGAGGGCTTCAGCCTGATCGGTCTGCTCTGGGCCTTCAAGTCCAGCATCCTGGCCCTCTTGATGCCGGTCATCATCCTAGGTGGCATCCTGGGCGGCATTGTCACGCCCACCGAAGCGGCCGCCATCGCAGTCGCCTATGCTCTGGTCGTCAGCACTCTGGTCTACCGGGCTATCACCTTCCGGGATATCGTGGAAATGCTCATCAAGACGGCCCGCATCACGGGGATCGTCTTCCTCATCATCGCTGCCGCCTCGATCCTGAGCTGGTGGATGACCTTCTTGCGTCTGCCGCAGCAGGTCGCCGCCTTGTTCCTGAGCGTCTCAACCGATCGTTACATGATCATCTCCATGATCCTGGCCCTGCTGCTGTTCATCGGCACCATCATGGATATCAATGCCGCGCTGATCATCCTTGCCCCGGTGCTGGGCACCCTCACCACCACCATCGGCATGGATCCGGTGCACGCCGGCATCATGATCGTCCTGGCGCTGAACATCGGCTTGATGACCCCACCGGTCGGCGCGTGCCTCTTCGTCATGTGCTCCATCTCCGGGGAGACGATCGAGCGGATCAGTCGGCCGCTGCTCCCCTTCATCATCGTGGAGGTGTTGGTCTTGTTCATCGTGTCGTACTGGGAGACGCTGACCCTGTTCGTGCCGAGAGTCTTGCTGGGCATGTGATCGGAAGACGAGCGCTTAGCCATCAGCGCTCAGCCGAAGACGGAAAAACAGGAAAACGACAGCTCATTGCTGAGCGCATGTGCTTGGAACGCATGCTAGTGCGAGAGAGCAAGGACAAGGTCGCCCGTCGTGGATCGACTCCAAAACCAGGCAATGCGATTGCCGCAACACAGGAGGACCGCATGAGAACAGTAGGCAAGACCCTGATGCTGATCCTGGCCCTGGCCCTGATCGCCACGCCAGCCATGGCCGCCAAGAGCATCAAACTGCACCACCTCAACCAGGACGACCCGTTCGACAATCCAACCGGGGCCATGGCCACGGTCTTCAAGAGCCTGGTGGAGGCTGGTACCAACGGCGGCATCACCGTGCAGACCTTCCCCAACGGCCAACTCGGCAAGGACAACGAGGTCCTGGAGCAGGTGAAGTCGGGCGTCGTCGACGCCGGTATCTTCTCCGTCGGAGGTTTTGCCGGCGGCTACCCGTTGATCGGCGTGCTGGATGTGCCGTTCGCCTTCCCGAACATCAGCGTCACCTACGCCGTGTTCGACGGGCCCTTTGGCCAAAAACTGGCCGCGGACATCAAGAAGAAGACCGGCATGACGGTGCTGGGCTTCGGCGACTCCGGCGGGTTCTTCCACATCTCCAACAACAAGAAGCCCATCACGTCCCCGGCCGACATGGCGGGCCTGAAGATCCGCACCATGGGCCTGGACACCCACAAGGCCATAATTTCTTCCTTGGGGGGACAGCCGACCGCCCTGGCCTGGGCCGAGGTCTATACCGCGCTGCAGACCGGCGTCGCCGATGGCCAGATGAACCCCATCCCGATCATCGCCTTCGCCAAGTTCCAGGAGGTCCAGAAGTACCTCACCCTGACCGGACATCTCTTCACTCCGTACGTGTGGGTCATGAACACCAAGTTCTGGGACGGCCTCACGCCCGAAGAGAAGCATGTCGTGACCTATTCCGCCAAGTCCGCCATCGTGGCCGGCCGCGGCATGGGCCGCGCTATCGAGGCCTCCAACAAGGGTCTGGCGGCTCTGTCCAAGACAATGAAAGTCAACTCGCTGACGGAAGAGCAGAAGAAGGCGTTCCGGGAGAAGTCCACGCCCGAAGTCACCAAGATCATCACCCAGAAGTTCGGGAATGAAGGCAAAGAGATGATGGACGCCTTCCTCGCCGCGATCAAGGCGGCCGAGTAGGCGGAGAGCGAGCGGTTAGCCATCAGCGGTGACGACCAGCGGTCGGCATTCAGCGATCAGCGGTCAGCCTCGGAAAAAGAACGACCAGGGCTGCCATGCAGTACAACCGGAGTGTGGGTTGCTCTTCATGCCGTCTTGTTTTTCCCGAAGCTGATCGCTGATGGCTGACCGCTGAAGGCTTCTCTATTCTTCGTGTTCTTCCCGAAGCTGACGGCTGGCGGCTAACCGCTGACCGCTTCCCTGGACTCGCCCCATGGACTTCAGCTACGCCTGCAGCGAGTGCGCCCGCCGGTTCGCCATCGTGCCCGGCCTCATGGTCTGCCCGGAGTGTTCTCGGGAGCAGGCGCCGGACCAGCCGCTCCGCGGTGTCCTCGAGGTGGAGCTTATCGGTACGGCGCCGACGGACTGGACGATCGCCTCGCTCTTACCCGTGGAGCCGCGCTTCTTCCCTCCGATTCCCGTGGGAAATACGCCGCTCTGGGCGCCGGAGCGGCTCCGGCGGGAATTGGACTTCCCTGGGCTATTCGTCAAGGACGACGGGCTGAATCCAACGTTTTCACTGAAGGACCGAGCGTCGTTCTTGGTGTCGGCATTCGGGGCCAGGTGCGGCATCAAGGAGATCGTCCTCGCTTCTACCGGCAATGCGGGCTCCTCCATGGCCGGTGTGGGCGCCGCAGCGGGCCAGAAGGTGACCCTATTCTTGCCCAAGGCCGCACCTAAGGCCAAGCTTATTCAAGCGCTCCAGTACGGGGCGAGGGTCTTCCGGGTGGACGGGTCCTACGACGATGCCTACGATCTGTCGCTGGCCTACACCGCAAAGTTCGGAGGGATGAGTCGCAACACCGCGTACAACCCCATGACCATCGAGGGGAAGAAGACGGTCTCGCTGGAGATCTTCCGACAGTTGGGCCGTGTGCCGGACGCCCTCTTCGTCTCCGTCGGCGACGGCTGCATCCTCTCCGGCGTCTACAAGGGCTTCCGGGATCTCCGCCGGCTTGGCCTTTCCAATCGGCTTCCGGTGGTATATGCGGTCCAGGCGGAGGGGTCCGACGCGCTGGCCCG
>Ga0316603_10002146_pt1 | contig 10758 bp, 11 predicted proteins | sample OWC_soil_day10_n_FD_207649 | JGI IMG/M metagenome (GOLD analysis project Ga0316603, IMG submission 207649) | Wetland soil microbial communities from Old Woman Creek delta, Ohio, United States - OWC_soil_day10_noCT | ecosystem: Environmental > Terrestrial > Soil > Wetlands | place: USA: Ohio...
ACAGGCCGTGCTGGCCGAGGGCGGCCAGCTGTCGGACCCGGCGGCCTTCGTGCGGCGCATCAACCGGCTGATCGGCGCGGCGAGCGCGCCGAGGATCGTCACGCCGGGAGCGGACTGACCGCCGGCCGGCGCCGTGGCCCTATAATCGGGTGCCGCCCGCGCGGGCGGCCCACCCGCACGGAGGGCCTGTCATGCCGGATCGCGTTCCGGACCGGGAAGCACTGAGGGCGCGCCTGACGCCGGAGCAGTTCCACGTGACCCAGGAGAAGGGCACGGAGCGGGCTTTCTCCGGCCGCTATTACCGCACCACCGACAAGGGCACCTACTCCTGCATCTGCTGCGGCCAGGAGCTGTTCTCCTCCGAGGCCAAGTACGATGCCGGCTGCGGCTGGCCGTCGTTCTGGCTGCCGCTGGCCGGCGACCGCGTCCGGACGCAGCGCGACCTGAGCCACGGCATGGTCCGCACCGAGGTGACCTGCTCCCGCTGCGGCGCCCACCTCGGTCACGTCTTCGACGACGGGCCGGAGCCGACCGGCCAGCGCTACTGCATGAATTCCGCGTCCCTCGAGTTCCGCAAGGAGGGTGAATGATGCCGCGCACGACCTGTGTGCTGATGGCGCTGGCCATGGTGTCGGCGCCGGCCTGGTCCCAGGACCGGGCGGGCGGCGCGGCATCCGGCGCGAGCGAGTCCGCGACGGCGACGGCGCCGCCTCCTGTTCCCGTGGTGGAGGCGGGTCCGCAGCTACTGACCGAGGACCTGCGGCGGGGCATCGGCGAAGTCGCCCGGTCCGGCACCCAGCTGATCGTCCACTACACCGGGTGGCTGTACGAGCCCAATGCGCTCGGCTACCGGGGCAGGAAGTTCGACAGCTCGCGCGACCGCGGCCAGCCGTTCACCTTCAGGCTGGGCGAGGGGCGGGTGATCAGGGGCTGGGAGGCCGGCATCCTCGGGATGCAGGTGGGAGGCCTCAGGCGCCTCGTGATCCCGCCAGCGCTGGCCTACGGCAGCCGCGATATCGGCAACGGCCTGATCCCGCCGAATTCCACGCTGGTCTTCGAGGTCGAGCTACTGGGCGTCGAGTCGACGATCGTCACCGAGCAGTCGAAGTAAGCCGTTGCCCGCCGGGCGCCACCGATGAGCGCGCGACACCCCACCACCGAGCGGGTCTTCATCGACGGCCCGGCCGGGCCGATCGAGGCCCTCGCCGAATACCCGGCCGAGCCGCTGGCGGGCCTGGTCGCGGTCTGCTGCCATCCCCATCCGCTGTTCGGCGGGACGATGCAGAACAAGGTGGTCCACGCGCTCGCCCGCGCGGCGCTCGATTGCGGCGTGCCGGCCATCCGCTTCAATTTCCGGGGCGTGGGCGGCAGCCAGGGCGCCTACGACAACGGCGTCGGCGAGACCGACGACGCGCTCGCCGTTGCGCAGTGGGGCGAGGCGCACTTCGGCGCCCGCCGGACCTGGGCGCTGGGCTTCTCGTTCGGCAGCTTCGTCGCCTTCGGGCTGGCGAACTCTCACGGCGCCGCCCGGCTGGTGACGGTGGCGCCGCCGGTCCAGCGCTTCGACTTCGCGCAGCTGGCGGTGCCGCGGTGTCCCTGGCTCGTGGTGCAGGGCGACAACGACGAGCTGGTGAACCACGACTCCGTGCTGCAATGGACGCGGACCGTGGAGCCGGCGCCGCAGGTCGAGATCTTTCCGGGCGCGGACCATTTCTTCCACGGCCGCATCGCCGCGTTGCGGGAGGCGGTGGCGCGGTGGCTGGCAGAAAGGTGAGCGGGGCGGGGCGCCCCGCCAGGCCCCGGGCAACAAAAAGGGCGGCAAAAGCCGCCCTTTTCGCGTCGTATGAGGCCGACTATGGGTGGTTCAGCCCACCATCTCGTTGAGGTTCTTCAGCGCGCGGATGCGGACCTTCTTCGAGGCCGGCTTGGCCTTGATCATCATCTTCGCGCCGGTGAAGGGGTTCACGCCCTCACGAGCCTTGGTCGCGGGCTTCTTGACGACCCGCATCTTGCAAACGCCGGGCAGGGTGAACACGCCGGCGCCCTTCAGCGCCTTCTTCATCACACCGCCGAGGGAATCGAACACTGCCGAGACCTGCTTCTTCGGCAGGTCGGTCTGGTCGGCGATCGCAGCAATGATCTGCGACTTGGTCGGCGCCGCATTTTTCTTCGCCATTAGTCGTCTCCTGTGGGTTGGCATGGTGGGCTCGTTGCCCACCTCGTTGTATTCGGCGCGCACGATACCACGGAAAAAACCGCTGCATAAGAGGGCGCGGCGCATTTTTTGCCTGTTTTTTCCGTGTCGGCATCGGCCGGTGTCGAACCGGCGCGTGATCCCGGGCTCCAGCGGACACGCCGCCACTTCGTCGGGCGTCTCGGCCGCGGGCGCCGTCTCGTCGCGGAGTTCGAGCTGCCCGTCGATCTCGAGCACCGGATCGTCGAACGGTCGCGCCGCGACCGGCGGCGGCAGGCCACCGCCACCGCGGGCAGCGTGGATTCCAGGCACCCACGGCAGCCGGGGCCTCAGCGCGCCGCCTTGTCCCCTTGCGCAGGCGCCCCGGCAAGGCCGGCGAGGACGGGTGGCAGCGACTTTGCTCCGGACACCGCGACGAGCTTGTCGCGGCCGGTTTCGCCGCGCAGCAGGCGGACCTGGGCCGGCGCGACGCCGAACAGGCCGGCGATGAACCGGCGCAGGTGCTCGTTGGCCGCGCCGTCGACGGGAGGCGCCGTGATGCGGACCTTCAGGCGATCGCCGTGCAGGCCGGCCACTTCGTCACGCGACGCCCGCGGCTGGACGCGCAGGGCCAGCGTGATGCCGCCCTCGTCCTGCCTGATCCAGCCTGCCACGGGCGACAGGCCTACTGGATGAGGATCTTGAGGGCCTGCAGGCCGAGGATCACGACCAGCGGCGAGAAGTCGAGGCCGGACACCGGCGGCAGCAACCGCCGGACGGGCCTGAGCAGCGGCTCGCAGAACGAGGCCAGGAACCCGGCGGCGGGGCTGTACGTCCCCGGAGAGACCAGCGACAGCAGCGCGTAGACCACGATCGCCACCGTATAGAGCTGCAGCGTCGAGATGACCACCTGCTTCGTGCTCACCCACAGCAGCGAGGTAACGGGCATGAGGACCCCGGTGGACAGGGCGAACACGATGCCGACTGCCGCGAGCTGGACCACGAAGACGGCGACCAGCGAGGCCGTATCCACCTTGCCGAGCGGCGGGAGCACCTTCCGCAGCGGCAGGACCAGCCAGTTGGTCAGCTTGACGATCGCCTGGGAGAGCGGATTGCGGAAGTCGCCGCGCGACAGCTGCAGCAGCAGGCGCAGCAGGAAGGCATAGACCGCCAGCGACAGGACCGAGTCGACGATGAAGATCAGCGCGTCCATCGGCTCACTTGCCAGTCCCCCCGGCCAGCTGCCGGGAACGCAGCGTGGCAGCGTGCACGGCCCGGGCGAAGGTATCACGGATGCCGGCGCCTTCGAGGACGCCGAGCGCGGCGGCGGTGGTGCCGCCAGGCGAGGTGACCTGGTCGCGCAGGACTTCCGGCCGCTCGCCGCTCTCACGGGCCAGGCGCGCGGCGCCGAAGACGGTCTCGATGGCCAGCTTGCGGGCCGTGGCCGCGTCGATGCCCTCGGCCTGCGCCGCCGACTCGAGCATCTCGATCAGCAGGAACACGTAGGCCGGACCGCTGCCCGAAACGGCCGTCACGGCATCGAGCAGCGATTCGTCCTCGACCCAGACGCATTCCCCGGCCGCGGAAAGGACGTCGGCGGCACGCCGGCGCAGGCCGGCCCCGAGGCCCGGCTCGCCGTGGATGGCCGTGATGCCGGCGCCGATCACGGCCGGCCGGTTCGGCATGCAGCGGATGACCGACGCCGCCGAGCCGAGCCAGGCGTGCAGGTCGCCGCTGCGGATGCCCGCGGCGATCGAGATCACCAGCGGCCCTGCCTCCTGCGCGAGCGGGGCGAGCGAGGTGGCGACGGCCTTCATCTGTTGCGGCTTCACGGCCAGCACCCAAGTCTCGGCACCCGTCGCGGCGGCGAGGTTGTCGTCGAGGACGTGGATGCCGTGGAAGCTGTCCCGCAGGTGATCCCGGGCGTCGGCCGAAGGGTCGGCGACGCGGATGCGACCGGCCGCCCAGCCGCGGCGCAACAGGCCGCCCACGAGCGCGCGCGCCATGTTGCCACCACCGATGAATGAGATTGTTTGACTGGTCATGGCACCCGGCCGGGTCTGGGCGCCCCGATTGTAGCGGTGCCGGCGCTCAGGGTCGCGGTCCGAAGATGGCCGTCCCGACCCGCACGTGGGTCGCGCCCTCGGCGATGGCGAGCTCGAAGTCCGCGCTCATGCCCATGGACAGGACGTCGAGCGCGTGCCCGCGCGCGTTCAGCGCGTCCCGCAGCCGCCGGAGCTCGGCGAACCAGTGGCGCTGCCGCGCAGGGTCTTCCTCGGCGGGCGGAATGCACATGAGGCCGCGCAGCCGAAGCCGGGGCAGGACGGCGACCTGCCCGGCGAGTGCCTCGAGCTCCTGTGGTTCGACGCCGGACTTCGACTCCTCGCCGCCGAGGCGGACCTGCAGGCAGACCTGCAGCGGCGGGGCGTGGTGCGGGCGCTGTTCGGACAGGCGCCTGGCAATCTTCTCGCGATCGACCGTGTGGACCCACTGGAAGCGTTCCGCGACATCGCGGGTCTTGTTGCCCTGCAGCGGGCCGATCAGGTGCCAGGTGACGCGCGGATCCGCGATCCCGTCGATCTTCGCCACCGCTTCCTGGACGTAGTTCTCACCAAGGTCGGTGAGGCCGGCCGCGATCGCCGCCTGGACGACGGCGGCCGGGTGGGTCTTGCTCACGCCGACCAGCGTTACCGAGACCGGATCCCGGCCCGCGGTGAGCGCCGCGGCTGTGATGCGGTCGCGGACGGCCTGCAGGTCGGCAGCCAGATTTTGCGGACGGGTTAACATATTGGAGGCGGCCATGCAGGGCTATACTCGCCCCGAACCAGCATTGCCGCCCCTGTGCAGGCCCGCGTGGACTGCCGCGACGGACCACCGGGGCCAGGGCTGGGCAGCGCAGCAAGCACGGCGCCAGGGAGTTTAAATGGCCGTCGATATCGCACAGCTCTTGGCCTTCGCAGTCAAGAACAACGCCTCCGACCTGCACCTGTCCGCGGGTGTGCCGCCCATGATCCGCGTGGACGGCGACATGAAGCGGGTCAACATGCCACCGCTGACGCACAAGGAAGTGCACAGCATGGTGTACGACATCATGAACGACAAGCAGCGGAAGGCCTACGAGGAGTTCTTCGAAACGGACTTCTCGTTCGAGGTGCCGAACCTCGCCCGTTTCCGCGTCAACGCGTTCAACCAGAACCGCGGCGCCGGCGCCGTGTTCCGCAACATCCCGTCGGACATCCGGACCCTGGACGACCTGAACGCGCCCAAGGTCTTCAAGGACCTGTGCCTGCTGCCGCGCGGCCTGGTCCTGGTGACCGGGCCGACCGGCTCCGGCAAGTCCACCACGCTCGCCGCGATGATCGACTACGTCAACGTCAACCGGCCCGACCACATCATCACGATCGAGGACCCGATCGAGTTCGTCCACGAGTCGAAGCGCAGCCTCGTCAACCAGCGCGAGGTCCACCGCGACACCCTGGGCTTCTCCGAGGCGCTGCGCTCCGCGCTGCGCGAGGACCCGGACGTCGTGCTGGTCGGCGAGATGCGCGACCTGGAGACGATCCGGCTGGCGCTGACGGCCGCCGAGACCGGCCACCTCGTGTACGGCACCCTGCACACCAGCTCGGCCGCGAAGACGGTGGACCGCATCGTGGACGTGTTCCCTGCCGCGGAGAAGGACATGGTCCGCGCCATGCTCTCGGAGTCGCTGCGCGCGGTCATCTCGCAGACGCTGCTGAAGCGCATCGGCGGCGGCCGCGTGGCGGCGCACGAGATCATGATCGCGACCCCCGCGATCCGGAACCTCATCCGCGAGAACAAGATCGCCCAGATGTACTCGTCCATCCAGACGGGCCAGGCGCAGGGCATGCAGACCCTGGACCAGTGCCTGCAGGAGATGGTGACGAAGGGCATGGTCTCGAAGGAAGAGGCGCGCTTCAAGGCGCAGAACAAGGACTCGATCTGACGGCCGTCAGGCCGCGGAGGGCGACATGGATCGCGACCAGGCAATCAAGCTCATGCAGGACCTCCTGCGCCGGATGATCGAGCGCAAGGGATCCGACCTGTTCATCACCGCGGGCTTCCCCCCGGCCATCAAGATCGACGGGGAGATCCGCCCGCAGTCGGACAAGCCGCTGTCGGCCGAGCAGGCGGCGACCATGGTCCGCGCCATCATGAACGACCGCCAGACCCGCGAGTTCGACGCTACCAAGGAGGCGAACTTCGCGATCGCCCCGCCGGGCATCGGTCGCTTCCGCTGCAGCGCCTTCATCCAGCAGGGCGCCACCGGCTGCGTGCTGCGCACGATCCAGTCGAAGATCCCGACCATCGAGGAGCTTGAGCTGCCGCCGATCCTCAAGGACATCGTGATGTCCAAGCGCGGCCTGGTGATCGTGGTCGGCGCCACCGGCTCCGGCAAGTCCACCACGCTGGCGTCGATGGTGGGCTACCGCAACGAGAAGACCCGCGGCCACATCGTGACCATCGAGGACCCGGTCGAGTACGTCCACCCGCACCGCGGCTGCGTGGTCACCCACCGCGAGGTCGGCGTAGACACCGACAGCTGGCACACGGCGCTGAAGAACACCCTGCGCCAGGCGCCCGACGTGATCATGATCGGCGAGATCCGCGACCGTGAGACGATGGAATACGGCATCCAGTTCGCCGAGACCGGCCACCTGGTGCTGGCGACGCTGCACGCCAACAGCTCCAACCAGGCGCTCGACCGCATCATCAACTTCTTCCCGGAGGAGAAGCGCGAGCAGCTGCTGATGGACCTGTCACTGAACATCCGCGCGATGGTGTCGCAGCGCCTGATCCCGCGCGAGAAGGCGGAGGGGCGCATCGCGGCGATGGAGATCATGCTGGGCACGCCGCTGATCTCCGACCTGATCTTCCGCGGCGAGGTCGCCAAGATCAAGGAAGTCATGTCGCGCTCCAACCGCCTCGGCATGAAGACCTTCGACCAGGCACTGTTCGACCTGTACGAGGCGCAGTACATCTCCTACGAGGAGGCGCTCAGGAACGCCGACTCGAAGAACGAGCTGCGGCTCCGCATCAAGCTCGAGAGCAAGCGCGAGGACCGCCTGCAGGCGGAGTCGTCCAGCACACTGAGGATCGTCGATGACTCAAACGAAGGCACAGTCTACTGAGCCGGCCGGCGAGCCCACACTGCTGGGCGACGGCGAGTCGGGCCGCGTCAACATCAAGCCGCTGCTGAAGCTGATGGCGGAGAAGAAGGCGTCCGACCTCTTCTTCACCTCCAACGCGCCGGTCAAGATCAAGATCGAGGGCATCATCTACCCGGTCAACAAGCAGGTGCTGACGCCGGAGGCGGTCAAGCAGATCGCGCTGGGGCTGATGACCGCGGACCAGCTCGAGCACTTCACCGAGGACCTCGAGGTCGACTTCGCGATCTCGGAGCCGGGCCTTGGCCGGTACCGCGCCGCGGTGTTCTACCAGCGCGGCTACCCGGCCATCGTGCTGCGCTACATCACGGCCGAGATGCCGACGCTCGAGGAGCTTCAGCTGCCCGAGGTGCTGACCGACCTCGCCATGATGAAGCGCGGGCTGGTGCTGATGGTAGGCGCCACCGGTTCCGGCAAGTCCACCACGCTGGCGGCGATGGTCAACCACCGCAACCTGAACACCTCGGAGCACATCCTCACCATCGAGGACCCGATCGAGTTCCTGCACGCCAACAAGAAGTCCATCGTCAACCAGCGCGAGGTCGGCCTCGACACCAGCAGCTTCGCCAACGCGCTGCGCGTGGCGATGCGCGCCGCGCCGGACGTGATCCTGATCGGCGAGATCCGCGACAGGACGACCATGGAGGCGGCGATCACGCTCGCCGGCACCGGCCACCTGGTGCTGTCGACGCTGCACGCCAACAACTGCGCCGAGACGCTGGACCGCATCATCAACATGTTCCCGCGCGACCAGCACGCGCAGATCAACCTGGACCTGTCCCAGTACCTGCGCGCGATCGTTTCGCAGCGCCTGGTCCGCGGCAAGAACGGCCGGCGCTGCGCCGCGGTCGAGGTGATGCTGAACACGCCCCACATCCAGGACCTGATCAAGAAGGGCGACGTCATCGGCGTCAAGGAAGCCATGCTCATCTCGAGCGAACTGGGCATCCAGAACTTCGACACCGCGCTGCTGAGGCTGTACAGGGCGGGCCGCATCGACATGGACGAGGCGCTGACGAACGCCGACTCGCGCACCAACCTCGAGGCGCGGATCAACTTCGGCTGACCCGGTCGGCGACGGCGGCTCCCTCCACGAGACCCCGGCCGCTGGCCGGGGTCTTCGCATCCGCCGGTGGAACCGGTGCCGGGCGGCGGTGACGATCGGGACCCAGGCGCCCGGCGCGCCGTTCCGGCCGGGACACGGACCTCCTCGCGGGCGTTCACCAGGTTTCATGACTCTTCACGAAATCTTGGGCGTTCTTTCAGGACGCACCGGGCTGCCGCCGTTACCCTGCAGACGCCGCAACAACGGGTGCCGCCCCGTTCCGCGACGACGCAGGCGAGGCGCGCCCGCAGACCCGGACCTGAATGCACTTGGGATTCAGGAGGTTGCCAGGTGATCAACCGGGGAGGAACAAATGACACGCGGGTGATTGTGGGCGCGCTGCGGAAGGCGCACCTTGGCCCGCACCACAGCCACGATGCAGCGACGGGGGGCGCCAGCCGGACGCCGCTGCCGCGGATTGCCGGACCAGACCAAGCAGCCAGGCGGGAAGCCTGAGGGGGGAATCATGAATCGACGCGTCTTGCGTGATGCCATCACGGACACGATAGCGAGGGCCCGTGCGGCGGCTCCGGTCGTAGCCGTGGCCTCGGCCCTGATGAGCCCCGCCGCGCTGGCGGCACCGGGGGACCTGGACCCGTCGTTCGGCGACGTAGGCCGGGCGTATGAGCTGCTGCAGCTGAATGGTCTCGCGTGGTCGGTCGAGGCGCAGGGTGACGACGAGGTCATCTTCGCCGGGGGCGATGCCTACGACAGCTACTATTACGATCACTACTATGTCTGGGGATTTGCGGATCGCCTGGCCGGCGATGGATCGCTTGACCCGACATTCACCGGGCTTAGTCTCACCGACACGCAGTTCCGGGATGTGGCCGTCGGCGCGGCAGGCGCCGTCGTCGTCGCGGGAAGCACCATCCTGCGGTCACCGGTGCCGGAGCGCATGGTGACGACGGTGCGGCGAGTGGATGCCAACGGCGTCCCCGACCCGACCTTCGGGGCCGCGGCCGACGGTGTCGTGCACCTGTTCAGCGACTCGGCCTGGTCCAGCGTGGCCAGTTCCGTGGTCCTCGAGCCTGACGGGCGCATCGTCGTGGCCGGCTTGCGGGAAGACCGGATGTTCGTCGCGCGCCTGCTGGCGGACGGCGCGCTCGACGGGACGTTCGCCGACGCCGGCGTCTTCACGGGTCCCGAAAACGTCCAGCATGTCCTGCCGAAGATCGTGCGCATGCCCAGCGGCGGGTATCGGGTCACCCGCAAGGGCGCTGACTGCCAGGTACTGGCGCTGACCGCGGGCGGCGTCGTGGACGATTCCTTCGGTGCGTCGGGGCTGGCAGATCTCGGTTCGCCATCGACCTGCGCCGCCATCGCTGCCCTGGCCGATGACCGGCTGCTGGTGGCCGGAGAGCGCGGCTCGGAGGGATTTGCCATTCGCCTGCTCGGAAACGGCGCACAGGACGCGAGCTTCGAGGCCAGCGCCGTGACCGAGGCGATGGAGAAGGCCACGGCGCTCGGCGTGTCGGACACCGGGTCGATCGTCGTCGCCGGGCATGCCGAGGGAGAAGCGGCGGTGCTCGTCATGCAGCTGCAGGCGAACGGAGCGCTCGACCCGACGTTCGGCAACGACGGGACGACCCTGATCGACCTGCCGTCTGACTACGGATTGTGGCCGACGGTCCATGACATCGCGATGAGTGGCGACAGGGTCCTGCTGGCGGGCGGAGACCGGGGATATGGACAGTATGGACAGCCGTTCGTTGCACGGTTGCTGGGAGCCGGCGCCGCCGGCGGCCCGGGCGTGCTCAGCCTTCCGCCGCCATTTGAGGTTGCAGCGAGGGAGCAGGACGGGGAGGCGATCGTCAATGTGCGCAGGACGGGTGGCGGGACAGGCCCGGTGAGTGTCCTCGTACGAACCCGCCCGGCGACGTGGGGCCAGTTCGCCGTGGTGGGCGAGGACTACGCGGTGACCGAGACGAGGCTCACCTGGGGGGACGGCGATGTCGGTGACAAGCAGCTGGTCGTACCGCTGTTGCCGGACGCGCCGGGCGCGCCGGCCGAAGAGTACGAGGGATTCGAGGTCGAACTCTCGGATCCGCAGGGGGCTGCAGGTCTCGGAACGCGCAGGGCCCGGGTCACGATCTCCCCGGACGGTAATCCCGGCGGCCAGTTGTCGATCGAATATGCCAGCGTGCGCAACGTCTGGGAGTCGATCGGCACGGTGCGGGTCACCGTCTCGAGGAACTACTACACAACCGGCAATGTGTCGGTCACCGTGGGTGCCGCTCCGGGAACGGCGGTTGCCGGCGTTGACTACGCAGGGGATGCGGTGACCCTGACCT